>Ga0070741_10015149_pt1 | contig 13151 bp, 15 predicted proteins | sample Coa_R1_4_FD_66440 | JGI IMG/M metagenome (GOLD analysis project Ga0070741, IMG submission 66440) | Surface soil microbial communities from Centralia Pennsylvania, which are recovering from an underground coalmine fire - Coalmine... | ecosystem: Environmental > Terrestrial > Soil > Unclassified ...
GCCGATCCGGAAGCCGCCATGCGCAAGCTGCTGGAGATCGCCAGCACGGTCGAGCCGGTGCAGGACGGTCGTATCCATATCGAGAAGATCAATTGGCCGATGCTTTCGGAGCACAAGGCGACGCCCGCAGAATACAAGGCCGGCCTCAATCTCGCGATTGAGCGCGGGCTGTTGGTTCTGCACGAAAGCGGAACCTATGTGAAGTTCACCCAAGCTGGAGCGGAGCTATTCGCGTGAACCTGCAGTTCAACGAAACCATCCGAGTGCGCGGCCCCGCAGAAAAACGAATTTGTTCCAAAGCCGAGCGAACCAGTCCAAGGTCATCAGCTTAGGCTTCACCATCCTAAACAGTCGCTCCACGAGAAGCAGACTGGCCGCATAAGCACAGATGATCGTGATGGTGCCGGTGATCCAGTGCCCTTCACCCGCTATTGCGACGGCCGCGAGCTTTAACGGCTCGACGAAGCTCGCCGGGATGGCGAGCAGTACCAATGACTGGTACGGACCCAGCCTCTCAATAGAGTTCCTGAGCCACGACTTGTTTCTCGGGCTTCCTGCCATTCCATCAGCGTCCGAGGCGCGTCTCTACGCGCTTCCGGCTATTGCCGACCTTCTTGATGGCCTTCTTTACCGCGCCGGCCGAACGGCGCATCTTCTTGGCCTCGTAACGAACCTCGTAATCCTGCCCGCCGGCTACCCGCGCGCGGTCCTGTTTGCGGCCACGCACCGTTTGCTTCTTTGCTTTCTTTGCCATGATCTTTCCTCGCTATTGCGAGGTACAAACAACGTTTCGCCAAGCCGGTTCCCAGCGTGGACGAACATCACCGCAGGAAACGCTTCCGGAGGATGAAAGCTTTCCTGATCCTCCCGTGCAAGCTACCGTTTTGCCTTCGCTACGAGCGCGTCTTTATTTTGATGATCTTAGCAGTTCAAGTCACTCGTTGCCCTCGCCAAGCGAGGCAGGGAATGCAAGAATTTGGAACTCCTCGCGGACATCGCGGCTCTTAAGGACGCATCCATGACTGAGCGCGATATCGTAAAGACGACAGTCAGGTTTGATGACGGAACGGTCGAACCAATCGACACCATCCGGTACGAAGACAAGATTTGGCTAGCGCCAGTTTGGTTCGACCAAATAGCCCTAAAACGGAAACAGCCACTCCTAATAGTTCGGATAGATCGGCTTCCGCATCAGAATTGGGATGATGCCGACTACGTTCTAAACACGACAATGCCCAGATGGATTTTCTGGGATGGAATCCGGCCACTACCAAAAACTGACCTAGAGGTGCAGGTGAGACCGGATATTTGGTTCGACTACTCGAACACAGAGTAGACTGATGCTGGCAATCAGAAGATACGATTGGCTTTGAGGATTGATCAGCATCCCGACGCCAGGGAAGGGTTGTCATTTTGCCAATCCTCGCTCGACTTGAGACGAGCAACTGCCAATGCGCGGTCGACTGAATGCCTCATGTCACGCCGCGTCTTGATCCGCCACCGGCGCTGCTTCAATGCCATCGCTTCTCATGCGGGCGGCGAGAGTCGATCGCACGTAGTCAGACTTTGACATCATCTGCATGTGAGCGGCCCTGGAAAGCGCGTCGGTGAAACTCTTCGGCATTTTCACGATGATCTGGGTGTCGTACGCAACGCGCTCGGTCTTCATGATCTTCACCGTCATTCGGCGGGCGGCTCAGTGCGGTAACGCGGCGCGAACCCCGCAAAGCGATTTGCCCTAGGTTTAGCGCCCTCATCTGCGGACGCCGAAGGAATCTACTACGAATACTGATATTTTCAATGTATCTGTAGAAGAAATACTTCACAATTTCGTAATGTGTAGAATAGTATTCTTTATAAGACTTATCTATTCTTCCCACTACAAAGTTATGGACTTTCCTGTTCTTTTCTATACAAATCAATCAACCAACGTTGACAGATTCGGGAAGATCGCCATGGCTGAGGGCAAATGGATTTCCTACCTCCGGGTCAGCACAAAACGGCAAGGCCGCTCGGGGCTCGGGCTTGAAGCCCAACGCCAGGCCGTCAGTGACTTCCTGAACGGCGGACAGTGGTCCTTGGTCAAAGAGGTGGTTGAAGTCGAAAGCGGCAAGCGCAGCGGCCGGCCGATGCTGGCGGACGCCTTGAAGGCCTGCAGGGCCTACGGAGCCAAGCTTGTCATTGCCAAGCTCGATCGCCTGTCCCGTGACGCGCATTTCCTGCTTGGCCTCGAAAAGGCCGGCGTCGACTTCATTGCCGTCGACATGCCGAACGCCAACAGGCTCACAGTCGGGATTATGGCAATGGTTGCGGAGGACGAAGGACGAAGGATCTCCGCACGCACGAAGGACGCGCTTGCAGCCGCCAAGCGGCGCGGCAAGAAGCTGGGCGGGGATCGTGGTGTTGTCCCATCAGATCGGGCGCGTGAGCTGGCCACGGCTGCCATTAAAGCCCGCGCGGCATCCAAGGCGACCGATCTCGCGCCAATCATCGCGGACCTCAGGGCGGCTGGCGCGACGAGTCTGAGCGCTATTGCAGCGGGACTGACAGAGAAGGGGATTTCCACCCCGCGAAACGGCAGCCGGTGGACGGCTACGCAGGTGGGGCGGTTGTTGCGGAATTGAGGTGATCGGCTTCCTTTTTTAGGACTCCGATTTGGGAGTTCTACATTTCCCGCCGAAATTCCCGGAATCGTTTTGGGTACTGGCCGGACCCCTTCGCAATCTCCGTGACCGTGAAGGGTGAAGGAAGGTGAAGGGGACTTCCTATTAACGCCACACGCGCGCGTGCATGAGGTGCCATACGGCAAAAAGCTTCACTTGCCTTCACCCTTCACCCCTTTTTACTGATGGCGGATTAGGCTGGGACTCAGGGACCGGGGCAGTACATGCTATGGGAGATTGCGCACTAGCCTTGGGTGGGCTGCTTGTTTGCTGCTAAGTAATTCAAAAATCGTAATCAGGCTGTTGATTTCGAGGTGGTCTCTCGGGTCAATTTCGCCAAGATAGGACGACATATCTTTTTTGGCCCCGCTGTTCACATCGGCGACGAACTGATCCAGCGTCCGACATTTCACGTCGCTTAAGATGTCGAGTAACCGCAGCCAAAAATCGTCCTTAAAGTCCGTTGATGCCAAGGGAACCGCTAAGAAGGCAGCGGCGCAATTGAGCGCATATATCTCATTACATTTGAATTCGCCGACCGTCCTAGCCATGTTCATGGTTTGGGGGCGAAAGGGCACTATTTTCATGATGGCAGCACAGGTAAGGGCCGCGATCTTGGGCTCTTCGGTAAAATGACCCGGCTTAATGCGCCAAGACTTATAGCATTCATTCAGAATGAAGTAGGCCTCCGTAAGGAGGCTCATGCGGCCTATGCGGAAAACAATCAAATCCCCTCGGTGTACCGAGGGCCGTAAAAGTTCTTCCCCAATGGACGTAAGGAATCCTTCGCGCTCGCTAAAGCGGCGCGCGTCAACAAGTGGTGCCAAGTGCCCCCCTCGCGCGTTTGCCGGAAATCAGAACGTAATCGCGGCCAACCGTGCTAAGCCGTCAATTGTCTTCGCCTTGATAGGTTCGTAGGCTGCGACAACCTTGGTTTGTGCCGCGGTGTTCGGATTCCTAACTGTTCTGGTCGGCTGCGGGGTTTGCGGTATCAGCGGTGTTTGTTTCAGCCCTTAGAGGGTCAGAAAATACAGTTTCAACCAAGAAACATATTTTTCGCGCGTTAGAGCCTCTAAAGAAACACCGCCAACCCCGCAAACCCCGCATACACTTCGCCGCAGACCTGATCGAAGCGGCCTTGGCTACGCAGCCGATTGCGCCGGTGCCGAACGCGCCTGCACGGCGGAAGCGCTTCACTGTAATCGAGGGCGGAAAGAGATAATTACTCCGCCGCTATTTGAAGAAGGCGCGCATCAAATCGCGGGTCGATGAAATCTCCAGCGAGCGGCCTAATGGCCGCTCCTTCAAATGGAAGCAACAATTCCATCTGATCGGGATGCTCTTTCCGGCGCGCGGTAGGAATAAATTGTGCGGGTTGCGGCAGCGGCGGAAGCCTAAACCCGCGTCCTTCTAGCAACTCTTCCACCGTCACAATTTGCAACCTTGGAAGCCGACCATGAGCCGACTTTCGCACGAATCCAGCGCCCTCTGCCTCGGTTCGCATTGGCTTGGTTGGTTCGGCGAGTGTGATAAGAACGCCCATCTCCGCTTCCTCTCGCTCGATCACACCCCGCAGATCGCGGACCATTTGCACGCCAACGTTATCGCCGCCTTTAACGGAAACAATGATCCGGCCGGTGCCATAGGGACCATTCTGAAAGAAGATATTTCCGTCGATACCCCTGTCTGCCCCAAATTTTTCTTCGCGATAGACTTGCGCTCCAAGCCGCCAAGAGGCCCACCACTGGAATTGATGCTTGTCACGGCGCGCAAGTTCAATGGCTTCACGCATGACCGTAGGACGGCCTGACACTCTGTAGGAGTCTTCAGCTACACCGAGTTTCTTTAATCGCTCCTCGATTAGGGTGACGGCATAGTGGGTAACATCAATGCCTAGCCAATTTCGCTTAAGCCGCTCGGCCGCTTCGATAGTCGTGCCACAGCCGCAAAATGGATCTAAAACAACATCGCCCTCATCGGAAGAAGCGGCCAAAATTCGTTCAAGCAGAGTTCTCGGCTTTTGGGTTGGATAGCCCAACCGCTCTTGAGCCATGGAATTGATCGGATCAATGTCCGTAATGACATCTTGGATAGGCTGACCGGGCGCCGATTCCAAGTATCTGCGAAATTCAGGGCGGCCACCTTCTTTCGAGGGCCACTGGATCAGCCCGCGCTCATGCATGATTTCAAGCCGCTCTCTTGAAGAAAGCTCGCCCCACCCTTTCGGGAAAACAAACCATTTGGGCAGCGCGCGGTCGTGGGGTGGCTCCCAATGCCGTCCGTATGATTTCGGATCGATACCGCGCCAAGGCATCCCGCTATCGCCCGTGCGCGTACCTGGCCCCGTGAGATCGCTCAAACGGTATCGCTGACCATCCTTGCCGATGTGGCGGTATTTGGTTTGCAGATAGTGATCGCTGTAGGCGCAGAACGTTCGATTCCACTTGTAAGAAGAACTGGCCGTATAGAAGAAAATCACATCATGCACCGGTCCCCACCTCTTAGCGCGATTGTGAGCCGATGAACGCTTCCACACAATTTCGTTGCGGAAGTTTTCATGCCCCCAAACCGCATCCAAAATGATCTTGAGGTACGCACTCGCGGTCGGGTCACAGTGGAGGTATATCGAGCCGCTCGGCTTTAGAACGCGCCTCATTTCAATAAGCCGCGCCGTCATCATGGATAGGTATGCCATCATGGCGTTCTCACCCAACCATTTCCGAAAGCCTGATAGGACCAGGGCAACGTCCCCGTTGGCCCGCATCACGTCATCGTAGGACTCGGCAGCGCTTTCCCCCCAACCCCACGTATCGCGAAATGCTTCGGCTTGCGCCTCCGATGCATGTCCACCAGAGGCTTTAAAAAGGACGTTGTAACTTGCGCTCGAATTGAAAGGCGGGTCCAAATAGATCAGATCGGCGCTTTCATCCTTAATCTGGTCGCGCAAGACGGTGAGGTTATCGCCAAAGAAAAGGCGGTTGCCGGATGCCGGTTTGTTAGCTTTGGCCACGTCAGAACCCCCGTCCCCACACGGGAACGAACGTTCAGGCACAACCTCCCCAAGTTCCGTTAAGCGACCAGAATCGCATTCGACATAGTTAGCGAGACCTAAATTTTCTGACATTCAGACCCTTTCCTTGGGTCTGGCCCCTTTCGGCTTGTGTGACTGGTTCCTTTCCGGGATCACACAAAGGCTAAAGGGACCAGCTGCGCCGTACGGCATCAAGCCGCCACCCCCTCGTCCATCGCAACGCTGACCAGGAAGGTTTTCATTTTGCTGTGGCTGTCGGTCCCGGCATAGAGGGAGAGGACCTTGTCATCCTGCCGAACCGGATTGCCGACGTGCGCGAGCAGGCGCCTGGCAACGGCCTTCGAAGAAACGACATCGCTCTTCTGCCCCGGAAACAGAAATTCCCGGACGACGACGCCATCAGGGATGTTTCCATTCTCGTTAATCAGGGCGGCAACATCCGCAGCTTTAAATGTCCCACCCGGCCAGCGCCTGTTGAGAACGCTGAGGGTATCGGCGAGTGACGCGCTATCCTCTTCATCACTTTCCTGATCCAGGAAAAGTTGCTGGAAGTCGATTAAAACGGGCAGGACACGTTCCCTCTTGTCATAGTCCGCGGGATCGATGGCCTCGGAATGCAATTTGGCGGCATTCTCAATCGCCGCGCCAACCACCCGCCACCACAATTTGAAACGGGTCTTGGCCGGCGCCGATCGCGCTTTGCGCAGCTCGGGATTCCCGAGCAGGATTGTGTAAAGCGCCTTCAGGATTTTGACGCGGTTGGCCTCCGTCCAGCCAATAGGATCACTGTGGCGGAATGGCCGGTTCTCGGGGTCGGTGCGATCAACCTCAATCCGCGCCTGCAGGCTACGCGACGCCAGATCGCCCTTTGGGCCGATATTGTTGCCCGTGAAAAGATGGATGGTGGTGGCCGAGGCCTGCACTCGCTCGCTAACACCAAGCTTGCGGTCAACATAGGTTTCGGCGGTGCAGCTCCGCTCGATGTGCGGGCAACTGATAGTGATTCCCCGAGGAACGTTGTCCCACAGGATGTAAGGCACGCCATCCATGAAATAGCTCAGCAACGCCTTGCGCCGCTCTTCCTCGTTCGGCGTCCAGGCGGCAGCAGCCGGGCGCAAGCCGAGCGTCGCCATGATCAGCATGGTAAGAGCAGTTGTTTTTCCTCCACCACGACGGCCGGCGGTCACCCAAAAGGCCGGACGGTCCGGGAATAGCGAGCGTTCAATGATTGTCATCGCTGCGGCGATCAGAATGCATTTACCGGCGTACAAGGTGGCAACGTCGGTCAGCCAATCCTCGCAAAGGAAATGCATTGCCGTGGCAACCTCATCGTTTCCGCACTCTTCCGGGTTCGGCATAAGCGCCACGATCCCCGGTTCGAGCCGAAAGACAATCCCGCGTTCGCGGTTCAGGCCCGGTTCCGCCAGGACGCCCCCATCAGCCAGAACAAGGGGCAACGTGGCGATTGCGCTCGCGATTGGGAGGGCTACGCCATTGCGCTTCATGTAATGCCGGACGAACGGTTGAGCGAGGTGAACGCTGCGGCCGGTCCCGTCGATGAAATCAATGTGCCGCTCAATCAATTCGGCCGATTCCGGTTCGCTCAGAACCGTCAACAAATGCTGTTGAGGTGGGGGCAACTTGGTTTCTTCACCCTCAACATCTTCGCCATTCGCCGCATTGGAGCCAAAGGCATGCATCGCGATCGGCGCGCGCATCCGGCATTGCGTCAACATTCCCTCATTGTTCCGCATGGGCGGCTCGGCAATGTCCAGCGTCCCTAGAACATCGTCGAGTAGCTGCATCTGTGGGAGCCAGGGCGCGTCAATCGCTGGTGCGGAAACGGCGGGGCGGGGATCGGTGCGCTCAGCCTGGCGCCGCTTGCGCTCTTGCTCGCCGTTCTTTTCTGCGGCCCTTGAACGCGCTCCCTTCAAGGTTCGCGCAATGGCGCGAGTACCTTGCCCAGACCGCTCACTTGTCAGCCCCAGCAATTGCTCAAGCTCGACGGCATCAAGATCGGCCTGCAGAGCCAGATCGATGAATTTGCCGACCACTTCTTCTTTCGACGCGTTGTCCAAACCCGCGCGAATGGTGCGCGCGTCTAGTTTTAGATCGTACGTGGTGCGGCCGTGAGCAAAGCTATGGATCCAAAGTGTTCCGTCCGCCCGACGCATAATCTTGGCCTTGCATGTGCCATACCCGACGCCCTCCAGAGGATCGGCCAACGTCGCGCCAACGAATTTGACTGGGTCCTTCAGCACGTCGGCAACCGTCATGCCGGTCAGTGCATCGTCATCGAACGGCAATTCCAGGTCCGGTAATAGCGTGCCCCCGATCTGGCATTCGATTACGCGAGCGGCATCACGCTTTGACATGCCGGTGCGCTTTACTAGCCTCTCTGTCTGTTCCTCGATAAAGGCGTCTCTCGCTTCCGCTGCGGCGGGCGCAAGGCGCTGTTCGGCGATGGCCCGCAGCTTGCCGAGTTCTGCAATTTCGCGCAGGGAAAGCGGCGGGCAAATCTCGAGAGTATCGACCAAAATACCTTCGACGACTTGCGGCCGGCGGCTTGCCTCATCTTGCGCAAGCGGCAGGTCCAGCACAGGCGCGCCTTCAAACACAAGGCGCTCCGGTGCCCCAACCATCCGGTCAACAATAGAGCGGTCAAGCAATTGTCCGCCAGCCCCAACCATGAGCCAGCCAAATCCCGCCAGCCAGCAGCGTTCGTGCAACGTTTTCAGGAACCGCTCGATATCTGCGCTATCCTTGACCGCAACATAGATGTGCAGGCCTTTTGAGCCCGGCAGCTTCTCGCCCGTGTCTGTCCGCAGCAAACCCGCGCTTGTCGATCGGCGCCGCATGTATGAGGCGCCGCGCAAGCCTGGGAGCACATCACATAATGCCGTCCAATATTTGCCGCGCTCTTTTAGACGAGCCTCAACCTCGGTCGGCATTCCCTTGGTGTCATAATCGAAGAGCGCGAACCCGGGATGGCCGGAACGGAATTGAATACTGTCCGCCGTTCGGGAGATGACGCCAGGCTCGGCGTGTCCGTTTAGTTCACGTTTGGTGACCACGCTGACTTGATCGGGCAAATCAGATCGCAATGAGCCAAGGGCAATTGCCTGATCCGAGCGCAGCCCCCCGATCAGTCCCGCCAGCTCAGTGATATTGTCGATCGGAGTCCGAACGGCAGTTCCGCGAGGCATCAGGCATCCGCTGCCGTCGCTCTTCGTCGATCCATCATCGTTCAGGGAAATGCGCTTAGTGAGCGGGCCGCCAGTTTTGGTAAAGCAAACGATTTCAAAAGCGGATGTCACGCCCAGGGCTCCGCGTCATTTGGGGTTATCCTGGCATCGGCCAGCTGCGAGGTGTGATCCTGGATATCGGGAAACGTCTCATCAGGCGCAGATATTTTGTCGCACAATTCCCGCAGCACCTTCCCTTTTAGTCGGCCGCGTTTCATCAACGTGTCGGCAATCTCAGAATGGGCCTTTCGGTTGCGGTGGAGCTGGGTATTGCACCAGCTAGCTACCTCATCGCGCCACAGGGTTGGCGCATCGATGCCGATCTGCACGGCGGCATGTTCTGCCAGCAGTTGTGACATGATAATTTCGTCGAGGCTGGAGCCTTCGCGCCTGTCATCGCCGGCGAAAAGCAACTCGGCCGCAATGCCGGCGTAGGTTGTTCGCGATCGGTTCAGGACGGCGTCGAATCCCACTGGCGAGACCGGTGCATCGACGAACGCTAGTTGTGGCGCATCGGTGAAGCCGACCCAGTACAGCTTTCCGTCCCGTGTGATGTAATCGATCAGGGCATTCCCTGTGCGGACGCCCAGGACAGAATTTATGGCGACGTGACCGGCTTCATGGATGGCAGCCGCGCGCTTCGGCATCTCGAAGGCTCGGAGGCCGTGCTTTCGCATCAGGCCGGCAGCAAGCGCCATAAAACGTTCGCGGACAGCCTTGCCCAAGCCCGGCCCGCACATTGTGAAGCCGGCAAGCGTGAAGATGTCATTTTGGGGGAAGTCAACCGACTGGCCAAAGGGATTGGAGACATTGAAAGGGGCGACATTCATCGCGAACCTCCAAAGGTCGGAACCCCGAAGGCGCCGCAAACACCATCTAAAAAGGTTTGGGTGTTGTCGCGGGAGATATGAATTGCGCTATCTTCGTCAGGCCAATTTCGCTGAATGATCGACGCGTTTCCGTCGTCGTCAAATTCAATCCGAATTTCGCCTTGCGCGGCGCAAAGGACCCTCGGAGCCGGCGCGGCAATCGGGACAAGTGCGGTGCTGTTCACTTGCCGTCTCCCGAGGTGGAGGGTTTGCCGGCGCGGAGCGCAAGTGGCGTCGGTTTGTAGGCGGCGGCATTGAGCGTTGAACCGACGTTGCGTTCACCCGTCCGGGCAATCAATCCGGCAGCCCGCAGTTCGGTGAAGCGCGGGCGGATCAGAAACGGCGACACGCAAAGTTCTCGTGCTACCTCATCCGGCAACCACGATTGCGTGGCATTGTCGCATAGAAACTTCAGGACCTTTCCGCTCCATCCCGGCGCGACAGGGGCAACGGCCTCAGCCGCCTCTCGCGAGGTTTCGCCGCCTTTGTAACCCGGCAGTTCCGGATAGCTGGCTTTGCCGCCGCGCTCGAATACGTCGAATGCTAGCTGCTCGGCGGGTGAGAGGGACGGAGAGTCGTGATCCGCGGTCAAATTGATCATCGCCGCGCCTCCTCGATCCCGAGGCCGGCCAACAAGGCTAGTAAATCAGCGATACCGGCAGGCGCGTGATAGCGACGGTGCAAATGTGCACCGGCGGCGGTGGCGGGCGGGGACGATCCGGTCGGCTTTGAAAATTCGATAGGCGCTGAAAGGTAATTGCGCTCGGGGGCGCGAATTGCTATAAACATTTTGCAAAGGTCTTTCGAATATTGGGCCGGGTTAACCGCTGCAAACGGTGCCCGGCTTTTTCGTGGAAATTAAGCGGCGAGGGTGCCGCGTCTGTCGCCACAACGGCTGTTGGCCCAAGCCAAAGTCGGCCCGGCCTCGTAAAGCGGCTTACCGCCAAACCAGCGCGAGACGGGTGGGCCCGAATTACGGCTTGGCAGGCAAAGTTTCGAAAAATACGCGTCTGAAATCGGAAAGCCGTGGGCGCGAATAAATTCCAGCGCCTGCTTTCTGGTCATGAGCCGCTGCGGGGTATCGTCAGCGGTAGGTTTTTCGGCGGACATCACCGTCTCCATCAGGTTACGATGGAGCGAGAATAGCTACAGCGATGGTAGCTAATAATGGTTCCGATTATTTTGGGGTGACGATTAGCGGAATGATTATCGGATTAATTGCTGCTTCCGTTTTGGGCCGGCCTTCTTCCGCTCAGGGTATCTTGTTACAAGTTCGTCCCATATGCGGCCGAACGGTTTAGGTCCCACTCCGAAATTCTGTTTTGCTTGATCTGCAAAGGCGCTTTTGCTGACCCTTCGATCTGGATCGGCTCGAAACTGTTCTTCAAGCCAAATGGCGCACTTTCTTGCGTCGTTGGTTGTGGCGGGCGGACTGGCTTCTCGAAGCATCGCTTCTAAGCCAGCTCTAGATACGAAAATCCAAGCGGCCATTCCGGCATTGATGCTGCAGGATGCAAATCGCTGGTCCAGTTGCGGTGTGATCCACCAGTTTGGATCGATTGGAACAAAGGCCCGGCCGGAAATTGTGAAAAATGAGGTCCCTAGCTTTTGTGCGACCGCATACTCCGCAATCGCGCTCTGCACCTTCTTAAGGCGCGCCTTGGCTAGGAGTACCCGTTCGTTGTGCCGATCTAGATAATTCTTCAGTGCTTGCCACTCGTCCTTGGAGAATGCGAATTTCGGCCGATGATCGTCATGCCCTGTCGGCGGAGGTGCCATAGAGCCGTGGTATTCTTTGCGGGCGAACTGAGGAAGGTGCTTGGCGATGAAGTTATTGAGTTCTCGTTCTTTGATCGCGATTCGGATGAACGATATCAATTCTAAGTGCGGCTCTTCGCCCGTCCACTCATCCCCAAAAAACGCCTTGCCCAGCTCGTGCACCGCCCGCCCGAGAAACACCATTTCGGGAGTGTCACGCGGCCAAGCTTCGCGATCCCGCCAAAATTCGGCTCGTGTAGAAAACATTTCGCCCCTCCGCTCGGAGCATCCCGCAAAATGGTCGACTCGGCCGGCTGGTGCGGTACCAGCGTTTCCCCCGTCGGGTAAGGCCGAGTCAAAGGTGAGTTTAGCGCTTGGGTCCGCCGCTGTTAACCGCGTCACATGCGCTTGGAAATCCATGTCATAAATTGGGTGTCCGCATTTTCATCACGTGAAAAGAACGAACGAAGCTGCACGTACATTTGGCGGCTGGTCGTGTCTGAGTAGCTCTTGGGGTGTCTTTTCTTGATGATCACGGCAACTTCCTCAAGGGATTGTGGGAGTGCAATGTCGGCCTTTTGCATGATTTTAATCTCTTCAACGAAATGCCCTGCTAGCTCCGACTTGCGGGCTACGGTCCACTTCGGCCTTGCACCAGCTCGCCGGGGTTTTCCGAAGTGCAGCTCCGCGAAAATATCGAGCAAACCTCGCCAGTGGTAAGGATTGTCTGGGCTGAGATGGAAAACCTCAAATGCGCGGCGCGCGGCACTGTCATCGGGAACTAGAGCATTCACCCGTTCTCGAAATTGTAAAACCTGATCGGCAGTCGCACTGCGATGAGCCCGATCTCGCCATTGTGTTTGATCAAGGGCTCTAAGGTTAAGCTTTTTAAAAATCACGGCCCTGGCCGTGAGCTGCTTTGAGATATTCTTTCTGGGCATCTCAGCCTCTCAGAGAAGCGCCCGCGCACCGGATGGCACGCGGGCGTGTTGATGTTAGCGGGTCAACCGCCATCGTGCGAGCCTGAGCCGATATAAGGCGATGATAAGCCGGATCAGGCGCATGTTAGAATGTCCTGCAGTTCCTCGATCCGGCGCTTCATATCGAAACAGCAAAAGGAGAGCCGATCGCCCTTGCTCATCTCGATTTCACAAAGGCCCGGCCTCTCCTTGCTGGGGTTAAGGTCGAGGGCAAGTTCGGCGGCGAACTCCGCCATGCATTCAAGCTCGTGCAATTGAGCCTCGAATTTCAACTCTTGCTCGCCCTTCATGAGAAGGCCTCGTTCTGTTGCCAGTCGCCCTGTCCGACTTGTTCTAGGAGTCCCTCGGGGTCTCCTATGCCGGACTCAGCGGGGTCTAATTCGCGGTCGCTGCGGTTGCCGGCCGCCCATTTGTCTTGAGCGTGGGTGTGGTCGAGGCTGCCCAAGCTCGGCTCGCCGTCGCTTTCCGAGCCCTCATCATCGCACTGCGCGCCCTCGTCCTCACATTGCGCGCCTTCGTCCTCGCAATCTTCCTCCAGCTCCGTCATGGCGTACGGGTCGCTGGCATCGAGGAAGGCTATCAGCCGGTCAATCTCGGTGGAGGCC
>Ga0070741_10015150_pt1 | contig 13149 bp, 13 predicted proteins | sample Coa_R1_4_FD_66440 | JGI IMG/M metagenome (GOLD analysis project Ga0070741, IMG submission 66440) | Surface soil microbial communities from Centralia Pennsylvania, which are recovering from an underground coalmine fire - Coalmine... | ecosystem: Environmental > Terrestrial > Soil > Unclassified ...
GTTGGGCGCCGTGCTGGTCTACCAGTTGACGCTCCTCTATCGGCACCAACTGGGCGCCGACCTGCGGGTCGGGCTCAAACCCTTTCTCAAGGCGGCCTGACGATTTATGACCGGGCCTCGGTTAGCTGGCGAAGGGTAGCCCTCACCCCGACCCCTCGGAGGGGGAGAGGAAGTAGGCGCCCTCGCCCCGTCTCTCTCCCAGGGGAGAGGGAGAAACGGAGCCCTGCTGCGCGATCTGGCCTCATGCCCGTTCTCGCAACGGGTCGGATTCGACGATGGTGTGCGCGTAGCCGCCGCGGTCGACGGCGGGACCGGGGAAGCCGGTGAGCGCGTGCCCGAGCGGCCCACCGTAGAACAGCCCCACGGCCAGCCCGCGCAGCGTGACCCAGAACGTTTCGGGCGGCGGGTCGGCGGCGGTCCAGCCGGGGGGCGGGCTGCCGCGCGCCAGCAGCGTCATCAGCGCGCGCCGCTGGGCCGGGGCGAGCGCGGCAAACGGCTGGCCGCCGTACCGCTCGCTCGCGCGGTCGAGCGCCCGCACGCCCTGCTGCACCAGCGCCGCGAGCGCCGGGCGCTCCGCCAGCGCCGCCCGCACGGCCGCCGACGTCCCCGCCTCCGCCGCGCCGGGCGTCTCATCCGTGAGGATCAGCTCCTCCACGAACATGTCCAGAGCATCGCGCGCTGCCACAGCCACTCCCATCCCCGAGTTCGCACGACCGCCGCGGGGCAGATTCTACTGAATGATCTCGGTGGCCTGCAGCAGCACGTGCTGGGGGATGGTAAGGCCGAGCGCCTGGGCGGGGTTGAGGTTGATGGCGAAGTCGAAGGTCATCGCCTGAGCGATCGGCAGCTCCGCCGGCTGGGCGCCATGGAGAATGCGGACGACGTAGTCGGCGGCGCGGCGGTACTGGTCTCGGATACTTGGCCCATACGCCATGAGGCCGCCGGCGACCGCCCACTCGCGCTCCTCGTAGATCGCCGGCAGGCCATGCGCGGCCGCGAAGTCAAGGATGCGGCGCTGATGCTGCTCGGTAAGCGGGTCGAGCACCGCCATCAGGCCGTCGGGACGCGCCTCCTCGGCGGCGCGCAAGACCGGCTCGAAAGCCTCCGGGCGCTCCACGCCCAGCGGGAGCAGCGTCACATCCGAGACTTGAGCCGCCGTCCGAATCTCCTGCACCCGCGCGGCCATATCGGCGCGGGTCGAGTTCCAGAGCACCGCGACGCGCCTAGCCTGGGGAGCTACCTCCGTGAGTAGCTGCAGTCGCTTACCGCTGAGCTCCGTTGCCATGTTGGAGACGCCCGTGAGGTTGCCGCCCGGGTGCGCGAAGCTCGCCACGAGCCCGAGTCCCACCGGATCGCCGTCGGCCACCATGACGAGGGGAACTCTTGTAGTGGCGGCCTTGGCCGCCTTGGCCGCCGCCGCGGAGCTGGCGAAGAGCACGTCAACACGCTCATCAACCAGTTCCGCCGCCAGCGTGGGGAGTTGTTCGAGCTGCCCGGCCGCGAAGCGAAACTCGATCGCCAGGTTCTGGCCCTCGACGTAGCCCTGTTCGGCCAGGCCCTGCCGGAACGCGTCAATACGCACCTTCGGGCCCGGGGCGTTCCCGGGGACGAGAAAACCGAGCGTGGCCGACCTCGCCGCTGGGGGTGGTCGCGACCAGGGCGGCTGGCAGCCGGCGAACAGCCCCAGCGCCACTACGCCCGCGTCCTGCACGAACTGGCGACGGGTCAGGCGGTGCGGCGCTGTCGCCATGCTCACCTCCGGCCGCCAGGGCGGTGTCCCTGCGATGGATGCGGCCAGTATAGAGCCTGGCGGCGCGTCGCGCTGTCAGGTGCCTGACACATCGAGGCGTCTGCCGGCGCGCGCCGGTCGCCTGCGCCGTGCGTTAGCTGGGCCCGAACACGCGGAGGCCCGGCACGCGCTCGAAGTGACGCACGTTGAAGGCTAGCAGGGTTAGATCGTGGTGCAGGGCGGTCGCGGCAATCAGGAGATCGAGGTCGGCGATCAACAGGCCGCGGCGGCGGAGAAATGCCCGCGTCTCCGCAAAGCGCTCGGCGATCTGGTCGCTCAGCCCAAGAACCTGGAAGGCACTGAGGAATCGGCGCGATCGGGCGAGGTGCGCGTCTGGGTTCGGCGAGTTGAACGCGACGTCGTAAATCTCAGCCACGCTGATAAGGCTGACGTGGGGCCGCTGTGTGCCAAGCCGCTCTAAGATCCTGGCTGCGCGTTCACGTCCCCCGAGCGCATCGATCGCCCAATCCGTATCAATCAGGTAGGCCATGATGGCCGGTCGGCGGGGCGTGAGCCTTCCGCGCGCCACCGGTACACTTGCTCGATGAGAGCATCGGTGTCGAGGTCTGCCCAGCTTCCGATGGTTTCGTTTAGGATGGCCTGGTACTCTTCCGGGCTGACATCGGTCCCCTGTTCCTCGTCCTCGCGGGACAGGCGGTAGCGGACGCCGTTCTTCTCCAGCACGACCGGCGCGCGGTCGGCTTGCGCCAAGAGATCGGCGAGGCGCACGCTCGGCGTGATCTTGATCGGCTTGGGCTCGACGGCCATCGCATGGGCTCCTTCTTCGATGGAGTCATTATATCGGGGGAGCGACCCCGTCTCGCCGGGCCGGGCCAGTGACCGGAGTGCCGACGCAACGTAGCGCGAAGCCACGTTGCGTGCCGCCGCCTGGCACGGTAAGCCCGGATTGGTCGGCGGCGGCGTCTGCTCCTATACTGGGGGACACACGGCGTGTGGGGTGGCGGGCGGCTCCGCGCGCGGGGAGCAAGGGGAGACGACGGCATGGGCGTGCGGACGGGCGCCGAGTTCCTGGCAGGGCTGCGTGACGAGCGCGAGGTGTGGCTGGATGGCGAGCGCGTCGCGGACGTCACGGCGCACCCGCGGCTCGGGCGCTGCGCGCGCTCGGTGGCCGAGCTGTACGACCTGCAGCACGACTCCGTCCTCGGGCCGAAGCTGACCTATCCTTCGCCCACCACGGGCGAGCCCGTGGGCCTGTCGTTCATCGAGCCGCGCAGCTCGGGCGATCTCGTGCGGCGGCGCGAGATGTTCAAGGCCTGGGCCGACCACGCGGGCGGCATGCTCGGGCGCAGCCCCGATTACATGAACACGATCCTCGCCGGCTGCGCGATGGCCGCCGACTACTTCGGCCGCGGCGGCGCCGACTATGCCGAGCGCATCGTCGCCTACTATCAGTGGTTCCGCGAGCGCGACCTGTGCGCCACCCACACCTTCGGCACCTTCCGCCCCAACCGCGTGCGGACCGAGGCGCAGCAGGACGACCCGACGGTGCCGCTGCACATCGTCGGCGAGAGCGCCGAGGGCCTGGTCGTCAGCGGCGCGCGCAACATGGCCACGCTCGGCCCGTTCGCCGACGAGATGCTGGTCTTCCCCGCGCCGATGCGGCAGCAGGGCGGCGATGCCGACCGCTACGCGCTGGCCTTCGCCCTGCCGATCGCCACGCCCGGCATGCGCCTGCTGTGCCGCCAGAGCCTCGACATGGGTCGCCCCGTCGCCGAGCAGCCGCTCGCCGCGCGCTACGAAGAGATGGACTGCGTGGTGATCTTCCACGAGGTCGTCGTGCCATGGGACCGCGTGTTCATCAAGGGCGACGTGGAGCTGTGCAACGGCCTGTTCAGCCAGACGCGCGCCTTCGACCACGGCATCCACCAGTTCCTGGTGAAGGACTGGGTGAAGGCCGAGTTCATCTTCGGCGTGGCCGCACTGCTGGCGGAGGCGATCGGGCGCACCGAGGTGCCCACCTACCAGATGATGCTCGGCGAGATCGTGGACACCGTCGAGACGCTGCGCGCCTACGTGCTGGCGGCGGAGGCCGACGCGATCGTGGATGCGGCGGGCTACTACGTCCCGAATCCCTCGATCCTGACGACCGGCCGCAACTACCTGCGCCGCCTGTATCCGCGCCTGATCGAGATCCTGCAGCTTACCGGCTCCAGCGGCCTGATGGCGACGCCCACCGAGGCCGACCTCGCGGCGCCCGAGCTGGCGGCCGACATCGAGAAGTATTACCAATCCACGAACCTAGGCGGCCATGACCGCGTGCGGCTGTTCCGGCTGGCCTGGGACCTGGCGTGTAGCGGCTTCGCGGGGCGCCAGGTGCTCTACGAGCGGTTCTTCGCGGGCGATCCGGCGATCCTGCTGGCGCGCCGCTTCTTCACTTACGACCGCACGGCCGCCGTCGCCCGCGTGCAAGCGCTGCTGGCCGACACGGCCGCGGCGGCGGAGCCGCGCGCCTCGGTCAGCTCGTAGGCGGTGGACGGCTACACAGCGGTGACGTGTCAGCGCCCGCGCGATCTTGCGTTCGGAGAGAACGACTGATGAGCCTGTATGAGATGCAGCGCCTGATCCACCGGCTGAACGTGGACGCGGCCGTGACGGAGCGCTTCCGCGCCGACGCCGCGGCGGTCATGGCAGAGTACGACTTGGACGAGGCCGAGCGCGCGGCGCTGGCCAATGGCGACACTGCCGCGCTGTGGCGGATGGGGGTGCATCCGCTCCTGATGCTGCACTACTGCCGCGCCCGGCAGATCCCGCCGCCGGAGATGTACAAGCAGATCGGACCGCTGGCCGGCCAGCGCCAGCTCGTCAGCGCCCGCAAGCGGTAGCGCCGTCGCTGGCGATCTCGGGCCTGCTGTGACCGTCGGCGTGATGGATACGGGAGGACTACTGGAGCCAGCCGGCGCGGGGAGCCGCGTGCCGCGGCGCGGCGCCGGCGCGTGGCGGGGCGCTGCTTGCCGCGCCCTGCTTTGCCGGCCGAGCACAGATGGGAGCAGACGATGGGTGAGGTGGTCACCGCGATCCTGTGCAGCCACGCGCCGGGCATCACGGCGTTCCCGGCGCCCGAGGAGAAGAAGGCCGCGGTGTGGGGCGGCTTCGCGCAGGCGCGCGCTGTGCTGGAGGCGGCGCGGCCGGACGTGATTCTGGCGGCGAGCTGCGAGCACTTCGTCAACTTCTTCCTGGACAACTTCCCGGCCTTCTGCATCGGCACGGGCGCGAGCCACAAGGGGCCGGTCGAGCCGAACCTGAACATCCCGCAGGGCGAGGTGCCGGGCCACCCCGAACTCGCGCGGCTGGTGCTGGAGACCGCCTTCGCCGGCGGCGTGGAGCCGGCCTGGTCGGAGCGCATGCTGCTCGACCACGCCACCTCGCTGCCGCTGCACTTCCTGAACCCGGAGCGCACCATTCCCGTCGTGCCATTGCTGCAGAACTGCCTGGTGCCGCCGCTGCCCGCGCTGCCCCGCTGCTACCGGCTGGGACAGCTCATCCGCGAGGCGGTAGACGCCTGGCCGGGGCGCGTGGCGCTGCTCGGCACGGGCGGGCTGTCGCACAGCCCCGGCGCCCCCGAGGCGGGTTACATAGATGAGGACTTCGACCACGAGCTCCTGAAGCTCCTGGAGCAGGGCGACGGCGAGGCCATCGCGGCGATCCCCGACGAGCGCATTGATCGCGCCGGCTTCGGCACCTGGGAGATTCGGCAGTGGGTCACGGTGCTCGGCGCCGTGCCCGAGCGCAAGGGCCGGGTGCTCGTCTACGAGCCGGTACGGCAGTGGTTCACGGGGTGTGCGGTCGCGGTGATGGAGTAGGGGGACCGGGATGGCGCGGCGCGCTCGGCACGACAGTCCCGCGCGATGCCTGTTCGTCGCGCTCGTCTTGGCGATCGTCGCCTGCGCGCCCGCGGGGCCGGGCGCGTCGAGCGCACCGCCCGCGCCGGCCGCAACAGCCGCGGCCACGGCGCCGCCCGCCGCCACCGCGAGCCCGCCGGCCGCTTCCGCGGCGGCTTCCGCGGGCGGGGCGGGCGGCGCGTCGCCCGCGTCAGGCACCGCCGGTCTGGCGCCGCTGCCGACGACGCCGGTCGTCAGCCTCAAGGCCGGCGTGGTGCCGATTGCCCCGTTCGCGCCGTTCTTCGTCGGGCGGGCGCGCGGCTACTTCGCCGAGGTGGGCCTGGACGTGGAGATCGAGACGGCGCCCAGCGTGATCGACCTGCTGCCGGCGCTGGCGCAGGGGCAGCTCCAGGTCGGCGCGTGTACCTCGAACCTCGCCTGCCTGAACTTCCTGAACCGCCGCACCGACATCCAGATCGTCGCGGGCTTGCAGGCCGCCGGGCGCACGGAGAAGTCGCGCGACAGCGTCGGGCTGGTGGTGCGCCAGGACATCTGGGACAGCGGCGCCATTCGGGGCGCGCAGGACCTGCCGGGCCGCACGCTGTACCTGATCGGCGGCGAGGGCGGCACGCCCCACGCCCATGTGGCGCGCTGGCTACGGCGCAACGGCGTGGACCCGCGCAGCATCGAGATCGCGCCGATGACTTTCCCCGACGTGTTCGCCGCGATGCAGAACCGGGGCATCGAGGTAGGCTACCAGACCGAGCCGCTGCTGAGCGGCGGCATCGCCCGCGGCGTCCACCACCTGCTGGCCGGGCTCGAAGAGCTGGACCCGGCCGTGCAGGAGCTGTTTGTTATGTACTGGTCGGGCATCGACCGGCTGGGGCCGCTGGTGGGCGAGCGCTTCGCCGTGGCGTTGCTGCGGGCGACCCGCGAGTACCTGAACGCCTTCGAGTACGGCGTGGACCAGGACGCGGTGATCGAGGTGCTCACCCAGGAGACGCCGATCAAGGACCCGGCCGTCTACCGCCAGATTCACTACCCCTGGATCGATCCGGATGGCGCGTTCTCGCGGGCCTCGCTGGAGTCCGATGCCGAGCTGTTCCGCGACCTCGGCCTGATCGGCCCGGTCGACCTCAGCCAGGCGTTCCAGGACAAGTACCGCCAGGCCGCCGTGCAGCGCCTCGGCGAGTACCGCCCGCCACGGTAGTTCGCCTGCCAAGGCGAGCCACGTGCACGGGTGGGTTAGAGACGGACCAGCTCGCGCAACAGCGGCAGGCCCACCCAGCCAATGTTGGCGAGGAGGTCGTAGGCTTTCTCGGCCTGCTGGGGCAGTGCCACCCGGGTTTCCCGCGCCGGCACCTCGACGGTGGGGATCGCGTACTCCACCGTCAAGCCGTCGGCGCTCGGCGTGTAGCGGATCTTCTGCAGCGGGGGCGGCAGCGCATCCAGAAGCGCGTACGTCTCGTCCCGAAAGCGCTCATAGGCGTCGGGATGGCGGTTCGCCAGCGGGTGCAGCTCGGCCATAAGCTGCTCGACGTAGGCGTTCAGCTCGCGCAGTTCGGGCAGCGCGGTTTCGTCGTCCAGCGCGTACTTGTCGAGCACGGCGTCAACGAGGAGATTGCGCGCGGCCTCTTCCGTCAGCGGCGGCAGTCGCTCGCCCGTCGCGTCGCGCTGGATGCGGCTCAAGCGCTCCGCGTCCTGCTCGATGTTGTGGAGGAGCAGCAGGCCCAGCCCGGCTTCGGCGAGGACCACCTGCGGCGGCGTCAGCGGCGCGCCCGCCTCCGGCTGTAGGCGCTCGGTGAGCTGGCGCCGCGTCTGGTTCAGGAGGCTGTCCGTGTAAGTGACGTGCCGCGTCTCGTCCACGACGACGTTGGTGATGTCCGCGGCCTCCGCGGACAGGCGGAGCTCGGCCTCGACGATCAGCGGCATCACGTCAGCCACCGTCGCGCCCGCGAAGTAGCCCTCGAAGCCGGTGTAGGGCTTGCCATGGCCGTTGACGACGACCCGGCCCAGGGGCTCGCCGTCTCGGCCGCGGAGCTGGCCGGCGCGGCCGCCGCGGACAAGCTCCCAGGCGAGGTAGGGCTTCTCATCGGCGTGGGAGGCGTCGATCAGCCGCTTGAGGGCGTGAGGGTCGTGCGCCGTCAGCTCCGCGACCAACGGGCCCAGCCAGGGATAGGTGTACTTGATCTCGTGCCAAGTGCTCATGCCATCGCTCTCCGCCCGAACTCGCCGCCAATCCGGCGCTGTGCCGAGCCGACCGGCGCAGCGCGTTCATCGCCAGTATGGCGCGGCGCGCGGCGTCCTGCCCGGCGCCTGGGGGCCTGCGGTCGCCAACCCTGCCAGGCCCAGTCCCCGCCGGGACGGCCCTGGCGATCCGGTACTAGCCAGCAGGTGACGTGCCAGGCGGGGAGCCGCGAGCGTCAGCCGGCGCTGTCGGGGGCGGCTAGCGCGGGCGGGGGATGCCCAGCTCGTCGTAGGCGGCCAGCAGGAAGCGGAAGTCGTGCTTCGGCGGAATGGGCTGGTCGGCCGGCAGCTCGAGCGGCACGCGGACGTCGTACTCGTAGAAGGCTTGCAGTTGCTTCTCGTCGGCGTAGCCGGGCGCCTCGGCCGAGATGGCGTCGGCGTAGAGCTGCAGCGCGCGCCGCGCCGTCGCCTCGTCCATCTCGTGGCCCAGTTCCTGCTGGGCGATCGCGGCCACCTCGGCCTGATTCTGCTTCACGAACAGGAGCGCCCGCACGAGCGCCTTGAGGAACGCCTGGATGCTCCCGGGGCTCCGCTGGGTGTAGTCGTCGGTGGCGACGATCCCCTGCTGCGGGTCCGAGATCACCTCGCCCAGTGCCTGGAGCAGCGAGAATCCCTGGTTCTCGGCCACCGCAGCGCTGCCGGGATCGAAGACCGCGGCGTCGAGCGCGCCGGCCTGCATCGCCGCGATGTGTTGGACCGGGTTGGAGCCAAGCGCCACGAACACGATCTGGCCGGGGTCGATCCCCTGCTGGCGCGCGTACATCTCGGTGAAGAACTGGAGCGTGCCGCCGATGCCATTCACCCCCACGCGCGCGCCCGGCAGTTGGCTGGGGCTGCGCAGCTCGGGCACGGTCATCAGGAAGTAGGTCGGCCGCTGCGTCATGAACGACACGAGTTTGAACGGCGCGCCCTGCACCGCCGCGCGCACGGCCGAGCCGCCCGACCCGGTAAGCTGCAGGTCGCCCCGCTGCAGGGCGGCAACGGTCAGGTTGGACGGCATGGGCAGGATCTCCACATCCAGCCCGGCCTCGTTGAAAAACCCTTTGGCGGCCGCGGTGATCGGCACGATGTAGTTCAGGCTATGGTCGGGGATGGCGAAGGTGATGGCCTCTTTCGGCCGGCCGAGCGCGGCGCTCGTCGCGTCCGCCGCGGCCGTGGAGGGACTCGTGGCCGACACGCTGGCGCCCGTGCTCGCCCGCGCGGCCGCCGGCTCCGGCGCCGCGCTCGCGCCGCCGGGCGAGGCCGCGGGCGCGGCGCCCCCGCAGGCGGTCGCCAGCAGCGCCGCCAATAGCCCAACGACTGTCGCGCGCCCGATGCCGCTCATGGCGCCGCTCCCCTCGTCAACCTGATCCGCGGGCCCGCGCCTGTCGCGCTGTGAGGCCCATCGTAGGGCACGCCTCTGCGGCTGTCAATCGGTCGAGCGTGGCGCGGGGTGCCATCCGCGTGAGACGAGCCGGGGCCGTCTTCGGGCGGCCCACCCCTGCACCCCCATCCCCTGTGCCGGGTCGAAGGGCGGCCCGCTCAACGCGGGCGGGGGATGCCGAGCGCGTCGTAGGCGTCGAGCAGGTAGCGGAAGTCGTGGAGCGTAGGGATCGGCTCGTCAGGCCCCATCTCCAGCGGCAGCCGCACGTCGTAGTAGTAGAAGTCCTCCATCTGCTTGGGGCTCGCGTAGCCGGGCGTCTCGGCCGAGATGCCATCCACGTAGAGCTGCACCGCGCGGACCGCCGTCGCCTCACTCATATCCAGCCCCAGCTCCTGCCGCGCGATCGCCGCCACCTCCGGCACGTGCTCCTTGCTGTAGCGCAGCCCGCGCACCAGCCCTCGCAGGAAGGCGCGCAGCGTGTCGGGACTGGTCTGCAGCAGCTCGCTGGTCGCCACGATGCCCTGCTGCGGGTCCTGGATCACGTCGCCGATCGCCTGCAGCATGGGGAAGCCAGCGGCCTCCGCTACGGCCGCCGAGGCCGGGTCGAACACCGCGCCGTCGAGCGAGCCGGCCTGCAGCGCGGCGAGGTGCACCGCGGGGTTCGGCCCCAGGCCGGTAAAGGCCACCTCGCCCGGGTCCACGCCACGCTGGCGCAGCCAGATCTCGGTGAACAGGCTCGGCGTGTCGCCCAGGCTGGAGACGCCCACCCGCTTGCCTGGCAGGTCCGCGGCGCTGCGCAGGTCCGGCCGCGTCACCACGAAGTACGTTGGCTTCTGGGTCATCAGCGCCGTCAGCGTGAAGCGCTCGCCGCCCCGCACGACCGCGCGAATCGTCGAGCCGCCCGTGCCGGTGAGCTTCACGTCGCCGCGCTGCATGGCGGCCACGGTGAGGTTCGGCGCCAGCGCCTCGACGTTCACGTCCAGCCCCTCTTCCGCGAAGAACCCCTTGGCGGCGGCGGTGATCGGCACGATGTAGTTCAGGTTGCGCGAGGGGATACTGAACGTGAGCGCCTCCTTCGGCTGGCTGGCGCCGGGCGGGCTCGCCGCCGGCGCGGCCGGCACGGCGCGGGCGCTGCTGGTAGTGGTGGGTGCGGCGCCGCTCGGCGCCTGCGATCCGGTGCCGCGCGACGTCTCCTGCGGCGACACGCAGCTCAGCAGCAGCGCCGCCATCGCGCCGGCGAGCACCGTTCGTGTTCTCGCGCTAATCATCCAGGCTATTCCTCCGCCCGTGTCGGCCGGCGCCGACGGCCGCCCGCCGCCGCGCTGGCCCTCGCTCCTCAGGGCCCGTGCAATCACTAACCTTATGGCCGTGGACCCGGCCGGTTCCGGGCAGCCAGGGGCCACGCCGTCAGGCGGCCTCACCGACGCGCCCTGGGGCCGCGCCCGCGCCCAAGTATGGCGTGCCGCTCCGCGCGCGGCAACCCGGGGTTGTCCGCCGCGCGCGGCCGGCGCTCGCCAAGCCCGGCGCGGGCAGGTACACTGCCCTTGACTCGCCGGCTGGTGGGGCTGATCCATCAGCGCGGGTGGGGAGAGCGAACGAACCCCCGAGAGAGGAGAAGCGCCATGCGTATCCCCGCGGTGACCGAGCGAGATGCGGTGCCCGAGGAGCAGCGGCACGTCTGGGACGCCATCGTGGCCAGCCGCGGCTCGGTGCGCGGCCCGTTCGCGGTGCTCATGCACAGCCCAGCGGTAGCCGAACGGGTCGCCCACCTGGGCACCTTCATCCGCTTCGAGTCGAGCCTGGACGCGGCCACCCGCGAGCTGGCCGCCCTCGTGACCGCCCACCTGCTCGACTGCGAGTACGAGGCCGCGGCCCACGAGCGGCTGGCGCGGGAGGCCGGCGTGCCTGACGCCGCGCTGGCTGCCGTGCGCGCCAAGCAATTCGCGGCAATCGAGCCCGCGTACGGCTGGGTATGCGAGTTCGCCCGCCAACTCGTCGTCGACCACCGCGTCGCGCCCGACACGTTCGAGGCGGCCCGCGCGCGGCTGGGCACGCGGGGCCTGGTCGAGCTGGTCGCCACCATCGGCTATTACGCCAACATCGCCGCGGTGCTCGACGCCTTCGAGGTCCCGGCGTAGGCGGCCAGCCGGTCCGCCGCGGCACGGCGCCCATGCGCGGCGGTGCTTGCTTGCGGTAGGGCGCGCGCGCCATACTGCCAGCGTCTCATGACGAGGAGGACGGCCATGCCGGTCATCGAGTCCGCGCGCGCCTCGCACACGACGCTCGAAACCTCCAGCGTGGAGCAAGGCATTCGCTTCTACCGCGACGTGATGGGCCTCCGCACGCACCGCAACGGCCCGCGGTCGGGCCACCTGATCGACACGCGCGGCTGCTACGCCGCGTTTCTAGAGCGGCGCCGCCGGCTGCCCCAGCCGCTCCTGAACTTCTACGCGCGCCCCGTGGCCGACGCCGCCGCCGTGGACGTGGCGCACGCGCGCATCAGGGCCGTGAAGGACGAGTACGCCATCCAGGAGATCACCGCGCCGGCCCGCGAGGACCCGGCGCGCTTCGGCGTTGGCACCTACGGGTTTTACGTGAAGGACTTCGATGGCAACTGGTGGCGCGTCGAGGAGAACGCCGGGCCGTTCGGGCCGGTCGAGATCGAGCCCGACGCCGAGCCGCGCGGCGCCATCGTGCCGGCCGGGCCGATCAGCTACGTCACGCTGGAATGCCGCGACCTCGGGCAGTCCCTGCGCTTCTACCGCGACTTCCTGGGCCTGGACGTGGAGCAGGCGGGGCCGCACTACTTCTTCACGCGCGGCAATGGCGGCGTGCGGGTGATCGTGGTCGAGCGGGGCGAGGCGGTGATGGACCAACCCGTCCAGAACCACCACGGCGTGACCCTGTTCGCTGACCGCGCAAGGATCGACGAGCTACGTGCCGCGGCCCAGGCTCACCAGGAGGAATTCGGCATCCGCAAGGTCCACCGGGCGGTGGACCAGCACGGCTCGTATTCCTTCTACATGCAGGACCGCGACACGAACTGGTGGGAGATCGAGGTCTGGGAAGGCCACGTGGACCCGTGGACGCGCGCGGAGCGGCGCCTGGCGGCGGGCCAGCTCGCCCCGCATTGAGCCGCACGCCCCCTAACGGCTGCCGCGGACAGGCGGGCAGCCTGGCTCACATCAGCCTCGCGCCCGCAGCGGGACCCAGCGCCTAGCGCCGCCGCGCCCCGCGGAGCGCGCCCAGCGCGGCCAGCCCGATCACGACCAGGACCAGCGGCGCGGCCTCGGGGATGACCGGCACCTCTGGCTGCCCGGGCGCGGCGGGCAGCGGCACCAGCGGCGCCGGCGGGGGCGGCAGCAGGAGCGGCGGCAGCAGCGGCGGCACGCCCACCACGACTCCCGGCCCCACGACCCGGCCCAGGGCCACCTGGACGCCCGCGGCGAAGACGCGTACGGCGCTGCCCTGGAGCGCCTCCCCGGCTAGACTGCCGATACAGCGCGTGGGCACGCCGGCCGCCGCAGGGCCGCAGGCGACGTTCTCACTGCCGGCCGTCGTGGCGAAGAAGACGTTGGCGACCGTTCCCGCCGGCACGACCCCGGCCGGGATGCTGACCGTGACGCTCATCGAGCCGCTGACAGTCAAGCTTCCAGTTGGGCCGCTCGCCCCGATGGGCACGACCTCACACTGTTGCCCGACTACGTTCGCGCAGGGTAGGCCCCCGCCCGCCTCGGACGCCAGGCTGCTGGCGATCTGCGCCAGGTTGTTGCCGGCTGGGCTCGGCGTTGGCGTCGGCGTCGGCGCGCCGCCGCTGAGCACCACAATGCCGCCAATCTGCGGCGCCAGGCCGGCGCCGACGACCTGGCCGGTGCACACGCTGCGGCCAGTCGCGTCGGCCGCCGGACAGG
>Ga0070741_10015151_pt1 | contig 13148 bp, 11 predicted proteins | sample Coa_R1_4_FD_66440 | JGI IMG/M metagenome (GOLD analysis project Ga0070741, IMG submission 66440) | Surface soil microbial communities from Centralia Pennsylvania, which are recovering from an underground coalmine fire - Coalmine... | ecosystem: Environmental > Terrestrial > Soil > Unclassified ...
GCCGCTCACGCGGTACGCGATCGAGTCCGCGGGTCGGTTGCTCGCGATGGATTGCGGACCGAACCACCGCGCGAGCTCCCGATAAGCCTCGGAGTGTTCGGCCACATCGACCATCAATTTGTACGTGGCGAAGCGCCCGATGCCGGTATGGATATCGATGAGCAGCAGGCGCTTCACATCGCGCCAGGCGTCGACCGCGAGAATTTTCCAGAGGATCGCGGTCGATTCCTCGGTGCGCGCGCCGCCGTAAAAGAGTCCGCGCGGATATTCGTATTGCCCCTCGACGATCGCCTGCTGCAGTGAAGCGAAACCGTGGCGCGCCAGCAGCCACAGGCCTTGCAACAAAAAAAGATCCGAACCCTTGGGAACGGAGGGCGGATTCAGCCAGGCGTCGAGACGGCGGTACGCCGGGTTGGGTGGGCCGGGAAATTGTGGCAGGGCGTTGCGGTTGAGATCGACGTTGTTTTCATTCGTGCGGCGCAACCAGGCGAACCCGTAAGGGTTGAGCGCGTGGATGAGTAAGCAGCCGCCGCCGTCCGGGAGGCGCGCGGCGGAAACGCCTTCGAGCCACTGGCATTGCAGCGCGCTACCGGCGAACCCCTCGACGCCGTGCGTGCCGGAAATAACCGCGAGCAGCCGGCGCGGCGAGCGCGCGCCGAGATAGGCCGTGTCGATCGCGAGCGTTTCGCCGGCCGGCCCGCGCGCGTTCAGCGGATACGTCGCGACTTGCGCCCCGCGCGAGCGCGCGAGCGCCAAAAAACGCTCGCGTGCGCTGAAGTAATCGGAGGCGAAATAAGCGCGTGCGTCCTGCACAGAAGCACGCGTGGCCATCAGGCGACCCGGGTGGCGGCCGCGGATGAGAGCGTCGGTGCTAAGCGGCTTATGCGGCTACCGGAATACTGCGCCGGCTCTCGAGCCATTTGAGCAGCGGGTCCCATTGCTGCATGTCGTAAGAGGCGCGACTGCCGAGCTCGAAGATCCCGACGCCTTGCTCGTCCGCGAGCTGATAGTTCGGCGTATCGCGCAATGTCGCGACGAACGGAATGCGCAGGCGCGTCAGAAAGCGCTCGAGGTTGCGATAAATTTGCGTGTGCACGGTCGCGTAGTTAACGCTCAACGCGCCGAGCGCCTGCTCGATCTTGTCCTGCGCGAAGGAGTTCTCGCGCACGCGATTGGCGACGACCGCGACTTTGCTTTCCTTGCGTTCGATTTTGCCGACGAGCAACAGGTCGTGAATGAAGCGCGCGGCGGCGCGGATATCGGTGGGCGAGGGCAGCACCGGAACGATCACCGTCTGCGCGCGGCGCACGAGCGCGGTGAGCTCCGCGCCGCGGCAGCCGGCGGGCACGTCTAGGATCATGTAATCGGTCGTGCGCGGGACGCGCACCGGATCTTTCCAAGCCGCGATGCCCGTGATCGCGGGCCGTTCTTCGGGTCGCGCCGCGAGCCATTCGAGCGCCGATCCTTGCGGATCGAAGTCGGCGATGACAACGGATTTCTCCTGGGTGGCGTAGTAGCTCGCGAGATTGGTCGCGAGCGTGCTCTTGCCGCAGCCTCCCTTGGCGTTCAACAGCATGATCGTTCGCATCGTCACTCCCTCAAGCGAGTTAGGGTGGAGGATCTCTGTTCACGCACAGCCGGTAAAGCGGCTCAAGTTTATGGTACGGCGCAAAAAAGCTCCACTGAATTACGGGCTTATTGGCGAAGCGAGTTCGCCCCGGTACGGGCGGCTCGCGTCCCTGCATACCCGGCTCCCGGTGGCGAAGCCGTCCGAAGCCCTCGAGCGTCGATGGCGGGCTGCAGCAACGAGGGCGTGCGTCGCCCACCGAGCGGCGATGGCCGATCGAGGTCCAGCTCGGCGCGCGGCGGCGGGTCTCGGACGGCAACCGGCAAAAGCGACAGCCGTCGGCTCTTCAAACGCGAGTCGCCGACGTGCGATCACAGACGCGCATCGATTGCGTGGCCAGATGCATGTCGGCCGGCGAATGACTTCGAGTTGCTCCTCATAACGTTGTCCTAAGTGCGCACTGTTATCGCGGCGTGTCGTTACGGTGACACCCCACGTCGCATCCGATTGTCGGTCATATTGCGCTTCTCGATTCCGTCGATCCAAGTCACGCGGCCGTCAATCCGATGTTGATGGCGCGAGCGCGCGGCGTGACGTAGATAAGTAGCGGGAGGTGGGAGTGCCTGTGGAAACGAGGTGCTCATGCTTTTTTGGAAACGCGGTCCGTATTCCTGGACTGGAAGCGTCCCATCTCTTCTAACGATATTTTTTGCAGTTGTGCTCTCGGCCTGTGGCGGAGGACCTCAATCCTCGGACACCGGCGGCTCCAGCACCAGCACCGCGGCGCCTTCCTCCGTTCCGCTCCCAGCCGCCTACACCCTCACGGTCGGTTTGAACGGATCGGGCACTGTCTCGAGCTCGCCGACCGGCATTAATTGCGGGGCGGACTGTACCCAAAACTACCTCGACGGAACCTCGGTTACGCTGAGCGCGGCGCCCGCGTCGGGCTACTCCTTTTCGGGTTGGAGCGGTTCCGGCATCGCCTGCGCCGGCACCGGTACGTGTACCGTCTCCATGACCCAAGCGCGCACCGTCACGGCCACCTTCAGTCCGGTGGCGGCGAGCAGCTTTACGTTACTGGTGAATCGCTCGGGCTCGGGCACGGTCACCAGCTCCCCCGCCGGCATCAACTGCGGCAGCAGTTGTAGCGCCAGCTACGCGAGCGGGACGTCGGTGACGCTGACCGCGACGCCGGCGGCCGGTTACACCTTCGGCGGATGGAACGGCGGCGGCTGCGCCGGGACGGCGACCTGCACCGTCTCGATGACCGTGGCGCGCACCACGACGGCGACGTTTGTGGCGAGCACCTATGCGTTGGCGGTGAGCGTCAGCGGCTCGGGCACCGTCACGAGCTCGCCGAGCGGCATCAACTGCGGCAGCACGTGCAGCGCCAGCTACGCCAACGGAACATCGGTGACGCTGACCGCGACGCCCGCGAGCGGCAATAGCTTCAGCGGCTGGAGCGGCAGCGGCTGCTCCGGTACCGGAACCTGCACCGTGACGATGTCGGCGGCCCGCAGTGTCACGGCAACCTTTGCCGCCACGCCGAGCTACGCGCTGAGCGTCAGCGTTTCCGGGTCGGGCACCGTCACGAGCGCGCCGGCCGGGATTTCCTGCGGCAGCGGTTGCAGCGCGAACTATGCGAGCGGAACGTCGGTGACCCTGACGGCCGCGCCGGCGAATGGATACATTTTCGGCGGCTGGGGCGGCGCCTGCGCCGGCACGAGCAGCAGCTGTACGTTGTCGATGACGGTGGCGCGCAGCGTGACGGCGACCTTCACGGCAACCGCGACGGCCAGCACGTATCAGGTTTCTTGGGACGCCGTCGCCGATTCGCGGGTGACCGGTTACAAGCTTTATTATTCGACCACGCCCTTCACAGGCGGCGGAACTCCCCAGACCGTGAACGTCGGCAACACCACGACGTACACCTTCAGTCCTGCCACAGCAGGCATCGCGGTCGGCACCACCGTGTATTTCGGCGTCACGGCGGTCGGCAGCGGGCTCGAATCGCCGATGTCGAGCGCCGTCAGCGTGATCATTCAATAACGCAATCTTCATTATTTCGATGGGACGGAGCCGCGCAATGCGGCTCCGTCGTTTTGCGGGCATCGAGTGGCGTGATTGATGACCGCGGTCCCGTGAATGTGCGTGTATAGAACGCGTTGCGGCGCGACGCGCCTCCTTATCATCAAATATTTTTGCCTCACACCCGGCGCCGGACCAAAAAAATCGCTTGTGGCGCTAACGCTTACAGGGGTGACGTATTGCCGGCGCGGGAGATTGACTTAAATCAAAACGTCCGGGACAGTGATGGTATAGGTTTGGTTCAGCAAAAAGGAGAAAGTCATGAGGTTCAAGATGGTGGTGGCTGTTGCGGGATTGGTGTTGTGGGGAGGGCAAACATGGGCGGCCGCGGTCGATGCCGACGCCGCGCAAGCGCTGATGAAAAAGAGCGGCTGTTTCAAATGCCATGCTGTCGACAAAAAGAAAGACGCCCCCTCCTATAAAGAGATCGCCGCCAAACTTCGCGATAAGCCCGACGCCGAACAGAAGCTCTACACCCATCTAACCACCAATCCCAAAGTCAAAGTGGACGGGAAAGAAGAGCGGCATGATTCACTCAAGACGAAGAACGAAGCTGATGTCCGCAACGTAATAGGCTGGGTTCTCTCCCGCTGAAGCGGAGGAGGGCTCAGGGAGAGAAGAATCAATGATAAGGCAGGCCTGGGAAAAGCTGACGCACCGGTGCCAGACGTGTTCGAGAGTCACGCTCACCGTGGGGATAGCCGTCGTCGCGCTGTTGGTCGCCGGCCTCTTGATGGCGGGTGGCGCGGCGGGCCTCGCGTGGACGAACACTGAAGGCTTCTGCATCTCCTGCCATGAGATGCGTGACAACGTTTACGCCGAGTACAAAGACACCATCCACGCCAAGAACCGCACCGGCGTGCGCGCCATCTGCTCCGACTGTCACGTCCCGCGCCAACCGGGCCCGATGTTGCTGCGCAAAATGCGGGCGACCTTCGAGCTGTACGGTCATTTCACGGGCGTCATCGATACCAAAGAGAAATTCGAGGCGCATCGCGCCGTGCTCGCCCGGCGCGTGTGGACGCGCATGAAGCAGACGGATTCGCTCGAATGCCGCAATTGTCATCATGAGGACGCGTGGAGCGCGGAGTTGCAATCGGACAAGTCGAAGGCGCGCCATGCCAAGGGCAAAGCCGAAGGGTTGACCTGTATCGACTGTCACTACGGGATCGCGCACCAGGAACCCGAGGGACCCGGACCCCAGGAGTTGAACATCGGGAAGAAGTGAAGCTTTGGGGAGCAAGGCGGTGCAGTAGTCGCGTTATCAGGAGAAATTTTCGATGAAAACATCTACAAGCTCCGTCGCTGTACTGTCACTAGGCGCGGTTCTGATAATTGCCTTGGCTGCGTTCACTCCGCCTGCCGGAGCCGCGGACGCCGATAAGGGCGCCGACGCGAGCCCGCACAAGGATCTGGTGCTCAAGGGCGACGCCAAGTGCACGCGCTGCCACGACGAGAACGACGACTATCCCGTTCTGGAGATCGCCAAGACCACGCACGGTAAGGCAGCCAAGGCGGTGTCCCTTACGTGCACCAGTTGCCACGGCGAAAGTGAGTCTCATATCAACAAGCCGGAAGGGGCGACGGAACGGCCGAAGCCGGACCGGGTATTCGGGAAAAAGGGCGCGCGCACGCCCGCGGACAACCGTGCGCAGGCATGTCTCGGGTGCCATGGCGGTGATCGCCATCTCGCGTTCTGGGAGTCGGGACGCCACAAGAAAAACGACGTGGCTTGCGACAACTGTCACGTTATCCACCAGGCCAAGAACGTGCCACTGCGCAAAGATAATCCGACGATCAGCCCGCTCGTGACAACCAGCAGGCAGCTCGAGTACGAGACATGCACCAGCTGCCACAAGGAGATCCGCGGACAACTGCTGAAGACCTCCCATCACCCGATCGTTGAGGGCAAGCTCAAGTGCACGAGCTGCCACAACCCGCACGGTGCGCTGAGTCCTGCGATGGTGAAGGACGAGTCCGTCAACCAGCTCTGCACGAGCTGCCACACCGATAAACGCGGGCCGTTCATGCAAGAGCATCCTCCGGTGGAGGAGAGCTGCTTGAACTGCCACACCCCCCACGGGTCGTCGCACAGACAGCTGCTCGTTCAGCACCCGCCGAACCTGTGCCAGGACTGCCACGACTGGTCGCGCCACCCGGGCACGTACTACAGCGGCAACCAGGGTTTCGGCAGCACCACAAGCGGCGCGCCGAACACGCGGCTGGTCGCACGCGCCTGCCTGAACTGCCATACCAACATTCACGGCAGCAACGCCCCGGCGATGCGCGGTAAATTCTTCCTGCGGTAGGAGGCGGACATGAAAACGAAACCGATTGCGGTTCTGATCCCGATGATTCTCACTGCCGCCGGTGCGTTTGCGGCGGACGGCAACGAAGCTTTCCGCTTCGAGGGCGCCGTCGGGTTGGGCGCTATTTCGACGAATACCAGTTCGGGTACGCGGGATGCCGCAAAACTGAACGAGTATCGCGACCTAAGCCCCGGGGTGCTCGGCAATGTCGATATTAAGGGATACGGCGACAATCGTTACCTGAACCTCTTCGGCGAAAACCTCGGGCGCGACGACCAATATTTAAATGTGAAGGGTGGCGAATATACGATCTACAAATATCAACTCTACGACAACCGGCTCGTCCATAACTGGACATTCGGCGCGCGCACGCCCTACGCGGGTGTGGGCGGCGCGACACTGACCGCAACGCTGCCCAATCTCAATGCCAACACCTGGAATCGCTTCGATTACACGCAAAAGCGCGACGACATCGGCGGCATGTTTGAGGTGTCCAACAACTCGCCGTGGTACTTCCGCACGGACGCCAACCAAGTAACGACCGAGGGCCTGAAACTGATCTCAGGAGCCAACGGCACCAGTCCGGGAAACGGTTTCACCGACAAACCCTTTCCGGTCGACTTCACGACACGCAATTTTTCCGTCGAGGGCGGGTACGCGTCGAAACAGGGCCAAGTCTCGCTCACTCTGCTTCACAGTCGGTTTTCCAACGACAACGAGTTGCTGCGGTGGCAAAACGCCTTCTTCGGGGGGCTCGACACTTCCACGCTGCCGCCCGACAGCGAGATGAGCAAACTCAGCCTCAACGGCAACCTGCGCCAGTTGCCGCTCGGTTCGACGCTGGCCGGGCGGATGACGTACGGCAAGACCACGAACAACGTTCCGATTCTGACTAACATATTGAGCACCGGCGGGACCAACCCCGCCACGAACCCCGACCGCACCACGTTCGACGGCAACATCGTGCATCAAACCGCCTCGTTGTCGCTGTATTCGAACCCGACGAAGGAGATTGACACTCGCGTCTATTGGAACTGGTTCAAAAAAGACAATAACTCCCCCACCGTAACGTTCACGCCCAGCGGCACTTCCGGATTGCAATGCTCAAACGCCAGTTGCGTGACAGAAACCTTGAGCTACGACAAGACCAACGTGGGTGCCGATTTGGGTTACCGGATCAACCCGCACAACCGGGTAGTGTTCGGGCTCGATTACGTCGATCTCAATCGCAATCGCGTCGACTTCGACGAGACCAAAGACAAGCGCGCATCGGTCGAATACAAGAACACGTCCTTCGAATCTTTGAGTACGCGCGTGAAGTATCAGTATCTGCAACGCCGTTCGCATTTTCTCGAAGCCGACGCCGGCGCGAACTCGAACGATCCTGAATTTATCAATCGGTTCATCGCGCGTTTCGACGCTTCGAACGTGAACCAGAACCTGCTAAAGGTGGGTTTGGATGCGACGCCGGCAGAATTGTGGGACGCGAGCTTCGAGGGAATCGTCAAGCACAACGATTACAAGGACACGGTGCTTGGCCGCACGAAAGACACCCGCCAGGAACTGTACTTCAGCGTGGGCTATGGCGATGCTCAGAAATTCCGCGTCCTGGTATTCGCCGACCTCGAGTTCGTTCAGTACGATTCAGTACACCGCAACATCAACGGTGTCGCCGGCACCCCGCCGGTATGCTCGCCGCTTCCGGCGAACGCGGGCTGTTACGACCCGAGCACCGCGGCGAACACCAACAACTACAACTGGGACGCCACCAACAAGGACAGGAACTACGCCTACGGCGTCGGCGCGGATTGGGTACCCGCACAACGGTGGAAGATCAGCAGCTCGCTCCTTTGGCAGCGTACCTACGGCACGGTCGATTTCTCGGTGCAACCGGGCGCCAACCCCGCGGTACCCGCCGCCCCGATCAACAATTTCGACAACACCAAAAAGGTGTCGCTAAACCTCAAGGGGACGTACAAACAGAGCGATGCGTGGGAATACACGGGTGGCTATGCCTATGAGAGGTTCAAGTTCAGCGATATCGCGTACGATAACTATCAGTACACAATCGGTACGGGTACCGGGGCGAGCTATCTGAGCGGCGCCTACGCGTTTCCCAGCTATACCGCGCACAGCGTTTACTTCATTACGACTTATAAATTCTAGCGTGTGGCTAAAGACGCGCATCTCGCCACGAGGTGCGCGAGCCGCTGTAGTACCGGACAGACGGTGGCCATCCACGGCCTTGCGCGACGATAGTTCGAGCGCGCGGTATGAAATAGGACGTCATCGGGTAGACTTTGTTCTTCCTCCACAATTCCGCGGTCCGTCCAAGACCGATTCCGATGCCAGTCGCCGAGCCGACGCGCGACCATCCCGCTAGCACGTGGCTACGTTATATCGGGGCGACCCGTCCCGGTTTTCTGGCGGCGAGTCTGGTCCCCGCGTTGCTCGGCCTTTCAACGGCGCATTACGACGGCGTACCGCTGAATATCGTCACCGCCGTGCTGACGATGGTGGGCGCGGTGATCGCGCATGCAGGCGTCAACGTGTTGAACGATTACTACGACGCGCTGAACGGCACCGATGCGATTAATACCGAGCGGCTGTATCCGTTTACGGGGGGCAGCCGCTTCATCCAGAACGGCGTGTTCACGCCGGCGCAGATCGCCCGGTATGGCACGGTGCTCCTGGCGGTCGCTGCGGTCATAGGGTTGGCGCTGGTGGCCGCCGCCGGGCCCGCGCTGTTGCTGATCGGCGCCTTCGGTTTATTCATCGGCTGGGCTTATTCGGCGCCGCCGTTGCATCTCAACAGCCGCGGCCTGGGGGAGCTCTGCGTGGCGATCGGATTCGGCATTCTCATTCCGCTCGGAAGCGATGCCGTGCAACGGGGCGCGCTTTCGGCGCTGCCGGTCTGGGCCGGTGTTCCGTACGCGCTGCTGGTCGCGAATATTTTGTACGCGAACCAATTCCCCGACCGCCGCGCGGACGCGGCGAGCGGCAAGCGCCATTGGGTGGTGCGATTGAGGCCCGAGCACGCACGCTGGGGGTACGCGGCGCTCGCGGCCGCTGCTTACGGCGTGCTGGTCGCTATGGTTGTCGGCGGAGCGCTTCCCCGGCTTTCGTTATTAGCGGCGGCACCGGCGGCGCTGAGCGCCCTGGCCGCGCGCGACGTGTGGGCCTACGCGGCGACGCCCGCACGGCTACGGCCGGCGATCAAGCTGACCCTCGCCGCCGCCTTCCTGAACGGGTTGTTGCTCGCGGCAGCGTTCGTTATTGCCGCGGCTTAACGCGTCAGCGCCATGGCGGGCGCCGCTTTCCAGAAGCGACGTCTCCTATCGCGCCGAATGGCCGGTCAGCTTCACTTCGACCTTCTCGTGCTCGGCGAGGCCCGCGTAATACTCACGCAGGATCGCCAGCACTTCGGGTCGCGAGAACTCCGCCGGCACGTCGCCGCCTTCGGAAAGCATTTTGCGCAGCTTGGTCCCGGACAGCAGCAGCCGGTCTTTCTCCTCGTGCGGGCAGGTGCGCGCGGAAGCCATGCCGCCGCATTGATAGCACCAGAACGTCCAGTCGATCTTGAGCGGCTTGGTCTCGAGCGCATTCTTCGGAATTTCGTCGAAGATGTGCTGCGCGTCGAAAGGACCGTAGTAGCTGCCGACGCCGGCGTGATCGCGGCCCACGATCAAATGCGAGCAGCCGTAGTTCTGGCGGAAGAGCGCATGCAGCAGCGCCTCGCGCGGCCCGGCGTAGCGCATGTCGAGCGGGTAGCCCGATTGCACGACGGTGTTCTTCACGAAGTACTTGTCGATCAGGGCCGCGATCGCGCGCGAGCGCACGTCGGCGGGGATATCGCCCGGTTTTACTTTGCCGAGCAGCGAATGGATCAGCACGCCGTCGCAGATTTCCACCGCGACTTTCGCCAGGTACTCGTGCGACCGGTGCATCGGATTGCGCGTTTGAAACGCCGCGATCGTCGACCACCCTTTGGACTCGAACAGCGCGCGCGTCTGCGCCGGCGTCAGGTAGGTGTCGGCGTATTTTTTCGGGAATTCGCCTTCCGACAAGACTTTGACCGGGCCGGCCAAGTTGATCTCGCCCTGCTCCATGACCATCTTCACGCCCGGATGTCCGATATCGGTGGTCTTGAACACCGCTTTGCATTCGTACGCTTTGTCGATGGCGTATTGCTCGCTTACTTTCATGGTCGCCATGATTTCGCCGGACTCGCCGTCCAGCAGCGCGATCTCGCTGCCGGTGCGGATCGAGCCCGCGGCAGCCTGGTCCGTCGAGAGCGTGATGGGGATCGGCCAGAACAGCCCGCTCGCGAGCCTCATCTCGTCGCAAACGCTTCTCCAGTCGGCGCGCGTCATGAAGCCGTCGAGCGGGGTGAAGCCGCCGATGCCGAGCATGATGAGGTCGCCCACCTCGCGCGAGGCGAGGCGAATCGGCTTGAGGGATTTGGCGCGTTCCAGTTCTTGTGCGCGCGCTTCCCCTTGCAAAAGCAGCGGTCTGAGATTGCCGCCGCCGTGCGGTTTTACCAAGGTCGTCATCGATGTTGCCCCATCGCTCTTGTGCGGATTGTTTGCAAAAACGCGCGCCCCGCCGGGCAGACCCAGACGGGGCGCGGGCGTATTCTAGGGCAGGGAGGCCTGAATGAAATATAAAAATTAGGAAGAACGAAATGCGATCCGAATATATGCCTCTCTCGATACGCTTTGAGGCTGGAATCAGCGCGCCGCAGGTGCGGCGGTCTTCTGCGCGGCGGGCCTGGACTTGAGCGCGCGGTAGCGCGCGAGCTCGTTGTCGGCCCGCTGGCGGATCTGTTCCTGCTCCTGGCGTTTTTGCGCGATCACCGATTCATGCTTGGCGATCTGCTGGCGCGTCTGTTCAAGCGCCTTGGTGGTTTGTTCGGATACACCGCCGGCTTTCTGCTCCGCCGCCGCCTGGGCCTCGAGTCTCCCGAGCGTCGCCCGCAGCGGATTCAACGTATCGAGGCTCGCGCGAATCGCTGACTCGACCTGCGCGAGCTTGCGGTCGCGAATGTAGGTGATGTCCGCTTCATTCGCATAAGTGGCGAGCAGCAGCTCGTCCTGCTTCGCCTGCTCCTTCGCCTTCTGCTCCTCCTCTTCCTGTTCCTCGCGCCGTTTCAGATCCGCCTGCGACAAGGGGGCGGCGATCTCCTTCTTGGTGAGCCCCTGCTGGCTCATGACGCTGATCTTCGACTGCGCACACGCTTCCGACGCACTATCGCCGTAGTGCCACCGGCCGGCCGCATCCTGGCATTTTTTGATCGTCGGCCCTTTCGATTCGGTCGCCGCGAGCGCGGGCAGGACCATCAGGCTGGTGATGCCAATCAGGAGACGGAGCGAGACCGTGTTCATGTTCATGTGGATGTGCACGCCGAACGAAACCAATTTTGAAGATAGGCAGCCGCACCCGACCCTGTCAAACGCATGCCGATCGGCGCGCGCCAAGCCGATGTGCGGCGCAGCGATGAAAGCGGCCGAGAATCATGCGATTGGCGCTTGCTGCCGGGTGCCGGCGCGGGTTTCCCGCGAGGCACGCCCGCCGCCGGCCGGTTCGCGCGCTTCGTCGGCGTCGGTTGCGGTTCCGCGCGCTTTCGGCGTAAGGTGCGCGCACGCGGAGGGCTGGAATGAAGTTTTTCACGCGTAAGAACCGCCGTACGCTGGACCAGATCGAGTTCGCCACGGTGATCGGTGAACACACCGTGTACCGGGGCGATTTCACCGGCGATGACAGCTATCTGGTCAAGGGACAAGTGCGCGGCAAGTGCGACATCGCCGGTCACCTCGTGCTTTGGCCCACCGCCCGCTGGACCGGCGACATCGCCGCCACTCACGTCGTTATCGCCGGTGAAGTCGTGGGGGATGTGTACGCGAGCGCCAAGCTGGAATTGAAGTCGACCGCGCGCATTCGCGGCAACATCACAAGTCCCGTGATCGCGATGGCGCAAGGCGCGCTGTACGACGGCGAGATCCGCATGCGCCCGCGCCCGCAGCTGGTGCGCTTCAACGAAAAGCGCTCGATATAAAAGTCGCGCAGCGAACCAACTTCCCATTCCCGCCGGGGTGCACGAAAACCTCGTGCACCCGTTCGCTGGCGCGTACACACGTTAAGTGTGTACGCGAAAGCTCCAGCTCACCCCCCCTTGAGGGGGAGGGTAAAGGGAGGGGGGAGCGCGCAGCGAACCAACTTCCCATTCCCGCCGGGGTGCACCGGCATCTCGTGCCAGGGATCAACCAAGTACTTGCCGTCCGTGGCGTGGCTGCTGTGGCGCCATTCGGCCCCAGCCCGCGCGTCCGTGCGCGGGCGCTCGACGGCGCAGATGCACGTTAAGTGCATCTGCGACAACCCCGTCTCGCCCCGTTCGCTGGCGCGTACACACGTTAAGTGTGTACGCGAAAGCTCCAGCTCACCCCCCCTTGAGGGGGAGGGTAAAGGGAGGGGGCGTCGTGAATCAAAAGCCTCAGCGAACCGCGCTTATCCCGTAGCGCTCGCGATACGCGCCGATTGCCCGCAGGTGCTGCTGCAAGCTTTCTTTTTGCTTCAAGTAGGTCAACAAGGTATCGAGATCGACGACGCTCACCACGCGCAGCCCGAATTCCCGTTCGACTTCCTGCACTGCGGATAGCGCGCCCTGACCGCGTTCCTGCCGGTCGAGGGCGATGGCGACGCCGGCGGCGACGGCGCCCGCGCCGCGGATGATCTCGAGCGATTCGCGCACGGACGTGCCGGCGGAGATCACATCGTCGATGATCAGCACGTTGCCGCGTAACGGGCTGCCGACAATGATCCCGCCTTCGCCGTGATCCTTCGCTTCCTTGCGGTTGAAGGCGTAGGGTACGTCGCGCCGCCAATGATCGGCGAAAGCGATGGCGACCGCGGACGCGAGGGGGATGCCTTTGTAGGCGGGCCCATAGAGCATGTCGAAGCGAACGCCTGACTCCACGATGGCGGCGGCGTAGAACCGGCCGAGGCGCGCCAGCCGCGCGCCGGTGTCGAACAGGCCGCTATTGAAAAAATACGGGCTGACGCGACCGGACTTCAGAGTGAAGCTGCCAAAGCGCAGCGCTTGGCAGGCAAGCGCCGTATCCAGGAATTCGCGCTGGTAATCTTTCACGCCGCCATTCTACCGGCGGGCGGCGTGCGCGGAAACGTCG
>Ga0070741_10015152_pt1 | contig 13148 bp, 7 predicted proteins | sample Coa_R1_4_FD_66440 | JGI IMG/M metagenome (GOLD analysis project Ga0070741, IMG submission 66440) | Surface soil microbial communities from Centralia Pennsylvania, which are recovering from an underground coalmine fire - Coalmine... | ecosystem: Environmental > Terrestrial > Soil > Unclassified ...
CGATCGTGAGGAGGTGTCTCACCGGAGACCACCATCAACGACGCGCGGGTCATGCGCAAGCCGCGCGGGCGCCGCTTGGTCTGTCAGGTGGTCCCGGCTAAGGTCGCGGCGTGCGCGCACGACGCCTCGCCGCCCTGGCTACGCTGATCGCCGCGACCGCTCACGCCGCCGACATCCGCTTCCTCCGCGAAGGCGCGGAGGTGAAGCAGACCGACGTCTCGGCGCTGATGCGCGCGTGCCCCGTCGCGACGATCGACGTCGACGACCCGAACTACGGCGCGAAGAAACGGTACCGGGCGTGTCCGCTCCGCGACGTCCTCCAGTACGGCTTCGGCGAGACGCCGCAGGCGCTCGGCGCCGCCGACGTCTTCATCCGCGCCTGGGACGGCTACGACAAGCCGACGAGCGCGACCGTGCTGGCCGAGGACGGCGCCTACCTCGCGTTCGGTGACGCCGACCTCTCCGAGGGGGACACTCTCCGGTGGGCGCCGCTCGGCGAGCGTCGGATCGATCCCGGACCGCTCTATCTCGTCTGGACGAAGCCGGCGCAGCGCGATCGCACGGTCCACCCGTGGCCGTACCAGATCGCGGAGTTCGAGGTCGAGGACTTCCAGAAGAAGTACCCGCACGTGCTGCCGACCGGCGCGCCGCGCACGTCGCCCGCGTGGCAGGGATTCGAGGTCTTTCGCGGCGAGTGCATCGCTTGCCACGCGATCAATCGCGAGGGCGGCACGGTCGGCCCCGATCTCAACGTCCCGCAGAGCATCGTCGAGTACCGGCCGATCCCCCAGATCAAGGCGTACATCCGCGACCCGGCGACGTTCCGCTACGGGAACATGCCGGCGCATCCCGAGCTGACGGAGTCGGATCTCGACGGGCTCATCGCCTACTTCCAGGCGATGAAGACGCGGAAGCACGATCCCGGCCGCCGCGGGTGACGGGTCGTGGAGACCCTCGCGTGCGCGTCCTGCGGCCACGGGAACCGTCCCGACCGCCGGTTCTGCACCGAGTGCGGCGCGCGCCTCGGACGATCGTGCCCGGCGTGCGGGACGGCGGTCGACGGCGGCGAGAAGTTCTGCGGGAGCTGCGGCGCGCCGCTCGGGTCGCCGGCGACGACGCCCGCGCCCCCGCGTCACCTCGCCGAGAAGATCCTCGGCTCGCGGGCCGCGCTCGAAGGCGAGCGGAAGCAGGTGACCGTCCTCTTCGCCGACGTGAAGGGGTCGATGGAGCTCGCGGAGCAGGTCGATCCCGAGGAGTGGCACCGCGTCCTCGACCGCTTCTCGCGCATTCTCGCCGAGGGCGTGCACCGCTTCGAGGGCTCGGTGAACCAGTACACGGGCGACGGCATCATGGCGCTCTTCGGCGCCCCGATCGCCCACGAGGACCATGCGCGCCGCGCCTGTCTCGCGGCGCTCCATCTCGGCGACGAGCTCCGGCGCTACGCCCGGACGCTCCGCCTGGAGCGTGGCCTCAACTTCTCGGTCCGGATGGGACTCAATTCGGGCGAGGTCGTCGTCGGCACGATCGGCGACGATCTCCGCATGCACTACACCGCTCAGGGAACGACGGTCGGGCTCGCGCAGCGGATGGAGCAGCTCGCGGAGCCGGGGACGGTCTACGTGACCGAGCACACCGCGCGGCTCGTCTCCGGGTTCTTCCGGCTCGAGGAGCTCGGCCCGTTTCGCGTGAAAGGGGTGCGCGAGCCGGTGCGCGTCTACGAGCTCGGCGGCGTCGGGCCGCTCCGCACGCCGCTCGAGCGCGCGCGGGCCCGCGGCTTCTCGCGCTTCGTCGGACGCGAGGACGAGATGGCGACGCTCGAGGGCGCGACGGCGCGCGGCGGCGAGGTCGTCGCAGTGCTCGCCGATGCGGGGACGGGGAAGAGCCGCCTCTGCCACGAGCTCGCCGAACGCACGCGCGCGCGTGGGATCGCGGTTCACGCCGCCCACTGCGTCGCGCACGGGAAGATGCTGCCCTTCCTTCCGATCCGCATGCTGCTGCACGCGTACTTCGGCATCGCCGACGGAGATGCCGACGACGAGGCGCGCCGGAAGATCGCCGGGACCGTCGTCCTCGTGACGCCGGAGCTCACGGACGACCTTCCCCTGCTGTTCGATTTCGTCGGCGTCGCGGATGGGGCGTCGCCGCGGATGGATCCCGATGCGCGCCACCGCCGGCTCTCCGCGCTCTTCACGCAGCTCGTCGCGCGACGCCAGGACCCGACCGTCGTGCTCGTCGAGGATCTGCACTGGATCGACGACGGCAGCGAGCGCTTCGTCGAGGCGCTCGTCGACGCACTGCCGGGCACGTCGACGCTGCTCGTCGTGAACGCGCGCCCGGAGTATCGCCCCGCGTGGATGGCGCGACGGCACTCCCGGACGCTCGCCCTCCGGCCGCTCGGTGCGGAGCCGATCGCGGCGCTGCTCGCCGACCTTCTCGGGCACGATCCGTCGCTCGCCGGGCTCGCGGAAAGGATCCGCGAGCGGACGGCGGGCAACCCGTTCTTCATCGAGGAGGTGGTGCAGGCGCTCGTCGAGGGTGGGAGCCTCGTCGGCGCGAAGGGCGCCTATCGCCTCGTCCGACCGGTCGACGAGCTCGTGGTCCCGCCGACGGTCCAGGTGCTGCTCGCCGCCCGCATCGATCGTCTGCCCGACCGGGAGAAGGAGGTGCTCCAGACGGCGGCGGTGATCGGCAGGGAGTTCGCCGAGCCGGTGCTCCGGCGCGTTTGCCAGCTCTCGGAGGCGGAGGTGCGAGAGACGGTCGCGTCGCTCGAGGCTGCGGATTTCGTTCACGACGACCCCGTCCGGAACGAGCTGTCGTTCAAGCATCCGCTGACGCACGAGGTCGCGTATCGCTCGCAGCTCGGCGAGCGCCGTGTGCGGGTGCACGCCGCGGTCGCGCGGGCGCTCATCGACCTCGCGCCCGATCGGCTCGACGAGCACGTGGCGCTCGTCGCGCACCACTGGGAGGAGGCGGGTGATCGCGTCGAGGCCGCGCGGTGGCGCCGGCGCGCCGCGCAGTGGGCCGGTGTCCGGGACATCGCCGACGCCGCACGCCAGGGCCGCAAGGTCCGGGACCTCCTCGTCGGCGCGCCCGAGACGGCCGAGACGCTCGAGATCGCGACGTGGGCACGCTTCTGGCTCCTCACGTTCGCGTGGCGTCTCGGCACCTCGACGGACGAGGCCGCGGCGCTCTTCGTCGAGGGAATGGACCTGGCGCGCCGGACGGGCGACGAGCGCGCGGCCGCCCGCCTGCTCAGCAACTACGCGATGGTCCGCGGGATGTTCGGCGGGGTGAACGACGGCATCGAGCTCGCCCGCGAGTCCGCACGGGTCGCGGAGCGGACCGGCGACCTCGAGCTGCAGATGCTGACGCGGGTCGCGCTGGTCGAGACGCAGTGGATGGGCGGGCGGTTTCGCGACGTCCTGCTGACGATCGACGAGGGGCTCGAGCGCGGCGGCGCCCGGCGGCGAGTGGCCGGTGGCGTCGGCTTCGACCCGCATCTGTGGCTCCAGATGATGCGGGGCGGGGCGCTGTTCCACCTCGGGCGCGTCGACGACGGGAGGCTCGACCTCGAGCGGGCCCGGGCGATCGCGCGCGAGCAGCACGACGACGAGGTGCTCGGCTGGGCGCACGAGATGAGCGTCTACCCGGCGGAGTTCCGTGGCGACGCGTCCGAGGCGCTCGAGCACGCGCGGCGCGCGGTCGAGATCGCGGAGCGGCTCGGGAGCCCGCTGTCCCTCGCGTCGGCATACTACGCACTCGGGTGCGCGCAGCTCGTCGGCCGCGATCCGGCGCCGGCCGCGACCGCGCTCGAGCACGCGCGGGCGATCGTGCGCGAGAAGGGGATCGCGCTCCACTGGGAAGCGGTCATCCTCGCGGTGCTCGCGGAGGCCCGGCTCGATCTCGGCGAGCATGACGTCGCGCGGACGGCGGTGGAGGAGGCGATCCGGCTGGCGCGGGCGCGGGAGACGAAAGCGATCGAGTGCCGGGCGCTGCGCGCACGCGCGCGGGTGTTGCTGGAGACGGAAGGCGTCGCGTCGGCCGCGGCGATCGTCGAGACCGTCGACGCCGCGCTCGGTTTCGTCCGGGAGACCGGCGTCGCGGTCCACGAGCCGTTCCTCCGTCTCGTCCTCGCGCGCCTCGCAGATATGAAAGGCGATCCGGACGGGCGTCAGCGCGAGGTCGGCGCGGCCGCGGACGGGTTCACCGCAATGGGCGCGACCCAGCGCGCCGACGACGTGCGGCGCGCGGTGCGCGAGCGGTAGTGTACCGCGGTCGCTTCGCCCCGTCGCCGACCGGCGACCTCCATCTCGGCTCGGTCGCGACGGCGCTCGTCGCGTGGCTCTCCGCGCGCCGCGCGGGCGGACGACTCGTCCTGCGCGTCGAGGACATCGACCGGCCGCGCGTGGTCGCCGGCGCGGAGGGGCGACAGCTCGACGACCTCCGCTGGCTCGGGCTCGACTGGGACGAGGGGCCCGACGTCGGCGGGCCGGCGGCGCCGTATCGTCAGTCGGAGCGGAGCGCACGCTACGAGGATGCGCTCGCCCGCCTCGCGGCGAAGGACGTGCTCTATTACTGCGACTGCTCGCGCGTCGAGATCGCCGCGGTGGCGAGCGCACCGCATCCCGGCGACGAGGGTCCGCGCTATCCGGGAACGTGCCGCGGCCACGGACTTCGCGACCGCGCCTGGAAGCGACCACCGGCGATCCGAGTTCGCGTGCCGCCGGGGACGATCGCGGTCGACGACGCGCTCCAGGGACGCGTCGCGCAGGACGTGGCGGCCGAGGTCGGCGATTTCGTCCTCAAGCGGGGCGACGGCGTGTACGCCTACCAGCTCGCCTGCGTCGTCGACGACCTCGCGATGGGGATCACGGAAGTCGTCCGCGGCGCCGACCTTCTCCGCTCCACGCTGCGACAGGTCCTGCTCGCGCGCCTCCTCGGCGGCACCCCGGCGGCGTTCGCGCACGTGCCGCTCGTCCTCGCGGTCGATGGCGCACGGCTCGCGAAGCGCGCGCACGGCGTCACGGTGCGCGACCACCGCGCCGCCGGGCGCGACGCAGGCGACGTGATCGCGCTCGTCGCGAGCATGCTCGGTCTGCCGGCACGGCGCGCGGCCGCAGCGCTGGTCGACGAGTTCGACCGGCGGGTGCTCGCGGGCCGGCGCGAGGTCCGCCTGCCGTGACCGTGGCAGCGTTGACCCCGGTGCTCGCGCTGCGGCAAGCTGTGATCGTCCTCCTCGACCATGACGCGTGAGGATCTGATCGCGCTCGCGCGCCGGCATGCCGAGGCCGAGCGCAACGGCGACATGGCGGCGACCCTCGCGACGCTCGAGCCCGATCCCGTGTACGAGCTCGAGCCGGTCGGGCGCGCCTTCCGCGGGGTGGACACCGCGCGACGCTATTACGAGCACTTTTTCGGGACGTTCCGCGGGCTCGTCGAGTCGTCCGAACGGCGCGCCGAATGGATCACCGAGGAAGGGTTCGGGCTCGAGAACGTGATCCATCTCCGGCTCCCGGACGGGACGCGCGAGCGGCACGCCGTCATCGGGATTCTGGTCTTCGGGAAGACCGCGCTGGCGGGCGAGCGCGTGTGGGGAAGCGAGCGACTGCTCCGCCTGATGATGGGCCCCGCGTTCGACGCGAGCGTGCCGGTCGGACCGCGAACCGAGCGCGACGTGCTCGCGTACTTCGCGACGCCAGGGCCGCTCACCGATCTCGGCGTCCACGCCGCCCGCGCGCGCGACCTGCCGGACGCGCTACCCGATCTCTGCCGCGTCGTGCAGGGGCTCGTGATGCATCCGTTCCTCGCGCATCTCTACGGCGTCGCGCCGGACGCGATCCGTCTCGACGAGCTCGAGATCCGCGGGGTGGCCGCGATGCTCGATCGCGTGCAGGCGCTCGATCCGCGTCCGCTCGACGAGCCGCGGGCGCCGGGGCGACGGTTCGTCGGCAACTGTCGCCACTTCGCGGTGCTTCTGTGCGCCTTCCTGCGTGCCCGGGGCCTGCCGGCGCGGGCGCGGTGTGGCTTCGGAGCGTACTTCCAGCCGGGGCGCTTCGAGGACCACTGGGTCTGCGAGGTGTGGGACGAGGCCCGCGGCGCGTGGCGGCTGGTCGATGCGCAGCTCGACGGCCCCCAGCGCGCGGCGTTCCGAATCGGCTTCGATCCGCTCGACGTGCCGCGCACCGAGTTCCTGGTCGCGGGCGACGCGTGGCAACGGTGCCGCGGCGGCGAGGATCCGGAGCGCTTCGGCATCCTCGACCTTCGCGGTCTCTGGTTCGTGCGCGGCAACCTCGTCCGCGACCTGGCGGCGCTCGCGAGGCGCGAGCTCCTCCCGTGGGACGGCTGGGGTCTCATGGCCACCCGGCACGACAGCGATGCCGCCGAGCTCGCGCTGCTCGACCGGGTGGCCGCGCTCACGCAGGCGGAAGACGACCGGCATGCGGAGCGTTTGCGACTGCAGGATGCCGAGCCCGGCCTCCGCGTCCCGCGCCTCGTCGTGAGCTTCAACCTCGGCGGCGCGACCGTCGATCTCGGACCCGGCGTCGCGAACTAGCGGGCGGATGCTCGGGCTGCATCGCTCGCTGCGCCATCGTCACGGCGCCGGTACGGTGGTCGTGCTCGCATCCGTGGTCGTTGTTTCGGTGACGGAGGTCGCGGTGGTCGAGGTGCTCGTCGTGGTTTCCGTCGTCGCGCTGGTCGTCGACGTGCTCGTCGTGGATGAAGTCGTGGTCGATGAGGTCGTCGACGAGGTCGTCGGTGGTAGCGGCGCAGGCGCGAACGTCGCCAGGACGGCGCTCCAGTTGGTACTCGCGCTCAGACCGAACGTCGCCGCGTACGCGCCCGGCGATCCCGCCAGCGCGCTCTCGTTCGCCGCCCGCGACGTGAGCGTGTCCTGACGCTGCAACACGTACCCGCTGCCGGCGCTCGCGGCGCCGGTGAAGCTCGCGGGCAGTCCGAGGCCGGCGAACAGCAGCTCGTTCGGGGCCGCCGTTGCCGCCGTCGTGCCCGTGCTGGCCGCGGCGTTCGTTCCCTGCGCGTGCGCCGTCCGATCGAGCGGGCTCGTCGTGCTGACACCGCTGTACTCGTAGACCGAGAGCCACGGATGATTGTTGGCCGCGGAGAAGGTGGCCGTCACCGTGTTCGCGCCGCCCACGACGTTCTTCGCGAAGAAGACGTGCACCTGGTGGCCGTCGGCCGTCTGCGACTGCGACACGGCGTCGGTGTACGAATTGCCGGCGGCATCGGTGATCCCGACGGTCTGCGTGGTCGTCGACATGCGGACGAATGCGATGATCAGGTCGCCCGGCGCGTTCGCCGACGGGAAGGCGACCGAGAGCGATCCGATCCCCGTTCCCTCTACTGCCGACGACTGCCGGAGGGCGATCCCACCGCCGGCGGGCATCGTCGTGGTCGTCGTGGACGAGGACGTCGTGATGGTCGTGGATGGCGCCGTCGTCGACGTGGACGAGGTGGTCGGCGGGGGCGGCGACGACGCCGAGACGAACGTCGCCGCGACCGCACTCCAGTTCGTGCTCGCGCTGAGCCCGGCCGTTCCGGCATACGATCCCGGCGTGGCCGCGAAGCCCGTCTCGGTGATCGCCCGCGACGCGAGCGTGTCCTGTCGCTGCAGGACGTAGCCCGTCCCGGCGGAGGCGGTTCCGGTGAAGCTCGCGGGCAGCCCCATGCCGGCGAAGAGGAGCTCGTTCGCGGCGGTCGTCGCGGCCATCACTCCCGTGCTCGGCGTCGCGCTCGTACCCTGCGCGCGGGCCGTCCGGTCGAGGGGGTTCGTCGCGCTCAAGCCGGCATACTCGTAGATCGCGAGCCACGGATGCGCGTTCGTCGCGGAGAACGTCGCCGTCACGCGGTTCGCCCGGCCCGCGACGTTCTTCGCGAAGAAGATGTGGACCTGATGCCCATCGGTGGCTTGCGCCTGTGCCACCGCGTCGGTGTACGCGTTGCCGGCCGTGTCCGTGATCGTGACCGTCTGGGCGGTCGTCGACATGCGCACGAATGCGATGATCGCGTTCCCGGCGGCGTTGCTCGAGGGGAACGCGACCGAGAGCGAGCCGACGCTCGTCCCCTCGGCCGCGATGGATTGCGCGAGGACGATCCCGCCTCCGACGACCGGGTTCGTCGTGCTCGTCGTCGACGAGGTGGTCGTCGACGTCGTGGACGTCGTGCTCGTCGACGTCACGATCGTGAAGGTCGTCGTCGACGTCGTCGTGCCGCGTGCATTTGCGACGGTGACCGTGGCACCGGAGTACCCGTAGGTCCGATTGTCGGTCGCGAGCGCCCGGAGACCGAGCACGTGCGGGCCGTCGGGCAACGTCTTCGTGTCGAGCACCCCGGTCGTGCCCTTGTTGTACGTGTACGCCGCCGCGCTCACGGTCTGCGCGAGCACGCCGTCGATGAAGAACTGCACGAAGTTGACGGCAGTCGCCGGTGTCGCCTGCCACGTGACCGAGCCGGTAACGGTCGAGCCATCCTTGATCGTCGATGCGATCGCGAAGGGCGACGGCGCGGCAGCCACCGGGGCGCTCACGCCGGAGGCGGCGGAGGCGGCGCCGATGGCGTTCGAGGCCGCGACGCCGACCGCGAGCGTGGCGCCGACGTCGGCCGCCGCGAGGACGGCATAGGTCTGCGCGGTCGCACCGGCGATCGGGGAGCAGGACGCCGCCCCGCAGCGATACCACTGATAGCCGTAGCTCGTCGGAAGCCCCGACCACGTGCCGGTCGACGCGCCGACGAGCGCGCCGAGCTGCGGCGTCCCGGTCACGACCGGCACGGACGTGTTCAACGGCATCGCCGTCGAGCTGGAGGCGCAGCCGGGTACCGCCCGGCAGACGTCGAGTCGGCCGCCGGTCGCGACCGCGCCCGACAACGACGGCAGCGGATCGACGCTGCCGAGGATCGTCGACCGGAGGGTCGCGACCGACTGGTATCCGAGCGACAGGATCAGGGCGGCCGTCCCGCACACCTGCGGTGACGCCATCGACGTGCCGCTGACGTAGCCGTAGTTGCTCTGCCGGAGCGTCGAGAAGACGTTGACGCCGGGAGCGCCGAGCTTGACCGTCGACACGCCGCGGTTCGAGGAGCTCCAGAGGCCGTCGTTCTGATCGGTCGCGGCGACGCAGAGCATGTTCGGGCGGTTGTACGAGCACGGGTAGCGCGGCGTCGCGTCGTTGTTCTGCGCGGTGTTGCCGGCGGCGGTCACGAGCAGGATGTCGTTCGCGCCGAGCAGGTCGATCTCGTCCGAGACGGCCTGCGAGAACGCGGTTCCCGGCCATGTCGCCGAGTCGTTCGCGACGCGGACGTTCACGCCTGCACGCTTCGCGGCAATGACCCAGTCCATCGCGGCGATCAGGTTGCTGCTCGCGCCGGCCGTGTCGTGGCCGTCGACCCACTTCACCGCCATGATGCTGGTCGTCCAGTTGACGCCGGCGACGCCCGCGGCGTCGTTGCCGACCGCGCCGATGATGCCGGCGACGTGCGTCCCGTGACCGCCGTAGTTCACGTCGTCGTCCATCGGGTCGCAGGTGGCGCTCAGGACGTTGTACCCGTGGGTCCCGGCGGGACAGCCGCCGATCCCACCCGGGTTGCTCCAGATGTTCGTCGCGAGGTCGGGATGGGAGTACTGCACGCCGGTGTCGAGCGTGGCGACCACGACCGCGTTCGTTCCGGTGGTGACGCTCCACGCGGCGAGCGTTCGCTCGTCGGCGCCGGACTTGCCGGTGACGCCGTTGACGGTCTGGCCGGTATTCTGGACCGCCCACTGGGACCCGACCGACGTGTCGTTCGGGAGGCCGCCGTCGAGGTCGTGGAGCAGATCCGGCTCGGCGTAGCGGATCTCCGGAAGCGCCCCGAGCCGCTGCGTCGTCTCGAGAACCCGTCCCGCGCGCACCCGGAGGACGTGGACTCCGACGCCGATGCGCTTTTCTTCGACCGCGCCGACGCTCCGGAGGATCGCGCTCTTCCGCGCTTCCGACACACCGTCGACGAAGGCCGCGAGCACGACGCCGTCGCGATAGGCCGCGGCCGAGTCGTTCCGCCGGCGGGCCGCCACCGCCGGGGCGACGGGGCTCGCAGCGAGCAGTGCGACGACGGCGAACCACTCGACCGCGCGCCGGATCCGGGCTTCGGATGTCACGGTCATGCCTAGCGCGGACGCGTCCCGGATCGGCCAGCCGTCCGCTAGTTCCCGGAAGCCGGCCCGCTCCACGCTGGCCCGCTCGACGACATGCCCCGCATCGCGCCTCGGACGTCCGTGTCCGTCCTCGCGCCGGACGCTACGTCCGAACGACGAGGGGGTCAAGTGAAAAAACGTCGTCGCGCGGTCGATCGGCGTGCGTCGATTCGTGAAGCGGTGGGTCTACAGCGCCGCCTGGAACGCATCGCGGAGCGGCGCAGGGAGCGGGATCGTCGCGCCCGCCAGGTCGACCGCCACCGCGACGATGCGACCCGTGATGCAGATCGTGGCGTCCCGCCGGATCTCGAAGGCGAACGTCGTCGAGCTGCGACCGATGCGCTCGACCCGGACGCCACACTCGAACTCGTCGGGATAGCGAAGCGGGGCCTTGTAATCCGCCTCGACGTGCACGCGCGGGAAGAGGAACGGGCGGTCGCCGGGGAGGGCCCCCTGGCCGACGAGACGGCGGAGGAAGGCGTGCTCGGCGACCTCGAAGTAGCGAAGCGCCGCCGTGTAGTGGATGAGCCCGCTCGCGTCGGTGTCGACCCAGTTCACCCGCATCCGTTCCACGTGCGTGATCACGAAAACCTCCGCACGGCGTCGTAGCAGGAGCCGCGCGCCGGGGCGAGGCTCACGCCCGGCGGTGTGTCCGCTGGCATGCAGGCGGTCTACCGAACTCGTCGCGGGCGGAGGGTACTTGCCAGGCCGCTATTTTTTCGTGCATGGCGATGGCTCGTCCGCTCGCCGAATGAGATCCGACGCGTACAGCGGCCTCGCCGGAGCGCTCGTGGTGGTGCTGGCCGGCGCCGCCGTGAGTGCGGCCGACGACCGGCCCCCACCGCGTCCGTTCGATCACCTCGCACCGGCGGCCGCGGCGCGGTTCGCCGCCGGGCTGCGTCAATTCGAGACCCGGGAGACGCCGGCGACGGGGCTCGGGCCGGTGTTCAACGCCGCGAGCTGTGCCGTCTGTCACGCCGAGCCGACGACCGGCGGCTCGAGTGCGACCTTCGTCACGCGCTTCGGACGGGTAGGCCGGCAGGGCTTCGATCCGCTGACCAACGAAGGCGGCCCGGTCATCCAGACCGAGGGAATCGTCACGGACTCGTGCGCCGTCGCGGGCGAGACGGTTCCCCCCGACGCGACGATCGTCGCCCGTCGCGAGACCCCGCCGCTCTTCGGACTCGGCCTCGTCGACGCGATTCCTGACGCGGCCATCCTCCGGCTCGCCGCCGCGAATGCTCGACGGCACGACGGCATCTCGGGTCGTCCCAACCTGGTCCGCGGCCGCGTCGGGCGCTTCGGATGGAAGGCCCAGGTCGCGACGCTGCTCGAGTTCACCGCGGTCGCGTACCAGAACGAGATCGGCATCACGAGCCCGACCTTCCCCGACGAGGTCGCGCCGCAGGGCGGACCGCCCGTCTGCGATCTCGTCCCCGACCCCGAGGACGACGGGACGCGCATCGATTCGGTGACGGCCTTTCTCCTCCTCCTCGCGCCCCCCGCACGCGGGGCCCGCACGAAGGGGCTGCGCGCGGGACGGATCGCGTTCCATCGCGCCCTCTGCGCGCGCTGCCACGTCGCCTCGCTGCGCACCGGCCAGGGACACCCGATCCGGGCGCTCCGCGGGATCCGCGTGCCCGTCTTCTCCGACCTGCTCCTGCACGACATGGGACCGCTCCTGGCCGACGGCCTCTCGCAGGGCGATGCCACCGGAACGGAGTTCCGGACGGCGCCGCTCTGGGGGGTCGGCGGGAGCGCGCCGTATCTGCACGACGGGCGCGCCGCGACGCTCGAGGACGCGATCGCCGCCCATGGCGGGGAGGCGGCGGGGTCGCGGGACCGGTTCTTCGCGCTTCCGGACGAGGCGCGTCGGGCGCTCATCACCTTTCTCGGCTTCATCTGACGAAGGAGGACGTCATGCGGGCGACACGTTCGGCCATCGCGCTCGGGATTCTCCTGCTGTCGGCGTCCGGTGCATGGGCGTTCGTCCCGGGCGGGCGGGCGGCCCGATCCGACTGCCTCGCGGAATGGCGCGTCACCGATCGCACGGTGACGCCGACCAAGGGTCGCGACGTCGTCGAGTGCCAGGACGGTGACCCGATCTGCGACGCCGACGGCCGCGCCGACGGGCGGTGCACGTTCAACGTGTCGGTCTGCGTCCTCCAGGACGACCCGCTCGTCCCCGCGTGCCTCGCGCCGGCGACGGGGCTCCACCTTCGCCACCTGACGCGGGGCCTCGAGCCGCCGATCTCGCTGTCGCACCGTGGCTGCGGGCGTCCGACGCCGCTTCGCGTGGCGACCCGGCTCAACGCCCGGCACCGGCGGATTCGCTCCGTCCGCGTCGCGCTCCGGATGACGGCGGTCGCGCCGGGCATGCGCGATGCGAACCGGCTGCTGCTCCGCTGCCTTCCGGCGGAGGAGACGTGCCCGCCGGCCGGCGAGTGTCCGCTGAGCCCCGCGGGCGTGAAGCAGCCGAACGCCGTCGTGCTCTCCGTCGACCCGTTCGGCAGCGACCTCGATCAGGGATGGGCGGGCCGCGCGCACGACGTCCGCGTTCCGTTCGGGACGAACCTCCAGATCTGCCTCGAGAACTGCAACATGCTCCTCGACCCCACCTGCGACACGCGCATTCTCACCGGCAAGGGGACGGCCAACGGTCAGTCGTTCGGCCCGCCGGTTCCGGTCCTCGCCGGCAGCGTGCCGGTCTGCCTCGTCCAGGAGTACGCGCGCTCCGAGTTCCGGGGTGGGACGGCGAACCTCTCGACCGGCGCAGTCGACGCAACGATCGCGCTCCACACGAAGGTCTTCGTGACCGATCCCGCGAAAGTCTGTCCGCAGTGCGTGTCCGGGCGCTGCGAGGGTGGCGCGAACGACGGCGGCGCGTGCTCGCCGCCGCCCCCGTCACCCGCTGTGACCGCGATCGCGCCAATCGTCGGCCCGTCGAGCGACTGTCCACCGGACG
>Ga0070741_10015153_pt1 | contig 13145 bp, 10 predicted proteins | sample Coa_R1_4_FD_66440 | JGI IMG/M metagenome (GOLD analysis project Ga0070741, IMG submission 66440) | Surface soil microbial communities from Centralia Pennsylvania, which are recovering from an underground coalmine fire - Coalmine... | ecosystem: Environmental > Terrestrial > Soil > Unclassified ...
CACCTGCCGCCGCAGGCTCTCCACGATCGGACTGTCGGGCGTGTTCTCGGCTGAAAGATCCCGGGCGATCGCGTTCGTATCGGCCCGGCTGGCCGGATGCTTCTCTGTCAGCGCCATGGTGCCTCCTCTGACGAACAGTCGAGCCTTACACGCGGGGCATTCGCTCCCTTATGCAATTTGCGTGGCGGGTTCCGGCTCCGGAATCTCGGCAATGCGTGGGGAGGGCTTGAGCAGGCGCGGTGCACGGGCTCGGTGGAGAGGAGCGTCGGCGGGCTGCCTGACGGGAACGCGGCGGCGCCGTCGGCGCGGCACGGCAGTGCCAGTCGAGTCGCCCGGCCTGCCCCCCGTCGAATCGATGCGGCCCTCGGCTGGGCGGAGGTTCGGCTCGTGCGTCAGATGTGACCAGCTATTCCGAAAGGCACTTGAATTGACGTCGATCGCGGGTCCTGTCGCCTCGCAGCCCCACCGAGCCACCCCACCGCGCTGGGACACGCGCGGCGGGGGCCCCGGGGTGCTCGCCCAAAAGCACTTGTCACGGCCCAGGGCTCCGCGCCCGGCGGCGGGGTCCCCCACGCGGCAGCCGCGTGGGGGTGCCTCGGGGCGCCCCGCTCGGCGCCACCCGCTTACCTGCGTCAATTCAAGTGCCGCGCGGGGTTAGGTGTCCTGGCAGATGTACTCGAAGATCTCGCCGCCCTCGATCCACTTCGACGGCGTCGACGACGAGATGGTCCAGCGGACGGTCCAGGGCTTCGTGTAGGCGCCGGGGTCGTCGATCGTCGCCTCGTAGGACAGCGTGCGCAGATCGGGCCGGGAGAAGCGCTCGACGAGATGCAGCTTCCCGGTTGTGGGATACGCGCCGACGATCCACTGCTTCTCGTTGAATCCCACCGTGTCGACGACGAGGGTGTCGCCGTCCCAGCGGCCGACGGAATGGCCGAAATAGGTCGGGCGCAGGTCGTCGCCGGTCGGGTGCGGCCTCCCGTCCATGTAGACCACGCGCCACGAGTGGGGCCCGGCGATGTTGAGGATGAAGATGCGCCGGAGCTCCGGCACCTCGACGATTTCGAACCCCGGCGCGAGGAAGAAGCCCGGCCCGCCCGTCGGCTTGCACCTGACGGAGGGCGGATAGAGGTCGGCTCTGGATGTCCGGTACTGATACAGCGCGCGCGCCCACGGCTGGAACGGGATATCGGTGCCGCGCGGCACCCCGCCAAGTCCCGGCCTGACCTCCCAGTAGCCCTTGTGCTCCGGCGAGGAGCCGAGATTCACATGGCCGTCAGGCCACCGGGGCGCCGGTTCCGCGGGCTTCGCCAGGGCGTCCGCCCGCTGCGGCGGCGGCTCGGATTGCTGCGCCGCTATCCCGGAGCCCGCCACGATGGCCAGGGCCGCCGCGGCCACCGCGAGGCGTCCTCTGGACCGCGAGCACATCACCGCATCACCAGGCGCTGGCCGCTCGCCAGCACCAGCATCGTGGTCTGCATCGACCCGGCGGCGTTGCTGCCGTCCTTGGCGAGCGCGGCGCCCTCGACCGTCACCTTGTCGCCGATCTTGACCGTGTCGCGCTTCCAGCCGCCGCGGACGAGCGCATACGGCGGACCCATCTCGATCTTGTAGCTCGTGACGGCCCCGCTGTCGTCCTTCACATCGATGAAGAGGAACGCGTGCGGATTCACCCAGTCGAGCTTGGTGACGAACCCCGTGATCGTGGTCGTCCTGCTCGAGTCGTACTCGGCGTCGAAGGAGTGGTGCGCGGCGACGGGCGCCATCGCCAGCAGGAGCGCACCGCCGACCGCCGCGAGCCACGCGATGGACGGGACGGATCTGTCTGTCATGCTGGGTCTCCATCTCGAAGCCACGACCTTCTCCTGAGGCCTGCGCGATCGCGCCGGGCCTGCTACCGCAGGAAGGTGGACTCCGCATTCTCCTCGCAGAAGTATTCCTCGATCTCCCGATCCGGGACCCACCGCAGCGTCCAGCCGCCGGTCCACGGGCGCGTGTAGGTGCGCGGATCGTCGACGGTGACCTCGTAGCGCAGCGTGTCGAAGTTCGGGCGCGAGAAGCGTTCCGTCAGATGGAGCGCCTCCGTGTGGGGGAGCCCGCCGTTGGTCATCCAGAACTTCTCGTTGTAGCCCACCGACTCGACAACCAGCGTGTCGCCGTCCCAGCGCCCGACGGACGTGCCGTAGTAGCTGAGCACGAGCTCGGCCGCCTGCGCGAGCGGGCGGCCGTCCGTGTAGATGACGCGCCAGTTGCGGTCGCCGCCGCCGTGGAGCACGAGGATGCGCCCGAGCTCGCGCTGCTCGATGAACTGGACGCCGTTGGGCATCTGGAACTGGCGCGGTCCCCCCGGCGGGACGCAGCGCGCCAGCGGATCATCGCGAAGACGCGTACGCTGCCGATACTCGTAGAGCGCGCGCGCCCACGGGCGAAACGGCGCCACGCGATCCACGTCCGACAGGTTCACGAGCAGCCCGTCCTCGTTCAACCGAATCGCGCCGGCCGACCTATCGACCAGTACCGTCGCGCTCGGCTCGGCCCAGTACCCCTTGCCCCCCGGCGGGGGTCCGAGGCGAACGCGGCCGTCGGGCCATCGCGGCGCCGGCGCGCTCGACGCCGCCCGGCGGGCCGTCGGCCTCGTGAACAGCGGCTTCCCCGTCCGCTTCAGCACGACCGACCGGGCGAACGCCTGCCGTCGGTCGTCGGCCGACGGCACTCCGTCCACGGCGACGACGTCGCCCACCTGGACCGACGTGCGCTTCCAGCCGGCGCGCTCGAGATCGAGAGGCGGGCCAATCTCCACTGCCCACCGGGCAACCGTGCCCGTGGCGTCGCGCACGAGGAGCACGAGGAACGCGTGCGGGTTCACCCACTCGACGCGCGTCACCGACCCCTCGAGGTGAATCTGTCTCGTGGCGTCGTAGGTCGCGGAAAAGGGGCGCTCTGCCGGCAGCTGCACGGGGGCCGCGAGCAGGCCGGCGGCGGCCAGCGCGGCCGCGCAGAGCGAACGCCGCACGCCGGCGCAACGCGCTGCGATCCCGGCGGCGGCCCGCGCCTCAAGCGAACAGCTCGCCCCGCGCGCACGCTGCGAGTCCCGCTCACCACTGCGCCCGGCAGCCCTCCGCGTGTCCTTCACGGCTCGTTACTCTCGCGTCAGGCGGAAATCACCCTTCGTCCCGCCCTGTGTCCACGTCCCGATCAGCCGCCGGTGGATGGATCCGAGGTCCTCGATGCGGCCTTCCGCGCTGATGTGAGCGGGCCTGCCGGATTCGTCCTTGCCGTCGGCCTCGAGGCGAACGGTCCAGCTCGCCACGTCGACCGACACGCTCCCGATCGGGACGGCGTCGGGGCCGGGATTGATCGTGCCGGTGACGCGGCTGCCGTCCCACTCCAGGACGACCGTGAGATGCCTCCGCGTCGTCGCACTCGGTCCCCAATCGCCCGACCAGGTGCCAGTGAGGGGATGGCCTTCTTGGGCGGCGAAGCGGGCCTGACAAGCGATCAGGCACGTCAGAACGAGGACCGGCCTCCACATCGATCCGCGATTCTACTCCGGGAGGCCCCGGAATCGGCCAAACGACGGCTCCATCGCGCGGCTCTCAACCGCGGGCCGGCGCGGGGCTCTTCGTACGCCGGCGCCTCGTCCCCTCGACCGCGATTTCCGAAGGCATTACGGCTAAAGCTCCGCTGTCGGCGCGTCGATAGCACTGGAGACGGCGGCATGGCAGTGCACGGCAGGACGGCAATGATGCGCATCTTCGTCACCGCGGTCCTCGTCATCTCCGGCGCCGACGGCACCGCCGCCCCCCGGCTCTCGCTTGTTCGCGCTCCCACACGACTCGCCGCCCAGCCTGCCGCGCCCGGCCACACGCGCGAAGGCGCGCCCGCGGGTCCCACGATGGATCTCGTGGGCGTGATTCGAAGCGGCGGCCGCCCGCAGGCCGACGCCGTCGTCTGGCTGGACGCCCCCGACGCGCCGCCTTCCGCGCCGCGACGAGCGGTGCTCGACCAGCGCAACCTCACGTTCGAGCCGCACGTGCTGGTGGTCCGGGTCGGCACGACGGTCGAACTCCCGAACAACGACCGCGTCTTTCACAACGTGTTCTCGTTCCACGACGGGAAGCGATTCGACTTGGGCCTCTATCCTGCGGGCACATCCAAGCGGCTCGTCTTCGATCGGCCCGGCCTGAGCCGCGTCTTCTGCAACATCCACCCCGGCATGGCGGCCTACATCCTCGCCGTCGACACGCCGTATTTCGCGGTCTCCGACGCGAATGGCCGCTTCTCGATCCGCGCGGTGCCGCGCGGCGCCTACACGTATCACGCGTGGCGCCCGGGCGGCCGGACGATCACCGGGTCGGTCGCCGGGGACGAGGCGCCCTTCGAGGTATCGCTGCCGTGAGCGCCGCACACCCGTCGAGCGCCAGGCGCGTCCGGTGCCTGGCCGCCGCGGCCGCCGCGCTTGCGCTTGTCCCGGCCGCAGCGGCCGCACAGTCGATCTCGGCCGAGGCGGCGCAGACCGCCGGCTACTCGAGCGACGGGAGCGGTGCCGCGGCGACGCAGATCCGGCTCTTCGGCGAGGCCGCCTCGGGCGTCCGCTTCCATGTCGAAGGCGCCTGGGCCGCCCGATCCGGCGGGGAGTCCGACGCGTTCGGCTCGGCGTACCCGTACGAGAACAAGATCGACCTCATCGAAGCTTACGGTGACCGGCTGTTTCGGCCGCGGGGCGCGCTCCTCGGAGTCCGCGCCGGCCGGTTCCGCACGCCTTTCGGCATCTACCACGCGAGCGACTACGCGTACTCGGGCTTCCTCCGCGCGCCGCTCATCCGCTATGACGGCTACTTCGCGCTCTCGAACACGTTTCTCGAGAACGGCGTGAGCGTCGCCGCCGGCGTGCCGCGGCTCTACGTCGAGACGGCGCTCGGCGCGCCTGGCGACGTCGGCGAGGCGATCCGCCCCTCCGGGCTCGATCGGGTGGTGCGCCTCCAGGCCTCGTACCGTTCGCTCATCGTCGGCGTGAGCCACATCACGACGAAGCCGTACCAGTCGCCGCGGTTCGCCCACGGCGACGCGTCCTTCACCGGGATCGATGCGCGGTGGATGCAGGGTGGCGTCGAGCTGCGCGGCGAATGGATCGCGGGGCAGCCGTTCGACGGCACGCGCACGACGGGCGGCTACCTCGACCTGCGTGTCCACGTGCCGGCGCTCGGCCCGGCGACCGCCGTCCTTCGAGCCGAGCGGCTCGGCTACGACGCGATCCCGCCCTTCGCGCTGTATGCCCGCCGCTACACGGCCGGAGCGCGGATCCGGATTCTCGCGCCCCTGGCCGTGAGCGTGAACGTGCTGCACCAGAGCGGGCTCCCCAGCCAGCGTGCGGCCGCGGCGGACGTCGCGCTCACCTACGTCCTTCGGATCGACGGCAGGCACCTTCGATAGCGCTGCCGTGGCGAGCCCGCGCTCCCGATCCATTCCGTGGCACCGCCGCCTCGAGGCGCACCTCGCTGTCGGCGTCGCGCTCCTCGTCGCGATCTCGCTCGGCGCCGCCCTCGCCGCGGCGCGCCGCGTCGTCGCCAGCCAGTCGCTCGCGCGCGCCTCGGCGGATGTCGAGGCGACGCGGGCGGCCTTTCACCAGCTTCTCCAGACGCGCGCCCGGTTCGCCTCCGGGCTCGCCGAGCTCGTCACCGCACTGCCAGTGTTCCGCGCCCATCTCACCGACGCGCGGCTTGCGCGCGACGCCCCGACGGTCGCGGCGATGGCCGACACCTATCGCGCCGAGCTTCGCGCCGACTTCTGCATCGTCAGCAACGCGGAGGGCCGGCCGCTGGCGCTGGCCGGGTGGCCGGACGGCCCCGTGCTGCCCGGCGCGCTGGCGCGGCGTCTCGAGGAAGCCGCCGGCGGCCGCGCCTCCGCCGAGATCCTGCCGGCCGCGCGCAAGCTGTTCCTCGTGGTCACCGAGCCAGCCCGCTTCGCAGAAGACGTGCTGGGCGCGCTCACGGTCGGCTACGCGCTCGACGACGCCCTGGCGCACGAGCTGGCCCTCGTGTCCCAGGCCGACGTCAGCTTCGTCGACGGCGCCCGCATCACCGGAAGCAGCCTGCCCGCCCGGGCGCGAGCGGAGCTGGCGACCCTGCTCGCCCGCGGCGCACTCGACGACGGACGGGCGGCGGCGCTTGCGCGCCCGCTCGACGGCATCCCGTATGTCGCCGCCCTGTTTCCGCTGTCGCTCGATGACACCGCGGATCGCCCTGCGGAAGGCCTCCCGACGCCCCGCCTGCAGAGGCCCGCCGATCAGCGCACCGCCGGGGGCACCCCGCATGAGGGCCCGGTCGGGCGGGCGGCGGCGCGCGACCGGGCGGCGCGCGGCCCTCGCGTCGTCCTGCTGCGCGACGCGCGGCCGGCCGAGCAGTTCCTCACCGCGATGCAACATCGGCTGACCGAGGCCGGCCTGGCGATCTTCGCCGTCGCGCTCGTCGGCACGTTCGTCTTCAGCCGGCGTACGACGCGGCCGATCCGGGCCATGGCGCGCGCGGCGGGCGAGATCGCCGCCGGCCATCACGGCTGCCGCGCGCCGGTCGAGGGCAGCGCCGAGGTGGCCGCCACGGCGGCAGCCTTCAACGAGATGAGCGCCAAGCTCGTGGCCGCCTACGAGCGCGCGCTCGAGGCGAGCCGCGCCAAGAGCGAGTTCCTGGCCAACATGAGCCACGAGATCCGCACGCCGATGAACGGCATCATCGGCATGACGGCGCTGGCGCTCGAGACGGAGCTGACGGCCGAACAGCGCGACTACCTCACGACCGTGAAGGACTCGGCGCAGTCGCTGCTGGCGATCGTCAACGACATCCTCGACTTCTCGAAGATCGAGTCGCGCAGGCTCCAGCTCGATGCCGTCGACGTGGACCTCCACGCGCTCGTCGCCCGGATCGTCGAGCCGATGGCGGTCCGCGCCGCCGACAAGGGGCTGGCGCTCCGCGCGGAGGTCGACCCCGGCGTCCCTCGCCACATCGTGGCGGACCCGGAGCGGCTCCGGCAGCTGCTCGACAACCTGATTGGCAACGCCATCAAGTTCACGCCGAGCGGGGCGGTCCGCGTGCAGGTGGCCGCAGAGCGCGTTGCCGGTGAAGGCCGCGCGCAGCTCCACTTCACGGTCAGCGACACGGGCATCGGCATCCCCCTGGACAAGCAGGCGACCATCTTCGAGCCGTTCGTCCAGGCCGACGGCTCCATGACGCGGCGCTTCGGCGGGACCGGCCTGGGCCTTGCGATCTGCGCGTCGCTCTCGGCGATGATGGGGGGCCGGCTGTCGGTCGAGAGCGCGCCCGGCGCCGGCAGCACGTTCCACTTCACGGCGGAGTTTCCGATCCGCTCGGGCGACCGGAACCCGGAATGTGCTGGCTGAGCATCGAGGGCGACGCCGCGCACCGCGGCGGGCACGCGGCGGGGCGGCGGCATTTCTGGTGACCGGGCAGTCGAGGTGGAGGCGGTGCTGAGGGCCTCTTCATCGACTTCGAGGATACCGGGGTCGAGTGGCATACCACAGCGGAGCTCCTGAAGAGGCTCGGCATCGGCGCGACGTGATGCGGCAGCTGGCTGGTGGTCTCTCGACTCTAGCGCCGATCCAGCGCGGCGGCGAGGCGGGTGTGTCCCAGGCGACGCGCCTGCTCGAGCGGCGTCCGCCCTTCGGCGTTGCGGACGCCGGGATCGGCGCCCGCGGCGAGCAGCGCGTTCAGCGTGCGGGTCTCGCCGAAATCGATCGTGGCCGCGTACATGAGCGGCGTGAACCCGAAGGCGTCGACGGCGTTGACGGGCACGCCCGCCGCGGCGAGCGCGGGAATGACGTCGGCCCGGTTCGTGATGGCCGCCCAATGCAGCAGGTTGATGCCGGTTCGCTCGGTGAGCGTCACCGGGGCACCCGCGTCGATCAGGGCCCGGACGATGGCCGGATGGCCGAAGGTGATGGCCTCGCCGAGCGGCGTGTCGGAGGCGCCGGCGCCCGACGGATCGGCGCCGCTCGCGAGCAGTAGCCGGACATTCTCCAGGTCGCCGCTCATCGAGGCGAACAGCAGCGCCGAGCGCGAGGCGCGGGCGGCAGGCGGCGGATCCACCTCCGCCCCGGCGTCGAGCAGGAGGCGCAGCGACTCGGCGGTGCCGCGATAGCCGGCCGCGACCGTGAGCGCATCCCACCCGTTCCGCGCACGCGCCCGCACGTCGGCCCCGCGCGCCAGCAGCAACCGGACCTTCTCGGGATCGGGCGCGGCCATCATCAGCAGCGTCGTGCCGCCGGCGGTCGCACTGTTCGGATCCAGCCCGGCGTCGAGCAGCTGCGCGAGGCGCTCGGGCGCGCCGAAGAGCACCGGGCGCGCCCATTCCGGCTGCCCGGCCGCGGCATCGGCCCGCGCCGCATCGGGAAGGAGCCGCGGTGCGGCGCCGCCCCGCACCGGCGCGGCGGCGCGATCTTCGGGAACGGGCGCCGATGCCGGCGCGCCGCCGGCCGCCGCCGGACTCGTCCTTGCCGCCGGCAGCGCGGTAAGCAGGGCCATGACTGCCCAACAGCTGCCCGCGTAGGAGAGATATTCGCTCTTGCCGTACGGAAACCCGGTCGTGAAGTACGGCGGGCTGACCTGGGCCGGCGAGAGCATACGCGTCGGCACGCGCCAGGTGCCATCGGCCGCCTGGGCCGCGAGCAGATAGCGGACGCCCTTCCGCCACGCCGCCTCGTGATCTCTGCCGGCCTCGTGCAGCGCGAACAGCGCCTCGCCGGTCGAATAGGCGTCCGCTCGCTCGCCCGGGAACTGGCCCCAGCCGCCACCGGGACGGGCGAGCGCGAGCAGATCGCGCGAGGCGAGCGCGATCTCGCCGCGCGCCGCGCCTGCCCACACCAGTCCCATCACGCGGAACGCGGCGTCTTCGGTCGACACCGGCCGGCTCCGGAGGAGCCACTCCCGCGCGCGCCGCGTCGCGGCGTCCCGTTCGGCGGCGAGCGCAGCGGTGTCGGCCGGCGCGTAGAGGCGGACGGCCCGGATCGCCGTCGCCGTCGCCGTGAAGAGGCTCGAGGAGTGGGGCGGTCTGAAGTCCGACGTCATCCAGTGCCCGTCCTCCCGCTGCCAGGAGAGAATGCGCCTCGCATACAGCGCGGTGACGAGATCCGGTTCGATGCCCGCGGCGTGCGCGGCCATCAGCAGATAGCTGTCGTTCGGCGTGGGATCGGTCACCGAGGTTCCCTGGACGGCTTCGTCCAGCGCCAGCGGCCCCGTGAAGATTCGGAACGTCTTCGACTCGACGGCCGTCAGCACGGCGTCGTCCACCCGCAGGCCGCGGCTGCGGGCGAGGTGCAGCAGGAGGAGGGGCAGCACGTTGTGATGGCAGGAGACGCACGACCGCCGCGCGACGAACGCGGACGCCGAGCGCTCAATCGGCGGCAGCGCGCGGAGGACGGCCCGGCGCACGGCGGCCGCCCGAGCGCTCGTCGTCGTCGGGCCCGCCGCCGTCCGTTCCGAATCGGTCGGAGACCTGCCGCTCCGGATGCCGGAGCGGAATGTCCCCGGCAGGTCCGTCCGCGTTGCGGCTGCGGCGGCCGAGGCGCGAAGGACCTTTCTCGGGCCCTCCGACCCTAGCGCTTGCGGCTGCACTGAGCTGCGCGCCGGATGCGCTCGCGGCGCATGCCACTTCCCATCCGGGCCGCTCGACGGGCTCGACGGTCGAAGGGGCGCTGTCAGCGTCGCGATGAGCAGCATCGACTGCGCGTGCGTCATCGGCCGGCCTCTGCTGCAGAGCGGTAGGATAGCACCCCACGGGGCGGAACCCATGCGATGATGGTCAGAGTCGAGGGCGACGACTCCGGTCGCACGGCTCGAATCCACCGGCGGATGAGCCCCCGTCGGTCGCGGATGGCCCTATGAGATCACGACATCATCATCATCACGCCTCGAGTTGTCGATTCCTGCTCCTCTTGAGCGGCCTGGTGCTGGCGGCCACGTCGATCGCGGCGCAGTCAGCCGCGCCGAGGAAGGCGTGGACCGTGCCGCGCACGCCGTGGGGCGACCCCGACCTGCAGGGGATCTGGCCCAGCACGGCCATGGTCGGCGTGCCCTTCGAGCGGCCCGATCAGTACGGCGATCGCCTGTTCCTCACCGACGAGGAATTCCGCGAGCGGCAGAGAGAGGCGGATCGGCAGCGCGCGCTCGACCATGCCGACTTCGACGTCACGCGGCCTGCGGCCGAGATCGTCGCGATGGGCGACGTCGGCGGGCCCACCTCGCCTCCTCCGTCCTGGCTCGAACGGGGCGAGCCGTCGCGGCAGTCCTCGCTCCTGGTCGATCCGCCCGACGGCAAGCTGCCGCCCATGACGCCCGAGGGACAGCGCCGGCAGCAGTCGGTGAAGAACACCTATCTCGTCTACACCGGGTTCGACAGCTACGAGGAGCTCGGCCCGTACGATCGCTGCATCACGCGCGGCGTGCTGGGCACGATGTTCCCGGTCATCTACAACAACGGCAACCAGATCATTCAGGCGCCCGGCTACGTGGTGCTGCGGCAGGAGATGATCCACGAAGTGCGCATCATCCCGATTGACGGCCACCCGCACGTGTCCTCGGCGCTGCGCTCGTACATGGGCGACTCGCGCGGGCACTGGGAAGGCGACACGCTCGTCGTGGAGACGACGAACCTCAATGGCCGCACCGGCGCCCAGGCCAATGGCAACCTGCTGATGATGAGCGACCGGGCGCGGCTCACGGAGCGGTTCACGCGGACGGGGCCCGACACGATCCAGTACGAGGTGACCGTCGACGATCCCGGGACGTGGACGCGTCCGTGGAAGGCCGCGTTTCCGCTGCGGCGCGACCCGGGCTACGGCATGTTCGAGTACGCCTGCCACGAGGGCAACCACGCGATGCCGAACATCCTCTCCGCGTCGCGGGCCGACGACAGGAAGGCGGAGGCGCGCTGACGCCTCGAACGCACCGCGCCTGCGGCACGTGGACGTCGCCGCTCTCGGCGCACTCGGTGGCGACCGGCTCGCTCCGGCTGGGCGCCGTGCGCGTCGACGGCGCCACCATCTACTGGACCGAAGGACGGCCTACCGACGGCGGCCGGTCGGCCCTCGTCGCCCGAGCCGCCGATGGCCGCCTCGCCGACGTCACGCCCTCGGGCGTTGACGTCCGCACGCGCGTCCACGAGTACGGCGGCGGCGCGTACACGGTGCACGGCGGCCGCGTGTACTACACCGAGCTCGCCGACCAGCGCGTCTACAGCCTCGATCCGGCGGGCGGCCCGACGCCGCTCACGCCGCCCGGCCCGTATCGGTACGCGGATCTCGTCGTCGATCCGGTGCGGAACCGTCTGCTTGCGCTCCGCGAAGATTACGCGCGGCCCGGGCTCGAGCCCGAGGCGGCGCTTGTCGGCATTCCGCTGCCGGCGGCGCCCCGCGGGTCTTCGGCGGCCTCCGCCTCCTCGACGACGACCGGCGTCGAGGTCCTGGCGTCGGGCGACGACTTCTACGCGGCTCCCCGGCTGAGCCCCGACGGCTCGACGCTGGCGTGGCTGGCCTGGCGCCATCCGCAGATGCCGTGGGACGGCACCGAGCTGTGGGTGGCCGCCGTCCTGCCGGACGGCGCGCTCGGCCCGCGCCGGCTCGTCGCCGGCGGCGACCGGGAGTCGATCTTCCAGCCCGAGTGGTCCCCCGACGGCACGCTCTACTTCGTGTCCGATCGCACGGGCTGGTGGAATCTCTACCGCCTGGCGGACGGCATCGAGCCCCTCTGTCCCATGGACGCCGAGTTCGGCCGCCCGTTGTGGCTCCTCGGCACGACCACCTACGCCTTCGCCGATCCGCAGCGGATCGTCGTGACCTATGCGCAGGGCGGCCGGTGGCATCTGGCCCTCCTCCAGCTCGCAACCGGGACCCTTCGCGCGCTGGCTTCGGACCTCGAGCCTGGCGACAGCGTGGCGGCCACGAACACGCACGCCGTGCTCCTGGCCGGATCGCCGCGCACGCCGGACGCCGTCGTGCGCGTCGACCTCGCGACCGGTGCGGCCGAAACGATTCGGCCAGCCGCGAGCCTCCCGATCGATCCGCGCGCTCTCTCGGCGCCGGAGTCGATCGAGTTCGAGACCGAGGGCGGCCGCCGTGCCTTTGCCTTCTTCTATCGCCCCTCGAATCCCGACTTCGCGCCGCTGCCTGGCGAGCACCCGCCGCTGCTGGTCGTCGCCCACGGCGGCCCGACGGCCATGGCGACGAGCCGACTGAACCTCGAGATTCAGTACTGGACCAGCCGCGGCTTCGCGGTGGTCGACGTGAATTACGGCGGCAGCACCGGCTACGGCCGCGCGTACCGGGAGCGGCTCGACGGGGCGTGGGGCGTCGTGGACGTCGCCGATTGCGTCAACGCGGCGCGGCACCTCGTCGATCGCGGCGAGGTCGATCCCGACCGGCTGATCGCGCGCGGCCGCAGCGCCGGCGGCTACACGACGCTCGCCGCTCTGGCGTTCCGCCCGGGGGTGTTCCGGGCGGGAGCGAGCTACTACGGCATCGCGGACCTCGAGCGGATGGCGCGCGACACGCACACGTTCGAGTCGCGGTACCTCGATCGGCTGGTCGGGCCCTATCCCGAGGCCGCCGCGCGCTATCGCGCCCGATCGCCGATCCACTTCGCCGATCGGCTCGCCTGCCCCGTCATCTTCTTCCAGGGCCTCGAGGATCGCGTCGTGCCGCCGGATCAGTCCGAACGCATGGCCGCCGCCGTCCGCGCGCGCGGCCTGATGGTCGCACTCGTCGCGTTGAGCGGAGAGCAGCACGGCTTCCGCAGAGCCGAGTCGATCGCGCGCTGCCTGGAGGCCGAGCTGTTCTTCTACGGCGCGGTGCTCGGGTTCGCCCCGCCCGAGGCGCCCCCGCTCCACATCGACAACCGGCCGGGGAGCCGACCGGCTCTGATCGCCGGACCGCGCGGCCCGGCACTCCCCGGCGCCAGCGTCGTCTCGTGAGCGGCCCGACGCGGCGCGCGTCTAGGCCTCGCGGACCCCGCGCCAGGCTCGTGTCACGAGCGCCGCACGAACTTCTGGGCCCGGCGGTTCGTGACGATCTCCGCCGTATAGAGGTTCCCCTTCGAGTCGGCCGCGATGTGGTGGACGATGTTGAACTCGCCGGGCGCGGC
>Ga0070741_10015154_pt1 | contig 13144 bp, 9 predicted proteins | sample Coa_R1_4_FD_66440 | JGI IMG/M metagenome (GOLD analysis project Ga0070741, IMG submission 66440) | Surface soil microbial communities from Centralia Pennsylvania, which are recovering from an underground coalmine fire - Coalmine... | ecosystem: Environmental > Terrestrial > Soil > Unclassified ...
GCGTTCTTCCGCGGCCTCGCCGGCGAGCGCTTCGCGGTCCGGAACTCCGGCGCGTCCGCGGTCGTCGAGGGGCTCGGCGACCACGGCTGCGAGTACATGACCGGCGGGCGCGTCGTCGTGCTCGGGCCCACGGGGCGCAACTTCGCCGCCGGGATGAGCGGCGGGATCGCCTACGTGCTCGATCTCGACCCGGCCCGCGTGAACACGCAGCTCGTCGCGCTCGAAGAGCTCCTCGCCGACGACGAGGAGACGGTGCGCGCGCTGCTCGCCGAGCACGTCGAGCGGACCGGCTCCCCGGTCGCCGACGCTCTGCTCGCCGACTGGGCGCCGGCGCGGTTCGCGAAGGTGATGCCGCACGACTACCGGGCCGCGCTCGACCTGCCCTACTCGGCCGGCGGGATCGGCTTCGTCACGCGCGAGTCCGAGGAGGAAGCCGCATAGGCCGCATCGGCGCGTTCAAGAAGGTCGGCCGCACCGAGGCGCCCGAGCGCGACCCCGCGGAGCGGCGCGGCGACGTGCGCGAGTTCGTCGGGACGCTGCCCCTCACGGAGCTGCGCGAACAGGCGGCACGCTGCATGGAGTGCGGCGTGCCGTTCTGCCATCACGGCTGCCCGCTCGGCAACCTCATTCCCGACTGGAACGACCTCGTCTACCGCGACCGCTTCCGCGAGGCGATCATGGAGCTCCACCGTACGAACAACTTCCCGGAGCTCACGGGCCGGCTCTGCCCCGCGCCGTGCGAGGCCTCGTGCGTACTGGAGATCGACGAGGGGAACGCCGTCTCGATCAAGCAGGTCGAGCGCGCGATCGTCGACCGTGCCTGGGACGAGGGCTGGATCGTGCCGCGGCCACCGCCGTCGCGCACCGGCCGCAGCGTCGCGGTCGTCGGCGCGGGCCCCGCCGGGCTCGCGTGCGCGCAGCAGCTCGCGCGCGCGGGCGAACGCGTCGTCGTCTTCGAGCGCGACGAGGCCGCGGGCGGGCTCGTCCGCTTCGGCGTGCCCGAGTTCAAGCTCGAGAAGCGGCTCGTCGAGCGCCGCGTCGCGCAGCTCGCCGCCGAGGGCGTCGAGTTCCGCTTCGGCGTCGACGTCGGCACCGGTGTGACGGGCGACGAGCTGCGGCAGGAGCACGACGCCGTCGTGCTCGCTCCCGGTGCGCGCGTGCCGCGCGACCTGCCGGTGCCGGGCCGCGGGCTCCCGGGCGTCCACTTCGCGATGGAGTACCTGTACGACCGCGCGCGGGCCCTCGAGTTCGGGCGCACGGGCGGCATCACGGCCGCAGGCAAGCACGTGATCGTCGTCGGCGGCGGCGACACCGGCGCGGACTGCGTCGGGCATGCGCACCGCGAGGGCCCCGCGTCGGTGACCCAGATCGAGCTGCTCGGCGAGCCGCCCGCGTCGCGTCCCGACGACCTGACGCCGTGGCCGCTCTGGCCGATGAAGCTGCGCACGTCGTACGCGTTGAAGGAGGGCGGAGACCGGTCGTTCGCGCTCACGACGACGCATCTCTCCGGGGACGGGCGCGTGGAGCGCATCCACTGGCAGCGCAACACCGGTGCGCCGCCGTTCGACCTCGTGCCGGGCACGGAGGAGTCGCGGCCGGCAGACCTCGTGCTCCTCGCCATGGGGTTCCTCGGCCCGGAGCCGCTCCTCCTCGAGTCGTTCGGCGTCGCGGTGGACGCGCGCGGGAACGCCGACGCGCCGCGCTACGCGACCTCGGTCGACGGCGTCTTCGCGGCCGGAGACGCACGGCGCGGGCAGTCGCTCGTCGTGTGGGCGATCGACGAAGGCCGGCGGTGCGCCACCGAGGTGCGGACGTGGCTCGACCGTCGTGACGGCGCTTTCGTTTCGATAGCGACGTCCCAGCGCGGCCAGTACACTCCCGCGTCATGAAACGGACGATGAACGACGTGCACGACGGGAGCTGCGCGGTCGCGGCGACCGCGGAGATCATCGCGGCGAAGTGGACGCCGCTGATCGTCCACGACCTGTCGGAGGGGCCGCGTCGGTTCATGCAGCTCGAGCACGCATGCCCCGGCATCTCGCCGCGCACGCTCTCCGAGCGGCTCGACATGCTCGAGGGCCAGGGGGTCGTGATCCGCCGGAGCTATCCGGAATCGCCGCCGCGGGTCGAGTACGAGCTGACCGAGAAGGGTCGCGCGCTGCTGCCGATCATCCGCGAGATGCGGCGCTTCGGCCGCGCCTGGATGCTTACCGGCTCCGCCGGTCGCCGCTCTCGCGCCTCCCGGTAGCGCCACTTTACTTCTTGAAGTAGAGTGGCGCGATGAGCGCCGTCGACACGCTCAGGTGCCGGGTCTGCGCGTCGCTGCAGGACGCCGGCGCGAGCGGCCACTGCGCGCGCTGCTTCGGTCCGCTCGAGCCGGTCTACGACTGGGAGCGGCTCGCCAGAACCATCACGCACGCGTCGATCGAGGCCGGCCCGCGCTCGCTCTGGCGCTACGAGGCGCTCCTGCCGGTCGCCGCACCCACGGATGCGGGGGGCGGGCCGGGCTGGACGCCGCTCGTCTCCGCGCCGAGGCTCGCCGAAGCCGTCGGCGTGGGCGAGGTGCTGTTGAAGCTCGACCACACGAACCCGACGCACTCGTTCAAGGACCGCGTCGTCGCCGTCGCGGCCGCGAAGGCGCGCGAGCTCGGCCGGGACACGCTCGCCTGCGCGTCGACCGGGAACCTCGGCAACGCCGTCGCCGCGCGCGCGTCCGCGTCCGGCATGCGCTCCGTCGTCCTCTACCCGCACACCGTCGAGCCGGAGAAGCTGCGCGCGACGGCCGTCTACGGCGGCGAGATGGTCGCGGTGCGCGGAAGCTACGACGACTGCAGCAGGCTCGTCGTGGAGCTCTCGGCCGAGCTCGACTGGGCGTTCGTCAACGTCAACCTACGCGCCTACTACGCCGAGGGCTCGAAGACGCTCGCCTTCGAGATCGCCGAGCAGCTCGGCTGGCGATTCCCGGACGCCGTCGTCGTCCCCGTCGCCTCGGGCTCGCTCTTCACGAAGGTGCGGCAGGGCTTCGAGCAGCTGGCGCTCGTCGGGCTCGTCGACGGCGAGCTGCCGCGGCAGCACGGCGGCCAGGCGGCCGGGTGCGCGCCGGTCGCGACGGCGTTCTCCGGCGGACGGCAGGTCGTGCCGGTGCGGCCCGCCACGGTCGCGCACTCCCTCGCGATCGGCGCGCCGGCCGACGGCGACCTCGCCGTCGCCGTCGCGCGCGAGTCGGGCGGCGCGGTGCACGCGGTTCCCGAGGAGGAGGTCGGCCCATCCATGGCGCTCCTCGCCGAGCACACGGGCGTCTTCGGCGAGACGGCCGCCGGGGTGACCGTCGGAGCGCTCCGCGCCGCCGCGGCGTCGGGCGCGCTCGGTCCCGACGACCGCGTCGTGGTGCTCGTCACGGGGACGGGCCTGAAGACACCCGGCGCCGTCGAGACGCGGCAGCCCGTCGAGATCGCGGCCGATGTCGACGAGCTCCTCGACCGGCTCGGCGTCGCGGTCTAGCCGGTGTTCCGCAACGCCGCGGCGATCCCCGTGATCGAGCGGAGGAGCGGCAGCTGCGCGGCCTCGTCGCCCGCGCGGTGGCGGCGCAGGAGCTCGACCTGGAGCGCGTTCATCGGGTCGACGTAGGGGTTGCGCAGCTCGATCGAGCGGCGCAGCATCGGCTGACGCTCGAGCAGGCGCGAGACGCCCGTCGCGGCGAGCACGCCCGCGACAGCGCGTGCGTGCTCCTCCTCGATCTCCCTGTAGGCTGCCGCGTCGTCGACGAGCCGGAGGTAGCCGCGGGCGATCGAGAGGCTCGACTTGGCGAGCGTCATCTCGAGGTTGCCGACGACCGCGCGCACGAACGGCAGCCGGAGGTAGAGGTCGCGCAGCGTCGCGCCGTCGACCGACGCGAACGCCTCACCGGCGCCGAACCAGGCGGGGAGGAGCACGCGGTTCTGCGTCCACGCGAAGACCCACGGGATCGCGCGCAGCGACGCGAGGTAGTCGTCGCCCTCCGGGCGCCGCGACGGCCGCGACGCGATCTCGAGCAGCGCGAGCTCGTCGACGGGCGTGAACGAGCGGAAGAAGGGGACGAACTCCGGCCGCTCCCAGACGAACGCGCGGTAGCGGCGGCGGGAGACCTCGGCCAGGCGGTCGAGCACCGCCCTGTCGTCGTCCGACGGCGGCGCCTCCAGCCGCTCGGGGAACGCCGCGAGCAGCGTCCCTGCGAGCGCCGCCTCCAGGTTCCGGCGCGCGAGGCCGCGCAGGCCGTACTTGAACGACACCGTCTCGCCCTGCTCGGTGAGCTTGAGCCGGGCGGACGGGTGGCCGGCGGGCTGCGAGATGATGGCGGCGTGCGTCGGGCCGCCGCCGCGCCCCGCGCTGCCGCCGCGGCCGTGGAAGATCGTCAGCTCGACCCCGTGGCGGTGCGCCACCTCGGCGAGCCCCTCCTGCGCGCGGTAGATCGCCCACTGGGCCGCGAGGTAGCCGCTGTCCTTGCCCGAATCGGAGTAGCCCACCATCACCTCGACCGGGCCGGGCCGCTCCGCGAGCATCTGCTCGACGATCGCGGGTGCCGCGGCGAGGTCGTCCACGGTCTCGAAGAGCGGGGCGACGTCGAGCTCCGTGAGCGCCCGTGCGCGCCGCACGTCCTCGATCGACGACGTGCCCGAGACGACGAGCGTGCCGAGTGCCGCCGGCCCGTGCCTCCGCCGCGCCGCGGCGGCCGCGTCGAGCGCCTCGCGCGCGCGCTCCGTCCCCAGGTCGCGCGCGTGCAGGCGCACGTCGAGCTTCGCGAGGTGCAGGCCGAAGATCTCCACCATCCGCTCGAGCCGCGCGACCCGCCCGTCCGCGACGCGGCGGCCGCCGTGCGCCGCGAGGCTCGACCGGATCGTGCGGAGGTCGTCGAGCAGCTCGTCGGCCGACGCGTAGCCGTCGTTCCCGAGCCGCCACCACATGAACGACAGCTTCCGCCGGTACGGTTCGAGCGCGTTCCGGGCTCCGATCTCCGCCGCGTATCCCGGGAGCTCGCGTTCGTCCCGGGCGAGCGACGCCTCGAGCTCCGGCGAGACCGCGACGAGCGAGCGCGCCGACGCGATCTCGACGGCGAGCGCCCGCACCTCGTCGCGGTAGCGCGCGAGCGCGAGCGCGCGTGCGCGGTCGAGCGCCTCGGCGATCGACGCCGGACCCGCCGCGGGGTTGCCGTCCATGTCGCCGCCGATCCACGAGCCGAAGGCAAGCGGCGGGGGCGCCTCCGGCAGCCGTTCGCGCCACTCCTCGAGGAGCTCCGTCGCCGCCGGCATGAGGCTGTGCTCGAAGAACCAGAGGCCGTGCCGGATCTCGTCGGTGACGCGAAGGCGGTCGTGCCGGACCTCGTCGGTCTGCCACAGGAGAGTCACCTCCTCCGCGAGGCGCGTCTCGGCATCGCGCCGCTCGCGCCGCAGGAGCCGCGGGTCGTCGAGCAGGTGCAGGGCCTCGGCGATCCGGATATGGGAGAGCAGCACGGTGCGGCGTGTGGCCTCGGTCGGGTGCGCGGTGAGCACGAGCCGGATCGAGACGCGCCGCGCCCGCCCGAGATCGGTGCCGGCGAGCTCCCGAAAGGCCTCGTCGAGCGACTCGCGCACGACGGCGCCGAGGCGTGCGTCCTCCCGGCGCCTGCGCAGGCGGTGGAGCTGCTCGGCGATGTTCGCGAGCTGGAAGTAGAGGCCGAATGCCCGCACGACGAGCGCCTGCTCGTCGTCCCCGAGGTCCTCGTGGAGCGGCGCCACCGTTCCGTTCCGGCGCGCGTCGCGCGCCTCGAGGCGGATCCGCTCGACGAGCTCGAGCAGGTGCGGGCCCTCCTGCTCGACGAGCACCTCGCCGAGGATCGTCCCGAGCAGGCGGACGTCCCGGCGGAGCGGCGCAGCGGTGTCGCTCATCGGTTCCCGTTCAGGAGGCGAGGCCGAGCGCGGCGAGCACGTCGCGCGCCGACGCGTCGATCGTCGTCACGCGGCCTGGCGCCGCCCCACACGTGCGGGCCGGCGCGCCGGTGACGACGAGCACGACCGTCGAGCCGGGCTCGACGTCGCCGCGGCGCACGGCGGCGATCAGGGCGCCGAGCGCCGCGCCGCCTGCGCAGTCCGCGCTCACCTCGGACTGCTCGAGCAGCTCCGTGTAGGCGGCCATCTCGTCCTCCGGAACGGCGATGACCGCGCCCCCCGTCGCGCGCGCCGCACCGAGCGCGAGGTCGCCGTACGACGGGTCGCCGACGGCGAGCGACGCGTACGGCGTCGAGGCGCGGACGCGCGAGATGCCGCGGTCGTCGGCGAAGGCGGCCGCGATCGGACTCGAGCCGAGCGCCTGCCCGGCGAACATGCGCGGGACGCCTCCGTCGGCGAGGCCGGCGTGAGTCAGCTCGCCGAACCCCTGCGTGAGCTTCGCGAAGAGCGTCCCGCTCGCCGCCGGGCAGACGACCGCGTCGGGAAGCGTCCAGCCGAGCTGCTCGGCGATCTCGAACGAGATCGTCTTCGCGCCCTCGCTCGCGTACGGATGGAGGTTGCCGCTGACGAAGCCCCAGGGGAAGAGCGAGCCGAGCTCGAGCTCGAGCCGCCGGCAGTCGTCGTACGTGCCGCGGACGGCCAGCACGTGCACGCCGGGACGCGGTGCAGGGGAGGACGCGGCCGCGGCCTGCTCCGGCACCAGCACGACCGCCTCGACGCCCGTCGCGACGGCGGTCGCCGCGACGGCGTCGCCGAGGTTTCCGGTCGACGAGCAGCAGAGCGTCGTCACGCCGTGATCGAGCGCGGTCGAGGCCGCGACGGTCGCGATGCGGTCCTTGTAGGAGCCGGTCGGGTTGTGATCCTCGAGCTTGAGGTGCAGGTCGAGGCCGAGCAGCTCGGAGAGCGGCGCCGAACGGTGCAGCGGGGTGGAGCCGGCGCCGACCTCGACGCACGCGCCCGAGGGGAGGAGCTCGCGGTAGCGCCAGACGCCGCCCGAGCGCGCGGCGATCGTCTCTCTCGTCAAAAGCCGCCGGACGCGCGGCCAGTCGTAGACGACGTCGGTCGGCCCGTCGCAGCGCGGGCAGGCGTCGACCGGCTCGCGCTCGGTCTCCTGCTCGCAGACACGGCAGCGCAGGTGGTGCGCGCTCATCCCGGTGTCGCCCCCGCCTTCCTCTGAGGGCCTAACCGGAATGACGGGTGTGTCCGGCTAGGCCATCTGCGCGCAGACGATGGCGATGAGGAAGAGCATCGGCTTCGTCGTCGGGCGCGTCATGAGCGGGCGATTCTAGCGCGGCCGGGGCCCGACTTCAATCGTTCGAGCCGCCAGCGACCGCGGGGAGGAGGAGGACGGTCGACTCCGCGGCGAGCGGCGTCTCCAGCCCCTGGAGGAGTCGGATGTCGTCGCCGTCGACGAAGACGTTCAGGAACGTCGGGACCCCGTCGCCGTCGCGCACGCGCGCTGCGAGCGACGGGTAGGAGCCGACGAGCGCGTCGAGCGCGCCGCGCACCGTAGCCGCGTCGACGGCGATCGTGCGGTTGCCGCCGGCCTCGGGGCGGAGCACCGGCGGGATGCGGACCTGCGGCATGGCTTCAAAAGATAAAGCATCAGGCGACCTCCGCAAACGGGTCGACGCTCAGGTACTTGAAGCCGCTGTCCACGGCGAGCGTCACGATCACCGCGTCGGGGCCGAGCCGCTCCGCGAGCCGGTGCGCGCCGACGACGTTCGCGCCAGTCGAGATGCCGGCGAAGATGCCCTCCTCGCGCGCGAGGCGCCTCGTCATCTCGATCGCCTCGTCGTCGCCGATCGCCTCGATGTGATCCACCCGCGCCGGGTCCCACTGGGGCACGACGGAGCCCGCCCAGCCCTGCATCGCGAACGGGCCGCGCGGGCCGCCCGCGAGTGCGGCCGATCCGGCCGGCTCGAGCGCCTGGACGAAGACGCCGCGCGGCCGGAGGGCGTCCGACACGCCGAGGAGCGAGCTGCTCGTGCCGATCCCCTGCGTGAAGGCGGTCACGCGTCCGTCCATCTGCTCCCAGATCTCGCGGCCGAGGTTGTCACGGTGCCCTTCGATCACGTACGGGTTCGAGAACTGATCGGTCGCGTAGTGGTGCGGACGCTGCGCCAGCTCTGATGCGCGCGCGACCATGTTCTGGATGTCCTGCGCCGTCACGCGCGGGCGGCCATGCACCGACTCGACGACGTCGACCTCCGCCCCGAGTGCGCGCAGGAGCTGGAAGCGCTCCTCGGTGAAGCAGTCGGCCATCACGATCAGCGGCCGGTAGCCCTTGGCCGAGCAGACGAGCGCGAGGGCGGGCCCGGTGCTGCCGCCGGTGTACTCGACGACCGTGTCGCCGGGCTCGAGGAGCCCGTCGCGCTCGGCGCCCTCGATCATCGAGAGCGCCATGCGGTCCTTCATCGAGCCGCTCGGGTTCAGGTACTCGAGCTTCACCCACAGCTCGGCGCCGTTCGCCGGCGCGCAGCGGCCAAGCCGGACGAGCGGTGTGTTGCCGATCGCGTCGAGGATCGAGCCCACGCGTCTCCTCCTTCTCCTCGCGCGGGCCCTCCCGCCGGAAGGCCCGCTGGAGGTCCGTCAGCTCCCGGCCGACGGCTCGATGTTCTGGTTTGCCCGGAACACGTTCGCCGGGTCGTACTGATCCTTCAGCGCGACGAGCCGCTCGTAGGTGCGCTCGCCGTAGGCCGTGCGGGCCGCGTCCCCGTCGCCGAGGAAGTTGACGTACGCGCGGCCCGTCGACGCGTCGCCTGCCGCCGCCACGACGTCGCGAGCCCACTGCCGGTGCGACGACGCCTGCGAGAGGTCGTGCCAGCCCGTGACCGCGTTCAGGACGTACGGCATCGAGCGCTCGGCGAACGCCGTCGCGTCCTCGGCCACCCGGGCGACGGCGCCGCCCATCTGATGGACGTGGATCTCGCACTGCGGCCCCGGCGCGCCCAGGTGGAGCGCCGCGAGCCGGTCGATCAGGTCGTCGTCGAGCCCCGAGAGGTTCGTCGCCTTGAAGTACGCGTTGATGCCCTTCGGCCACAGCGGGTCGATGAGCGTCTGGATGACGCCGTAGGGCATCGGCCCGAGCAGGTCCGCGATCGGCTGGGCGACGTCGCGGAACGTCGAGACGAGCGAGTCGCCCTCCGCCGGTTCGCCGCACGAGACGGCGATGAACGCGGCGACCTTCTTCCCGTGCCACTCCGCGGGGATCACGGGCAGGGGCGGCGCGGTGGTGAGGTTCACGAGCGCGGTGATCTCGTCGGGCGCGTCGTCCACCCAGTCGCGGAACGCCCGCAGCAGGTCACGGCCGGCGTCGGCGGGGTAGAAGATCGGCCCCGCGTACACCGTCGGCCCGACGGCGTGCAGCTGCAGCTCGAGCTGCGTGACGATGCCGAAGTTGCCGCCGCCGCCCCGCAGACCCCACAGGAGGTCGGCGTTCTCGGACTCGCTCACCCGGACGAGCTGTCCGTCGGCCGTCACGACGTCCGCCCCGACGAGGTTGTCGCACGCGAGCCCGTACTTGCGCATCAGCCAGCCGATGCCGCCGCCCAGCGTGAAACCGCCGATCCCCGTCGAGGAGACGAGGCCGCCCGTGGTCGCGAGGCCGAACGCCTGCGTCTCGTGGTCGACGTCCGCCCACACGGCGCCGCCGCCGGCGACGGCGCGCAGCGTCTGCGGGTCGACGCGCACGCCGTTCATCGGCGAAAGGTCGATCACGAGGCCGCCGTCGCACGTCGAGAAGCCGGCGATGCTGTGCCCGCCGCCGCGGACCGCGACCGGCAGGTGGTTCGAGCGCGCGAAGCCGACCGCGACGACGACGTCGGCCGCGCCGGTGCACTGCACGACGAGCGCAGGCCGCCGTCCGTCGTGTGCGCCGTTCCAGATCCGTGCGGCCTCGTCGTAGCCGGCGTCGTCGGGCGTGCGCACCTCGCCGCGGACCGCCTCGCGGAGCTCCTGAACCGTCGCCTCGCCGAGGACCGGCGTGATCGTTCCCGTCATCTGCGTCTCCTTTCCCTCGCTGCTTTCGAGGGAGTGGTACCGCCGCCGGCTTTGCCCCCACTTAGCGGCGGCTTAGCGAGCTCGCGGAGCCGCTCGTCCACCGTCGCCGCCGCCGGCGCGTCGTCGCGTGCCGCGTAGCGGCCCCTGGCTTCGGTGAGGAGCTCGACGGCGCGCCCGGTGTCGTCGCGCTGCACCGCGATCTCGGCAAGCCCGACGAGCGTGCTCGCGAGCCAGCGCTCGCGTTCCGTCGGGCGGAGCACGGCATATGCCTCCTCGAGCGCCGACTCCGCCTCGTCCAGGTCACCGCGCACGAACGCGAGGTCGGCCGTCCGCCACAGCGTGCCCGCGAGCGCCCAGCGGTCGCCCGCCCGCCGGAACACCTCCCGCGCCTCGGCGAGGTGGAGCTCGGCGGCCTCGTGGTCGCCGGCGGCGATCTCGACGAGCCCGAGCCCCGAGAGCACGAGCCCGCGGCCGCGCCGGTCGTCGAGGCCCTCGCGCAGCGTGAGCGCGCGCTCGAGCTGCGCGTGCGCGTCGGCATGTCGCCCGTCGACGAGTGACGTGTAGGCGCGCCGGACGAGCGCGGTCGCCAGCCCGCGGTCGTCCCCGGCGGCCGCGAAGCGCGACTCGCTCTCGTCGAGCAGCGCGTGTGCGCGTGCGAGGTCGCCGCGCACCCGCGCGATGCCCGCCTGGTTCGCAAGCGCGTAGCTCACGGCAGCATCGGCCGAGACCTCGACGAACGGCTGCAGCGTGTCCTCGAACAGGAGGCTCGGCGCGAGCCGCGGGCCCGGCAGGTCGAGGCGCACCTCGGCGATGTTGACGGGCGACGGGATCGGCTCGGTCGATCCCTCGAGCGCGCGGAAAGCGCCGATGCTCTGCGTGACGAGCTCGTCGGCGCTCTCGAGGTCGCCCGCGATCCAGGCGGCCACGCCGAGGGCGTGGATGCTGATCGCCTCGCCCGCTGCGAACCCCTCGCGGCGCGCGAGCGCGAGCGCCTGCTCGAGCCACGGCACGGCAACACCGACGGCGTCGCTCGCGACACCGAACTCCCCGAGGAACTGGAGCGCCCGCCATTCGAGCAGCGGGTCGCCGAGCTCCGAGGCGACCGAGAGGCTCTCCTCGGCGAGCGCCGTTCCCGCCGGCAGCAGCCCGCTCCGGAAGTCCATCGCCGCTGCAGCGAGGAGCGCCTCGACGCGAAGCGCCGTGCGCGCCGGGGCGGCCGCGAGCGCCTCGGCGAAGCGGCGGTTCGCTTCCTCGAGCTCGATTCGACGCAGCCAGAAGGGCAGGAGTGCGATGCACAGGGCAAGGGCGTCCTCGGGGTCGCTCTCGAGCAGCGTCGTCACCGCTGCCCGGAGGTTCGCCGTCTCGCGGTCCAGGTGCGGCGAGCCCTGCTCTTCCCGCGCGAGGGCGAGCGCCCACTGCGCGTGCCGCAGCGCGACGCCCGGCCGTTCGAGCGCCTCGTGGAGCCGGTCGCGCGCGTACAGGCGCACCGTTTCGAGCAGGCGGTAGCGACGGACGCGACCGGTCTGCTCGACCGAGACGAGCGATTTCTCGACGAGCCGCGCGAGGACGTCGGCCAGCTGGCTTTCGTCGAGGTCCTCCGAGGCGCAGACGGCCTCGACCGCGTCGAGCTCGAAGCCGCCGGCGAAGATCGCGAGGCGCCGGAAGAGGACCGTCTCGTCGGGCTCGAGCAGGTCGTGACTCCACTGCAAGGTCGCGGCCAGCGTCTGCTGGCGCGTAGGCGCCGCGCGGCTTCCCGTGCGGAGCAGCCGGAAGCGGTCGTCGAGACGCTCGGCGATCGCCGTCGCGCCCAGCGCGCCGAGCCGGCCGGCCGCGAGCTCGAGCGCGAGCGGGAGCCCATCGAGGCGCAGGCAGATGCGCACGACGTCGCCGGCGTTCTCGTCGTCGAGGGCGAAGCCGGGCGCAGCCGCAGCCGCCCGGTCGACGAACAGCCGCACCGCTTCGTAGTCGAGCAGCCGGTCCGGGCCGAGGGTGCGATCGGAGCTCGGCAGGTCGAGCGACGGCACGCGGAAGACGACCTCGCCCGGGAGGCGCAGCGGCTCGCGGCTCGTCGCCACCACCGTGAGCTGCGGGGCGGCGCGGAGCAGCGAGTCGACGAGCACCGCCACGGGCGCGAGGACGTGCTCGCAGTTGTCGACGACGAGCAGGAGCGTGCGCGGGGCGAGGAACTCGACGACGGCCTCCTCGATGTCCTGGGCGGGAAGCGCGCGGACGTCGAGCGCCTCGGCGACGGCGTCGACGATCTGCCGTGCGTCGGTCACCGCCGCGAGCTCCACGAGTACCGCACCCGCCGGGTACGACGGCTCGACGCTGCGCGCGAGCTCGAGGCCGAGCCGCGTCTTGCCGGCGCCGCCTGTGCCGGTGAGCGTGAGAAGGCGCGTGCGCCGGAGCAGCCCCGCGAGCTCGTCCAGCTCGCGGCGGCGACCGACGAACGAGCTCGTGTCCGCAGGGAGGCCGAGCCGCCGCGCAGGCCCGAGCGCGGCGGCGTCCTCGCGGAGCGCCTCGGCGAGCTCGGCGAGCTCGGTGCGCCGGTTCTCCGCCCAGTCGTCGTAGCGGTTCTCGGGCAGGAGCTCGCCGCCGTACAGGCGCAGCGCGTCGCGGTAGGCGGCGGCCGTCTCGAGCCGCCGTGCCGTCGCCGCCGCGTCGGCGAAGCGTTCGGCGTCGACGTCGGCATTCAGCCACAGCACCTCGTCGCGCACGTCGATCGCCTCCGGCCCGAGGACGCGGCGCGCGACGTGCACCGCCTGGTGAAGGTTGTTCGCGGCCGCCGCCGGCGCGAGCTCGCGCCAGAGGACGTCCATCACCTGCTCGCGGTGCAGTCGCCGCCCGGGCGCGACGGCGAGCAGCTTCACGAGCTCGCGCGCCTTCTTCAGCCGCCACGCCTTCTGCGGCACCTCGACCCCGTCGACCGTTGCGCTGAAGCCGCCGAGGACGGTCAGGCTGACGTCGGCCATGCCGGGAACCTATCCCGCCCCGGCGTGGCTCGGAAGACGCGGTTAGGTTGAGCCGGAGCGAATGCAGCCGATCGACCTCAACGCCGACGTGGGGGAGGGATTCGACTCGGACCGGGCGCTGCTCGAGCTCGTGACGAGCGCCAGCATCGCGTGCGGCTTCCACGCCGGAGACGCCGCCACGATGCGCTCGCTCTGCGCCGCCGCGGTCGC
>Ga0070741_10015155_pt1 | contig 13143 bp, 12 predicted proteins | sample Coa_R1_4_FD_66440 | JGI IMG/M metagenome (GOLD analysis project Ga0070741, IMG submission 66440) | Surface soil microbial communities from Centralia Pennsylvania, which are recovering from an underground coalmine fire - Coalmine... | ecosystem: Environmental > Terrestrial > Soil > Unclassified ...
TGCATCTAGACTGTAACCTGAGGGTGCCTTATATCACGAACCGTGAACATGCCAGCCCGTAAATTACTGATCTCCAACCAACTCCAAGCACCTCCAACTTCACGATCCGTGAGCAGGCATAAACTTGGTGCTGGAGGGGGGAGTTGAACCCCCATGCCGGGTGACCGGCGGCAGATTTTGAGTCTGCTGCGTCTGCCAGTTCCGCCACTCCAGCGCGCTCCAGAAAGGCTAACACACGGGAAACTTTCTCTCAAGGCCAGAACGTTTCTCAGGCTGTTGTCGCCTGAATCCGCTATAATGCCTCTCGGAACACGAAGTAGTAAGATTTCACGAAGACTTCCGGGCTCAGGTCAGGAGTGAGTTCCGCGGCAGACCTCAAATGAAATCCATTCTTGCGCGCACGTTTCTCCTCCTTTCCGCTTCAGTTCTGCTCGCTGCAAGAGAGAAGGCCCCGGCAACATATTCCGTTCCAACTCCCCCCTTGGCGGATTTTTCTGCTCTCGACTGGCTCCTGGGTGACTGGGCAGGAAAGATCGTACCCCCTTGGCCACAGGGTGAGGTTCGACTCAATGTTTCTTATGCCCTGGACAAGCGGTTCCTGGTGCTGCGAGAAGAGATCAAGCTTGCGGACACGGATACCGTTCCGGGACTCAAGGAATCATGGATGGGAATCCTGAGCCCTGATCGTTCGCCGTCCTCGTTTATGATGCGCGTTTATTCGAGTACCGGGTTTATCACGCGCTATCGTGTGACGGTTGATGGGCCGGCTGTAACCTTCAATCCGGAAGGTGGTGATCAACCTCCACCGGGCTGGCTGTTCCGAAAAAGCATAATAAGATCAGGGCCCGAAGATCTGAATGAAACGGTGCAGGCTGCCCCACCCAACAAAGGCTTCTTCGATTACTTCACGGTTAAGCTTTTCCACCTGAGGTTTCAAGAGCGATCGCCGAATCCATAAGAGTCTGAATTGGTTCGGCAGCGCTCTGGTGGCAACCCCGCCCCGCGGAAGATACAATGATATCCACCGGGAAAGCCTGTCGAGTGAGAATCGGCCGGCGGCTGAGCCTTAATGGCAGAAGGAGTGACGACAATGTCCAAAGGCAGAAAGATCGTTTTAGGTTTGGTGATAACCGTCCTCGTCCTGGTTTTGCTACTTATCGTCATTGTTCCGCTGTTGGTCAACATCGACCGTTACCGGCCTGAGGTAGTGAACCGTCTCCAGGCCGAATTGGGACGCCCGGTCCAGATCGGTCATCTGGGACTTACCTTCCGTCCTGAACTCGCTATTCGGGTTGACGATTTTGCTTTGGGGAACACCCCGGGATTTCCGAAGGGGGATGTCGTCAGGATACATCGAGTTTACGCGGTGGTCGATGCCGGCGCGTTGTGGGATCGGAGGGTTATCATCAAGTCGCTTGAACTGAGTGACCCGTCCATTAGTCTGCTCGCTGACAGCCGTGGGCACTGGAATTTCGAGAGCCCAGCGAAGCAGTCGAGTACTGAGAAGACATCCCCGGCGGGACAACCCATGCTGACACTGGGGGTGATCTCCAAGCTGAGTGTTAGCGGCGGCCGCCTCACGGTGGCGGACGCGGTTTCACTTGGAGAGTCAGGTTCTCCCTATCTGGAGGTGCAAGGGTTTTCCAGCCAGCTCCAGAAGGTTAACTTGAACGCGCTGACGGCGGCCACCCATGGGTTTCCGGGTGACACTCCAATGGCTCGAAACGGCTCCATGCCTTGGAACGCCGCGCTTCTTTATGCGGCCACCACAGAAGGTGAACCTGCGGCGCAAGGCACGATCAAAGCGGACATGGCGCGATTTCAGAAACTCGTGGCATCTTCGGTGAAGGCCAATGTGCGGCTCTATGCGAAACAAGTACTGGTTGACAACCTCTCCTTTGATGTTTGCTCGGGTCACGCGAATGGAAATCTTACTCTTAACTTCGCCGGACCCAGCCTGAAGTACGCAACCGATGCGCGCCTGACCGGCGTCGATATGGCCAGGCTTCTCGACGCGTTTCCAAACCTCCGGGGCAAGATGACGGGGAAGATGGACGCCAATGCGAAGATCTATGGATTCGTGCCGCGGTCGGCTGAACCATTAGCGGGAGTGCAAGGTTCCGGCCAGGCCACTGTGCGCAATGGCCAGATCCCAAGCCTCCAGTTGAACCGCAACCTTGCGCTGCTTGCTCGGCTCACGAATTTTGGCCCGGCGACTGGTGATCCCTCATCCTTTTCCTCGATCGCTGCGGATTTCAACATTGCGGAACAGCGGATTACGAGCAACAAAATCACAGTGGTCGGGAACGGCGTGGGTGTAGATGGCTCGGGCGCTCTCAGCCTGGCCGGTGCCGGCAGCTTGGATTATCAGGGGATTGCGAGCATTAATGCAACGCAAAACCCGCTGACGGGGATCACGGCCAGCCTGTCCGGCGCGAAGTATGAAAATGGCAAGTTGACCTTCCCCTTTGCTGTAGGCGGAACTCTCGATAACCCGAAGTTCACATTGAAATCGCTTGGAAGCCAGAACCAGATCGAAGCCGTGGCGGGCATGCTTGGCCAGAAGGGGAGCCAGGGTACCACCGCACAGCCTGGCCAGACTCAACCGCAGACGCCTGCTGACCTGGTGCAGGGAATTGCGGGTCTCTTTAAGAAGAAAAAGACGACCCAGGACACACAGACCCAGCCTCCTAAACAGTAGCGAAAGCGATGCTGTAGAGGCTCAGAACCCTCCGGCGAGGCCCTCCGCCCCGGCCTGCGTACTCCAATCTTGACGTGTAGCTCTGAGATTCATTGCCGGATAGCGCCGACCCTCTGCTTCCCCCTTCACCCTGGTCGTCAGTACTGTCGTGCTATGGTCAGGCGGCGACGTGCGGTTACATACTTTCCCTGTGAAGATCACAGGTTCTTCATAGCTGGTCGGGCAAGAAGTTGTGAACACGGCCAGCGGTTAGCCGGATGCTTGAGTCAAAAGGAAGAATACCCAAATCCCCAGGAGTGAGCAGTGCCAGCCTCAAACCGCAAGTCCACCAGCAATAACGGACTCTCCCTGGCCCGCGTATTCATCAAAGTAAGCATAGTAGCCGTATCGATGGTATCGACCGCAGTCCTTTTGGCTCGGATCAGCCCGGATTCAAGGCGGTCCAGAGAGTGGAGCCTTGCTGGCAAACTCGCCGCCGAAAAGATTGAGGAATTGAAACGGCTGCCTGCGGACGACCCGCGATTAGCGGTGACGGACGGGAAGATGGCCGGGTGCCTGACCTCCAATGTCTCCCAAGAGGTTGGAGTCGGTCCGGGCAGATCCATGGTGAAGTACTACGACGAGGTCGTGGTGGGAGATCGTGCAGCTTCCTCGGCAGCGGCCAACCCCACCACCACGAAACCCGCGTTCCGCGACGCGACACCAAAGCCTGGTACAACCTTCGGCGAAACCACAAATCCAAACGAGCCTGCCCGAACCGCTTTCAACAGAAGATGGCTGATCCAGAAGGATGTCCCCGTGGCAGGCGTGAAGCGCGTGACCGTTGTCGTCAGCCTCGAAGGTGGTGACAGAAAACCGCCCGTAACTTATCAACTGAGCGCAGCTTGGCCTTCCGGGGACTTGCCCTCCAACCGGATGTTCCCCTTAGAAACCTTTAACAAATAGTACACAGGTACTATCGACAGTGCAGCGCGATTGGCCAATTATGAACGGAGTGAGGGAACTATTCGTGAATCCCGTCATGCGCGACACCTTCGCCCACAAGATGTCTCCTAATCAAAGTGCTGCCTCTGTGTCGCCGATGAACCTGAAGGGGCGCCGGTTCGCGCCAGGGTCGGATGAGGGAGCCAAGAAGAAAGCGATGACGAGGAGTCAGATCGTCTCTCCGTGGAGTCAAGCAGGCGGGATACCAGCGCCGGGAACCCGAGGACCGGCCCGGAAACGCTGGCTGAGCCGCCGTTGCGGCCCGCACGGGCATCCTTTTGCGCCGGGCCCGGGTTTCAGCCTTATTGAAGTTCTTGTGGTGATTGCCATCGCCGCTGTACTGGCGGCCTACGCCATCCCGCGCGTGGACAAAGCTGTGCAGGCTTATCGGTTCAACGCGGCAGTAGAGGCCTGCACCGGCATCATCCAATCGACGCGATACCAGGCAATCATGCGCGGCTACCCTTATGCATTGGCGTTCGACCCCGCAACTTTGACCTATCAGGTCTCAAACCAGCCCGCCGGTGCAACTGGCTTTACGGCGGTAGGGGGACCGGTTCCGTTTGCCAATCCCGGCGAACTCACCCTGAGTCAGGCGACAACCCTTCAGTTTGGTCCAAACGGCACGGTTCAGGCGACCACAGGAACGATGAGCTTCCAGCTTGTCTCGTCGCTCAAGACGAAAACCATCACCATTTCTGGAGTGGGGAATGTCAGCGTCAGCCCGTAAGCCGACAACTGAGCACGGATTCTCTCTGCTTGAAGTCCTCGTGGCCGTGGGCATCCTGGCGGTCGGGATGGTATCGACGGCGGCTTTGCTCGCCCGAATGACTTCTGACACCGTCCGGTCGAAATACATGAGCATCGCCGCAATGCTCGCTTCCGAGAAGCTTGAAGACCTGAACCGATGGCCCTCGAATGATCCCCACGTGGCTGTGACCTCCGGTACGACGGCCGGCAGCCTGACCTCAGACGTCGTCCAGAATGTCACGGTTGGCGCGACGACCACGGATGTCAACTACTACGATGAAGTCGGCATTGCCGCGAGCAACGGGGCCATGGCGGAAACGGTCAGCGGGTTGGACGGGAGCGGGAACGTGGTTTCCACCACGACGATCCACACTCCCGACGGTTACATTGGGCCTGCCGATTCCGACCATCCCGCGCCACCGTTTACTTACAAACGGCGTTGGCTCATCGAAAAAGATCCTACCGTGAACGGCGCTGTGATCAGTGGCGTGCGAAGGGTGACCGTCTTGGTGACTCTCGAAGATACAACGATACGACCTCCGGTGACTTTTCAGATGAGCGCGGTGAGGCCATGAACGATTCCACGATTGCAGATTGTGCGGTTCGAGGCATCCCGATGATTCCCACTCGGGACGAAACCGGCTTTTCGCTGCTGGAACTGCTGATCGCCATGGCAGTGTTCCTGGTGGCCGGCGCAGCTTCGTTCACGCTTTTCAGTCGCCACCAACGGCTTTACGGCGAACAGCAAGGTTTGTCTGCCCTGAATATCAGCCTACGGAACGCCGTGGCGCAGATGCAGCTTGACTTAGTTAACGCCGGGACGGGGGAAACGGTGGGGACCAACGTTCCGAGCTGGCCCGTCGGTGCAACCATTATCAACGCTTCCGGGATCAACTGTTACGATTCCACGGCACATACGTACGCGGCTTCGTGCTTTGACACGCTCAATATCCTGGCGGCGGACTCCGCGGTCCCCGCGGTCCACCCGCACGATGGCACGATGAACCCCGTGAACACGAACACATCCTCCGACATTTACATTGATCCCTTGGCCGGACAGACTGCCGCGCAGACGGCTGCGTTGTTTAAGACGGGAGACCAGCTCCTCCTGATGAAGAACGCCGGCTGGCCGTACACGACGGTGGTTTTGACTCAGGACGGGGATGGGTCGAGCGGAAAGGTGAAGCTGCACCACAATATCACCAATGCGGACGGGACCAATACTTCGGCCAATGACCCGCTCGGAATCTCCACCCATTCAAATGAAAAGCTCGGAGCCGATTTTGACATCGATGATTGGCTGATAAAACTCGCTCCGATTACCTATACCGTGGACGCTTCCGATCCGACCAACCCAAAGCTGATTCGAATCCAGAAGGGTGTTTCAACCGTAGTGACCGAGCAGATTGTCGGCTTTAAGGTTGGAGCGTCCCTGTGGAATGGCGGGACGACCAGCAGTGAGACATACAACTATGATGCTTCGAGTTTTGCTGACCCTACCGTTTCACCTGCGGAGCACTATAACTACACCTTGATTCGTTCCATCCGGATTTCGCTGATCGGACGCACTCTTCCCAACCTGGATCCCTCCTACACCTTCCGGAATTCGTTTGATCAAGGTCCTTACCAGATCCAGGCAAGTTCGATTGTCGTTAATCCCCGCAATCTGAGCATGAGAGATTGAGGTGGCCGATGAGAGATTTAAGCAGCAGGTCATACCGATTTCTGCGGGAACGTTTCGGAAAGCATCAGGCCTGGGCGTCCGCTTCGGAAGAAACGGGCGTGGCCCTGGTCATCACGCTGCTTCTTCTTTTCCTGTTGTCTGCGATGAGCCTGGCGATGGTTCTCGCAACCGGGTCGGACATGTTGATCAATGGATACTACCGGAACTCGCGGGGCGCATTCTACGCAGCGGACTCGGGATTGAACGTGGCGCGTCAGCAGCTCATCAATCAGGTGAACGCGGCCATTCCCAGCACCTTTACCGCGGGAACAGCGCCCATCCCGGCCGGAACCGAGGCTACCGTCCAGTCGTACATTACAACGAACTATGGGACTTTCAAGTCGCTCAACACCGGGCAGGGCACAGGCTCCTGGAAGGGAAGTTTTGAGATCACGAACGCCACCTTTGGAAACGCCCTTCCTTCCCCCGGCTACACGGTAACGGCCACTGACCCTACAACCCACCTCCCTACCGGGTATCAATATATTTACAACTATTCGCTCACTTCCGTCGGGACGGCGGCAGGTATGGAACGAGCCACGGTGAGCGAGAACGGAAGCATAACCTTTAACGTTGCTGTAACTCCGGCTAATCCCCTTACCGTGTCGTTTTCAGCCTGGGGTATGTTCATTGACCAGTATCCCGTTTGCAGTGGCAGTTATCTTGTTCCGGGTCTTATCAGCGGACCTGTGTTTACCAATGGCGGGTGGACTTTCGGAACCACTGGTTCTTACACCTTCACGGATCCCGTCGGAAGTCACTCGCCGACGGCGGGGTTCCAATTCAGTTCCTGCTACACCTCGACGGCAGGCAGCATGACGAAGAGCGGACAGACGATCAATCCGCAATACCAGGGAGGATTCTTATGGGGGCAACCGGCCATAACCCTGCCCCCGAACGATTTCAGCCAGAAGCGCGCGGTGCTCGACGGCCTGGGAACCAATACAGCGGCTGTCACCAACACGGATCTTCACAACGCCCTTCGCGACGTCTCGGGGACGCAGTATCCGAGTGGCGGCGCAGCTTCCGGCGTATATTTAGCGTATGACCCCGCGGCCAGCCCGCAGGTGAATGGCGGAGGGATCTACGTCAAGGGCGATGCGCAGGTAACCTTGACGGCGAGCGGCACCTCTGCTCAAGTGTTTGCGATAAAACAAGGGACCACGACGACGACGATCACTGTGGACCCGGTGGCTAACACTACCGTTATTACGTCCGGCGCCGGCTCCCAGACGCTCACGGGCGTTCCTCACGACCTGAACACGGGGAAACCCGGGACCATGCTCTACGTTGATGGAAATATCACCAGCCTTACGGGGCCGCACGATGCGTCAGGCAATCCTTTACCCGCGATTCAAGACGGGGCAGCCGTGACCGTAACCGCGAACAGCAATATCACAATTACCGGGGACGTGCAGTACAAAACGAAACCCGTAACGACAACTCAAAATGAGATCCCCGGAACGCCGGCTGATACCTTGATCCCCGGGAATGACAAAGGACAGGTTTTAGGCATCTTTACCGCCAACGGCAACATTCAACTGGCCAATGCCCAGAGTAGCCGCAACCTGCGAATTGACGCCAGCATGGCGACGATCAAGTCCGGAGGAAGCGGCGGAATCGTGAACACCGGATCGGCCATCAACACGCTCACCATCATCGGTGGCCGTATCCAGAACACCATCCAGAACATTAACACCACCACCCGCAACGTCTTCTTCGACCGCCGTTTCTCGGGGTCGCTGGCTCCGCCCTGGTTTCCCGCCACCACCGTCACGCCAGCGGGCCTTTCCTCGGCGACGACGACCCCCACCGTGCAAAGGGTGCAGTGGATCAATAGCATTTAGGCCAAAAGCGCAAAATGGGCTCAGAACAGCTTTACCCTTAGGGTGAGGTATTTCTTGGGATTCTTCTTGAACTCCGTCAGGAAATCGCGCAGAGAGTTCGAGCTGTCACTCAGGTTATTGTACAGAGTCGGGTCTGTGGAAAGCTTGCCCAAGGTTCCCTCGCCCTTCTCAATACGCGCAGTGATGGTGTTGAGGCGATCGAACGTGTCATTGATACGGCCGTAAAGTTTCTCGTCCGTAGCGAGTTTGCCGAGCGTGCCATGCCCTTGGTTTATGTTATCCATGAGGGTGTTGGCGCGGGTCACGACCTGGTTGATGTTGTTGTAGACGGACGGGTCCGAGATGAACTTGGCGATGCTGCCTTTGCCGTGCTGGACGTCATCCACGACATCGTTAAGGCGATTCAGCGTCGTGACGGTGTTCTTGTAGAGAGTGTCGTCGGACAAGAGTTTGCCCAGGGTTCCCTCGCCGTTCTCGACCCTGTTGAGAACACGCTGAACTGAGGCGGTCGTGTTGGTCAGGCGGTTGTAAAAGGTATCGTCATAGATGAGCTTTCCCATGGAGCCTTTTCCAGCCTGGATCTGGTTGGTGATGTCATTGAGCTTGGCGCTCAGGACCCGCAGGTTGGAGATGACGTCGTTCGTATTCTGCACAATGCGTTTGATGTCGGCCTCTTCGACACTCTTCACTTCACCCCCATCGGGGACCGCCGGTTGAGTCGGGCTGCCGCGCTGGATGTCGACGTACGCTTCTCCCAACAGGCCCGCCGTCTCGAGCGAGGCCGTCGAGTCAGCGCGGATATGGCCCTGGAAACTCCGCGGGACGCGCATCACCACTTCCACCGAGCGGTCTTCCGCCAGGAAAGGCGAAAGCTGTATGCGTTCGACCGTTCCCACGGGGATCCCCTCGATACGCACCTGGGAGCCGGGGCGTAAGCCACCCGCGCCGGAGAAATAGGCTTTCAGCGTGTACTTGCGGCTGAACCAACTTACTTGACCACTGATAAAGAAAATCCCCACGCCCAGGACGACGAGGCTGACAATTACCAGAATTCCCACACGCAACTGGGCCCAAGTTACTTTCTCACGCTGAGGCATATTCACTCTCCCTTTTCGCGGGGTGTCACATTCGTCCAGCTTCTCCAGGTGTGACTCTGAAGGGCATCTGCGACTGTGCAGGCTGCCGTCGAGCACCTCAACAGTACACCCCGTCAAGCCGGACTGCTGCCGACAGAAGTCCATTCTGCATCTAGGGTTATTGTAGTGCAACCATCGGCGGGCGAAAAACTAGACAAGGAATTTGCGGAGATAGGGGTCCCGGGAGCCCGAGAACTGGGATTCATTCCCCGTAAAGTAGACCGAGCCCTCCTTCAGCACCATGAATTTAGTGGGTGCGCTTGGGGCCTCCTTGCCATCGGTGCGCAGGGGGACAATCCCCTGCTGATCCGGCGAAAATACGAAATTGGCCAGAACGAATGCATCTTGCAGCCTGTGGGTTACCACCATGGAAGTCACCCGCTGCGTGTCGCGCAGCTTCGTGATCAGCACGTTGATCGTGTGTGCCGTCACGGGATCTAATCCCGCAGTCGGCGAGTCATAGAGCATGATGGAAGGCTTGCTGATGATGGCCCTGGCGATGGAGACACGCCGGCGCATCCCGCCCGAGAGCTCGGCCGGCATCTTATCAATGGCGTCTTCCATCTCGACGAATCGAAGAACCTCCCGGACTTGGCGCTCGAGCAACGTCTCATCGGTTACGCCCTCTTCACGTAACCGATAGGCAACGTTTTCGAAGACCGAGAGCGAATCAAACAACGCCCCTTCCTGAAACACGATCCCCATCCGCCGCCGGAAAGTGTGCAGCCTCTCTTCCGGGAGCGGGACAATATCTTCTCCTCCGATGAGGATCCGCCCTGAGTCCGGCTTGATCAGCCCAAGAGTCAGCTTCAGAATCAACGATTTTCCTGAACCCGTGACTCCCAGGAGGACCAGGGTCTCTCCCCGGGCCACCTGAAAAGAGACCTCCGACAGCACGACCTTCTCTTCGAAGCTTAGTGAGACGCCCTGGAACTGGATATCAGGCGGATTATTCATTCGGGCACAATGGCATCAGTTTTGATTGCTTATTTTGCAAAAGCGCAACTGAAACGCGCCGAGGTCTATATTTTAGCCTCCAGGGTGGGATGGACTAGAAGAAACCAATGCCAATCAGGAACTTCGTAAAGAAGAAATCAAATACTAGAATCAGAACACATGCAACCACAACCGCCTGTGTAGTGGAGCGACCTACACCTTCTGTTCCCCCGGTCGTATGCAGCCCGAAGTAACAACCTACCAAGGCGACGATGACGGCGAAGAAGAAGGGCTTCAAAAGTCCTTGGACACAGTCCTCAAAGGTCAGCGCCTGGTAAACGGAGGTCCAGTATTCGGCCGTCGTGAGGCGCACGGTATAAAAGCTCACCACGTAGCCACCCAGCATTCCGAAGAAGTCCGAAAGCACCGTCAGCAGAGGCAGTGTCAATAGCGTTGCATAAAGGCGAGGTGAAACGAGCTTGCGAAGGGGGTCAGTGCCGAGGGCCCTCATGGCGTCAATCTGCTCGCTGACCAGCATGGACCCGATTTCAGAGGCAATCCCTGAGCTGTTGCGACCCGCCACCAGAATTGCTGTGAAAACGGGCCCCAGTTCTCTGACCAACGAGAGTGCGACAACCTGACCAAGTAGGCCTGTCTCTCCGAAGGTGCTCAGGGTACGATACGTTTGCAGGGCGACGACTCCTCCAGTGAAGAAGCCGGCCATCAGGACGATCGGCAGAGATCCAAAGCCGATCGCATCCGCCTGGAGCAGAGTATCGACAACATAGCGTGGAGGCGAGAAGAGGTGGCGAGCGGAACTTAGCAGCAGCCCTGTGAACTCCTGGACAGCCATTACTTTACGTTTTAGAAATCTGTCAAGAACCAAGGAAGCCATGCAGCCCCGGCGGGCTTACTCTGTGGGATTTAGATCCTAACTCAGGGAATGTATCGAGGCAACGTGCCGAAGTCAAGGATTACCCGGTGAGGCGTTGCAGGTGCCGCTAAGCTGGTCCCCAAGCCCAAAAACAAAAATGAGGGGAGAGAACGCTCCCCCCTCCAAGCGTCGGGTCTTGGGTCTAAACTCCGAGCCTCCCACCGGTCAACTTTGTTTCCAAAGAGTAACCAATGGCAGCTCGTCGGGCATAAAGGCACGCTACATTCCAAATTGACCAAAAATAAGACCGACTCCAAAGGTCAGATAACTGATTGTGTATCAAGCGAAACCCAAAGTCTTTGAAGGAAAAGTCTGGCAGATGCCTCGGCTTACGAATCTCGATTTCTATATTTGGGAGCCGGAAATACGAATTCTTGCAGGAGTGATGAGGAGGCCGTCGTCGCGCCTGGGCAGGAGGGGCGGCGATCCCGGAGGTGGGGACTCGCCCGTCTCCGGGAACTCCATTGCCATGTCGGAGTGCAGAGGTTAGTATAAGTCGAGTGGCTGAACTCTTAACTGTGTTTCAGAAAAGGGCCTTTCTCCCCACCAATGATTGACATCCATTCCCATCCCTTGACGGGGGTTGATGACGGCGCGAAAGACTTTGATACAAGCGTCGAGATGTGCAGGATTGCGGCTGCAGACGGGGTCACGCACCTCGTGGCGACCCCCCACTATAGTTACAGCTATCCATTCAATCCCGAGGTCAATCGGGCCAAGCTCGGGGAGCTCAAGGCCGCCGTGGGAAACTCGCCGCAGCTATTGCTCGGCTGCGACTTCCACCTTTCCTTTGACAATGTTCGCGAGCTGGTAAAGAATCCCAGGGCGTATACGATCAATGCCACAGCTTACTTGCTTGTCGAATTTCCCGATCATTTCATACCCGAGCAAATAGAGCGAGTCCTTTTCGATGTCCAGATGGATAGCCTTATCCCCATACTGACCCACCCGGAGAGGAACCCTGTCTTTCGTCGGCGCCCGCAGTTGCTTTATCATTGGGTAGCCCGCGGCTGTCTCGCCCAGGTGACTGCCAAATCTTTTCTTGGAGGGTTTGGTTCAGAGGCCGAGAGGCTGTCGGTCGAATGGTTACAGATGAACCTGGTGCACTTTCTTGCCTCAGACGCTCACGATACGCATTATCGGCCTCCCATTCTTTCCCAGTGTTATCAAAAGGTTGTGCAGATTAGCGGACCGGAAACCGCGGAGCGGTTGCTTCGAACAAACCCCCGGGCGGTCATCGAGGGACATGACCTTGCTCCCCAGCCCGAGCCTGTTGGGTACACCAAACCGAAACGAAAGTGGCGCTGGCTGTCGTTCCTCCAAAGGAGATAAGTGGACTCCATCCTCCACGTGACCGGAGCAGACTGACCCATGTATGCACGCAAGATTCGAGCCGAGGTGGTGGAGCCTGATGGGCCCAGGGCCTGCCCCTTGGCTTGGCTCGACAGTTATTGCATGAGAAGTTTTACGGGACGTACAGCCTTCGATGAAACCCTTCCGGTTGGAGATGGGTACCTTGAAGCGAGCTTCCGGGTTGACTTGCACGCCCTTGAAGCGGATATGGCAGACTGGATGACACGCAAGTTTGGAGGGGGAAATACGGTGAAGCTGCGCCTCACAGAAGAATCCTCATTCACCAGAGAATGATATTGGCAGACCGTTAAGACTAAAAACGTAAGTCATAGAAATACATACTATTTACACAATGGTGATGCGGTATAGGGTGGGTCATTCTTGTCGATCCCTTTTCAAATGAAGGGAGGAGGAAGTGGATATAAGGGGATAAACCCGCTTCTACCCACTTCCCCAGGTAGTCTTAAAGAGTTGAATTATTATTTCTGATGCAGGACAGTTCAGAAAAGTTGCACCGGGAGTTCCCTCTTAAGATTTTCTTGGGGGAACACCGATGAAAGCGAAAGTCTGGCGGGGCTCGCTTTTAGGGGGGAGGTCCCGTTGGTGTGCCGCTGGACGAGGTTTGGTCACACCTGTCTCCCTTAGCTCAAGAATGGCAAGGAATTCGAAAGGGCGAGTTTTGCTAAACGAGCGCGGTTTCCCTCCTGGCTTGAGAGCATAGGTTATAATGTGAATTCAGCCAGGATTTTCTCCAAGATTCGCATTTGACCGATGGGGAG
>Ga0070741_10015156_pt1 | contig 13142 bp, 13 predicted proteins | sample Coa_R1_4_FD_66440 | JGI IMG/M metagenome (GOLD analysis project Ga0070741, IMG submission 66440) | Surface soil microbial communities from Centralia Pennsylvania, which are recovering from an underground coalmine fire - Coalmine... | ecosystem: Environmental > Terrestrial > Soil > Unclassified ...
AATGGCTGGAAATAACCCCCCAGCCTTTTGAACCTTGATATTGATGACGTCGGCGGCCTCTGTACGAATGCAATGGACGGCGTCGGGTGCGAAAAATACGGATTCATCCGCGATGACGGGCGTACGGAGTTCAGCGGTTAGCCGCTGCATACCGTGCCAGTCAAATCTGCCAAGCGGCTGTTCCAGTTCATTTAAGCCGAGATCTTGCGCGCGGCTCAACGGCAGGATTACTTGATCATAAGCAGGGTACCCTGCGTTAGCATCAAGGCGAACTGGATAGTCGCCGACAGCTTTGCGAATCAACTCCAGGCGCTTTACGTCATCGTGAATATTGCGCCCACCCTTCAGCTTAATGACACGAAAACCTTCATCAATAATCCGTTTCGCTCCTTCCACAACCTCTTGGTCGGTGCGCACGCCGACTGATTGCGCGAGAGGAATCTCCTTGCGATATGCGCCGCCTAGCAGGACGTAGACTGGAACCCCCAGAGCCTTGCCTACGGCATCATGGAGCGCTATATCAATGCCGGCTTTGGCCTGCGGATTCATTAGCGTTACGGCAGCAATCGTTGTGTGTATCCTGGCCATGTCGAGCGCGTCCATTCCCATGACTGCGGGCGCGATTTGCTCACACAGAATCGAGAAGCAGGTGGACTGGGTTTCTTCAGAGTAAATGGCTACCGCCCCGCGATCGCCCGTACCCACATGGACGGCACACTCACCATAGCCAACGGAGCCATCTTCGAGCGTAACTCTCACGAAAACGCGGTTTCCCACCAGCAGAGTCCCGCGCGCAATTTCAAACGGCGTCTTCCGCGGTATATCGGCTTTTATAATTTCTATTTTCCGTATCTTAAGCATGAATTAATCTCCGTTAGCCGAAGAGGGTGTAAGGCGCTCGAACGCTATTAGGAATATCGTCGCCGAGACTGTGGCCCTGAGTGCTGCCGCGGTGCTTGTCGAGTGGCCTGACTCACACGCCGAGCTCTCCGGAAACTCGGCGGGCGCTTCATCTTTGTGCGTTCGCACGGCTGTAGCGGCGCAACAACATACTCCACACAGGTGGGGAAGACGGCGTCAATTCAATCCACGGCAAACGCGCGTTGGCCAGTATCCCAACGAGCTTCTCACTCCCGATGCCTGTGGAACAAAATTCGTACAAATTCACCTCAGAGCCATCTCGTGTCTTAAACCCGCGTGTCCCAACGAGACCGGGCAGATCCAGCGCGCCGGCCATCGACTTGGGAGAATGCATGTGCTCCGTCGAGGTGGTTGCGATGAGAACAGCGAAATCCGCAACAGAAGACGACAATTGGTTCCCGGGATACACCTGTTCTGCCTCAAACCGACAAACTGTCCGGCATTTTCCGATAACCCTTTTCGACCAAGGCGAAAAATTGTCGCCCGCGATACAGCGGTAGGCTTCCCCCTGCAGCACCTGTAGGTTCTCAAGATCGTATATCGCTACAGATAGGGTCTGAATGCCGGCGCCAAGCCAACGTTGCGCGGTGAGAAATCCTGGAACTGCCTTGCGCTCCGGGATATGTTCGTTGTCGTACCAGTCATGGAACTCGTCCGAGGCAACCCCCGAATAATCAAATCCGACGATCAACATTCCCAAACTTGTAGTCACGAAAACAATCTCGAATCGTTACGTCGTGGCTTTATTGCCAAGTAGAAATGGAAGGAATGCAACCTCTATAGCGCCACCGCCCCGAGCGACAATACCGCGTCGGCAGTAGTTAATTCCTTTCGGTCCATTACGCACTCGTCAGCCAAGAGATGGAAGTGTTGGGTATGGTGCGTAGTTGTATGTCGATAATCTTCATTGATTCGTGCCGATCAAGTTGATGCTTATTGTGGTAAGCCGACCACTCAAACCCAGGTTCCATTTCACTCGGCATGAATATCCCCCTGTTTGATTACGACGGCCCATTTCTTCGTATCTTCGGCAAGAAACTTCGCAAATTCCTCCGGCCCGCTTGCAATCAAATTTGCGCCCTGTGAGGACAGGCTCTCAGAGATGTCCGGAGTCTTCAACAGCTTCGCGATCTCCAAATGGAGGCGATCTACGATGGCCTTCGGTGTACCAGCGGGCGCGAGAAAGCCGAACCAGGTCGAGAATTCATAACCGGGCAAGCCAGCTTCTGACACCGTGGGTACGTCAGGCAGTGTTGCGAACCGGCTCGCACTGGTAATGGCGAGAGCTCTCAGTTTTCCAGCTTGTATCTGGGGCAGTACCGCTACTACATTTGCAAAGGTAACGTTCACCTCACCGCTAATGGTTGCCATAACGGCAGGACCGCCACCTCTGTATGGCACGTGAGTCCAGCGAATATCGCTCATGTTCCTGAAAAGCTCGGCAGCCAAATGAAAGTTGGTACCATTCCCAGCTGACGCGTAATTCACTTGCCCCGGTTTATCGCGAGCGTAAGCAATGAGTTCTTGAACAGTTCTGACGGGGAAAGATGGGCTTACTACGATCAGGTGTGGCACGCTCCCCACCAGGGTAATCGGGACGAAGTCGCGGATCGGATCGTAGGGCAGCTTCTTGAACATGCTCGGGTTGTAAGCAAGCGAGCTGGTTGCTAGCAAGAGCGTGTAACCGTCGTTAGGCGAGTGCGCGGCGATTTCAGTCCCGATATTTCCGCTCGCCCCAGCTCGATTATCGACGACGATGGAGGTCTTCAACCGTTCTGATAGCTTCTGCGCGATCGCGCGACCTATGACATCTGTTCCGCCACCAGGCGGCCAGGGCACGATTAACCGAATCGGTTTGGAGGGATAGTTCTGCGGAAGACCAGATTGTCCGTAGCAGGTGCCCAACGGCACCAGGAATCCGAAGAACAGGGTGACCAGCAAAGTCCGTGCGCTCATGCTCACTTCGCCTCCGGTCATATGCCAAGTGCCTTTCTCGCGTTCTCGAAGAAATACTTTTCAAGAATGTTCTTTTCAAATCCCAAGTGTTTGCTGTCGTAAACCGCTTGACCCAGCGGCATCAGCGGGTATGAAGAGCCGAATACTATTTGGTCCTGCAAAAGTGAATTCGCGGCCATGACATACCCTTGGCCACCTGGCGCAAAGATATACATATCCGGTGAGACATAGATGTTTGGGTGCTTTAGCGCTACGCCTAGAATCTCCTGGACGTAAGGATAATTGCCATGCCCGCAGATGATCCTTAGCTCTGGATAGCGTGTGGCAAGACGATCTATATACAGAGGGTTTGTGGCATCGATGTCCGGACCCGCGAACGGTCCACTCATCACGTTGACTGACACGTTGAGTTCTAAGCATTTCTCGTAGATCGGGAAGAGTCTTTCATCATCAGGTCCGACGCCTAGGCCGCGGCCAGGCTCTAGAAAGATGCCCTTAAGTCCGAGCTGGCGTATAGCTCGCTCCGTCTCCATCGCACCGTCATGCACGGTATTCGTGCAGTCGATCCCTGCGATTCCAATAAACCGCCTGGGGTATTTGTCTTGAAGCTCCGCGATGGTCTCGTTGCGAATAAAAGCAGGATTGAATTTCCTTCCCATCGAGACGCCGGGACTATTGCGACCAAGCACCACGGCCTGATCGATTCCCGCGGCGTCCATCTCGTCGAAAAAAAGGTCCATTGAACCTTCTACGAATGCCTTGGACACTTCCTTTGCCCCAGTGCGCTTACCGTGCCAAGTTATTCGGGGAATATCGAAGTAGTCTCGAAACTCCTTCAGAGGTGGCCGGCAGCGTAGGTCGATAATCATGGGTTTTTGTTTCCGGGTATGTGAGCACTTCCTGAATAGTCTTGCTGCATGCCGCAGGCAAATCGTCGTTCCAGCGCGTTGCGACTTGTCAAATATGCCACCGGGCTGGCATCAATCAGCTCCGAGGACCTACTTGCAGGCGCGCTCCTGATTCGCCTGCACCTACAACCGCGCTCGCAGGACCGGCATCGAATAAACGCTAGCTGCGAGCTGCTCTCCTGCGTCCTCGGGTCGTTGGTTCCATAGTTTGTTATCGAAGCCCGTCTTGGCCCTTGATCTCGTCATGCTTAAGGCCGCCGACGCGCGCGTTTAGACGTCCCCGATTTGCGACACAAATGATGACCGCGATCTCATCAGCTTGAGGTGACTCCGGAATAGCCAACGTCATCCCGTCGTAGTGTGAGCGAACGTAGAGTGCGTCTTTGGAAGCAAGTGGCACATCAATCGCCACTCCTGGCGTGGCCCGCTTTGTGAAGGATGGGATCCATGCCTTTCCTCCCCCAACGGCCTCCCGTAGGGGCTCAGCGAATACGGTGGTGATCAGCGCGTTCGCATGCTCCTGCTCACCCCACATTCCGACAATTGCGGCCTTCCCGTAGCTCTGAGCCTGATACGGCGCTAGAGCCGAAACTGCAGTACGCGCAAGTTCGTGTCCTAGCTGTTCGCTCTCTCGAATCAGGTCACTTAAATCTGCCACGTACCGGTTCGCGTACGGGTTCGTGATGACAGCGACCGCGGCCACTTTTCGTAGCGGTAATTCGGCCCGTATTCCTGCTTCGATCCATTTTTGCTCGACAACGCAATAAGTGCTACGTATCTCCAGAGCCAAGTCGCTCCTCCGTTTTTCTTTGCGACTCGCGCGATCTCGCATGCGAGGTCACGACGAGGGTTCAAATGGTTCCGAACGTAACGTCGATAGCGATCGGAGCCGTGGATGCGAACTGTGGGTGTGTTAATCGCCCGGAAGTCCATGGACCGTTGGCAGAAATACCTCACGCCAGCTTTTCGGTGTGTTCTTCAATGTTCCTACCTTGCTCATGAATTCCGCAAATTTCGTGAATCCATGTGGCGTCATCGTGAATTCCATGTGGCGCATGATCTCGAGCGTATGCTCGATTGTGTCCTTACTCCGTGACATACGTAGGTACAGTTCTGCAGCTTTTTTCATGTCATGTTGTATGGTTTCGGTAGCCTCCCTAAACGCCCCCACAACGGCGCCACACAGCTTTGGATTTGTTTCGTAGAACTGTCTTTTGGCGAAGACAACGCTGAAATTCATTCGACCAACGATATCGTTTGAATCGAGCACAGTGTGTATGCCAGGCTGCTCAAGCTCCAGATACTGAAAGGGAGGTGACGCGAAGTGACTGTTGACTTCACTCTTTCCCGACAGCATGGCGGCCATTGCATCTGGATGGGACATCGTGACCGTTAGGTGGTCCAATTTGCTGTAGTTCGCTTCCCCCCAAACCTTGGCCGCCGCCATTTGCAGCACGATTGCCTGCAGCGCCACCTTCACTCCCGTCAGGCCGATCTTGTCCCCATCTGAAAAGTCCCTGATCGAGTGCACATTTGGGTTGCGAGTATTCAACAATAGGGGTGTGACATTCACACCCACGACACCATCGACCTCGTGGGGCGTACCACGTGTCCGAGACCACAACGTGAGGATTGCCGGTATGCCGGCAGTCGCGAAATCGAGCTTGTCCGAGATGAGCGCGTCGTTCATTGCGCTGGCGTTGTTAAAGACGGACCAACTTACTTTGACGTTCTCCAGACCCGCTGCTTTGGCGTGCTTTTCGATGAGCTTTTCGTCCTCCATTACCATCAGCTGGAGAAAGCCTAGCCCGATCTGACGAGCGATACGCACTTCGCTCGTGTCCGCCCAGCTCGGGTTGCACTGGCCGACCAAAAGTACTGCCACAGCGAGGTACAACGCGCACTTCATGCAATTCCCCCTTTCGGAGCTGGACCATCGGCTAGCAGGCTGTCTACTATTCTGATATTCTGATCGTCAGACAATCCTTGTCAAGCCCTACTGCAACCATGCATCGTCGAGCGCGTGCCGCAGCGAAAGCTCTGGGGAGGAATGGCGATGGTGGGATGGGTTCACGCCATGCTTGGCGGATGCTGTCGCGGCCGGGCGCTGAAGAGATGCTAGAAGGGGCGTCATCCCGCGACTAAATTCCTCACGCGCTCGATGTCGCCCATTGGTGATAGACAGTGTCACCCCTTCAGTAAGATGCAGAGTCCAGTACGTAACGTAATCACGGGGAAAGCATGAAATACGCAGCGGAGCTGTTAGCAGAGTTCGCCGTCCAACTAAATTTGACTGACGTTCCTTCAGACGTAATCGATTACACCAAGAAGGTCATTGCAGATACCGTCGCAGCATCGATCCTCGGGGGCAGGATGCCCTGGAGTAAAGCTGTGCTTGCCACGGCGATACATTCGAAGACGGAGGGATCGTCGTCGATCATTGGACTGCCACATACAGTGAGCAGCAGCGCGGCCGCTTTCGTAAATGGCTCGTACGCTCACGCAAACGACTTTGACGATTTCTACGCGTATGGACCGCTGCACCCGAGCGCAGCAGTGTGGGTAGCGCTACCGATGGGTGAGGAGGTGCGCGCGACTGGCGCGGATATCGTCACGAATGTAATCCTGGGATATGAAATAGCCACGCGCGTCGCAGAGGCATGCTTCTCAAGCACTAGAAAGGAGAAGGCCTTGGTGGAGCGAGGGTTTCACGGTCAGCCCACATGCGGCGTAGTCGCGGCTGCGGCGCAAGCAGCGCGCTTATTGCGTCTATCTTCCAGCACCATCGCGTCTGCCATGGGCGTCGCAGGAAGCTACGCTGGTGGGCTAATGCAGTTTATGGAAGAACCAGCTGACACTAAACGGTTCCACTTTGGAAAGGCATCTTCCGAAGGAATAACGTCCGCAGTACTGGCAGCAAATGGATTCCGGGGTCCCAAGTCTGTCCTTGAGGGCCGCAAGGGGCTTCTGAACGCGATCTCCGGAGAGTGGGTAGATAGCAAGCTAAGCGAAAATCTCGGTTCGCAGTTTCACGTGATGTCGTCCTTCCTAAAACCCGTGCCAACCATGGGCGGAAATCTAGGTTGTTTCGAAGCGATGTGTCGAGTTATGGAGAATAATCGACTTACCCACCGCGACATTGAATCGATAACCGCTGAGCTCAGGAGCCAGTTTACTGGTTATTCGATCGGCATTGGCGAGCGAGCCGTTCGTGAGCACTACTCTCCGCCTGATCGCTATACGGCCGAGATGAGCCTACCGTACTTAATGGGACTGGTAGCCTTCTATGGGCGAAATTTGAAACCCACCCATTTTGATAAAGAAATGCGCACTCGTGCTGATGTGCTCGAGCTCGTAAAGCGGGTGACCGTCAACTTTGCCGCAGACATTGATGCTGTCTCCCGTGAGGAAGCGTATGCGATGGGTCGTGTAACGGTGCGTACGCGCCAAGGCAGTAAATTCACCGAGACAGTCAAGAGGTCTCTCGGCCATCCTCACAACCCAATGTCATGGCACCAGATTCGCGCAAAGTTCGATGCTTGCGCCGAGGGCGCCATGCAACGGGAACAAATCGAGGAGTGTTTTGACCTTATCAGTCACTTAGAGGAGTGCCCGAGCGTCGAGCGATTGGGTGTCTTGCTTCGCGGCGCCGGCGTGACGCCTTGGCCGGGAGAGTGACTGCCTGATCTGCTGGGTACGAGGGGCCTTGCGCGTACAACACCACCCCCGCAGGTTTCGAATTCGCGACGCAAGCGCTATGCACCCGCTCGATGCGGTGCCAAGACCAGCACAAAGCCCGCCATCAGTATAGAGATTTTTCCTCAACCCACCGCCGGAGGCAAACCATGGTCACTAAGAGAGGCGCCGTTCGAGCTTCTATCCTCATTTTGGTTGGGACAATCATCGCAGGTGCCAACTACAGCATCTTCGCGGAGTCAGCGAGTAACCCGACGACGAACCTTCGTCCAATCGTAATTGCGACAGGCATCGATCCAACGACAATCTCAGCCTTGGGAGCGGATCGAGGAGGCTTCTTCAAGAAGAACGGGTTGCGCGTAACCATTGCGCCGCAGCCCTCTGGCGCCGCGGCGATTCAGGTAATGCTTTCGGGCAACGCAGATGCCGCCATTGCTGCCGACATTCCCGGAATCAGCGCGGCTGCGAAAGGCGCGCAGATTCAACTCGTAGCCGAAGTCAGTGAAGCGAGCGGATGGAGCGCGATCACCGTTTCAGGTGCCATCAAGACGGCCGCGGATCTGGCGGGGAAGAAGGTTGCAGTTACGCCCGCAACTGGCGCGCAGTACTTTCTGCAAAGGTATTTACAAGACCAGCATGTGCCGATCTCGTCGTTGTCTCTGATCTCGAGCCAGTTCCCTGAGTCTTTCGCGGCGTTCGTGACGGGTCAGGTGGATGCCTTCGCCGCCGGTGAACCATGGCCAACGAAAGCACAGTCAGCTGTTAAAGGCGCTCATCTTCTGACCTCGAGCGCTCCATATGCGACGAACTTTGCATATGTGTATGCGACACCGACGTTGACCTCTGACGCGCCGCTGATTGATGCACTTGTGAAGAGCCTCAAAGAAGGTAATGACTGGTTGGCGCAGGATCCAACGCGCACGGCTCAGCTAGCCGCTAACGAATATAAGATTGACCCGGACTTAGCGAAGCAACTAATCAGCAAGATGAAGTACCGCGCATCATTTCGTCAAGCGGGCATCGAGGCCGAAAAGCAGGTTGCTCAGTGGTTAGTAGACAATAAGATTATCCCGACAGCTCCCGATTGGTCCAAATTTTTAGCTCCAGCTTCAATGAAGCGACTGTACCCCTCAGACAGCGATTACTCGAGATGAACCCGTCAGGTATGCCGGGTACTGTTGCGTCAATACTCGACGCGCGCGGCGTGGTCATTAATTATCAAAGAAGCAACACGCCTGCGCTCGAACACATGGACCTCTCACTTCGGGCTGGCGAGCTCTTCTGCCTTATCGGTCCGAGCGGTTGTGGGAAAACCACCATGCTGTCTGCGTTTGCTGGATTCGTGCCTGTCGTCTCCGGCAGCATGTTGTTGCGGGGCCGACAAATCACTGGACCTGGACCGGATCGAGGCGTCGTGTTTCAAGATGATGACGCGTTGTTCGGATGGCTAACGACGCTAGAGAACGTTGAGTTTGGAATGAAGGTTACAGGAGTTCCGCGGGCGGAGCGCCGAGCACGTGCTGAGCACTACGTCAACTTAGTTGGTCTCGGTGGCCATGAGAATAAGCTTCCACATGAACTCTCAGGCGGAATGCGAAAGCGCGTCCAGATCGCACGCGTGCTTGCTAACGAACCGGACGTCCTGCTAATGGACGAGCCGTTCGCGGCCCTGGATGCTCAGGCGCGGGCGATCATGCAAGTCGAGCTTGAGCGAATATGGTCGGCGACGCGAAGCAGTGTGTTGTTTATCACGCATGACATTGAGGAAGCGATCGTGCTGGGTGACAGAGTCGGCGTGATGACAAACGGGCCGCGCGCGCGTATGCGCGAGATTGTCGAGATCGATCTGCCGCGGCCGCGCGAACGAGCTTCTCGAAACTTCACAGATGTCCTTTCACGCTGCCTCACCATTATTAGCGAGGAGGTGGCGCGAAGCTCGTTTGGGGAGCCGCGGAGCCGCGCGAGATGAGGACACCTCCCCGATTCACACGGTGCGCGAGCGTCTCGGTTCGAGCATGATGGGGCTGTTCGGGCGCCGCAGCATGACTGCGTTGGGCTCATTGCTCATCTCGTTTGCGGTCCTCGTACTGATCTGGCAGCTTGCAGCGTCAGCTGCACATCTTGACCTTTTGTTGCCGTCGCCCTTTACCGTCGCAAGGGCCGCAGTAGCTATGGTAGCGAGCGGGGAACTTCAGTCGGACATCGCCGCAAGCATGGCGCGTATCGTAACCGGGTATTTCATCGGAGCCGCCATCGCGATTCCGACCGGACTTCTAATGGGCACCGTTCCGTTTATACGCCGTTTTGTCGATCCTTATATCGAGTTCTTCAGATACATCCCTGCCTTGTCGCTGATCACAATGGCGCTTATTTGGTTTGGGATAGGTGAATCGTCTAAGGTCTTTCTCATCGTTTACGGCACGACTTTCATCGTTGTCGTTGCCACATCTGCCGGCGTTGCCGCCATACCAAAAAACCGACTACGGGCGGCAGCTTCCTTAGGTGCAAACCGTCCTCAGATGTTCGTTTTGGTAGTCCTCCCGTCAGTTATCCCTCAGATCTATACCGGAATGCGCATTGCACTTGGCAACGCATTTACGACCATCGTGGCGGCGGAGCTGGTTTCTGCGCAGTCTGGCCTCGGCTACGTCATATTCAACGCGCGCCTGTATCTGCAAACCGACAAGATCTTTGTCGCTATTATTGCCCTTGGCTTACTGGGACTAGCGAGCGATCGGTTATTGCGGACGGTGTTCCGCTGGCTTGGTTGGCGATTTGTGCAGGGAGCCGCCGCTTCGGAGTAAAAGGATCAATGGGTTCCGTTCGCGTGCCGATGAAAACGTCTCATGCACTGTGGCGCACGCTAGTTCCATTTCAAATCCAGCGCGGCCTGCCACGCACGTTACCGGTTGGTGCTCGCTCGAAGCGCCCGCAGGAAGCAATGCAACTTTGCATTGAGCGCGTGCCAGCGCCGGCGAGTGCGTAAACCTCGATCTTCCGAAAGACATAGTGAAACCGGCAATACCGGCGTCCTCGACACTCGAACCTTCACCTACCGTCAAGACGGACCAGTAAGCTGAGCCCCGTATTTCGACCAGTTGTTTTTGGGACAATGGTTCTTCGCCAGCGAGGAGCCGCTGCAAGAGTCGATTTACCGATGAGCAGATCGTGGCAATCCTCCGTGAGGCCGACCGAACGTCGGTCGTGGAAGAAGAACAAAATCGGCGAGCAGACGATTTACATCTGGCGAAAGCACTTCGCCGGCCTCGCTCCGAATGATGTGAAGCGCCTAACGGCACTGGAGCTCGAGAACGCAAAGCCCAAGCGTCTGCTCGGCGGGCGCGATCTCGAAGTCGACCTGATGCGCGAGGTGAACCGAAAAAATGGTGAGCCCACGGGCGCGCCGCGACCAGGTCCGCGCTTCCTCCGCGAGTTCGGCGTGTCGCAGCGGCGTGCCTGTGGGCTGCTCGGTGTGCCCCGCTCGACGCTGAGCTATCGCCTTCGACAGCCGGAGAAGGATGCGGCAACCGTCGCGGCGATGCGGCGCTGGTCGAGTCAGTATCCACGTTCGCTAAAGGCGGAGTTAGCCTCCGCCCGAACCAGGCGGCGAAGGCCTCGCCGATGCGGAATGTTCCCGCCAATATCCTACGCGCAGGACACACGATCGGGGAACGAGCGTGGCGGCGGGATTCGCGGCTGACGCACCTTCTTGGGCCGACGCGCTTTCTTAGTTACCCCTTAGTTACACGCCGATGCTGACGGGGACCTAATCCGCAATCGATTGATTTTTGGTCGGGGTGAGAGGATTCGAACCTCCGGCCTCTACGTCCCGAACGTAGCGCTCTACCAGGCTAAGCTACACCCCGAGGTGTGATGCGACTCGCTCGCGGCGGGAAGAAGGCGATCCGCGACGCTTCGCGCCACGCGGGCCGCGGTGCCCGCGCTGCAGTCCGCGCGGCGTGCGCCGCGGGAGAGGCAAGGATCCCGAAAAATCAGTAGGATCGCCGCGCCGCGAAGGATGCTAATTCTAGCAGAGTTTGGCGGTCCGGCGAATCCGGCAGGACCTCGACACAGGCGATCGCGGCATCGCTCTCCCGCGTTGCGCGCTCGCGTGTGTAGTCGAGCGCGCGGGTGCGGGCGAGCACGTCCATCACCGCCTTGAAATCGGCGAGATGACCGCGTTCGATCGCGTTGCGCACGATGGCCGCGTCCCCCGGCGTGCCCACCTCGAGCGCGCGGATGAGCGGCAGGGTCATCTTGCCTTCGGCGAGATCGTCGCCGAGGCTCTTGCCGATCTCCCCCAGCTCACCGGAATAATCAAGCGCGTCGTCGACGAGCTGGAACGCAGTGCCGAGATGCGCGCCGTAACGCGCCAGGGCGTCTTCGCGCTCGCGACTCGCCTCGCCGATGATCGCGCCCAGGCGCGTCGCCGCTTCGAACAGCTTTGCCGTCTTGCGCTCGATCACTTCGAGATACGCGGCCTCGGTGAGATCGGGGTCGCCGGAATGCATGAGCTGCAGGACCTCTCCGGCGGCGATGGTGTTGGTCGTGTCGGAGAGCACGGCGAGCACGCGCATCGAGCCCACGCCGACCATCAGCTGGAACGCGCGCGAATAGAGGAAATCGCCGACCAGCACGCTCGCGGCATTGCCGAACATCGCATTCGCCGTCGCGCTGCCCCGGCGCAGCGATGATTCGTCGACCACGTCGTCGTGCAGCAGGGTCGCGGTGTGGATCATCTCGATCACGGCCGCGAGGGTGTAATGGTGCGTGCCCCGATAGCCGCAGGCTTTGGCGGCGAGGATGAGCAACGCCGGACGCATGCGCTTGCCGCCGGCGCTGATGATGTAGTCGGCGACCTGGCGGACCAAGGAGACGTCCGAATCGAGGCTTGCGCGAAGGACGCGATCGACCTCCGCCATTTCGGGCGCGATGGCGGTCGTCGCAAGGTGAGTCGACACGGGTGCGGCGGGGCGGCGGGCGAGGAATCGGGTGGCGCTTCTTCGAGCGCGCGGGCATTGTAACCCGAGATCCTCGAAACTTACGCCGCTTTTGACAGGCTGGCCAATAACGCCTTATAATGTAAGGCTTTCCGCGACCCGCCGCACGCAGCTCAAGCACCGGGTTTGCGGAAGATCAACCAAGGAGTTCATCCATGTACGCGGTCATAAAAACCGGCGGCAAGCAGTACAAGGTTGCCCCCGGCGAAAATATCAAGGTAGAACAGATACCGGCGGACGTGGGCGCAGCAATCGTTCTCGACCAGGTGCTCCTGGTCGGGGAAGGCGAAAGCGTCCGTCTGGGTCAGCCCATCGTTTCGGGTGTGGCAGTGAAGGCAACCGTCGTCGGCCACGGCCGCGGCGAAAAGGTGAAGATCTTCAAGATGCGCCGGCGCAAGCATTACCAGAAGCACCAGGGTCATCGGCAGGGCTACACCGAACTCAAGATCGACAGCATCGAAGGCTGACGGAGCAACTCATGGCACATAAAAAGGCAGGCGGCAGCTCGCGCAATGGCCGCGATTCGCATTCCAAGCGCCTCGGCATCAAGTCCTACGGCGGCGAGAGCATCACCGCCGGCAGCATCATCATCCGCCAGCGCGGCACGCAGGTGCATCCGGGGGTGAATGTCGGCATGGGCAAGGATCACACGCTGTTCGCG
>Ga0070741_10015157_pt1 | contig 13141 bp, 10 predicted proteins | sample Coa_R1_4_FD_66440 | JGI IMG/M metagenome (GOLD analysis project Ga0070741, IMG submission 66440) | Surface soil microbial communities from Centralia Pennsylvania, which are recovering from an underground coalmine fire - Coalmine... | ecosystem: Environmental > Terrestrial > Soil > Unclassified ...
CGTGCGTCGCGCCACGGAATGGGCGGCATCGTCCGACGTGCTGGACCCGATGTCGGGCCGGCTCGAACCGGCGGGCCAGCGCGGGTTGTTCGACGAGCCGATCTCCGTGCCCGCCTCCGCGCCGCAGGACGACGTCGAGGTGGTCGACGCGCGCGGGCGCGAGGCGCTCGGCGGTCCGCGATTCGGCGAACTGGTCCACGCGCTGCTCGCGTCGACGCCGCTCAACGCCGACCGAACGCAGCTCGACGCGCTCGCCGAGGTGCACGGGCGCGTCCTCGCCGCGCCGCCCGAGGAGGTCGGTGCCGCGGCTGCTGTCGTCGAACGATTGCTCAATCACCCGCTGCTGCGCCGCGCGCGCGCCGCCGATGCGCGGTCGGCCTGTCGTCGCGAGACGCCGGCCACCATCGTGATGCCCGACGGGGTTCTCGTCGAAGGGATCGTCGATCTGGCGTTCGAGGAGGACGGGCGCTGGGTCGTCGTCGACTACAAGACCGATCGCGAGCTCGAGGGGATTGGCGAGGAGCGCTACCGGCGCCAGGTCGCGCTGTATGCGTCGGCGATTGCGCGCGCGACCGGTCAGCCCGCCAGCGCGGTGCTGATCCGAGTCTGACGGATGTCGGGAACCTCGACGATTCTCGAGCCGCCCGCGGGCGGCGACTCGACCGCCGCGACGATGGCGTCGACCATCTGGTCGATGGTGACCAGGCCCAGCCGGCGCGCCGACGCCCGGGTGGATGGCAGCCGTTCGAGCGTCCAGTAGACGGGAAGCAGCGCGTACGGCCATCGGTGTCCGGGTCCGAGGACGTACCACGGCCGCAGCACCGTATGACGCAACCCGGACCCGCGAAGAAGCCGCTCGCCTTCCGCACGGGCGGCCTGATACGCCCGCATGACCGGGGCCGGTTGCGCGACGCTGACGTACACGAAATGGCCGATTCGGGCGGCGACTGCCGCCCCGATCGATTCCCGTGCCGACCGCAAATCGACGTGAAGAAATTGCTGAGCCTTCGACGGCGACGGATGCGGAACGCCGACAAGTTGCAAAAACGTATCGGCGCGCGCCACGGCCGCGGCAAAACTGTCGCGTTCGAGCGGATCGCCGCAGACGAGCTCGCAGCCCCCGGTCAGCCGCCGCTCCGAACCTGGCCGCACGAGTGCGACGACGCGGTGATTCCGCTGCAGCAGGCGCGGAATCGTCCGCCGGCCGATATATCCTGTCCCGCCCGCGATGAAGACCGTGGCCATGCTGCATCTACGTGGAGGCAGCCGAGCTTGGATTGGCACACGATTCGCTGGATTGTCGGGACGGTTGGAGATGTGAGCCGTGAGCGACACGTTCCTGGAAGAGCAACTTCGGCGGATTCGGCAGTTGAGCGAGCGCATGTCGCAGCTGACCGAAAGCCATCGCATGGATGAGGAGTACGCGCGCGAGCGGCAGACCTACGGTCCCCTCCACGACGTCCGCGATGTCCGGATCATCAACTCCGTCCCTCGCAAGGCGACTGCGTCGGACGCTCCGCCTCGCCGTTCTCGTCGCCGCCGCCGCTAGCTTCGCCGCGGTCGGCGTAGCGCGCGAGCCGCTGCCGCTCTGCCGTCGCGTGGTTCCCGAATCGGCTCCGTCCATACGGTGGGTCGCGGCGGCGCAGCCGACATCGGCCGGCGATCTGCAGCGGTGGTGCTCGTCGGTCGGGCCCGCGCTGTTCGACGCGCATGCCGCCGATCCGCAGGGCAGCCGCGTCGACGCGCTGATGATCGTCAGCTGGAACGTGCACGTCGGCGCCGGGGACGTCGACGGCCTCGTCGAACGGCTGCAACGCGGCGACTTCACCGACGGGCGCGCGGTCCACGATTTCGTGCTGCTGCTGCAGGAAGAATTCCGGGCGGGAGACGACGTGCCGGCGGTGCTGCCGCGCGGATTCCGGCCGCCGTCGCGCATCGCTCCGTCGCTCACCGGTCGGACGCGACGGGACGTGCACGCGCTCGACGAGGCGCACCGCTGGACGCTGTTCTACGTGCCCTCGATGCGGAACGGCGGGGTCGTCCGGCCGGTCGAGGATCGCGGCAACGCGATTGTGTCGACGCTGCGGCTGGAGGATCCCACCGCCGTCGAACTGCCGCTCGAGCGTCAGCGGCGCGTGGCGATCGCGGCGACGATCCACGGGCGAACGGCCGACGGCGCCGCGTGGACGCTTCGCCTGGTCGACGTCCACCTCGACACCGCGCTCGCGCTGCTGAACGGCGGACCGTTCGCGGCACGACGCCGCCAGGCGGAGGCGCTCGTGTCGGCGGTCGGCGGCGATGCGGCGGCGCTCGTGGCCGGCGACTTCAACACGTGGCGCGCGTCCGAACCGGCGCTGCGGGTTCTGGAGCACGCGCTGCCGCTGTCCGACGCCACAGCTCGACCGCCGCAGGTTCGGCCGACGTTCGACGGTCCGCTCGGCTGGCATCCGGTCCTCGATCACGTGTTCGCTCGCGGCGTCCGCGGCATCCGCGTGCGGCGCCTCGACGACCGCTTCGGCTCCGACCACTACCCGCTGCTCGTTGAAGTACGATTTTGAGCGTGGCGCCGTGATGCCGTCGCCTGCTGAGCAGCAACTCGCCGTCGTCGCCGAATCGCGCGATCGGCTCGCCTTCATCGCGGAGGTCGGCGCGATCCTCGGCTCTTCGCTCGACTACGCGGAGACGCTCGACCGGGTGGTGCACGCCGGGCTGCCGCGCCTCGGCGACTACTGCAACGTGCTGCTCGTCGACGAGACCGGCGCGCTGCGGCACGTCGCGAGCGGCCACGTCGATCCGGCCAAGGACGCGGTGGTTCGGCAGCTCGCGACGCACGCGATGCAGACGCCGGGTGCGCCGCTGCTGCCGCCGTTCGCGGAGGCGGTGATGAAGACGCGCAGGACGATCGTCGTCGGCCACGACGATCTGGCGCGGCGGCTCGTGCTGCTGCAGAACCACGACGCGGATGCGGAGCTGCGCGAGTTCTACGTCTCGGTGGCGCCGTGGGCGTACATCGGGACGCCGCTGCTCGTGCGTCATCGCGCCGCGGGTGTCGTGTCGTTCGCCACCACCGCGCAGCATTCGCCGCGCGAGTACGCCTCGGAGGACGAAGCGCTCGTCGAGGAGTTCGCGCGACGCGCATCGACGGCGATCGAAAACGCCCGTCTCTTCCGGCAGACCGAGGATCTGAGCCGACTGAAGGACGAATTCCTCGCGACGTTGTCGCACGAGCTGCGGACGCCGCTGACCGCGATTCTCGGCTGGGCGCGGATGCTCGCCAGCGGTCGACTCGACGCCGCGCGATCCCGCCAGGCGGTCGATGCGATCCTGCGGAACGCGGAAGCGCAGTCGCAGCTCGTCGAGGACGTCCTCGACGTGGCGCGCGGGATGGCCGGCAATCTGCGCCTCGACATGGCGCCGGTGGATCTCGTCACCATCGCCCATCGGGGAGTCGACGCGATTGCGCCCGCGGCGGCCGCCAAGCGCGTCGCCATCGAGGTCGAGGCGCCGGCGCCGGTGCCGGCGACCGGCGACGCCGGCCGGCTGCAGCAGATCGTGTGGAACCTGTTGTCCAACGCCGTGAAGTTCACGCCCTCCGGCGGGCGCGTGACGATTGCGGTGTCCGCCGCCGACGGCGCCGCGGAGCTGCGCGTCACCGATACCGGCGCCGGGATCGCGCCCGCGTTCCTGCCGTTCGTGTTCGACAAATTCCGCCAGGCCGACGGGTCGGCGGCGCGGCAGCACGGAGGCCTCGGGCTCGGCCTCGCCATCGCGCGGCATCTGGCCGAGATCCACAACGGGACGATCGAAGCGCAGAGCGAAGGGGAGGGAAAGGGCGCGACCTTTCGTCTGCGCCTGCCGCTCCGTTCGGACGACTGAGGGTCCGTGCGCCGGCGCGTGCGCGCGTGCGGTGTCAGCCGATTAGCGCGGCGTCCGGCCCGATTCGAAGCTTTCGAGCGACCATCCCTCTTCGATCAGGGAGCGCTCGATTGCGCTGTGCCGCTCGAACGCCGCGACCGCGTCGTTGAACGTTTCGCTCGCGACCCCGGTCGCATTCCACGGCGGGGTGATGCGGAGCTCGTACGCCGAGTCGTCGCGGTTCAGTCCGAGCTCGCAGACGACGGTGTCCTCGTCCCGGCGGAACGTCCATCGCATCACGCGAACGGATCGATCGGCGGCGGAGCGAGCGTTGGGTGCCGGGAGAGCCATCGCCATAGGCGCAGACGTGCTTCGCAAGTTGGGTACCAATACGGATGACGTGCGATCGCGCGTCTGGCGAGCCGCCTCGGCGCCGGCGTGTCGCTTAAGACAACAAACAGGGCAGTCGCTGACATCAAACCGTGCACGAGCCGAGCGCCAGCTCGACCGTAAGGTACGCTACGGCGACGGAGCGCCGAGCAGCTGCAGGACGGACAGCGGGTCGACCCGCGCGTCGTCGACGCGCACCGCCCAGTGCAGGTGCGGTCCGGTGACGCGTCCGGTGGCGCCCACCTTGCCGACGATGTCGCCGGCCCTGACGGCGTCGCCTTCGTGCGCGTCGATCGCCGACATGTGCGCGAGCATCGAGAACAGTCCCTGGCCGTGATCGATGATCACGGTGCCGCCCGAGAAGTACAGATCGCGCGCGACGACGATGCGCCCGGCATTCGGCGCGTGAATCGGCGTGCCGGCGGGGCTCAGGAAATCGGCGCCGCCGTGCGCGTTTCGCGGCTGGCCGTTGAAGATGCTGCGCGTGCCGAACCGGCTGTTCGCGGCCTGCGGCACCGGCCGCACGAACGCCGTCGTCCACAATCGTGCCGGCGCCGGGTGCGCGTAGATCGACGCCAGCAGCGCCGACTCGCGTTTGATCCGCTCCGCGACCGATTCGGGTGGATTGACGAAATTCTCGTCGACCTGCAGGCGGCGGGTCGGGAAGCGTTTCGGGACGACGACGAGCTGCTCGTCGCCGGTCAGGCCGCCGCCGGCGTCGATCGACACGCGGTAGTCGCCCGGTTTGCGGTCGAGATCGATGCCGACGAGCGCGCGCCACTCGGTGTCAGACACCGCGAAGGCGGGCACGTCGCGGTCGAACGCCCGCACGCGCACCGCCGGTCGCGGCTGCGGCAGCGCAATCGACAGGACGACGAGCTCGCCGGGCTGCACGCTGCGGGCGTGGACCGTCACCGCGAGCGCCGCCGCGAGCACCAGTGCGATCACAATTTCAACTCCCAGGTTTCGTCCACGAGGTGATGCCCGAAGCTCTTGACGCGCCGGCTCTCGACGCGCGCGAAGCCGCACGATCGGTAGATCCCGCGCGCGGCGGCCAGCTGACCGTGCGTCCAGAGGGTGATCTTGCGGTACCCGGCCTGGCGCGCGAACCGGATGCACTCGTCGACGAGGCGGCGACCGATGCCGAGGCCGCGCGCGCGCTCGTCGACGATCAGGAGGCGGAGCTTGGCAGTCGTGGCCGATTTCTTGACGAGGCACACCGACCCGACGTTCTCGCCGTCCATCTCGGCAATCCAGCAGCGCTCGCGCGCCGGGTCGAAGCGCTCGAGGAAATCGGCGGCGATCCGCGCCACGACCGCCTCGAAGCGCGAATCGTACCCGTACTCGCGCGCGTAGACCGCGCCGTGCTGCTGCACGATCCAGCCCAGGTCGCCCGGCCGGTGCGTCCGCACCGTGTACGCGCGCGCGTCTGCCGCACGCGCCGGATCGAGGTGCCGCTGCACCGCGCGCATGCCGTCGAGCACCGCGCGGCGTCCGTGCGCAGGGAGCCCGTCCAGCATCGCGGCGACGCCGTCGCGCGTCTGCCGCTCCCACGGCGCGAACGATTCGTGCCCCCGCGGCGTCATCCGGATCTCCGTCCGCCGCGCGTCGTCGGCGGCGGCCTCGCGCGCGATCAGGCGCTGCGATTCGAAGCGCGCGAGGATGCGGCTCAGGTAGCCGGGGTCGAGGCCGAGGTCGGCGGCGAGCGTCGACGCGGAGACGCCGGCGCGGCGGTGGGCGAGTTCGTAGAGGACGCGCATCTCGGTCAGCGAGTACGGGCTGTCGAGGAGGTGCTCGCCGAGGGCGCCGACGTGGCGCGTGTAGAAGCGGTTGAAGGCGCGGACGGTGTCGACGGCGTCGGGCGGCATCGCGGGCGCCATTGTCGACGAATCAGTTGACCGAGTCAACTATCGACGATCGGCGACGTAGCCGCTGCGCGCGCGGACGCGGTACTCGCCGCCGGTCGCGTGCACGCGGATGCTGTGGAACCTGCCGTCGGCGCCGTGCGACGAGGTGTAGCCGAGCAGGTACTGGTGGTTGAGTTCGTCGGCGATGCGCGCCGTCGCCGCGTCGAGGTCGGCCGAGGACTGGACGATGTCGGTCGTGCCGCCGCTCTCGCTCGTCACCTCGCGCAGCGCCTGCGCGTTGACGCGCGTGTTGATCGGCTGCGGATCGGGCGAGTCGATCGCGATCGCGTAGACGAACGCGTCGGTGCGCAGCAGCGCCGTCCGCACGTCGCGCAGCGTCGCCGTGCTCGCCGTGTCGGCGCCGTCCGAGATGATCACCAGCGCGGCGCGCGCCCGCGTCCGGTGCTCGACGAGCGGCATGGCGGCGACGATCGCGTCGTAGATCGAGGTGCCGCCCGACGGCTTCAGCGCGGCGAGCGCGCGCGCGACCTCGTCCTGCGCGCGCGTCCACTCGGTGAGGACGCGCGGCTTGTGGTTGAAGGCGATGAGGAAGAACTCGTCCGACGCGTCCAGCAGCGTGAACAGGAACCGGTCGACCGCCTGCCGCGCGTCGGCGATGCGCCGGCCGTACATGCTGTCGCTGATGTCGAGCAGCACGCCGAGCCCGATCGGGACGCGCTCGTTGGTGAACTGCGTGACGTCCTGCCGGACGCCGTCCTCGTACACCTCGAACGCCTCGCGGCCGAGCCCGGTGACGAGGCGGCCGTCCTTGTCGGTCACCGTCGCGTTGAGGCTGGTGAGCTCGATGCCGCTCTTGAACGGCCGCTCGCTCGGCACGACCGCGGGCGGCGGCTGCCACAGGGAGGCGCCGAGCAGGAGCGTGAGCACCAGCCGCACAGGAATCATGCTACGCTACTCCGGATGTTCGTGGCGCGCTGTTGCGGCTGCTCGTGTTGTCCGGCCGGAGCCTGCTCCGGCCTGAGCGGCTTGGCGTCTGCGGCATCCGCCCGCGCCTGACACGCGCGCGGCGCAGACGGCAACCACCCGGGCCCGGAGAAGCGACGAGCTTCCCGGGCTTTTCTGTTTTCAGGAGGATCGCGCATGCACGCGAAAGGAATCGCCGCGATTGCGATCGCGGCCACGCTCGTCGCGAGCCGGCCGGCGGCGGCCCAGGGATCGAGCGTCGCGGGAACGTGGGACGCGACGGTGACTGCGGGCGGCGTCGACGTCCCGTTCCGCATGGAGATCGCCGGCAGCGGCACCTCCGTCCGGGGCACCTTCTTCAACGGCGACGAGACGATGACCTCGAGCAGCGGCTCGTTCGAGAACGGCGCGCTCGCGCTCGAGTGGGACGCGCTCGGCACGCGCCTCGACGCCACGCTGACCGACGGGCGCCTCGAAGGCCGCTACTCGCGCGGCACGCGCGGCCAGCCGCTGCCGTTTGCCGCGCACCGCTTCACGGCCGACGCGAGCGCCACCTCGAACGCGCCGTCGATCGCGGGCGTGTGGCGGATGAACCTGCCGACCAAGAGCGCCAAAGGCGAATCGGCGTGGCAGCTGATCGTGCGGCAGTCGGGGCCCGAGGTCTCGGCGGCGATTCTGCGCGTCGACGGCGACACCGGCACGCTGACCGGCCGCTTCCGCGACGGCAAGTTCGTGCTCGGACATTTTTCCGGCGCGCGCCCGCTGCGGGTCGAGATCACGCCGCAGCCGGACGGCACGCTCGCCGTCGTCCAGAATCACGAGGCGCCGATCCCCGCGATCCGCGACGATCAGGCGAAGGCGAAAGGGGTTCCGCAGCCCACCGATCCGACGCGGTTCACGAGCGTCACCGATCCGAGCGAGCCGTTCCGCTGGAGTTTTCCGGATCTGTCCGGCAAAACCGTGTCGAACACCGACCCCCGCTTCCGCGGCAAGGTCGTGATCGTGGACATCTCGGGGAGCTGGTGCCCGAACTGCCACGACGAGACGCCGTTCCTCGTCGACCTGTACCGCAAGTATCACGACCGCGGCCTCGAAATCGTCGCCCTCTCCTTCGAAGAAGCGGCGCAGCTGAACGATCCCGTGCGGCTGAAGGCGTTCATCAAGCACTACGGCATCACCTATCCGGTGCTCGTCGCGGGCGAACCGAAGGATGCGAGCGAAAAGCTGCCGCAGGCCGTCAACCTCAACTCGTTCCCGACGACGTTCTTCGTCGGACGCGACGGTCGGGTGCGCAGCGCGCACGCCGGATTCCCGGGAAAGGCGAGCGGGAAGTTTCACGAGGAGGCGAAGCAGGAGATGACGCACACGGTCGAGCAGCTGCTCGCCGAACGCGTCCCCTCCTCGACGGGCGCCAAATGAGCGCCGCGTCGCCGCTGCGCTCCGGCATGATCGCGCTCGCGGTCGCGAGGATCGGCGGCGGCCTACTCTTTGCCGAGCACGGCGCGCAGAAGCTCCTCGGCTGGTTCGGCGGCCTCGGCGGTCCCGGGAAAACGGCGCCGCTCTACTCGTTGATGGGTGCCGCCGGCGTGCTGGAGCTCTTCGGTGGGCTGCTGCTCGTCGTCGGCCTCTTCACGCGTCCGGTCGCCGTCGTCCTCATCGTCGAAATGCTGTACGCGTTCTTCACCGTGCACCTGCCGCGCGGCGGCGCGCCGATGCAGAACCAGGGCGAGCTGGCGCTGCTGTACGCGTGCCTGTTCGCGGCGCTCGCCGGGCTGGGCGCGGGCGCGTTCAGCATGGACGATCTCCTCTTCGGCCGCGACTAGCGGCGGGCCGCGGTCACCTCGACCGCCAGCCGCCACCGGCCGTCCCGCGCGCACGACCACACGCGGACGCCGCGCTCGCCGCCCGGCGCGTTCTCGCGTCGACCGTAGCTCACGCCCAGAACGCCCGAACGCGCCGCTTCGGCGTGGAGCGGCACGACGCGTCACGCCGCTGGCGTCCGCTGCGTCCGACGCGCGGCGTCGCCGACGAGCGGCAGCTGGCCTCGCGATACAACCGGCCGTCGGAGGCGAGCGGCGGTGCGGTGTCAGACACGGCAGTATCGCCGCCTCGGCGGCGGCGTCGAACGTCGACGTCGTGATCGGCGAAGCAGCGCACGTCCGCGCCGAAGTCGGTCGCGGACCGGGTCGGGTGCCTGTAAGCCGTTGACAACCCGTGACATCCGGTGACGCAAAAGTGCAACGCGTCCAGGCGTTTCCGACGCCAAACACCGTATACTGAAAGCGAAAATGAAGACGCTTGGAGTGACCGCGATCGGCGCGATCGTTGTGGGGCTGACGTTCGGCGTGGCGGCGCAGACGGCGCCGCCATCCACCGCGAAGGCTCCGGCAACTCCCGCGCCCAAACCTGCCGTTTCGCACCGCACCGCCACGCCGCCTGCGCAGCCGTCCGACGCGCAACCGCCGTTAACCAAGCAGTACTGCGTCGGCTGCCACAACGACAAGGCGAAGACCGGCGGCCTCTCGCTCGCCAGCTTCGATCCGGCCCGTCCGGAGCAGGACGCCGAGACCGCCGAGAAAGTCATCCGCAAACTGCGCCTCGGGATGATGCCCCCCGCCGGCATGAAGCGTCCCGACGCGGCGGTCCTGAACACGTTCGTCGCGTCGCTCGAAACGAAAATCGACGCGGCGGCGGCGCTGCATCCCAATCCGGGCCGCCGCACGTTCCAGCGCCTGAACCGCGCCGAGTACCAGCACGCGGTGAAGGACCTGCTCGATCTCGACGTGGACGTCAACGCGTTCCTGCCGGCCGACACGATGAGCGGCGGCTACGACAACATCGCCGACGTGCAGCAGTTCTCGCCGACGCTGATGGAAGGCTATCTCCGCGCCGCGGCGCGGATCTCGGCGCTCGCGGTCGGCGACCGCACCGCGTCGCCCAGCGAGGCGACCTACAAGGTGCCGCGCACCGAGTCGCAGATGCGGCACATCGACGGCACGCCGTGGGGCACGCGCGGCGGCATCTCGGTGACCCACACGTTTCCCGCCGACGGCGAGTACACGTTCCGCATCATGCTGCACGGCACGCCGACCGGCCAGCTGTTCGGCAGCGTCGCTCGGCGCGACGAGCAGCTCGAGGTCTCGATCAACGGCGAGCGCGTCGCGCTGCTCGACATCGACTGGAAGATGACCGAGACCGACAAGAACGGTCTCAACCTCACCACGCCGCGCATCTTCATCAAGGCCGGGCCGCAGCACGTCGCCGCGGCGTTCATCCAGAAGTTCGACGGCGTCATCGACGATCTGATGTCGCCGATCGACTACACGCTGTCGGATACCGAGTACGGCGACAACGCCGGCATCTACGTGCTGCCGCACGTGCGCGACTTCAGCATCACCGGGCCGATGAAGGTGACGGGCGTGTCGGAGACGCCGAGCCGGCGTCGCATCTTCATCTGCCGGCCGCTCTCGGCCGCCGACGAGATCCCGTGCGCGCGCAAGATCATCGAGAACCTCGCGGGCGAGGCGTACCGCCGGCCGGCCAAGAGCGAGGACGTCGAGTCGCTGATGGAGTTCTACGCCGACGGCCGCAAGGGCAAGGATTTCGAGTCGGGCATCCGCCTCGCGCTGCAGGCGATGCTGGCGAGCCCCAAGTTCGTCTTCCGCTTCGAGGGCGAGCCGTCGACCGTGCGTCCCGGGCAGTCGTACCGCCTGAGCGATCTCGATCTGGCGTCGCGCCTGTCGTTCTTCCTGTGGGGCACCGTCCCCGACGCGGAGCTGCTGAAGGTCGCGAACGCGAACGCGCTGCACGTGCCGGCGACGCTCGAGAAGCAGGTCAAGCGGATGCTCGCCGATCCGCGGTCCGAAGCGCTGTCGACGCGGTTCGCGTCGCAGTGGCTGCGGCTGCAGGACGTCGAGAAGCTGCACCCCGACGCGCTGCTGTTCCCGGCCTTCGACGACGAGCTGACGAAGTCCTACGTCCGGGAAACGCAGCTCTTCTTCAACAGCATCGTCCGCGAGGACCGGAACGTCCTCGACCTGCTCACCGCCGACTACTCCTACATCAACGAGCGGATCGCCAAGGTCTACGGCATCCCGAACGTCGTCGGCGAAGAGTTCCGCCGCGTGACGATGCCGGAGTCGCGGCGCGGCATCCTCGGGCAGGGCAGCATCCTGATGCAGACCGCCGTCGCCGACCGCACGTCGCCGGTGCAGCGCGGCAAGTGGATCATGGAGGTGCTCCTCGGATCGCCGCCGCCCCCGCCGCCGCCCAACGTGCCGGCGTTCGACGAGACGAGCGCCAACCAGGGCGGCAAGCCGCTCTCCACGCGCGAGCGCATGGAGGAGCACCGGAAGAACCCGGCGTGCATGTCGTGCCACCGCGTGATCGATCCGATCGGGCTGTCGCTCGAGAACTTCGACACGATCGGCGCGTGGCGCATCAAGGACAACGGCGTCTCGGTGGAGACGACCGGCACGCTCTACGACGGCACGAAGATCGAGGGTCCGGCCGGGTTGCGCGAGGCGCTGCTGAATCACTCCGAGGCGGTGATCCGCAACTTCACCGACAACCTGATGTCGTATGCGCTCGGCCGCCGCATCGAGTACTACGACCAGCCGACGATCCGCGGGATCGTCAAGAAGGCCGCGGCGAACGGGGACCGCTTCTCCTCGTTCGTGCTCGGCGTGGTGACCAGCCCGGCGTTTCAAATGAGCACGGCCGATGCCGTGACCACAACCGAAGCTCAATAGGGGACAGGGAGCCGACGACATGCATATCACCAAGAAGCACATCTCGCGTCGCACCATCCTGAAGGGGATGGGCGTCACGGTCGCGCTTCCGCTGCTCGACGCGATGGTGCCCGCGAGCACCGCGTTCGCGAACACCGAGGCCGGCACGAAGAAGATCCGGCTCGTGGCGATGGAAATGGTGCACGGGTCGGCGGGCAGCACCGCGATCGGCGTGAAGAAGAACCTCTTCGCGCCGGCCAAGGTGGGCCGCGACTTCGAGTGGAGCCCCACGCTGGAGCCGCTCGCGCCGTTTCGCGAGTACACGACGATCATCAGCAACACCGACGTGCACAACGCGGAGGCGTTCACGCTGCCGGAGATCGGAGGCGATCACTTCCGGTCGAGCGCCGTGTTCCTGACGCAGTCGCACCCCAAGCAGACCGAAGGCAACGACGTCTACGCGGGCACGTCGCTCGATCAGCTGTACGCGCAGAAGTTCGGGCAGGACACGCCGATCCCCTCGATGCAGCTGTCCATCGAGAACGTCGACCAGGCCGGCGGCTGCACCTACGGCTACTCGTGCATCTACACCGACACGATCAGCTGGGCCTCGCCCAAGCAGCCGCTGCCGATGGTGCGCGACCCCCGCGTGGTGTTCGACCAGTTGTTCGGCGTCGGCGCGACGCCGGAGGAACGCGCGGCGTCGCTCAAGGCCGACCGCAGCATCCTCGACTGGATCAACAGCCAGGTGGCGCAGCTCAAGCGCAATCTCGGCGCGACCGACCGCCAGCGCCTGAACGACTACCTCGAGAACATCCGCGAGATCGAGCGCCGCATCCAGCGCGTCGAGGCGCGCAACTCGAGCGGCGAGCAGCGCGAGATGCCGGAGGCGCCGATCGGCGTGCCGGACTCGTTCGAAGAGCACGTCCACATCATGATGGACCTCATCGCGCTGGCGTTCGCCGCCGACTCGACGCGCGTCTTCTCGTTCAAGCTCGGACGCGACGCATCCGGCCGCGCCTACCCCGAGAGCGGCGTGACCACCGGGTTCCACAACGCGTCGCACCACGGCGAGCGCGAAGACCGGATCAACGACTTCGCGAAGATCAACCGCTACCACGTCAGCATGGTCCCGTACCTGCTCGACAAGCTGAAGAAGACGCCCGACGGCGACAGCAACCTGCTGGAGAACTCGCTGATCCTCTACGGGTCGCCGATGGGCGACTCGAACATCCACAATCACAAGCGCGTGCCGTTGTTCGTCTGCGGCCACGCCGGCGGGCAGTTGAAGGGCGGCGTCCACATCAAGGCGCCGGACGGCACGCCGATGGCGAA
>Ga0070741_10015158_pt1 | contig 13141 bp, 14 predicted proteins | sample Coa_R1_4_FD_66440 | JGI IMG/M metagenome (GOLD analysis project Ga0070741, IMG submission 66440) | Surface soil microbial communities from Centralia Pennsylvania, which are recovering from an underground coalmine fire - Coalmine... | ecosystem: Environmental > Terrestrial > Soil > Unclassified ...
TTCCTGGCGGCTTGTTCCTTAAATTCCGGACTGTACCTTTTCGGTTCCCCCGACATTTCCCCGTCCCTTTCCGGGTGAGATCCTATTGGATCCCTGTCCGGAAACCGGGGGGCACCTCAGGCGCGCCAAGACGCTGGCGTGGATGAGGGGGCGGCCAGGACCGGCGGGTCAGGGTTTAGCGGCTGGCCCTGGCCGTGGTCGCCGACTCTCAGTTCCCGGGCCGGCCCCCTCCTCGCGAACCGCTTGCCTCAAAGGGCTGGCTACCGGGCCGGGTGCCTGCCGGGCCGCCGCCGCATCCGCAGGGCGCCCAGGACGAGCGCGCCGAGGAACACGACGATGCCGATGATCAGCAGGTACAGCAGGCCCTTGGCGACCACGCCGACGATGCCCAGCACGATCGCCACGATCACCAGGAGCAGGAACAGGGCAATCATCGGATTCCTCCGCTCAGCCGGGCGGCGTCAGCGGCGGGCCAGCCGCCGCTCACCGCCGCCGCCTGGCTCATAGGCCAGGCCGTAGTGCTTGAAGACCGCTTCTTCATCGCCGGCGGGCAGCTCGCCATCGGTGCCGATCGACGGGGCGTCCTTCACCTGCTTCCTGCCGTAGCAGACCTTGACGTACCCCGGGCCTACGGTGGCCTGGTCAAGAGGCACGAACACCAGCCGGTGCCGGGTCGGCATCCCGACCTTGACCGTACCGAACGACGGCAGGTCGGTGCCGGTGTCCACGTAGACGGCCTCCAGCTCACCGATCTTGTGACCCGCGTCGTCAACCACGTCATGGCCGCGCCATTCCCGGATGTCACCAGCCTCGAACACGCCAGCCTTCCTCCCGCAGCACCATACTGCGGTCCTGTTCCTGACCGTACCCCCGATCGCGCGCCGCAGACATGGCCCGCCCGCCCCGGGGCAGCCGGCCCGCAGCTGACCCCCGGCCGCGGAGCATCCGCGCCAGAGGGCCGCAGACCCGCGCAGCCCGGGGCGGACTCGATGACAGGCGGTGTCGGGCTGGATCGCGCGGCGCGGGCGAGGTCGTCGGCGTGGCCATTTCCTACGGTGATGAGCAGGTGAATGCCCAGTTCGGCGACGAGCGTGCCGATGGCGTGGTGGGCGGCCTGGGCGCCTGGGCCGAGTTCGCGCATCTCGCCGAGGACCGCGACCATGCGCCGGTTTCCGGCGTAGGCGGCGAATGAGCGCAGTCCTGCGGTCATCGATTCGGGGTTGGCGTTGAACGCGTCGTTGATGACGGTGATGCCGCCGGGGAAGTCCAGGATCTGGAGCCTGCCGGGCGAGGGTTCGGCGGTGGACAGCGCGGCGGCTATCTGCGCGGTGCCCATCCCGAGGGTGTACGCGGCGGCGGCAACGGCCAGGGCGTTATGGACCTGATGCCCGCCGAGCAGCCGCAGGCTCACCGGGGCCGGCCCGGCTGGCGTGTGCAGGGTGAAGCTGGCCCGGCCTCCGCCGAGGCTGATGCCGGTGGCCCGGATGCCAGCTTGGCCGGTCCCGTAGCTGACGGTTCTCGCGGTGGTGCGGGCCGCCATGGCGGCGACGAGGGGGTCGTCGGTGTTGAGGATCGCGACACCGCCGTGAGCGGCGTCGGGTAGCGCTTCGACCAGCTCGGCTTTGGCCTGGGCGATGGCCTGGCGGCTGCCGAACTCGCCGATGTGCGCCGAGCCGACGTTGAGCACGATCCCGATCTGGGGCGGGGCGAGCGTGGTGAGGTAGCGGATGTCTCCGAGGTGCCGGGTGCCCATCTCCAGCACGAGGTAGCGGGTGGTGCGGCCGGCTTGCAGGACGGTGAGCGGCAGGCCGATCTCGGTGTTGAACGATCCGGGCGGGGCGATGACCGGGCCGTGCTGGGACAGGACGTGGCGGAGCATGTCCTTGGTGGTGGTCTTCCCCGACGAGCCGGTCAAGGCGATGACCGTCGCGTCCGTGAGCTGGCCGAGGATGTGCCTGGCCAGTGTGCCGAGGGCGGCGGTGACGTCGGGCACCACGACGGCCGGGCCGTCCACCGGCCGGGCCGCCAGTACGCATACGGCACCTGCGGCCAGCGCCTGGGCGGCGAAGTCGTGCCCGTCCGCGCGGGCACCGGGCAGCGCGGCGAACATCCCTCCCGTGCCCACCTGCCGCGAATCGCACGCGGCGGGTGCGGTGACCTGCGCTGACGGGTCGGGCGCGTCGTGGAGGGTGCCGCTGGTGATCGCGGCGATCTCGGCGAGGGTCAAAGCGATCATGAGCGCTGCCTTTCCATCCTTGCGGGCATGGGCGCGAAGGTGATGCACCGGCCGGTGTAAGAGGCCGACAGCCGGGTCAGCGGTACCCGGTCGTGGTCCTGCCCCCAGGCGGACGGGTCGCGGATGAGGATGTCCGGGCCGCTGGTGCCGGTGCAGGCGGTGCCGCGTGCCACGACCAGGTGGCCGCCTTTGCGGCCGTCGTCGGGGAACTTCTCGGTCACCGAGATGATCACCGGGGCAGCGGCCAGCCGGGCGGGCAGCTCGCCGGCCGGGACCGCTTCAGCGGCGGCCGGTATGCCGAACCCGGCGGCAAGGCGGGTGGGCGCGGAGGTCAGGAGCATTCTGCCGGTCCGCTTTCTCCTGGCGAGAATCCGTCTCCAGCCACTGCGTGCCACGATATGCCGCAACTACGTAGGTTCCAGTGTAGGTGTGAGCGCCGATCAAGTAGCGGTCGTGGAGCTGGGTCGTGATTGCTGTCCTGACCTCTTTATGCCAGGTTCCTTTCCCTTCGATCACGATAGAGATCTCTCGTTCACCGTCGCGCACTGCCACACGCATACGTTACCGCCGAGTCCGCTAACTTTGGGAAGCCCTGATATGCAAGCTCGAATTCTTACTGCAACGGTATAACCCCACGAGCCGTTCGACCAGTCCCGCAGCACTGGAAGTGTTTCTGGCGTTCCCATGTCGATCAGTCAATTCAAATATTCCTGTACGATGGCATCCGAGTAGTAGCTATTACCCGGAAAGCGTCATTGAGCGACCTCCAGATTCGTGCCTACGGTTTATTGTGTGTGGCGGGACAGCTCGCATGTCTCGTCCTACTGGTCGGGACGGTTAGGCAATGGCTGCGCGATAACAGGTCATCTTCCACCTGGCCTGACCCGCGGATGCCGTTCGCTGCGTTGCCTTTTGCCCAGAGCAAAAGGTAAGGATCTTATTATCTGCTAGATAGCACCAGAAATACCATGTTGTTTCAGAGAGTTCGGATTCTTTTTCATAGTAATAGGAGTAGGCAAGGTCAAGCTGCGGAGTATATGGCTCCTGGATCAGCGTCTGCGCTTTATCGGTTAGATTGCCGAGGAATCCGCAGAAGTCCGTGCTGAGGCAGCTGGCCAGCGGCGGGGCAGCGTGCTTGCTAGAGGCCGAATTTCTCTCGGCCGGGCCGAGTTCCTCGGTCTGCCTCCACGTAACCTCGGTAAGCGAGTCAGGCGCGAACCTGAGAAGCTTCATCCTATACGCGCGTTTTCCGTCTGATTTGGTCAGCGGTTCGGCTTTGCACAGGCCGACCGGCCCGAGGACAACCGCATAGAACTCGTCGTCCGAGGCAGGATACGCCCACCAGTCGAGGATCTCCCCTCCGACACGGGATCGGAGTTGTCGTTGCGCGTTGCTACCCAGTTCGGCCCAAGCGGAGTCGCGTCCACCGTTACTGTCGTACCCTAGCTCGTCGGCCCGGTGCAGCAGTGGACCGAGCTTCCGCACTAGCGGCTGCTTGCCTTGTGTTACGGCTCCACTTGACTCGTACCGCGCTGGCCGACGGTCACCAGAGTTACTGCCCACGGGCAACATTGTGGCCGAGCTATGTATCGCACATCTACCGGAATGAGCGGGAAAACGAAGCGAGTACTCGGGCGTGATTACTCGCTACCGGTAAGTAGATGTGACATGAGGGTGCGATGAGATCTGATTAGGCATGAAACCAGCTAAGCGAACCAAAGTGCTTCGGCGCCCGATTCGGCCAAGTCGCCGTCTCGGGAACCGGACAAAATTGCATAATAGTTACTTTCCGGAAACGACGTTGACTGAATTGCTGTCAGTCGTACCCTTTGGGGATGCTGGCGAGGTTATGAATGCAGTTCACAGCGCTGCACAAGCCATCTCTGTCGGGAGGGATCGGTGGGGCGGCTGGTGTCGGGTCAGCAACCGATGATCAATTTTTCGGTGCATGAGGTCAGGGCGGGGAGGAGCGGTGCGAGTGAGGACTTCGAGCAGATGCTGGCGCTGCTTGTCCAGGCTACTCACGGCGAGGCGAGCCTGGTTTCCGCTAATCCTGGCGATTGGGGCATCGACGTACTGGTCGGCGACCTGCACGGCCAGGTCACCATCTGGCAGGCGAAATATTTCATCCGGGAATTCAAGGAGAGCCAGAAAGGCCAGGTCAGGAAGTCCTTCGCGTCCGCGCTCAGGGCAGCGGGTCAGCAGGGTCACACAGTGAACCGCTGGGTGCTGTGCATCCCGTCCAGCATGGACCCCGAGGCGACGCGGTGGTGGCAGGGCTGGAAGGCGGCCCGTCAGCGGGAGACCGGGGTGAGGATCGACCTATGGGATGAGACCGAGTTGCGCAGGCTTCTGCTCCGGCCGGAGGCCGGGCGCGTCCGCCGTCATTACTACAACCCGTACCGGCAAGACGCTGCGGCGGACGAACCAGGGGAATCCCTGCCCGCATCGCCGACGGGGCTGCAGCCGGAACCGGTGTGGGCGGGCGGCGCCGAATTGCGCCTGGCGGGTTCGGTGTACCTCCTGCACGATGAGCCGTCAGAGCGGTCGAGCCGGGATATGTCGTGGGTGTGGCGCGAAGCGACCGCTGACCTGATCGAACCTGGCGGGGGACGGGTCCGGCTCCGCCAGGTCGAGATCCACCGGCGGGTCGCTGCCGCGGAGTACCAGCACGCTGGCCTGCGAGCGCAGGCCAGGCTGCTGACGCGGATGAACGGGCGGTCCGGCGTGCCGTGCTTGCTCGGGACCGTCGCGGGAAAGGACCGCGTCACCGTGGTGATAGCCCATCCCCGGGGGGCATCGTGGGCCGAGGTGTTCGGGCCCGGCCGGGTACCTGCGGACCGGCTCACCGCAGCGCGGGTCCTCTCCGCGGCCGCATCTGTGTGCGCACCGCTGGACGCTTTGCACAAGTGTGGCACCAGCCACCGGGCACTGCACCCGGATGCGATCTTCATGGACGGCGACCGGTGCTCTCTCCGTGATGCCGGGCTCGCGGAGATTCCCCAGGCTGCGGATGAGGGCGAGACAACCTACCGGGCGCCGGAGCAGTACCGCGCGCCGTACGCCACTGGCGCCTGGACCGACGTCTACCAGCTCGCGGCGATCGCATACCACACGCTGACCGGTCATCCGCCATCTTCGGCGGCGTCACCACCGGTCCGTACAGCACTGCCTGGATTTCCGGAGCAGGCCGACCAGATCCTCGTCGGTGCACTTGACACAGACCCCGCAAGGCGCCCGGCTAGTGCCACGAAACTGGCGTCCGCACTACGCGCGGGCCGGGCTGAGCTCTCGCGGGCAGCACGCCGATGAGCACACAACCTGTGTCGTTGCCTGGCCCGGTCGCTGTCATCCCGTCCGGGAAGGCCACCGAGAAGATGGCCCGCGAGCGGTACTGGACCGGCGGGGCGGACAGCATGGAGACGGTCATCGCCGAGATGAGCCAGCTCGCGAGGACCGGAGCACTGCCGGCCCGCGTAGAGGACAACCCCGAGCGACTGGTGGTTTATACCCGGCGGCATATGGTCGCGCTGTACCAGACCAAATTCGGCGACGCCTACCGGCTCGGGCACCTGGCCCCGCTGAGATTCCGCGATCACGACAAGCTCTCACACGGAGCGCTCCTGCTGCACTGCCCGGCCGGCTGGCATGCCTACCACCAGGTCAACGACCTTCCGCGCGGGCAATCCGCCTTCTGGGACATCATCCGCCGAGCATGGGCCCACGCCGACCTCAGCGAGCCGACATCCCAGGCTATGCCGCCTCATCACGCCGACTACCTGGACCTGCTGACCGAGGTGGTGGAAGCCACACGGGACATCGAGATCGAACGGCAGCGCACCGCCCCGCCGGTCCACTACCGCCGCAAGGGCAGCACCAGAGAAGAGCGGCATTCGGCACGCGGTGTTTATGAGTTCCAGCTGCTGCGCCCGGCCCAACTGGCCGTCGGCGCTCCGGTATACATTACCGGCGAGCCCGATCTACGCGGCAGAGTGATCACGATCGCTGATCGTGAGGTGATCGTCCGGTTCGACACCGCCATCGACTACCGGAAAATCCCGTCTCAGGGTGCCCTTCAGATACTCCCCAGCGACCGCGTGTACCGGGCTCAGCTGGAGGCCATCGACGCGCTACGGCACCACCAGGCCGCCTCCCCCGGCCTGTTGGTCAGCCTCGTCGACTGGCACCTGCATCCCTATACACCCGACACCCGGGCCCAGCCGCGTGAGCAGCTCGACCCTGGGCAGATGGCCGCGTTCCAGCGGGCCCTGAACGTGCCGGACCGGCTGCTGGTCCTGGGGCCGCCCGGGACCGGCAAGACCCGGACCATCACCGAGATCGCGGCGGCCTGTGCCGCCTTGGGACAGCAGGTCCTCGTCACGTCGCAGACCAACCGCGCGGTGGACAACGTCCTGGAACGACTGCCCGCGCACCTACGTGCCGTGCGGGTCGGCAACGAGGACGCCATGACCAGCCACGCACGGGCTTATATGGTCGAGACACAGGTGGAGCGGCTCCGGGAGGAAATCCTGGCGGCGACCGAGGGCACGGCTTCCCGGCTGGCTCCGTTCACCGGAGACGACAGGCCTATTGTGCGCTGGCAGCAGTTCCTGACCTCTCAGGTTGAGGAGGCCGCGCGGGCTGATGCTGCCCGACAGGCTCAGGAGACGGCGCTGGACGCCCTGATCGGGCGTATCAGCCCGCCGCTCGCCGCGCGGCTGGCCGACGACACGGCGAGCGTGCGAGATGCCCAGGCTCGCGTCACCGTGGCCGATGCCCAGCTCGGTGTCGTCCGGGACCGGCTCGCTACGGCCGAGACCCGCGGTGGCAGAGGCGGGCTCACTGGCTTGGTCTACCGGTGGATTGCCCGGCGCCGACGGCGCAAGCTGGCCGCCCTGGAGCAGGCGCTGCCGCAGGTGCAGGCCGAGCTCACTGCCGCGGAATCCTCGTATTCCGCGGCCCGCGCACAAGCCGATGAGGTGGCTGCCCGTGATCCGGAAGGAGCCAAGCTCGTAGCATCCCGGACAGCCGCCATCACCGCCCGCCAGGGAGCGCTGGCAGAGGCGGGCCGAGGCGCGGACATGGTCCGCGCGAGCCTGCGAGCCGTGGTCCAGATCCCTGACGGCACACCAGGGGACCTGCCCGGCTGGACCGAACTCACGCGAGTGATGGGTGAGGCAGTGGCGCTGGCAACACGGCGCGCGGAACTGCTTGACCTATGGCGGGCCCAGGTGCGCGAATCCGGCGACGACCTGCACCATGAGGTCGTTCATTACTCCGACGTGGTCGCCGCCACCTGTATCGGCACCGCCACCACCCCGCTGCTGGGCGACCTGACGTTCGACCTGGCGATCGTTGACGAGGCCGGGCAGATCGCCACGCCCAACCTGCTTGTCCCGCTCATCCGCGCCAAGCGCAGCATCCTGGTCGGCGACCACCATCAGCTCCCGCCGTTTCTCGACGACGAGGTCAAGGGATGGGCGGAAGACCTCGGACGATCCCGCGAAGTCCCGCCGGCCAAGGCGCAGGAAATCGCCGATCTGCTGCGCCGCAGCGCGTTCGAGCGCTTCTACAGCAGCGCCGACGATGCACACAGGATCATGCTGACCATCCAGCGGCGGATGCCCGAGCCGATAGCCCGCTTCGTATCCCAGGAGTTCTACAGCGGTGCTCTGCACACCAATCACCCCGGCGGCTCTGCAGACCCCGTCTTCCGGCAGCCATTCGCCATGGCCGACACCGCGGACCGATCCCCGGAGGACCGGCACGAACAACACGGCAGGCGCAAGGAAGAGTGGGGCAGGCAGGGGTACCGTAACGACTTCGAGGCGGCCCTGATCGCCCAGCTCGTCACCGAGTACGTCCGCTGGTATCCGGACTGGGCAGTGATCGTCCCCTACCGGGCGCAAGTGGAGCGAGTGACCGAACTGCTGACCCAGTCACTCGGCGGCAACGCGGCCGTTGCGGACAGCGTCGGCACCGTCGACGCGTTCCAAGGGGGCGAGCGGGACCTGATCATCTACGGCTTCACCCGCAGCAACGACAGCGGGGACATCGGGTTCCTGAAAGAATTGCGCCGACTCAACGTCGCCATCACCCGGGCTCGGCGGCAACTCGTGCTCATCGGCGACAGCCAGACCCTCCTCCACGCCAGAGACAAGCAATTCGCCGAACTGATGAAGTCGATGATCGGCTACCTGCGCGGTTACGGCGATATCCGGCCCTCCCACGAGGTCACCGCCCGGCTCGCAGGCTTGCGCGAGGAACGCGCATGAACACGAGCAGGAGGATCTATCCGGCCAGGCGCGCGGTCGAGCACGCCACGAGCATCCCCGGGATACGCCCGCTGCGGCTATTTCCAGTGCTGTGGCCGCTGTGGCAGGCCGAAACTACCGCCAGCGTCCTCGACGAGCAAGCGTACGAAATGATAGACCGCTTCCTCATCCGGGCCGTCATAGACACCGGACTGCACCGGATCGATGAGCTGGCCGCGTTCTTCGGCATCCCGGAGGCCCTCGTCCGGCGGTGCCTGAAGTTCCTCTCAATCATCGGGCACGTCCGCGAAGACGCCGGAACCGTGACCCTCACCGAACTCGGGCGGTACTCCGCCCAAGAAGGCATCCGCTACGAGGCCAAGGAAAGCCGCCAGGAAATCCTGATCGAGCAGTTCACCGGGCAGCCCCTAACGCGCCCTTATTACCAGGGTGCAGTACCTGTGTTTTTCAGCACGGAGATCCCCGAGGACAGGCAAGCCGACCGTAGCCGCTTCCAACCACTGTTCGCACCGACCATGTTCCGGCCCGAGGTGGTCGAGACTCTCGCCCAGCGTCCGGACCGGGTCCAGCTGAACCTGCCGCGGCAGCTACGCGACCTGCGCTTCACCGGCAAGCGTGACGCCTACCTCCCCGCCTACATCATCGAGACCGCCGGGACAGGCCTGCTCGTCTACACCGCGCTCACCGCCGAACGAGACACCTTCTTCGAGAACGTATGCCGTCAGGTAGCCGATATCGCGCAGCTCATCAGCGCCGAGAAGAATACCGACCCCCGCGAGATCTGGACCGAATGGCTCGCCGACAGCACAGCAGGACCGGGCACGCTACGCCAGCTGCCCAGCGGGATCTGGCGAGCCACGCTCCGGGCCACCTCCTTCGGACACGACGCCAAGCTTTCGGTGAGCAAGGTCGGCTCGTACGAGCTTCGCAAGAGGCATTTCCTCCAACTGTGGTGCGACGACACCGGTCTGCGCCGCCGCGCGCTGATCGAACGTGCCCTCGCCATGACCTCGGCCTCAGACATCACCAGCACAGCAGACCTGCGGCAGCGCGTCACGTTCCTCGCGGAGCAGCTTGAGATACCCGAGCCAAGCCTGGCGCACCTGCGTGAGTACGGCCACCAGCACCGTATGCACGCCGCCGTCGCACGCCTCGACGCCCTGAAATAGCCCAGCTTGGACAGCGACCCATCTACTCAACAGGAGCCCAGATGCCTCTGCTGATAACAGTCATCATCGCGGTCATCCTGATAGCAGCCGTGCGGAGCACTCGTTCGCATCGGCCTCCGCTGCGTCCTCCCGCCTACCGCCAGCCCCAGCGCTGGAGCGACGACGATCACTGGGAGGAGGAGCGTAGGCGACGGCAGCAGGACGACAACTACTGGTACGAGCAGCGTCGCCTCCAAGAGGAAGAGGACGAGCGTCAACGGCACGAGGAGCATCGGCGACAGCAGGAAGAGGAGGAGCGTAGGCGACGGCAGGAGGACGACTACTGGTACGAGCAGCGTCGCCTCCAAGAGGAAGAGGACGAGCGTCAACGGCAGGAAGAAGAAGAGTACCGGCAAGAGCAACGCCGCCGGGACGACGAATACTGGGAAGAACAGCGCAGGCAGCAAGAGGAATGGGATGAGCAGCAACGCCATTGGGATGAAGATGATGCCTGATAATTCCGCGGAATTCCGTAGCGACATGCGCAGAACCCCACCGCGGATATCGCGGCAGGGTGGGTCCTGCCTGGTGCTAGATAAGCCGTCGTCAGATCCGAGACGGGCTGTGCCGGGCTTCGGTCATTCGGCTGCGCGCCCAGCGCCGGGATTTGCCGAACATGCCCGCGAGCTTGCGTTCCGAGAGCGGCTCACCCTTCTGGATGCTGCTGCGGTAAGCGGAAACTGCCGCAGCGACGACGTCATCTCCGCCGCTGCCTGGCGCCCCACGCGGAAATCCAGGGACCTGGCCCACCGCCGCACCGGTTGGTCCGCCGCATGGTCCGCCTGGTCCGGGTCGCTGGTCCGCTCGTGCCGCTCGTAGCAGAGTGTCCTCGTTGACCGCTGCGAGACCTGTGACCTGCCCGTACCGACTCCCTGACCCGGCATCCGACACCTGCCCAGCCGCGGACCACGGACTGGTCCACTGGTGGTCCAGCTGTTGGCGTTCGTGGTCTGCTGCCGGTCCGCCCGTCGCTGCAGTACGGATAATCCAGACCAGCAGCTCATAACTCCCCACCAGGCTGACCGCCGGCCAGGCCGCGATGACCGCACCGACTGGCCCGTGGGACCAGCCCTGGGCCATGTTCGCGGCCAGCGTCGCGACGATGCCGAGCGCGAGCAACCATCGGGCCAGGGCGGGGACCGGGAGCCGGTGTCTCGCCGCATAGAGGTTGACCATCGAGCTGGCGTACACAAGCCCGTCGATCGTGGCCGGCTCCAGCCGGGCGGTAACGCCAGTCTCACCGTGCGCACAGACGACGGCGTACGCGTGCCAATAAGACACGTACGCCGCGACCCCGGCTACGGCCAGGACGGCGACCGCCGTCGACACGCGGATCGCCCGGTCGACCCCCGCGGCTGCGGCAGGCTCATAGCTGATCGTGGTGTCCGGGGCGAACGCGAGAGCGGTCATCGTCCCGCCTCCGTCCCCCGGCGGCCGCCGGTGTACGTGCCGTACCGGTCCCAGTCCAGCAAGAGCAGGTTGTGCGAGGTCCAGGACACGGCGATCCCGCCGCAGCCGGTCGCGGATTCCGCTGGGACCGCGAGCACGCACACGCCGCCCAGCCGGTACAGCGGGTCATGCTGGGTGCAGTGGTGCACGGTCAGGCCCGCCTCGGTCATGGAGCGGGCGATGTCGCGGGCAAGTGGTGCCAGCGGGTCGCGGTCCACCAGGCGGTATCCGTCGATGCTGGCCAGCCCTGTTACTGCATGCCCAAGTTCCGCAGCCTCGGCTGCTGCACGCAGCGGGCCGAGGTCACCCTGATGGAAATCATTGTCGATCAATGTTGTTTCCTCCGTGACGGCGCGGAGGAACCGGGCAGGCCACGGCCTGCGTGAGCCATGCCCGGTCCCTCATCGCGGACGGGCATGGACTAGTCAGTGGCCTGGCGGGCACGGTCGAGGACGCCGGCGGTGGAGCCCACGTACATCAGCAGCGTGGTGCGGACGTTGGCATGCCCTGCCATGCATGACACGTCGGTGGGATCGAGCTTCCAGGTGAACAGGGCGGTCGTGCAGAACACGTGCCGCAGGCTGTGCCAGGTCCACTTACCCTTGCCGCCCGGGTCCCGCCAGCCGATCGCCAGGTACGCGCGCTTGAGGACGTTGCGGTTGAAGTTGGAGGACCGCCAGTGCTTGCCGGCCGGCGAGGGGAAGATCAGCCCCAGCGGGTTGGTGCCGGCCTCGTGCTCGGCGGTGGCCTGCTCGATGCGGGCGGCGAGCTTCTCGGCGAGCGGGTAGCCGTCAGGCGTGCGGCGGGGGTAGATCGTCTTGCGGGACTTCCGGCACTTGGGTGCCTCGACGTACAGGTGCCCGGCGACCTCGATCACCTTGCGGTCCACCGTGATGACGCGCCCGTCCTGGTCGACCTGCCAGATGGTCAGGGCGGTCAGCTCGCCCCAGCGCAGCCCGCTGTAGGCGGCGGTGTTGGCCATCAGCTCATCCCGTTCCCCGTGCCTGCCGCCGGCCAGCGCCCGGCCGAGCTTGCCGATGTCGGAGTCGGAGGGGATCTCGGCGGGGTCGACCCACAGCACCGACTCCCCCGAGACGGTCACCGGCTGGGCGGGCACCGGGCGGTCCCCGGCCTGCCAGTGCACCATGGCCAGTCGCGGGTTGGTCAGGTACCCGCCTTCGATCCCGGCCGCGACCAGGGCCGACAGCATCCCGCGTACGCGGTCGCCTTCCCCCGCGGTCGGCGCGGCGTTGACGATCTGCTGGGTGTGCCCGGTCTTGATGTCCTGGCAGGTGACCGCGTCGATGACCGGTTCGGCGAACCGCTCGCACAGCCGCCGCTGGTGTGCGCGTGCTTGCGGGACCACCGGTTCTCGACCGGCAGCCGGTCAGGGTTCAGGTAATGCCTGATCAGGTCCGCGCCGGGCCGCTCCATGTTGGCCGCATCGGCCTGGAGCCGTTCGGTGACCTTCTCCAGCTTCTCGGCGAGCTTCGCTTCTGTGGCGCCCTGCCGGTACTTCCGCTGGCCGTTCTCGGTGAACACCGCGCGCCACGGCTCTCCGTCGGTCTCGGGCGGGTAGACGAGTATCCCGAAGTCCAGCTCGATCACCGCGCGGTCGGTGCTGCGGACGGACTCGCGGGCGTCCCCGCTGACGCGAGGGCCTCGCGGCGGGCGGCCTGGCCCCGGCCGCCCGGCCGGGCGCCGTGCGGATCGTCCGGGGGCCGGTTGTGTTACTTTTGTGTTGATCTTGGTCCGCACGGGCGCTGACTGCGCCATAAGGGGGCCTCTTCTCCTGCGTTTATGCAGGTGAGAGGGCTGACAACGGGGCTCCCGCGATAGGACTCGAACCTATAACCTGCCGGTTAACAGAAGGCCTGTCCCGGCCGGGAGCGCCCGCGGCTGTCAGTCGCGTCAGCCCTGCGCTGCCTGCATAAAGGCTTGTCAGGGCCAACAAAGCCATGTTAGCAGCCGTG
>Ga0070741_10015159_pt1 | contig 13141 bp, 18 predicted proteins | sample Coa_R1_4_FD_66440 | JGI IMG/M metagenome (GOLD analysis project Ga0070741, IMG submission 66440) | Surface soil microbial communities from Centralia Pennsylvania, which are recovering from an underground coalmine fire - Coalmine... | ecosystem: Environmental > Terrestrial > Soil > Unclassified ...
GCCGCGATGAACGCCGTCCACGACGAGCGCGTCGACGAGATCATCGTCTCGACGTTCCCGGGCGAGCGCAGCGGCTGGCTGCGCCGCGACCTCGTCCAGCGGCTGCGCAAGGACACGGGCAAGGCCGTCGACCACGTCGTCTCGGCGGCACGCGAAGGAGCGGCTGTATGAGTGCCATCGACGCTGCGCACGAGCATCACGGGCCGCCGCCGATCCACTACAGCTCGCGCGTCACGCCGGCGGTGCTCGGCATGTTCCTCTTCATCGCGTCGGAGATCATGCTCTTCGGCTCGTTCTTCACCGTCTACTTCTTCGACCGGGTCGTGAACCACGGCGTGAACGGCCATTGGCCGCCGCCCGGTCTCCACCGCCCTGCGTTCGTCGCCGGGATCAACACGCTGATCCTGGTGACGTCGAGCTTCACGATGCACTGGGCCGACACGTCGATCAAGAAGGGCAACCGCGCCGGTCTGCAGGCGGGGCTGCTGCTCACGTGGCTGCTCGGACTGACGTTCCTGCTCACGCAGGTCATCGAGTACCACCGGCTCGGCTTCAACACGAGCGACACGTCGTTCGCGTCGACGTTCTTCGGGCTCACGGGACTGCACGGAGCGCACGTCTTCGTCGGCCTGACGATCCTCGGGATCATGACCCTGCGCGCGTTTCGCGGTCATTTCTCGCCGGAGCACCACCACGGCGTCGAGATCGGCGGCATCTACTGGCACTTCGTCGACGTGATGTGGATCGTTGTGTACGTCACCGTCTACCTCCTCTAAGGAGGCGAACGTGAAGAATCCGTTCCGGAGCGAGCAGGACGCGTTTCGCTTCGTCTGGCTGACGATCGGCTACTTCGCGCTGATCGTCATCGGCTCGGTGATCAACGTGTGGGTCGGCGTTGCCGTGTTCGTCGCGGAGACCGTGGCGATCGGCTGGTGGCTGTTCGCCCGCAACGACGCCAAGGAGGCGCCCACGCGGCAGACGCCCGCGGCCAGCCCGCCGGACGAGCACCGCATCCTCGTCGTCGCCAACGAGACGGTCGGCGGTGCCGAGCTGCTCGACCTGATCCGAGAGCGTGCCGGGGCCAAGACCGTCCGCGTGCTCGTCGTGAGCCCGGCGCTCAACTCGCCGCTCAAGCAGTGGACATCCGACGAGGACGCCGCGCGCAGCGCAGCGCAGTCACGGCTCGACGGCAGCGTCAGCGGCATGCGCGCCACCGGCCTGCACGTCGAGGGCGAGATCGGCGACGGCGACCCGATTCAGGCGATCGAGGATGCGATGCGAACGTTCCGCCCCGACGAGCTGATCGTCTCGACGCATCCGCCCGGGCGCTCGCACTGGCTCGAGCGCGGCGTCGTCGAGAAGGCGCGCGAGCGGTTCGACCTGCCGCTCACGCACGTGGTCGTGGATCTCGACGCGGACCAGCACTGACCGTCGAGATCGATCAGATCGACCCGCTGCCGCATGCGGCAGACCTGCGCGAGATCCACCGCTCGGCGCTCGGCGCAGGCGCGCTCTCCGACGACTGGGCGAAGGAGTCGCTGCCGCGCCACGCAGCTCGAGACGACTTCATCTTTCTCGTGGCGCGCGAGGGCGACGAGACGGTCGGGTTCGGGTACGGGTACACGGGTTCCTACGGCCAGTGGTGGACCGACAACATCGCGCGCTCGCTCAGCGAGGAGCAGCGCGCGACGTGGCTCGACCCGCCACACTTCGAGGTCGTCGAGCTCCACGTTCGGCCGTCACGGCAGCGCACCGGCGTCGGCTCGCGGCTCCTGGCGCAGCTCCTGACGCGGCAGCCGCACGACCGCGCGATCCTCTCGACGCAGACCGGCTCGCGCAAGGCGCGCGGCTTCTACGCGAAGAACGGCTGGAGCGAGCTCGCCGACGTCGACTTCGGGCCCGGCTACCCGCCCTACATCGTGCTCGGGAAGCGCTTGTAACCCGGTTCGAAGAACCGGGTTGCCGTCTTCGGCGCGGGGCAGCTCACTGCGAGACGTCTAAGACGGTGACCTGGTTCGTTCGAACCAGGTCACCGTCACTTCCCGGCGACGCTCGAGACGTAGGTCGCGACCGCCTGGATCTCGGCGGGCGTGAGCTTGTTCTTGAAGGACGGCATCGCGCCGCCGCCGGTCTCGACCTGATGGGCGACCGTCGACTGCGACGGCTTCAGCTGGTCGAGGTTCGGACCGACCGTGCCGGTCGAGCCGGCGTCCTTCAGCGTGTGGCACGCGGTGCAGCCCGCCGTGAGGAAGACCTGCTTGCCGGTCTTCGCGGGCGACGGCCCCGCCGACGTCGTCGTGGTGCCGGTCGGCGTCGACGTGGTCGGAGTGGAGGTCGTCGGCGCGGCCGGCTTCTCGGCCTGGACGCCGCAGCTCGGGTTGCCCGAGCACTGCGCGATGTAGAGCGCGATGTCGCGGGCGTCCTGGCCGCGGTAGAGGTTCGCGGGCATCGGCCCGCTCGGGTCCGGATACGCGATCTGGCCGCGAACGATGTCGGCCATGGTCTGCTGCGAGAACCCCTGCTGCTTGTCGGACTCGAAGGCGTCGTCGAGGTTCGGCCCGATCGTGCCGGTCGACTTCGCGTCGGCGAGCGTGTGACACGACGCGCAGGAGAACCCCTTCGACGAGGTCGCGAGGAAGAGCTCCTTGCCGTGTGCAACGTCGCCCTGCCCGACCCGGCCGACCGCCCCGCAGCCCGCCGCGGCGAGCGCGACGAGTGCGAGAAGGGCCGCTTGAGCGAGGACGTTTCTCAGGTCAGGAGCTGGGTTGGGAGACGCCGTCGAGCTTGGAGACCGCCTCGTCGCGCGTCCCGTAGATGGCGAACACGCGGTCGAGCCCGGTGATCTCGAAGATCTTCGTGATGTTCCGGTCGCTGCAGACCAGCGACAGCTGACCGTCGTTCGTGCGCAGGCGCTTCACACCGCCGACGAGCACGCCGAGGGTCGTGGAATCGATGAACGTCGTCGAGCTGAAGTCGACGATCACCTGCTTCCCGCCCTGGCCGATCACCTCGAGCAGCTGCTGCTTGAACTCGGGCGCCGTGTACAGATCGACCTCGCCTGCCAGGGAGATCACGTACGCGTCGTCGGAGATCTGCTCGGTCTTGATGTCGAAGTTCATCGTCCCCCCCGTTTCCGTGGGCAGCTGGAACTGCGGCCGGGCGCGATTCTACTTAGAGCCGGACGACGACGTGCTGCTTGCGGACGCGGACGCCTTCAGCGTCTTGAGCTCCGACCTGACCTGGCTCGCGAGCGGGTCGTTGGGAGCGAGCTTCAGGAACGTGGTGTACGCGGCAATCGCCACTTTCGTGTCCTGGGCCTGCTGGGCCGCCTGCCCGAGCTGAATCTGCGCATTCGGGTCGCTGGGGGTCAGCTTGACGAGCTTCTGGTAGGTCTGCTCGGCCTGGCTCAGCGCCGACTGGTACTGCGAGAGGTCGTTGCTCTCCTTGGTCTGCAGGACGGACTCGACGGAGGCGGCGATCGGGTCCTTCAGCTCGCTGGGATTCGAGAACGCCTTGCCGAACGGTGTGGTCGACGCCGGCGCGAACGCGGCGTCGGCGGGCGTGTCGTCCTCGATCTCCTGCTCGACGGTCTGGTAGGCGGTCGCGTAGGTCTGCGCCTCGGTCGTGTACTCGTTGCCGAGCTCGGAGAGCGCTCCGGCGTCCTTGTCCTTCAGCCCGACGTACTGGGAGAGCGCGGTGATCGCGTTCACCGTCTGCTGCTTCGCCTCGTAGGCGGTCGCGAGGTCGCGCCACGCCTGGGCGTCGAGCGGGTGCTGCTGCGTCTTGTGCTGGAGGCTGGAGATCGAGGTGCTGCTGCCGCTGTTCTTCGAAAAGAAGTTCTGGAGCGCGTCGGAGATGCCGGTCGAGCCGGAGCCGACGCCCAGGAACACGAACGAGAGCGCGAAGACCAGCGCGAGCAGGAAGAAGACGAGCTTCGCGTGGACGCGCAGGCGCTGGAAGAACAGCTGCTCCTGCCACTGCGGCGGCCGCTGCTTGTGCTTGCGCGGCGCGGCGACCGGCGAGGCCGCTACTGCGGTCGACCCAGCATTCCCGCGCGGGCGGCGCTTGCGGTGCTGCGTACCTCTCGCCACTTCGTCTCTTCTGCCTTCCGGTAGCGGGTCTGTCCGTCGACGATCGTCTCGAGCACTCGGTCGGGCGAGCCGCCGAACACGACTGCCGCCGCCGGGTCCTCGACCGGATGGTACGGGCTCCCGGAGAGCGAGACGATCGCGAGATCGGCGCGCTTGCCGGGTGCCAGGGTACCCACCTCGGCGTCGAGTCGCAGGGCCCGGGCGGCGTCGCGGGTCGCCAGTGAGAGCGCCTTCGTGGCGCTGAGCGCCTCGGCCCGCCGGTCGCGTGCACGGGCGAAGAAGACGGCCGCCCGCATCTCCTCGAACACGTCGAAGCTCGGGGCGGAGGCAGGCGAGTCCGTCCCGAGCCCGACGACGACCCCGGCGTCGCGGAGCAGCGTCAACGGCGCGATGCCGCAGCCGAGCAGCGCGTTCGAGCGAGGGCAGTGGGCGACCGGCACGTTGCGGTCGGCGAGCAGGGCGACGTCCTCCGGCTCGACCTCGACGCAGTGCGCACAGAGCAGGTTCGGCCCGAGCACCGGCTCGAGCGACTGCACCGGCCGCTTGCCCGTCGGCGGAACGAGGATGTCGTGCGGCAGCGCGCGCAGCGGCCCGTCGCCGTGCACGAGCCACTCGGTCTCGTTCGAGCTCTCGGCGAGATGCGTGCCGACCGGAATGCCGAGCGAGAGGCAGTAACGGTAGGTGTCGAGGGAGCAGCTGTACGGGGCATGCGGCGAGATCCCGATCGTCACGAGGTGGGACTCGGACACGCGGCCGCGCTTCTCGATCCACTGGCGTTCCGCCTCGCGCGGATCGTTGGCGAAGACCTCCAGGTAGACGATCGCGCGCAGGCCGAGGTCGGTCGCCGCGGTGGCCGCCGCGCCCGAGAAGGCGTAGTCGGCCGTCGTCGTGATCCCAGAGCGCAGCGAGTCGACGACGCCGAGCCTCGCGATCGCGAGCATCTGCTCGGGCTCGAGCCGGCTCTTGCGCTGCACGTGCGTGGCGATCCACGGGCCGAACGGGTGACCGTCGCCGAAGCCGGCGTAGTTCGCGTACTCGAGGTGCGAGTGCGCGTTGACGAAGCCCGGGATGATCGCTGCCTCGGCGTAGTGCCGGTCGGCGCGTCCCTGCGTGACCTCGACGATGTGCGCGTCCTCGTACCGGACGAGCCCGCCTTCGACCGGCGGCCCGTCGACGGGCAGCACCCAGTCGGCGGAGACCTCCACTAGGTTCCGCTGCCGCTCATGTCCCGACGGGCTGAGCGCCCGCGCTGCGGGCGCTGCGACGCTCGAGCAGCACGCAGGCCCAGATCGAGGCCTCGTACAGCACGAGCAGCGGGATCGTCTCGAGCGTCGTCGTCACCGGATCGACGCCCGGCAGGCAGACGCCGACGCAGCAGACGATGAAGTACCCGACCCGGCGGCTGCGGCGCAGCGTGCGCGTCTGCAGGATCCCGATCCGCGTGAGCCCGATGACGAACAGCGGCAGCTCGAAGACGATCGCCATCGCGACGAGCACCTTCGCGGCGAAGCCGATGTAGTCGCGCGCTCGGATGAACGTCTGGTACTGGTGCTTGTCGTAGTTCGCGAGGAAGTGCGAGGCGGCAGGCAGCGCGAGCCAGTACCCGAACGCGACGCCGATCAGCAGCAGCGCGACGGAGACGAACGTGAAGATGCGCAGCATCCGCTCGTGCATCGGGTCGAAGGCCGGCAGGAAGAACGACCAGGCCTGCCAGATGATGATCGGGAGCGCGAGCAGGAAGCCGGCGTAGACCGAGAGCCACATCGCCGTCATGAACGGCTCGCCGATCGTGAACGTCGTCAGGTGGCGCTTGCCGGGCGGGAGCTCGAGCTCGAGCCAGTGGATCAGGTGGCGGTGGAAGACGTAGGCGACGATGAAGCCGACGCCGACCGAGCCGATGCAGACGAACAGCCGCTGGCGCAGCTCTTCGAGATGCTCGACGAGCGTGGCCTCCTCGCCGTGCCCGAGGCGACGCGGCAGGCGGACGCGGCGCATCGGCCGCTAGTGGACGGTCTCGTTCTCGCGCGGCTGCGCAGGAGCGACGGGGTCGATGCCCACGTCCTGCGTCCCCGCCGGGAGAGTGCTCGTCGTGTGCGTCGTGGTCTCGTGCGGGTTGTTGCCCGTGACCGAGTCCTTGAACTCACGCATCCCGGTGCCGAGCGACCGGCCGATCTCCGGCAGCCGCTTCGCGCCGAAGAGCAGGAGCGCGACGATCAGCAGCAGGATGATCTCCGGTGCGCCGATGTTTCCCATGCGGCCAGCGTAGCAGCGTTTCGAGCCGGTTCCCGGCCGGGAACGAGGATCTCAGATGAAGAAGAAGCGCCTCTCCGAGCAGGTCGTGGTGGTCACCGGGGGCACGGCCGGTCTCGGCCGCGCGATCGCGCGTGCGGCCGCGGCGCGCGGGGCGAAGGTCGTCGTCGCCGGCCGCGACTCCGACGGCCTCGACGGGGCCAAGGCGGAGCTCGGCGGGGACGGTCACGCCGTCCAGGTGGACGTCTCGTCGCTCGACGACTGCCACCGGCTCGTCGAGGAGACGCTCGACCGCTTCGGGCGCATCGACACCTTCTGCGCGAACGCGATGGTCACCGTCTACCAGGAGGCTCGCGACCTGAAGCCGGACGAGCTGAGGCGCGTCCTCGACGTGAACTTCTTCGGCGCCGTCAACTGCTACTGGGCGGCGCTGCCCGCCCTGGTCGAGTCCCGCGGCACGTTCTCGCACGTCTCGAGCGCGCTCGCGTACCGGGCGATCCCGCTCCAGGCGGCCTACTGCTCGTCGAAGCACGCCGGCCGCGCCTTCTTCGAGGCGGCGCGCGTCGAGCACGAGAAGCACGACATCCCCGTGGCGATCACGCTGTGCCTGCCTGGCGCGATCAACACGCCGCAATTCGACCAGGCGCGCCAGTACCTCGGCAAGCAGCCGCAGCCGGTGCCGCCGATCTACGAGCCCGAGCCGTTCGCGGACGCGGTCATCCATACCTTCGAGCACCCGATCCGGGAGCTGCCGCTGGGCTGGGGGTCGCAGAAGGCGCTGTGGGGGCAGAAGCTCGCGCCGCGGATCGTCGACGCGGTGCTCGTGCGAAACGGCTGGAAGGGCCAGCACACGGGTGAGGAGAAGCCGGTGGGGTCGCCGGACAACCTCTTCGAGCCGCTACCCCGCGACAAGGGCTCTCGCGGGCGCTTCACCGGCAAGTCGCGCGATTCCACGTTGTGGACCTCGCTGCGGCTCCGTCGCTGGCTCGTCGGTACCGCAGCCGTGGGAGTCGGCTTGGCTACGATGGGCGTGACGAACGGACGAGCAAGATCGCTTGTCCGCAGGCCCTGAGGAGTCACTGCCCTGGCAACGCTCGAGTTGAAGAATCTGCACGTCGCCCTCGAGGACGGCACCCCGATCGTGAAAGGCGTCGACCTGAAGGTCGCGACCGGCGAGGTGCACGCGATCATGGGCCCGAACGGCTCCGGCAAGTCGACGCTCGCGTATGCGATCGCCGGCCATCCCGCCTACGAGATCACGGAGGGGCAGATCCTGCTCGACGGCGAGGACATCACGGAGGCCGGCGCCGACGAGCGCGCCCAGGCCGGGTTGTTCCTCGCCTTCCAGTACCCGCACGCGATCCCGGGCGTCACGGTCACGAACTTCATGCGGCAGGCGATCAACGCCGTCCGCAAGGCGCGCAACGAGGGCGTCGACGATCCGGTCCCGGTTCCCGAGTTCCGCAAGCAGTTCCTCGCGCAGATGGACCGGCTGAAGGTCTCGCGTGAGCTCGCATCGCGCTACCTGAACGACGGCTTCTCCGGCGGCGAGAAGAAGCGCGTCGAGATCCTGCAGATGGCGATGCTCCAGCCGAAGATCGCGGTGCTCGACGAGACCGACTCCGGTCTCGACATCGACGCGCTGAAGATCGTCGCCGGCGGCGTGAAAGAGCTCGTCGGCCCGGAGATGGGCGCGCTCGTGATCACGCACTACCAGCGCATCCTCAACTACATCAAGCCCGACTTCGTGCACGTCTTCGTCGGCGGCAAGATCGTCGAGGAGGGCGGCCCGGAGCTCGCGGAGACGCTCGAGACTTCCGGCTACGAGCAGTGGGAGAAGGAAGAGGTGACGGCGTGACGCAGACCGAGACCGAGATCGTCCAGGAGATCGGGAGCGACTACGGGACCAAGTACGGGTTCTCGAATCCGGACGAGGCGAAGGACTACTTCTTCAAGTCGGGCCGCGGCCTCTCCCACGAGCTCGTCGAGGCGATCTCCGAGCACAAGAGCGAGCCCGACTGGATGCGGAAGTTCCGCCACAAGTCGCTCGACTACTTCCTCGCGCGCCCGATGCCGACGTGGGGCGGCATGCCGTCGCTGCACGAGATCGACTTCGACAACATCTTCTACTACATCAAGCCGACCGAGAATCAGGTCGACTCGTGGGCCGACCTGCCCGCCGACATCAAGGACACCTGGGACAAGCTGGGCATCCCCGAGGCGGAGAAGAAGTACCTCGCAGGAGTCGGCGCGCAGTACGAGAGCGAGGTCGTCTACCACAAGCTGCAGGAGCAGCTCACCTCGCAGGGCGTGATCTTCCTCGACACCGACACCGCGCTCCGCGAGCACGAGGACATCTTCAAGCAGTACTTCGGGACGATCATCCCGCAGAACGACAACAAGTTCGCGGCGCTCAACTCGGCCGTCTGGTCGGGCGGCTCGTTCATCTACGTGCCCCCCGGCGTCCGCATCGAGCTGCCGCTTCAGGCCTACTTCCGGATCAACGCCGAGAACATGGGCCAGTTCGAGCGCACGCTGATCATCGTCGACGAGGACGCGTACGTGCACTACGTCGAAGGCTGCACGGCGCCGATCTACTCGACCGACTCGCTGCACTCGGCCGTCGTCGAGATCCTCGTCAAGAAGGGCGGCCGCTGCCGCTACACGACGATCCAGAACTGGTCGACGAACGTCTACAACCTCGTCACCAAGCGCGCGGTCGCCGAAGCGAACGCGACGATGGAGTGGGTCGACGGGAACCTCGGCTCGAAGCTGACGATGAAGTACCCGGCGATCTGGCTGACGGGCGAAGGCGCGCACGGCGAGGTGCTGTCGATCGCGTTCGCCGGCAAGGGCCAGCATCAGGACGCGGGCGGCAAGTGCGTCCACCACGCCAAGAACACGTCGTCGGTGATCACGTCGAAGTCGATCTCGAAGAACGGCGGCCGCGCCGGCTACCGGGGACTGCTCGAGGTGGCGAACGGCGCGAGCGGCTCGAAGTCGAAGGTCGTCTGCGACGCGCTGATCCTCGACGAGGAGTCGCGCTCCGACACGTACCCGTACATCCGCATCGACGAGAACGACGTCGACATCGGCCACGAGGCGACGGTGTCGAAGATCGGCGAGGAGCAGCTCTTCTACCTGCAGTCGCGCGGGCTCTCGGAAGCGGAGGCGTCGGCGATGATCGTCAGCGGCTTCGTCGAGCCGATCACGAAGGAGCTGCCGCTCGAGTACGCCGTCGAGATGAACCGGCTGATCCAGTTGCAGATGGAAGGCAGCGTCGGCTAGGTGATCGTCGAGCGGACGGACTTCATCTCGGTTCCGGTCACCGACATGGAGCGGTCGAAGGTGTTCTACGGCGGGACGCTCGGACTGGCGCAGGTCACGCACTCCGAGGATCAGGGCTTTCCGGAGTACCAGCTCGGCGAGAACGTGAGCCTGTACCTGCTGAAGATGGAGAACGTCGGGTCGACGTTCCAGGGCCCGCACACGGCGTCGATCGCGCTGCGCGTCCCGAACGTCGAGGAGGCGCGCAAGGAGCTCGAGGCGAAGGGTGTCGAGTTCGGCGGCGACACGTTCGACACCGGCGTCTGCCACATGGCGTTCTTCGCCGATCCCGACGGCAACGCGATCATGCTGCACCGCCGCTACGCCCCGCACTGATGGCGACCCTCACCCGCGAGCAGGCCGCGAAGCGGTTCGACGAGCTGCCGCTGCCGACGACGGCCGACGAGCACTGGCGCTTCACCGACCTGCGCGGGTTCGCGCCTGACGTGCCTGGCACTGCAGTGCCAGGCACTGGGCCTGCGCCGGCGCTCGACCTCGCTGTCGCGGCGCGTGCAGTCGTCACGGAGAGCGGCATCGAGATCGTCAGCGCACCCGAGGGGATCACGTTCGAGCCGCTGCCCGCCGACTACCCGGCGGCGATCGTCCCCGACGACGACAAGTTCGCGCTCGAGAACCTCGCGCGCTGGCAGCACGGTCTCCTCGTGCACGTGCCGAAAGGCGTGGAGCTCGAGCAGCCGCTCTACGTCCAGGTGACGTCGAGCGGCGGCTCGCTCTACTGGCGCATGGTGGTGAAGGCCGACGAGGGGGCGCGCTTCACGCTGATCGAGGATCTCTCGTCGTCCGGGCCCGACGTGCTCGCGTACACGAACGCGGTCGTCGAGCTGTTCGTCGAGCCGAACGCGAAGATCGAGTACGTCTCGCTGCAGAACCTCTCGAAGGAGACCTGGCACTTCGGCCGGCACAAGGCCCTGCTGCAGCGCGACGCCGAGCTCGACTGGGTGCTCGGCGGCTTCGGCTCGAAGAAGGGCAAGGTCTGGATCGAGAACGACCTCGTCGGCGAGGGTGCGACCTCTCGCGTCACCGGCGCGTACTTCGCGGACGGCGACCAGCACCTCGACTACGACACGTTCCAGGAGCACGCGGCGCCGAACACCGAGAGCGACTTCGCCTTCAAGGGTGCGTTGCGCGAGCGGGCGACCGCGGTGTGGCGCGGGATGATCCGCGTCGAGGAGGGTGCGCAGAAGACGAACGCCTACCAGGAGAACCGCAACCTGCTGCTCTCCGACGAGGCGCACGCCGACTCGATCCCCGGGCTCGAGATCATGGCGAACGACGTGCGCTGCACGCACGGCGCCACGCTCGGCAAGGTCAACCGCGACGAGCTCTTCTATCTGATGGCGCGCGGGCTCTCACGTGCCGAAGCCGAGCGGCTGATCGTGCGCGGGTTCTTCCAGGACGTGCTCGACCGCATCGAGCTCGAGCCGGTGCGCGAAGCCCTCGGCGCTGCGCTCGAAGCCCGCATCCCGCAGGCCTAGAAGCTCGGCGTCAGTTCCAGCCCATCGGCTCGTAGCCGCTCGTGCGCGGGGCGGAGGCGATGAGGACCGTGGCGACGCCGTCGCCGCGGTTGCGCACCGTGCGCTTCGGCTCGGGATCGAGACGGACGAACGTTCCCGGAGGCGCGTCGTGCTCCTCGCCGTCGATCACCATCACGGCGTCGCCGTCCAGGAAGACGAACACCTCTTCCTGGTCGCGGTCGACCTCGTCGTGCTCGGGGATCGACTCGCCCGGCGGGATGTCGACGACGGCGATGCCGAACGACGACACACCGAGCGCGCGGCGGCACAGCGACCAGCTGCCGCTCCGCTCGATCTCGTCGCGGTGGACGATCGTGAACGCGCTCATCGTCCGGCCGCCGCGAGCTGCTCGGGAACGCGACGGGAGGCGTTCGAGTAGACGTCCTTGCGCAGGATCTTCCCGTCCTTGATCGGGAAGACGTCGATGCCCTCCCACGTCAGCTCGGTGCCGCTCGAGTGCGTCGCGTGCGCCGTCCACTCGACCACCACGTGGTCGGGTCCGATGTACGTGCGCCGGCTCGTGAAGCGGAGGTCGGGCCAGTTGGCGAAGATCGACGCGATGTGTGCGCGCACCCCGTCGCCTTCGGCGCGCTCGCCCGCGTTGTAGTTCTCGAAGACCATGCCCGGCGCATGCGCCGCACAGATCGCGTCGAGGTCGTGACGGTTCCAGGCGTCGTTGTAGGCCTGGATGGTGTCCTCCAACGATTCCATGGCGGACAGCGTACGCCTGTCACGCGCGTCATGTGAGACGATTCTCTCGACCCGAGCGAAAGGAGAGATCGATGCTCGGTCGCAAGGCCGCCACCGTCGCCGCACTTGCAGGCGCCGCTGCTCTCAGCGGCGGGGCAGCCATGGCCGCGACCCACGGCTCGCAGCACGGGCAGCCGGCGAAGACCCCGCTTCGCCGGCCGCTGATCGCGCAGCGAACCGCGCCGAACGTGCACTACCCGTGCCGCCACGACGGCAACGAGACGCGCTCGGCGCTCTGAGTCCGGCAGCCGACCGCCCGGCGCTGGGGGCGCCGGGCGGTCGGCTAGAGGAGGTTGCGCTCGGCCAGCGCGCGCTCGAGCTCGGCGAGCCGCTGCTCGAGGTATGCGACGCGCTGCTCGATCGTCTCGGGCTCGGCGTCGTCGGTCGGCGCCTCGTCGAGCAGGTGCGTCCAGCGCTCGGAGCTCTGGCCCGGCTGCTTGCCGATGTTGTGGACGAGCTCCTTCTCGTCGAGGCGCGCGAGCACCGCGGGAACGTCATCGATCGAGGCAAGTCGTTCCGTCCGCGTTTTCAGCTCGGCTGCCGTCTGCGGTCCGCGCAGCATCAGCACCGCGAGGATCGACACCTCGGCCGGCATCAGGTCGAGCGCCTCCTGGAAGAGCTGCCGGTACTTGGCGGTGCGTGACCCCGGCCCGGTCGCAAGCCGCGCGTAGCCTTTCGTCCCGAGGCTCTGCGCCGCGGCGCGCACCTGCGACTCGTCGAGCTGCATGACGGGGTCGCGGTTCGTCGTCTGGTTGCAGGCGAGGCGAAGCGCGTTCAGCGTCAGCGGATACTGCTCCGGCGTCGTCCGCTGCTTCTCGATCAGGCAGCCGAGCACACGCTGCTCGATCGGGTCGAGGCGGTGAAGCGTCACGGGGCCTAGCTTAGAAAGACAGCAACCTGGTTCGCAGAACCAGGTTGCAGACTTACGCCCGAACGAGCGGCTTGTACTTGATGCGGTGCGGCTCGAGCGCCTCGGGGCCGCGCGTCTCCTTCATCCACTCGGCGTAGTCGGCCCACGAGCCTTCGAACCAGATGGACTGCGAGTCGCCTTCGAACGCGAGGATGTGGGTCGCGACCCGGTCGAGGAACCAGCGGTCGTGCGTGATCACCACGGCGCAGCCGGCGAAGTCGAGCAGCGCCTCTTCGAGCGCGCGCAGCGTGTCGACGTCGAGGTCGTTCGTCGGCTCG
>Ga0070741_10015160_pt1 | contig 13140 bp, 13 predicted proteins | sample Coa_R1_4_FD_66440 | JGI IMG/M metagenome (GOLD analysis project Ga0070741, IMG submission 66440) | Surface soil microbial communities from Centralia Pennsylvania, which are recovering from an underground coalmine fire - Coalmine... | ecosystem: Environmental > Terrestrial > Soil > Unclassified ...
GCACTCCTACGACATCGACTCCAGCGAGGTGACGGTCGAAGTGCTCGGAGGCAAGGTGATCCTCGAAGGTACCGTGCCCAATCGATACATGAAGCACGGGATCGAAGACCTGGCTGATGCAGCCCCCGGGGTGCAGGATATCGACAACCGCATCCGAGTGGTGGGCGCCGGCGGCGCGGCCTCACGCGCGCCGGAAGTCCACGGCGGGTAGCTGCATCGAGCGCCGGTATTTCGTGACCGTACGGCGTGCCACCTTGACGCCACGATCGGCGAGCAGCTCGGTGAGCTGAACGTCGGACAGCGGATTGCGGCGATCCTCCGCCGCGATGAACTCGCGCAGCAGTGCGCGGATCGCGGTTGCCGAACACGAGCCGCCGCTGGTCGTGGCAAGCTGGCGCGAGAAGAAGCGCTTGAAAGCCACCACCCCGCGAGGGGTGGCCATGTACTTGTGGCTCGTGGCGCGCGACACGGTCGACTCGTGCAAGCCGAGCTCGTCAGCGATCTCGCGCAGCGTCAGCGGACGCATCGCCAGGTCGCCGTAGTCGAAGAAATTCCGCTGCCGCGCGACCACCGCCTCGGCCACGCGCTGAATGGTCAGAAAACGCTGCTCGAGATTGCGGACCAGCCAGCGCGCCTCCTGCAGGTGCTGCGCGAGCAGCGCGGTCTCACCATCGCGCGCCTGGCGAAAGTAGTCCGCGTACTGCTGATTGACACGAATGCGTGGATAGATCGCCGAGTTGATACTGACCATCCAGCGTTTCTTTTCCTTGCGAACGATCACATCAGGCACGATGGCGCGCGGCTCGAACGTCCCGACCTTGGAGCCGGGGCGCGGATCCAGACTGCGAATGAGCTCGATCGCCTCGCGCAGCCCCTCTTCCGAGCATCCCAGCGCATCCAGCAGGCGCGTGTGATCCCGCGCCGCCATCAGGGGCAGGCGGTTCTGGACGATCTCCAAGGCCAGCTCGCGTCCCGGGGTCCCACGCTCGAGCGCTTGCAGCTGCAAGGCCAGGCATTCCGCGAGGCTGCGTGCCGCGATGCCAGTCGGCTCGAGCGTCTGGACGATGCGCAGTGCAGTCTCGATCTCGCCGGGCTCGACTCCTGGTGCGAATCTCTGGATCTCCTCGAGCGGCTGACGCAGAAAGCCGTCCTCGTCGAGCGCATCGACCACCAGATTGGCCAGGGCATAGTCGCGCTCCCCGAGTCCCAGCAGCAACAGCTGCTCGTGCAGGGAGTCATGCAAAGTGGAGGGCGAGGCGGTCCATTCGGTCCAGTCCGGTGTGTCCTCTCCGCCACCGCCCGAGCCCCCGCCGGAGAAGTCCAGATCGTCATGGGAACTCTCGGAAGCCTCCTCGGCCTGGGTGCGCGTGTCCGGACTCTCCGCCGCTTCTTCCAGAAAGGGATTCTGGGCGATTGCCTGGTGCAGTTCTTGCACGCACTCCAGCGCGGAGAGCTGTAGGAGCTTGACCGATTGCTGCAGCCTCGGTGTGAGGGTGAGCTGCTGCTTCAGGCGCAGTCCCATTACGGCGTTCGGCATTCCAGGAGTCCTCGAGCAAAGCGATCGACTGAAATCACAGCAACAGCTATGCCAGAGCTTCGTGGAAAGCGGCAGCCACTCCCAGAGGGGTTCTTCTGCCGCCTCAGCGCCCCCGGGAGCTACCCCCGACGGAGAACTTGCAACGGCGTGTAATAAACGCCGCGCCGCGCGCTGTCGCTGCGAGATCAATGCGAACGGTATGAGATCAATTCACGACGACGGCCTCGGTTCCGAGCCCAGCACTGCCTCCGAGAGGGCACTCGCGCTCGCGCGCGCGCAATACGCGGCTGTTGCGCAGAAGAATGACGCACTCGAAGTCGTGCTGGCGATTGCTCGCTTGGGTTATTGCCGCATCGATGCTGGCACGCGTGCGGTTGCAGCGAACTCTCAATTCAAGGCTGAATTCGGCTTACCGCCCGATGCGGTGCCGAGCTGGCCGCAGATTCTCGACAGAGTCGGCACGGAGCAGCGGGCCGCATTCAGCGAAGCCATCGAGCGGGCGCTACGCGAGGGCAACGATCTTGAATGGCGTCTGCAGACGCTCTGGCCTGATGGCACTTCCCAGTGGATCTCACTGCGCGGACGACTGCTGAGCGATGGGGCAGAGGGCGGCGCGCTGTTTGTCATTTCGCGCAATGTCACCGTGGAAATCGCAACGGCAGCGAGCGAACAATTGCGCCACACCCAGAGTGTGGAACACGAGCAGCGGCTGCGGATGGATGCCGAGGCCGCCAATCGCGGCAAGGATCAGTTCCTATCGATGTTCTCACACGAGCTGCGCTCACCCCTGAATGCGATCCTGGGGTGGAACCGCATCCTCTCTCTGAAGCGCGCCGAGGATCCTGAAGTGGCCTCGATCACAGCGCGCATCGATCACAGCGCGCGGGCGCAGCTCAAAATGGTCAACGATCTGCTCGACCTCGGCCGCATCGAGACCGGCAAGCTGCGGATCGAACTGCGCCCCATGCGGCTCGCCCAGGTCGCTGCCGCGGCGCTCGATCTGGCGCGGCCCGTGGCCGCCGCAAAATCGATCACCATTACCTCGGACTTCGAGCCTGGCGGCGGAGCGTTGCGCGGCGATCCGGACCGCCTGCAGCAGGTGGTCTCCAACCTGCTGTCCAACGCATTGAAGTTCACGCCCTCCGGGGGCCGCATCAGTCTCTTGCTACGCAACCGCAACGGGTTCGCCGAGCTGACCGTGCGGGACACCGGCCAGGGCATCGACCCCGATCTGCTCCCGCATGTCTTCGACAGGTTTCGCCAGGGAGACAGCTCGAGTACGCGGCACGCAGGCGGATTGGGGCTCGGACTGGCCCTGGTTCGCGAGATCGTCACGTTGCACGGCGGCTCCGTCTCGGCGATGAGCGCGGGCCCCGGTGCCGGGGCGGCCTTCACGATCCGGTTCCCGGCCCGACCTGTCTGGCGGGCGGCGGAGACCGCTGCGCCGGGCGCAACCGAGTTGAGCCGGTACGGCGACAGTCTGCGCGGGTTGTCCATCCTGGTGGTGGATGACGAATCCGATGCGCGCGCCGTCGTCGCGGAGACGCTCAGACTCGAGGGCGCGCGCGTGACGGTGACGGATTCGGCGGGTTCGGCCTATGCCAAAGTGCGCGAGCCCGATGCCCATTTCGACATCATCGTGACGGACATTGCGATGCCCGAGGAGGACGGCTACTCGCTCGTGCGCAGGTTGCGGGCTCTACAGACTGGACGACAGATGCTGGCGATCGCCGTGACGGGCTATGCCTCCAAGAGCGATGTGGCGGCAGCTCTGGATGCCGGATTCGATCTGCATGTCGCCAAGCCAGTCGACCTCGATGCCTTCGTGCCGATGCTGCGGCGACTCGCCAATGGGGGCAGGTAAGAGCTCAGATTCCCGATTGCCAGGTGCTGGGCATGCCTGCTGCGCCGATGGCGTCCTCGATCACCAGGCACACGTCCCGCGCTTCCGGCTGCGCGCGCAGGCTTCGCGCGATGGAATTCAGAAACGTACACATCATGGGCACGTTGGGATGGCGTGCGTGGAGCTGCTCCTCGATGCGATCGATGAGCTCTATCACATCGCCTTGATCGCAGCTCGGGAAGGTCATGCTGGTCACAGCCTGCTGCACTGTGACCAGCGCCTGGTGTATTGCGCTCTGCTGCGTGCCATCCATGGATGCGGAATTTGAACTCTTCGCCGTCCGTCTGCAACTGGTTGCGCGCAGGGGAAATCGATCCCGCGCGGCATGGCCGGAAAACGGACAGGAAGCGGGCAAAAAAAGAGCGGGCTGGTCGCACCACAGCCCGCCAAACGGGGGGTCTTCGGTAAGCACCATCGCCCACCGGGCCATGGCGCGAATCTCACAATGACGCCCTCGCGTCCGCAAAGGGCGTGCCCGCGTCCTAATGCAACCGTTGTGCCAGGGGAGCCCAGAGTGTGGGAACGATCCATGCTTGAGCTGGTGCGGGACATGGAATACGAGGGAAGTGCGATGCGTACCGCCGAGACCATCTCGACGCTGAACGGTTTGATCAGGGTCTGCCGAGGGGCCGAAGCACGTTGTCAATCCTGGGTGGCCACAGCCCAGGGGACTGCTCTGCGCAGGCGACTCGAAGCGCGCGCCGGAGAATGGGGAAGGCAGGGCGATGAGCTACAGGCGTTGGTTCTGCTGCTGGGTGGCGAGCCGGCGAGGGGCACTTCTTTCGCGGCGCTCCTGCATCGGCTATGGAGCGCCTCCCGCGCAGTGCTGCTCGGCCGCAGCGACTTGCCGGTGGCACGCGCGTTGGATTGGACTCAGCAGCAGGCACTCGAATGGTATGAGCGCGCGCTCGAGGGCTATCTTCCGGAGCGCATCCGCCGAACGGTCAGCCTGCACGCGCGACATATTGCCGTGCGTTGCGAGCGGCTCGGCGCCGGAAGCGGCCATTTTGCCTCGCCTTGAGACCCCCTCTGCCGTGTAAATCGTACCGAGGCTGAAAAAAGTTCCGCGGTGCCGCAGCCTTCCTGGCGGACTGCAGCCTGCCAACCGACTTCAGCCGTTTTCTGCACATCACGAAGTCCACCGAGCATCCTTCGGTGGGCACATCTCCTGCTGGATTGTGTTCCGCCGTGAGTGGGCCTGCAGCGAGCGCGCGCGCCATGTCCTCAAGCAGTCGGATTGTTTCCACGAGCTACCGCCACGCGACTGTGGCCTTGGGCGAGCTGCTGCGGATCACGCGCGACGGCGAGCAGGGATTGCGCATGTGTGCAATCCGCGCCGAAAGCGGATCCCTGCGCACTCTGTTCACGGCGATGGCCGATCGTTACCGATCAGCGGCCGCCGAACTGCACGAGCTGATCGGCCGCATCGGTGGCGATCCGAGCATGCGCTGTGTCATTCCCGGCGCCGCGCGTCGAGGTTGGGTAGGCCTGCACGAGAGTCTGGCGCTGACTGACGATCGCGCGCTCATAGACGACTGCGAGCGCGCGGAGGATCATGCCCTCGAGGTGTACCGGAACGCATTGGATGATCATCTGCCGGAGTTCGTGCGGCAGGCCGTGCTGCAACAGTTCGAGGGTTTGATGCAAGATCACCACCGGATCCGGTTGCTGGGCCGCGAGCCGCATCCGACCGGTGCGGTTGTCGTGAGCTACGGTGGCCACACCCAGCCATAGAATCGATTTCGTCCTGCTCAGGCGCCCGGCCCTCGCAGCGGTGGTTGCCCTGGCTCTCGGCATGATTCTCGGTCCACTGGGGCTGCGGATTCTGCAGCCGGAGCTGGTGGATGACGGCGCACCCATCGAGTCGCTGAGCGAGATTGCGCTGCTCCTCTGTCTGTTCTGCGCTGGCCTGCGGCTGCGCGTGCCATTGGAATGGCGCCATTGGCGGATGCCCGGGCGGCTTGCCACGCTGACACTGGGAGCGACTGTGGCCATAGCCGCGGCAGTGGCCCACCTGATGTTCGGCATGAGCCTGACCGAGTCTCTTCTTCTCGGGGCGATCGTGGCGCCGACCGACTCCGTGCTGGGCTCCGATGCAGGGCCACACCCCGAGGGCGATCACGAGGGCAGCGCTTTTGTACTCGCAGCCGAAGGCGGCGCCAACAACGGGCTGGCCACGGGGCTCGTGATGCTGGTCCTGGCGATGATGGGCCTGAGTGATTCGGACTCTGACGCGCTGGGTACGATTTCGCTCGCGGCGTTGTGGGCTATCGGTGGCGGTTTTCTCGTTGGCTGGCTGACGGGCGCGGCAGCCGCGCGCTGCATTATGTTGTTCGATCCGGAGCGGAAAACGGATTTTCTCGAAGAGGGGATGGTCTTTGCGACGGCCTCTCTCGCCTATGGGGCAGCGCTGCTGATTCACACGGACGGCTTTCCGGCCGTTTTTGCCGCAGGCGTTGCCCTGTGCCACGGCGGCCGGCTGCGCCGAACTCTGCGCAATCGACCCCTGATGCCCCGGGTACTCAGGATCGCGGCCCGCGTGGAGCGGTTCGCCTGGCTGGCGATCATCGTTCTACTGGGGTCGCTGGTGGCGAGTGTCGAGTTCCGGGCTCGCATGCTGGTGTTTGCGCTGCTGCTGCTGCTGCTGATACGGCCGCTTGCCGTGCGGCTGGGGCTGGGAGGCCTGGCGGTCCCGGAGGCTCAGTGGCGCAGCATCGCCTGGTTCACCCCCCGAGGCATCGGCTGCCTGTACTGCCTGTCCTTTGCCATCAATCATGGTTTGAGCGCACCGTTCTCGCGGGAGCTGGCCGGAATCACGCTGGTCGTAATCGTCAGTTCCCTCATTGCCAGCGGGATCTCGGGCTTACCGCTCAGGCGAGCCTCACCAGGTACGGTCGATCTTTAGCCCGCTTCCCCGCGGCCGGCCGCGGACCGTGGTACGCTCCGGCCAGCCCGGCCCCGCCGCCGGCACCCGGGTCCCGTCCTTGTCCGGCGTCCGGACGACCCCGACAACGCTGGTGACCCTCAGGGGGCCGTCCTGGGACCATAATCGTTACTATCTGGAGAGATCAGCCCCCGCGCCTGTCTCGGGAGGGCGACAATTGCAGGCACGGCGCCGGGCTCTGGACTGAATTTCAGCTTCGAGGAATCAATGGCACACGCTTTGATAGTCGACGACGACGCCGATGTCGTGGACTGGCTGCAGGAAGTCGCACGCATGGAAGGCTTCACGGTGGCCCGAGCCCACAGCCTGCGGGATGCGCGCATCGAGCTCGGCCGGCAGCGGCCGGATGTTCTGCTGACCGATCTGCGCCTCCCGGACGGGGAAGGCATCGAGCTGGTCCGAGAGCTGGAAAAGCCAGAAGCCACGGAGGTCATCATCGTGACGGGGCATGCGACCGTCGACAGCGCCGTGGCCGCTCTGCGGGCGGGCGCCAGCGACTACCTCGTCAAGCCGGCGGATCTCGATCGCGTGCAGGCCGTCCTGCGGCACGCGCGCAAGACCTCTGCACTGCAGCATGAGATTGGAGAGTTGCGCGAAGAACTCCGGCGGTTGGGGCGCTTCGGCCGCATTTTGGGAAGCTCCCCACGCATGCAGGTGCTTTATGACCAACTCAGCCGGGTGGCACCGACTTCCGCCACCGTGATCCTCATCGGCGAGAGCGGCACGGGCAAGGAGCTGGCTGCTGCGACGGTGCATGAGCTCTCGCGCCGCCGGGATGCCGCCTTCCTGCCTCTCAACTGTGGCGCGGTCGCGCCCCAGCTCATCGAGAGCGAGCTCTTCGGCCACGAGCGTGGCAGCTTCACGGGAGCCGACCGTCAACATAAGGGCTTCTTCGAGCGCGCCAACGGCGGCACGATCTTCCTCGATGAGATCACCGAGATGCCGATGGAGCTGCAGGTCAAGCTGCTGCGGGTGCTCGAGACCGGCACGGTGACGCGGGTGGGGGGGACTCAAACGATTCCCAGCGACGTGCGCGTCATCTGTGCGACCAATCGCGAGCCCGAGAAGGCTGTCGTGGACGGCAAGCTGCGCGAAGATCTCTATCACCGGCTCAACGTGTTTCCGATCCGCCTGCCGCCGCTGCGTGAGCGCGGGACCGACATCGAGCAGCTCGCGCAGTTCTTCCTGGACGAGCTCAATCGCAATGAAGGAACGAACAAGACATTCTCGCGCGATGCCCTGGTGCGGCTGTACCAGCATGCCTGGCCGGGAAATGTGCGCGAGCTGAAGAACTACGTGCAGCGCACATTCATCATGGCCGATGAGGTGATCGAGTTCGAGATCGGCAACGCCGATAGCGCGCCGAAGGCAGAGGACACCACGACGATCACCATCCGCGTCGGGACGCCCCTGGAAGAGGTTGAGCGGCGCGTGACCATGGCGACCCTGGCGTATTGCGGCCACGTGAAGCGCAAGGCCGCCGAGATTCTCGGCGTCAGCCTGAAGACCTTGTACAACCGTCTGGAGACGTACAACGGCAAGGAGTCGCTGGGTGATAACAAGGACGAGGCGGTGAACGCGCAGGACTCGGGTCACTGACCCCAGGGCATGAAAGCCGCTGCAGCGCAACAGAGAGGCCTCGTATGTCGGACGATTCCTACACGATCGCGAGGCTTACGCTGCCGTACCGGCTCCCTGACTCCCACATCCGCCCCCCCGAAGGGGCGAGTACCTTCTCTGCCCCATGGAAAGTACGGTTGCGAAGCCCTCACGCACACCAGGCAAACATAGCGCCGTCATGCCAGCCACCCGCGTTGCAGTCGTAGACGATCATCAGCTCGTACGCCTCGGACTCAAGCAGATCATCGAGAGCCAGCCCGATTTCGCATGGGCAGGCGAGGCCAAGACCGGCCGCGAGGCTCTCGCGCTGCTGCGATCCGCCGCGTGTGACGTGTTGCTCCTGGACCTGTCGTTGCCGGACATGTCCGGCCTGGACGTTCTGCGACAGATCAAGGCGCATCATGAGTCGGTGGCCACTCTGGTGCTGAGTGCCTATCCAGAGAATCAATACGGGCTCAACGTCCTGAGGGCCGGGGCGAGCGGTTTTGTGAGCAAGACTGCCGATGACGCCGAGTTGTGCCGAGCCATTCGCGCTGCCGTGCGCGGCGGCCGGTATGTCAGTCCAGAGCTGGCCGAGATGTTGGTGAGCGGCATGCAGGGCGCTGCGGGTGAGCCGCGCCATAGCGTGCTCTCGGAGCGCGAATTCCAGATCTTCTGCAAGCTCGCCGAGGGGAAGAGCGTCTCGGAGATCGCAGCCAAGCTGTTCCTCAGCGTGAAGACCGTCAGCACTTACCGCACACGGATCCTGGAGAAGATGAGCATGAAGACGAATGCTGACATCACCTATTACGCCATCAAGAACAACCTGCTGCAGTAGCTCATGGCGACGGCCCAAGTGCATCCACCCGACGCCAGCGATTCGGCCGCGGCCGAGCGGCGCATCCTCCTGATCGAGGATTCGGCAGTGCTCACGCGCCGGCTGATCGATCTGCTCTCGGAGCCGGGTCGCGTGGAGGTTGCCGCCCAGGCCAGCACGCAGACCGAAGCCCTGCAGCGCCTGCAGGAAGCCGCGTTCGATGTCCTGGTGGTGGATATCGAGCTCGCCGAAGGCAACGGAGTAGCCGTGATCCGGCATGCGCGCCAGGTGTATCCGCCACAGGCACAGCCACTCATCGTGGTGCTGACCAACTACGCCTCGGACTTCGTCCGCGACCATTGCTTTGCGGCGGGCGCCGATTATTTCCTCGACAAAATGCGCGACATCGCCCTGCTCAAGGCGATCGTGGTGGACGGACACTCGAAGTGGGCGCCGCCGCCCGCGAGCCACTGATCTTCGGACGCACGCGCCATGGCGCCGGGGGTGGTGCCTCGAGCGGATCAGCTCTCGTGCGGGAGCGGAACCCCGAAGCGCAGAGTCGTGCCCGCGCCTGCACGCGATTCGACGCTCATCGAGCCGCCGAGCGCGTGGATGCGCTGGCGCATCCGCATCAGCCCGTGTGAGCTGGTGATCTGCGGTCCGGAGCTGTCGAATCCCTGCCCGTCGTCGGTCAGGGTGACCATGCATTGCGCCGCGTTGCCGCCGAGAACCAGCTCGACGCGCCGGCAGCGTGCATGTCGCAAGATGTTGGAAAGGCCCTCCTGTACGGCGCGGAACAGTCCGATGGCCATATCCTTGGAAAGGGAGTCACAGGGGTGCTCGACGAGGACCTCGCACTCGAGGCCGGCCTGGGCACAGGTGGCCTCAACATGCGCCCGGATTGCAGTCGCCAGACCAAAATGCTCCAGCAGCGAGGGTCGCAGCTGTTCCACGATGCGGCGCTTGAGGTCCATGGCTTCGTCGAGCACGCTGCCGAGCTGTGCCAACCTGTCCTGCACGGGCTTTTCCTGCCCCGGCGAGAGCCGCGACTGCAGCCACGAGAGATCCATCTTTGCAGCGGTCAGCAGGCCCCCGAGCTCATCGTGGAGCGTGCGTGCGAGCTGCGATTTCTCCTGCTCGGCGAGCGACTGCAGGTGAGTTGAGAACGCCGATAACTCGTGGGTGCGCGCCTCCACGAGCCGCTCGAGTTCAGACACCTCGATGTCGCGCTGCTCCACAATCATCGCCTCCGCACTCGATTTGCCGGGCTCTCGGGAAGCGTTCCGGCACGCCACCTGCCGGACCTCCTGTGAAGCGTTCCGGCACACCACGCGCTGCGGTTTAGCAGATGCGGCTCGTGACCGCCACCTCGGCTGCGAGCGCGGTGACACCTCGACTGCAGGGCCTCGCCCAACTAGACGGTCAGGACCAGCAGCATGCCGACGATGATGGCCAGCAATGATGAAAGGTCGCGAACGCTCATGATCCGGTGACTCTGAATCGAATGGCGTCCCAGCCTGGACCGTCCTCGACGCCGCGACCACTCCCGACCGGCCGTTCCGCGCGCGGACGCGGCTGAATTGCGTGTCGGAGGAATCCTACAGATCGAGCGCGAGGGGAGCATAGCGGGGTCACCCACCTCTAGCGCGGTGGAGGAGGGTTGCCCCCGTTCGGCTCGCTTGGCGTTTGGCTCGAATTCGCGCCGGTCTCGCCATAACTCTTATTGCGCGCCTGGGCAGCCGAATCTCCAGCAGGGTCCTTGCTCTCGCCAAACGTGTTGACATCGCCGCTGGCCGTCGCGGTGCTCTTTGGGGGTGGACCTGCGGGGCGCGCGGCAGCTGGACTCGTGGCTTGCTGCGAGCAACCGAGTAGGGAGACCATCAACAGTGCACAGGATGCACCCACAAGCATCTTCATGAGCGTCACCTTGGGAAAGCCCTGAAACCGAGACTCACCATACCGGTGGCCGCACCGACGGGCAGTCGGCAAGGATCACATGCCGGTGGCCAGGACTCCGAACGGGCTGTAGGAGCGGGCCGACTCGACTGCCGCCGCGCGCGGGGCCGGCGCGTGAGCCGAGAAGCGCGTGAGAGTGGGCGCGGCAACACCAACACAAGGAGGCCCGCCGGGGGCGGGCCTCTACAACGGACTCGTCGGAATTCTTACTTGGGCTGCGCAGACTGGTCCGTGCTGGTGCTGGCCTTGTGATGCTTCTTCCCGTGGTGCTTCTTCACGCTCTTGGCCGGCGCGCTGGCTGACTGGTCTGCCGGCGGCGGCGTGTCGGCGGCGAACACCGGGCCCGCGAGCAGGATCAGACTCAGGACGGGGACGACTTGCTTGAACATCGAGAGGGTCTCCACTAGAGGTTGAGGGGTCAGGCGCTGACGGCTTGAGTTCCTGGCCGCCGCGGCCGCCCTATTATGACGGAAATCGGCCCGCTTTTTCGGGCCCCTCATCAGCCCTGCGTCGCGTAGCGGGCGCAGCTCGAGTCAGTGCCCCTCGAAGGCGACCAGGGTGCGCACCGGAACCCCGAGCGCTTCGAGCTTGCGCCGGCCTCCCAGCTCGGGCAGATCGATGATGAAGCAGCCCGCGAGGATCTGGGCTCCCAGGGCGCGCAGCAGTCGGACCGCCCCCTCGGCGGTGCCGCCGGTGGCGATCAGGTCATCCACGAGAATGATCCGCTCTCCCGGCAGGACCGCATCCTGGTGCATCTCCATCTCATCGAGGCCGTACTCCAGTGAGTAGGCGACGCGCACCGTCGTGTGCGGCAACTTGCCCTTCTTGCGGATGGGGACGAATCCGGCAGCGAGCTGATGTGCGACCGCACCGCCGAGAATGAAGCCGCGGGCCTCGATGCCCGCCACACGATTGACCTTGGCCGTCGTCCAGGGCTCGACGAGCTCGTCCACCACCCGGCGGAAGGTGCGCGCGTTGCCCAGCAAAGTGGTGATGTCCCGGAACTGGATTCCCGGCTTGGGGTAGTCGGGAATCGTGCGGATGGCGTCTTTGATCTCCTGAACTGTGCCCGGGTCCACCGCCTCACTCTACTCCGGTTTCCTGCCCTTGGCTCCAGCCCCCCTGACGGGCGCCGGCGGGCTTGCCCCAGACGAGGGTGCGATTGTTGGCAGGCATTGCATGATCGGCGAGCAGCACCAGGCCCGCCGCGCTCGCGAGCCTCTGCACGGCCTCGAAATCGCGAATGCCGCTGTGCGGGTCACGCGCCCGCAGAAAATCATCGAAAGCAGCATTGCTGGTACTGGTATGGCGGCCGGCGTAGCGGAAAGGACCGTAGATGCATACGACGGCAGGCTCGACCAGCGCGGTATCCAGTCCCCGGAAGAATTCCTGGACGCTGCTCCAGCTCATGATGTGCAGAGTGTTTGCACTGAAGAGCCCATCCACAGGCGCTACCCGCCAGGGCCGGGCGCGTACATCGAGCTCGATCGGCTCGCGCAGGTTCGCCGGCCCCTGCTGAGCAATCCGCGCGCGCAGTCCGGCGAGGTTCTCACCCACCTCGCTCGGCTGCCAGGTGAGATGCGGAAGGTGGGCGGAAAAGTGCAGGGCATGTTGACCGGTGCCGCTGCCGACCTCGAGGACCGAGCGGGTGCTGGCGAAGGAAGCCGTGAGAACGCGCAGGATGGGGTGTTTGTTGCGCTCGCAGGCTTCAGAGAGCGTCTGCTGTTCGATCGTCAAGGGTCAGCATCGCGTGGGTGACGGGCACACAAGTCTGCCACGCGCGCGCGCCGTCGGGGCGGCTGCGTGATCGGGGCTCGCATGGGAGAATGACGACTTCCGATCATTTGAAGGCCCCCATTCCATGCAAGCCATTGAAGCGCTTCTGCAACGGCATTCGGCGCGCGCCCTGGGCGAGCCAGCGCCGGATGATGCCGCGCTCGCGCTGATGTTTCAGAGTGCGGCCCACGCGCCCGATCACGGGCGCCTGCGCCCGTGGCGCTTCATACTCATTCGCCACGACGCGCGCGGGCAGCTTGGCGAGTTGCTGGCCGAGCATCTGCGCCGCACCCGTCAGCCGATCTCGGAAGAGGCGCTCGAGCGCGAACGGCAGAAAGCCTTCCGCGCCCCGGTGATCATTGCCGTTGCCGCCATTATCGCGCTCAACGCGAAAGTACCGCCCATCGAACAGGTCCTCTCGGCTGGTGCGGCTGCTTATGGCCTGATGCTCGCGGCATTCTCGCTGGGGTTCAACGCCATGTGGAAGACCGGCGGGCCGGCGTACGATGAGACGGTGAAGTCGGCCCTCGGACTGGCGCAGAAGGATGCCCTTGTCGGCTTTCTCTACGTGGGCACCGAGGAGCGCAGCGCGCAGCCGCCGGCGCGGC
>Ga0070741_10015161_pt1 | contig 13139 bp, 12 predicted proteins | sample Coa_R1_4_FD_66440 | JGI IMG/M metagenome (GOLD analysis project Ga0070741, IMG submission 66440) | Surface soil microbial communities from Centralia Pennsylvania, which are recovering from an underground coalmine fire - Coalmine... | ecosystem: Environmental > Terrestrial > Soil > Unclassified ...
GTTTCCTGTTCTGGCACCACCGGCGTCGGCTGTCCCGCAAATTGTGTTTGTCCGTAGCCCGGCTGGCTTCCATAGTCCGCGTATTGCGGAGCTTGCTCAGTCGGCTTGGCCACCCCAGAGGGCAGGAAGTACGCCGCAATCGCCGCAGCCGACTGAAGGAACGACGTGACCAGCACCAAGATCAGGCCGACGCCCGGGTCGACGCTGATCTTCACTCCGGGAACCTCTGCCGGCGAAGAGGTTCCCAACCCAATGAGCAAAAAGAGCAGGCAAAGGAACCCGGCGATTGAGAGCCCAACGACCACAGCGTCGGCGGCCTGGTGTTTGCGGATCACCCCCAGCAGCGCGATGAGCGCGGCCGCGACGAGCAAGCCGAGCCCCGCGATACCAACACCGTTGCCGGCGTTCTGGAAGAAGCTGACAGACCTGCTGAGGTGCGACATGTCGACATTCGACTTGTCGACGTTGGTCAGATCCACGTTCAGACTCGTCTTCGCGTACGGCGCGAAAGCGAGGAAGAAACTGATGATGCCGAGGGCCACCACAGCGAGGTTGAGGAAGAACGACACCCCTCTGCCCTGCCGCGGCGGTGCCGGGTAGCCCGGCGGCTGGCCGTATCCGTATCCCTGGCCGTAGGGGCCCGGTCCGGTCGGGAATGTCATGACGTGCTCCTTCTCAACGGTTGTCTAGGCCATCATTCCTGGCAGCCGACTGCTCGGTTACGCAGCCCCATCCCAGTGGCATGCTGGCGTCATGTGGTGGCATTACTGGTGGCTGATCTTCCCCTTCGGTGGTGCCATCGGTGCTGGGTTGAGAGCGCTCGCCGCCGCCAACGAGCGGCGCGCCGAACGGCGGCTCGAGCGCTATCGCATCAAGCAGCAGGCCAAGATCGCCGTCGCCGAAGCCGCCGGACGCGGCCGCACCAACGAGGCCGCGAATCGTCGGGAAATGATGCGGGTTCTCGACGAGCACCGCAGGAACGACGAGAAGTGGCTCGAGTATGAGCTCGACATCGCGAAGCTGCTCGACTTCCCGATGATGACCGACATGCGCAACCCGCTCACGATCGCGTTTCACAAAGCTCGCCGACGGGCCGACCTGCTCCGTCCGGAAAACGTCGACGACCTGGCGGGCGATCGTGACGCGCAACTCGCGTACCGCGATGCGGTCGCCGACTACGTCAGCGCTTTCGACATCGCCGAAGCCGAGGCGATCCGGCGCCGCCGCAGCGACTTCTCATCGGACGAACAAGAACGCATCGAACGCGCGCAGCACCTGATGCGGCTCGCCACCGACGACGCGGCTACCCCGCAGGAACGGCAGAGCGCATACACCAAGGCCCGCAAGGAACTTGACGGACTCATCGCATTGCCGACGACCACCCGGGCGAGCATCGAACGCAAGATCGCCAACGAGATCCAGGCCTAGCAGTCGACAGACCCGGCGAGATACCTCTGCAGCGTCGGTCCGATCCATGCGACGACGTCCTCGCGCGACATGCCGGCGACGGGCGGCAGCTTCAGCACATAGCGACAGAGGGCAAGGCCGAGGATCTGTGTTGCGATCAATCCCGCGCGCGCCGCGGCGTCGCGTGGCACCAACCGTGCGACCAACGGTTCGAGCTGACCGACGAAGATCTGCCGCATCCGTTGTGCCGCTTCGCTGTTCGTCGTGCTGGTTCTCAGTAGCAGAACCAGAGCCTCGTCGTCCTCCCACCGGTTGAGGAAGTGGGTGACGACGGCCTTGCCCACATCGCTCTCGTCGACGCCGGAGAGGTCGGGGAACCGTAGGTCGAATTCGGCTGCGGCGGCGAACAACTGGTCCTTGCTCCCGTAGTAGCGCATCACCATCGCCGGGTCGATCCCCGCGTCGGCGGCGATCGCGCGGATCGTCGCGGCGTCGTAGCCGACCGCGGCGAAGCGCTCGCGTGCGGCAGAGAGGATCGCAGCCTTCGTGCGCTCGGAGTTTCTGGCCATGTCAACGATTGTAGGCCAACAGGTGTTGACATATGCCGCGATTGGGTGCAGTGTTGATGTCAACAAGCGTTGACAAAGGAGGGTGTGAGATGACGACGACGACAGATGTGCTGGTAGTGGGCGCCGGGCCCACCGGATTGACGTTGACCGCGGCGCTCACCCAGCGGGACGTGCAGACGACGTTGGTCGACGCGCTGCCCGCCGGCGCGAATACGTCCCGGGCGGCCGCGGTGGCTGCCCGGACGCTGGAGGTCCTTGAAGAAATCGACGTCAGCGAGCGACTCGTCGAGCACGGCATGAAGGCGCCGAGGTTCAGCATGCGGGACCGCGACCACGTCCTCATGCCGCTGGACTTCAGCGGCCTGCCGACCGCCTACCCCTACACGCTGATGATCTCGCAGGCAGACACCGAACGCGTGCTGCTCGACCGTCTCCAGGAACTCGGCGGAGCTGTGATACGGCCGAAAAAGCTGAGCGGAGTGCGCCAGGAGACCAACTGGGCTACAGCCACTTTCGACGACGGCGACGAGATCCGCGCGCGTTATGTGGTCGGTGCCGACGGTATGCACAGCACCGTGCGGGCGGCAGCAAACATCGGCTTCCGTGGCCATGCGTATCCGGAGTCGTTCGCGTTGGCCGACGTCCGGCTCACCGGCGGCGCTCCGGTCGACGAGATCCTCCTCTTCTACGCCCGGACGGGCCTTTTGGTGGTGGCGCCGCTGCCCGGCGGCATCTTCCGCATCGTCGCACCGGTCGCTGACGCGCCACCTCAGCCGACCCAGGACTTCGTCCAGAAACTACTCGACTCGCGCGGATTCGGCCCCGGCCGGTTGGCTGTAACGGACGTTATCTGGGGCTCCCACTTCAAGATTCACCACCGCGTCGCTGACAGCTACCGGTCTGGCCGCCTCCTCCTCGCCGGCGACGCCGCCCATGTGCACAGTCCCGCGGGCGGGCAGGGGATGAACCTGGGCATCCAGGATGCAGTCGCACTGGCCGACGCGTTGGACCGCGTCGTCGACGGGGCGTCAGACCAGCTGCTCGATGCCTACAGCGACGCACGCCGTCCGCTGGCTCAGCAGGTGGTGCGGTTCACCGACCAGCTGACCCGGATAGCGACGCTGCCGACGGCACTGCGGCCGGCCCGCAACGTCGCGATGATGGCGGCGTCGCACGTGCCCTTCGTGCAGCACGCGCTGACGTGGCGGCTCAGCGGGCTGGTGTACCGCTAGGCGTCGTCGGCGAAATAGCATTCCAGGTCGTGATTTCCTCGAAATCAACGACCTGGAATGCTATTTCGGCGCAAGAGAACTAGGCCGCAGCCGCGTCGGGATCGGGCTCGCCGCCGAACTGCGTGAGGTACAGCTCGGCGTAGCGCCCGCCGCGGGCCAGAAGCTGCTCGTGAGTCCCGCGTTCGGCAATCCGGCCATCCTCGACGACGAGGATCACGTCAGCCGCTCGCACGGTCGACAGCCGGTGCGCGATGACGATCGACGTCCGTCCGGCCAAGGCTTCCGAAAGCGCCTGCTGCACAGCGGCTTCCGACGCCGAGTCCAGCGACGCCGTCGCTTCATCGAGCACCACGACACGCGACCCGGCCAGCAACAGCCGCGCGATCGTCAGCCGCTGCCGTTGTCCGCCGGACAACCGGTAGCCCCGCTCTCCCACCACGGTGTCGAGGCCGTCGGGCATGTCAGCGACGACGTCGGCCAACCGCGCACGCTCCAGCGCCTCCCACAGCTCGGCGTCTGTCGCATCCGTCTGCGCCAGTAGAAGGTTGGAGCGGATCGTCTCGTGGAAGAGATGCCCGTCCTGGGTGACCATCCCGACGGTGTCGCGCAACGAGGCGAAGGTGAGGTCGCGGACGTCGACGCCGTTGAGCCGTACTGCACCTGCGTCGACGTCGTAAAGGCGCGCCAGCAGCGATGCGATCGTCGACTTTCCCGCACCCGACGAGCCGACCAACGCCACCATCTTGCCGGGTTCAGCGGTGAACGAAATGCCGTGCAGCACTTCGACTCCCCCACGGTCGTCGAGTTCGGCGACTTCTTCCAACGACGCCAACGAGACCTTCTCGGCCGACGGATAGCTGAAGCGAACGTCGTCGAACTCCACCGAGACGGGGCCGTCGGGCACGGCGACCGCATCGGGCTTCTCGCGGATCAGCGGCACGAGGTCGAGCACCTCGAAGACCCGCTCGAAACTCACCAGCGCGCTGGCGATTTCGACGCGCGCATTGGCCAGCGCGGTCAGCGGCGCGTACAACCGCGTCAACAACAGGGCCAGAGACACGATCGCGCCGGCTTGCAAATGCCCACCGATCGCCAGCGCGCCACCCAGCCCGTACACGAGCGCGAGCGCCAGCGCCGACATCAACGTCAACGAGTTCATGAACGTCGACTGCAGCATCGCCGAGCGCACCCCGATGTCGCGCACACGCCCGGCCCGCACTGCGAACTCACGCGATTCGCGTGTCGGGCTGCCGAACAGCTTCACCAGCGTCGCGCCGGGAGCCGAAAAGCGTTCTGTCATTTGGTCGGTCATCGTCGCGTTGTAGATCGCACTTTCGCGGCTCAACCGCGCCATCGCGGTTCCGATGCGCCGAGCCGGCACCACGAACAACGGCACCAACAGCAGCGACAACACCGTGATCTGCCAAGAGATTCCGACCATCACCGCCAGCGTCAGCGTCAGCGTGACCGCGTTGGACACCACCCCGGACAGCGTGTCGGAGAACGCGCGCTGCGCGCCGATCACGTCGTTGCCGAGCCGGCTGACCAGCGCGCCGGTGCGGGTGCGGGTGAAGAACGCGACCGGCATCCGCTGCACGTGGTCGAACACCGCGGTGCGCAGGTCGAGAATCAATCCCTCGCCGATCGTCGACGACAGCCAGCGGGTGACCAGTGACACGGCGGCCTCGGCCAACGCCGCCGCCGCGATGACAAGCGCGATCAACACGACCGTCGACGCCGCACCGCCGCGCACGATCGCGTCGACGACCTTGCCGGCCAACAGCGGCGTGGCGACGGCAAGCAGCGCACTCACGATGCTCACGGCGACGAACGCGCCCAGCCGCCGGTGATGGCGGTCGGCGAAACGCCAGATGCGGCCGATCAGTCCGCGATCGGCCAGTGACCGAAGTTCTCCGCCTCGCGCATGCATCTGCCGGTACAGCGTGCTCCTGGCGACCGTTTCAAGGCTCATGCTCCCCACGGTAAAACCTCAACAAAGGATTAGGTCAACGACTTCCCGTCACACCACGCCGAAATATCCGATCACTGCGGCGCCGACCACGACGATGAGCGGATTCAACTTCGTGAACACAAAGATGCCGGTGCAAATGGCCGTCAACAGATAGGCCCGCCAATCGTGATCGGCGGCTCGGCTCATCACCAACGAGGTGGCGAGGATCAGGCCGACCGTCAGCGGAGCGAATCCCTTCTCGACCGCGAACCGCACACGCGACTTCTGCGCCTTCTGCCAAAACAGCGTCAAGACGTACACCAGGATTGCCGCCGGGGTGATCATCGCGACCGTGGCGATGATGCCCCCGAGAATTGCGCCGGGGACGCCACCGACCGACAGACCGGCGCCGTAGCCGACGAGCGTGACGATCAGGATGCTCGGTCCCGGCGCGGCCTGCGATATCGAAAAGATGTCGGCGAATTGCGGATTCGTCAGCCAGTGGTCGACGCGCACCGCTTTCATGTGCATCTCGGGCAGCACCGCGTTTCCGCCCCCGATCGAGAGCAGCGACAGCGTCGCGAACATCGTCGCAATTTGGACGTATGTACTCACGCGGTGCGTTTCCGTGGCCACGCCCACAACAGAGCGAGTGGCGCGACGATCGCGAGCGTCAACGGAAGCGGCCACCGCAGCAAACCATTCAAGATGAAGGTCACCGCGCAGAGCGCGATCGGAATGAGCCCGGTCAAACACTTCTGCCCGGTCTTGATCACCATCGCCAACGTCAACGCCACGGCCGCCGCAGACGCGCCGTGGAGGCTGCCCTTCACCGCCGGCACCTCTTTGAACCGGAAGTAGAAATACCCCAACGCGAGGATGAAGACGACCGGCATGAAGCACAGCCCGAACAGAGCCGCGACCACACCGGGGATGCCGCCCATCTTCGTGCCGACGAACACGGCCATGTTCACTTGATTGGCGCCGGGCAGAATCCGGCACATGGTCATCGCGCTGAGGAACTCTTCCTCACCCATCCACTTCTTCTCGACGACGAGCACTTCGCGCGACCACGCCGACAACCCGCCGCCGAACGACGCGAGTGCGATGTGATTGAAGGTCCATGCCAACTCGAACAGCGAAACCTCTTCGCGCGCAAGCTCGCTCTCACTCATGCATGAGGTCTTCGTCGTGCGGGAAGTCGTCCTCTATGTGCGTCGACGGGTCCATCGGATCCGGCGGATCGTACTGGTGCGACAGGTCCCAGTCCGCGTCGAACACTTCTTTCAGCCGCGCGACAACGTCATGGTTGGTGATCGTCACACCAAGCTCGCGGCGCAGATCGAAAGCGCTGCGGTCGATGTTCATCGACCCGACGATCGCGTGCTGGCTGTCCGCGATCAGCAGCTTCGCGTGCACCCGCAGGTTCTTCTGCTTGTGCACCTTGACGCCGATCCGGCGCAGCGTGCGCAGCGACGCGAATGTGTCGAGCACGTCCCAGTCGGAGATACCGTGCCGCCCCCCGCACAGCACACGCACCTTGACCCCACGGTCAGCGGCGGCCGCGATGCGATCGAGGATCACCGCGTCGACGTACTTGGGATGCTGAATGTCGAGCCGTTCCTTCGCGCTGTCGATGAAGTGCGCCATGTGGTAACGCGAATTCGAGTTGCTCCAGAGCAGTCCTTCGTAGGTGGGGCATGTCCATTCGCGGTGGTCCCAGTCGGCGTCGAAAACTTCGGCAATCTGCGCCACGTGCCGGGGATGGTCGGTAATCAGACCGTAGTCGCGGGTGAGCGAGAAATACTTTGGGCACAGGTTGAACGTCGCAACGAGCGCCGCCTTCTTGTCGGCGACAATCGATTTTTCGTGGGTCACATAGAATTGCGGATTAGACCACTGAACTTTTACCCCGGCCTTTTCGAGCTTGTCGAATGTCTCGTCGTTCGCCCGGTCGCCGCCAGAGCGGGCCGGGTTCAGCATGACACGCACGTCGACGCCGTTGTTCTTCCGGTCGATGACCGCCTGAATAAAGCTTTCTTCGGTGAACGTGAATTGCTTTATCAGGAGCGAGGTTTGCGCTGATTGGATGAATTCGTGAACCGGCGCCAACCCGTCATCAGGTTCGACAATCACGCGCGGCGCGAAAGGACGCATAAGAGTCGGATGGTAGCACCGCGTCAATATCGTCGCTTTGCTATTACGCGGATTTCGCATCGCCACGGCCAACCCGTTCAGCGTCGCCGCCCGCGCCTACCTTCCTCGCAGTCGTTCATCAGGCAAGATTGACCGCATGGACAGTGCTGCCTCGCCACGCGTGCTCGTAGTGGACGACGACGCCGACGTGCTGGCGTCGTTGGAGCGGGGGTTGCGGCTGTCAGGGTTCGACGTGGCGACGGCCACCGACGGCGCCGAGGCCCTGCGCAGCGCAACGGAGACACGTCCGGATGCGATCGTGCTCGACATCAACATGCCTGTGCTTGACGGCGTCAGCGTCGTCACCGCCCTGCGCGCGATGGACAACGACGTACCGGTCTGCGTGCTGTCCGCGCGCAGTTCCGTGGACGACCGCGTCGCGGGGCTGGAAGCCGGCGCCGACGACTATCTGGTGAAGCCGTTCGTGCTGGCCGAGCTGGTGGCTCGGGTGCGGGCGCTGCTGCGTCGCCGCGGCTCGACGGCGACGTTCTCGTCCGAGACCATTCAGGTGGGGCCCCTGGAGGTCGACATCCCCGGCCGTCGGGCGCGCGTCAACGGCGTCGACGTGGACTTGACCAAGCGCGAGTTCGACCTGCTGGCCGTGCTCGCCGAGCACAAGACGGCCGTGCTGTCGCGGGCTCAGTTGCTCGAGCTGGTCTGGGGGTACGACTTCGCCGCCGACACCAACGTCGTCGACGTGTTCATCGGTTATCTGCGCCGCAAGCTGGAAGCCGGCGGCGCGCCGCGGCTGCTGCATACGGTGCGTGGAGTGGGATTCGTCCTAAGGACACAGTGAACTGGTTGTCGCACATCTTCCGCCGCACCCCGTCGTTGCGGCAGCGAGTGGCGTTCACCAGTGCGATCGCTGCGGCGATCGTCGTCGTCATCGCAGGCACGGTTGTCTGGGTCGGCATCACCAATGCTTGGAACGAGCGGCTGGACCGACGGCTCGATGAGGCGGCCGGGTTCGCGATCCCGTTCATCGTGAGCGGCCGCGGGGAAATTCCACCCTCGCCCAACGCTCACGACGTCGTGATCACCGTTCGGCGAGGCGACAAGTTCAGCTCGAATTCCAGTGTCGTGTTGCCACCGCTGGCGTCCGGGTACGCCGACACTTCCGTCAACGGAGTGCGCTACCGCGTGCGCACCGTCGATATACGTGCGCCCGAGCCGATGACCGTCGCAGTCGGCGCAACATATGACGCGACGATCGCCGACATCAACAACCTGCATCGCCGCGTGATCATCATTTGCACTCTCGCGATCGGAGCCGCGACCGTCGGGGGATGGATCTTGGCCGCATTCGCGGTGCGGCCCTTCAAGCGGTTAGCACAACAGACCCGGTCGATCGAGGCCGGCGACCCGGCACCGGACATTGACATCCGCGGAGCCACTGAGGCCGTCGAAATCGCCGACGCGGTCAAGGGCCTGCTGGAGCGGATCTGGAACGAACAGGACCGCACCAAGGCGGCGCTGGCGTCGGCGCGTGACTTCGCCGCGGTGTCGTCGCATGAGCTCCGCACGCCGTTGACGGCGATGCGCACCAACCTCGAGGTGCTGTCCACGCTGGACCTGCCCGACGAGCAGCGCAAGGAAGTGCTCAACGACGTGATCCGCACGCAGTCGCGGATCGAGTCGACGCTGTCGGCGCTCGAACGGCTGGCCCAGGGTGAGCTGTCGACGTCCGAAGACCACGTCCCCGTCGACATCACCGACTTGCTGGACCGTGCTGCTCACGACGCCATGCGCGTCTACCCCGAACTTGACGTGTCGCTGATGCCGTCGCCGTCGGTGATCATCGTGGGCTTGCCGGCCGGGCTCCGGCTGGCCGTCGACAATGCGATCGCCAACGCGGTCAAACATGGTGGCGCGACGCGGATTCAGCTGTCGGCGGTCAGCTCGCGCGCCGGTGTGGAGATCGCAGTCGACGACAACGGCACCGGGCTGCCTGAGGAAGAGCGCAAGGTGGTGTTCGAGCGGTTCTCGCGGGGCTCGACGGCGTCGCAGTCCGGCTCTGGCCTGGGACTGGCGCTCGTCGCCCAGCAGGCCGAATTGCACGGCGGCACAGCGTCATTGGAGGCAAGTCCGCTCGGTGGCGCGCGATTGCTGTTGCGGCTGCCGGGCCCGACGCCACCAGACCCGTTCTGAGTCCGCGAGCGTGCGTGTCGGCACGTCGACACGCCCATGTTCGGTGTACCGCGGCGCACGCTCGCGCGGGATGAACGTCAGGGGCACACTGGGAGCGTGGCAGACGACAACACACTTTCGCGGATCAACGCACTGGTCGCCGAGGAGAAAGAGCTGCGAGCCAAGGTGCAGCGCGGCGAAATCAGCGAAGACGAGGAACACTCGCGGCTGCGAGCGGTCGAAACGGAGCTGGACCAATGCTGGGATCTGCTGCGGCAGCGGCGCGCGCTGCGCGAAACCGGCGGTGATCCGCAAGAGGCCCACGTACGCCCGCCCGACCAGGTCGAGGGCTACCTGAACTGACTTCTTCGTATGACGCCGTCGTCGTTGGCGGCGGCCACAACGGGCTCGTCGCTGCGTGTTATCTCGGGCGCGCCGGCAAGCGAGTACTGGTGCTAGAGCGCCTCGACCACGTCGGCGGAGCGGCTGTGTCCGCGCGGGCGTTCCCCGGTGTCGACGCCCGGCTGTCGCGCTATTCGTATCTGGTCGGCCTGATGCCGTCGCGCATCGTCGACGAGCTCGGTCTCTTGGTGCGCCTGGCGCGGCGGAGGTATTCGTCGTACACGCCCGATCCTTCGACCGGCGGCCGAACCGGCCTGCTGGTCGCATCCGGTGACGGTTTCGCCGCGGATTTCTACCAGCGCTGCGCGAATGTCACGCGGGCGCTGTGGCCGACGATGCTCGAACCGTTGCTGCGACGCTCCGACGCGAGGCGGCTGGTGGGTGACGACGCCGCGTGGTCATCGATGGTCGAGGAACCGATCGGGCGCGCGATCACGTCGGCGGTTCCCGACGACCTTGCGCGCGGAGTGATTGCGACGGATGCATTGATCGGCACGTTCGCCCGGCTCGACGACGAATCACTGCGCCAGAACGTCTGCCTTCTGTACCACGTTTTCAACGACTGGGACGTTCCAATCGGCGGGATGGGCGCGGTCACCTCCGCGCTTACGCAGGCGGCTGCGCGGTACGGAGTCGAAATCGTATGCAGTGCCGCGGTTTTCGCTGTCTCTGGCGCTGGCGAGGTGCGATATCGGCTTGACGACGTCGAACGTGTGGCGCACGGACAGTTCGTGCTTGCGGGTGTGACGCCCACGGTGCTGGCATCGTTGCTCGGTTCTGCCGCACCGGCGTCTGCGCCGGGCTGTCAAGTCAAGGTCAACCTGATGCTCGAGCGTCTTCCCCGCCTGCGCGACGAAAGCGTGGCTGTCGAGCAAGCTTTCGGCGGGACGTTCCATGTGAACGAGACCTACAGCCAACTGGAGGCCGCGTACGGCCAGGCCGCCGCCGGTATCGTCCCGGATCCGCTGCCCTGCGAGATCTACTGCCACTCGCTGACCGATCCGAGCATTCTGTCGCCGACACTGCGAGCAACGGGTGCGCAGACGCTGACTGTCTTCGGGCTGCACACGCCGCACGGTGTCGGTAACCGAGACCAGCTCACGTCGGCGGTCTTTGATTCGCTGGATTCTGTTCTCGCCGAACCGATTCAGAGCGTCATCATGCCGGAGTGCGTCGAGACGAAAACCACCGCAGACTTGGACGCGGCGCTGGGCATGACGGCGGGGAATATCTTTCACGGCGGCCTCGAGTGGCCGTTCGCCGACGACGACGATGCTCTCGACACGCCAGGCCGCCGCTGGGGCGTCGCGACTCAGCATGAACGAGTCCTGTTGTGCGGTGCTGGTTCTCGTCGCGGCGGCGGAGTGTCGGGCGTCGGTGGCCACAACGCCGCGATGGCCGTCCTGGAGTATTCCTAATCGGCGCGAGCGTGGGTCGCCACTTGTCGCAGTATCCGCCGCAAGGTTCGCAGGTCGTCGGCGCTCAGCGCTGCCAGCACGTCGGGGGCCGGATCGTCGACGTCATCAATCGTCGCGACGACGTCGCGGCCTGCATCGGTGAGCGACACCAGCTTGCACCGGCGGTTGTCCGGGTCGATGCGCCGCACCACGAGCCCGCGCGCCTCCAGATCGTTGACCGCAACCGTGGCGGCGGGTGCGTCGACGGTCGCAGCCTCAGCGAGTTCCTTGACCGTCATCGGCGTACGCGCCAGCCTGCGGAGAATGCGAACCCTGCTGAACGGCAGGCCCGTTCGCTCGACAGCGGCCTTGCGCCAGCTGTCCTTGTTGTCGATCACGAAAGCCGCCATCTGACGCCAGACCTGGTCGGCCAATCGTTCACGCGGCACGGGACGACTCCCGGCGCACCGGCTCCGCGATCAACGGCGCCAATCGCTCCGCCGAACGCATCGCACGCGGCGACGTCGACGTGATGGCCAGGACAATGATGACAACCCCGAGTCCTGCGCATACGAACCACAGCGGCCGGGCCAACGCGGCGAAGTCGGAACTGACTGCGGCCAAAGCTCCACCGGCCAGCGAACCACACAGTGCCACACCGATGCTCACGCCCACCTGGCGGCTGGTCGACGCAACGGCCGAGGCCGCACCGGCGCGATCGGTCGGCATACCACTGACGGCGGCCGTCGTAATCGGCGCGTTGACCATCGCAAAGCCGACACCGAACACCGCGAACACGACGAGCAGAGCCCAGACCGGCGTGCTCGTCGTCAGCCTCGTCAGCATGAGCGTCGCCGCCGTGATCATGATCCCGGCGACCAGTAGAGACGGCCGGCTGCCAAACCTGCCGACCAGCCGGCCGGACAGCGGCGAAAAGATCAGCGCCCCAATGGCTATCGGCAGATATATCAGCCCGGTGTGTAGAGCGCTGAAGTGCCGCTCGCCCTGCAGATACAGCGACATCATGAAGAGAAAGGCGCCGTAGGCGGCGAACGCGCACACCGCGATCATCGTCGCGGAGCTGAAGGGCACGCTGCGGAAGAATCGCAGGTCGATGAACGGGTCGCGGCGCCGCGCTTCGTAGAACAGGAAGGCAACGAAGGCCGCCAATGCAACTGCCGCAACGGAAATGGTACGCGCGTCGGTCCAGCCCATGCCGGGTCCCTCGATGAGCACAAACACGACGCCGAACAGGAACGCGACGCCCAGGCTCTGACCGACGGGGTCGACGTCGCGCATGGTCGTGGACTTCGACTCGGGAACGAAGATCGCGGTCAACGCTATGGCGGCAATGCAGATCGGCAGGTTGATCCAGAACACTGCGCGCCAGTCGATCCACTGGATCAGCGCTCCGCCGACCATCGGCCCCAGCGCCATCGAGATGCCGACGACTCCACCCCACACTCCGATCGCGCGGGCGCGTTCGACCCGTCCGGTGAACACCTGCGTAATGATCGACATGGCAACGGGATTCATCATTGAGCCGCCGATCGCCTGCACCAAACGTGCGCCGATCAGCGCGTCCATGTTCGGCGCGAGGCTGCACAGCAACGACCCCAGCGCGAACACCGTCAGCCCGATCTGGAACGTGCGCCGGCGACCGAAACGGTCGGCGGTGGCGCCGGCAAGCAACAGCAACGACGCCAGCACAAGCGTGTAGATGTCGATCACCCACTGCAACTGCGACGGTGATGCGTGCAGGTCGGTTCGGATCGACGGGATCGCGACGTTGACGATGGTGGCGTCCATCGACACGATCAGCAGGCTCAGGCAGCACGACGTCAGGATGATCGCCTTG
>Ga0070741_10015162_pt1 | contig 13139 bp, 9 predicted proteins | sample Coa_R1_4_FD_66440 | JGI IMG/M metagenome (GOLD analysis project Ga0070741, IMG submission 66440) | Surface soil microbial communities from Centralia Pennsylvania, which are recovering from an underground coalmine fire - Coalmine... | ecosystem: Environmental > Terrestrial > Soil > Unclassified ...
CAGGCCAGGTCAAATAGGACTGCTCGAGCCAGGAAGTGAGGCCTGCCCAGCCCTTTCACCTCGCGGCCCGTTCGAGCGATGGCCGTATCAGCGACCCTCTGGCAACTCTCCCGGGGCCCTGAGGTCCAGCGCGGAGACCTGAGGCGCCGACCCTCCCACTGAGGGCGAGCGCGGTGCGCAACCATTGTTCATGGGCCGCGGACAACGCGGCGATGAGGTAGGCGGGACCGACACCAGTCCGTTCGCCTCAGCGCCTACGCACAATGCGCGGCCCGTGGTGACCACTCAGATGACCGCGGAAGGCTAAGAGCTCAGCCCTAGCCACCCGCGACACCGACAGACCGCCTACCTGCCTAAACACAACCTGAGGCGGACCGATGACTGTGCTCTGAGCGGCTCACGAGCGGTTCGGGGCCTGTACTTCACTGCTGTACTCGCCGGTCCATGATCAGGAAAATGGACGTTTCCGCAGGTCAAGTGGTGGGCGATACTGGGTTCGAACCAGTGACCTCTCCGGTGTGAGAGCTGATTCGCAATCTCATTGAATCGCGGGGAGGGGCATACTTGCTGGTCAAGTAGGCGCTCGGCGGTGTCTAGTGCGCTTGAATAGCCTCCTGCGGCGGGACGTTTGCTGACTCCGGACTGACTAAGCCACCTCAGATGGCCACCTAAGTATCGATCTTGGTGACCCAAATGAGGGATACTCCTGGCGTGGGGCTTGTGCACGTGATCGTCCCTGGCGCGGGAGTGATTCTAGCTGCGGGTCGGGGTCGCGTGACCTATAGCGGCAGGTCCTCTACGTTCTGGCCAATCACCCGAGAGCACATCGACATGGCGACCTGCAGAGCTTCTTTGGCCGTGGCAGGCGTGGGGACCACCAGTTCGTGAGCCCACTTGTTGCGTGCGCTTCGGACGCGGTCCATCCGCTGTCTGAAAGCGTCGTCGATGTGGCCGGCGAGGGTCAGATTCTCCGTTACCACGGAGGCAGTGAAGTCACGGCCCTTCAACTTCTTCCGCCGGTCCTTACCTACAAGAAACCCATGCTTACCTGAAGCCTCCATGATGTAGCGGTCCCAGAGAGTGGACTGGCAGGCCTCGGTGACTGACCACGCGAGGATGAGCGTCTCGTCGTAGTGCCTTTCCCGGTTCGCGCCGATCGCACGGTTGACGAACGAGAGCAGATCGATGGCCTGGCCGTAGACGCTTGCCGAGATGGCCTTGAAGATCTCGGTCGCGCGGTCTAAGGCAGCAGCTGGTATGGGCGCACTTCCGCCACTCGCCTTGCTCGACAACATCCAGTGCGCGTCGTTTAACAAACCACGGCCGATATCATGAGCCACCAGCGGGCCGCCGACTTTGATTATGTGTGCGTTGCTCACTGCACCGCTCGGGATGCGCTTGCCATCGACCTCATAGGCGGCGAGGCAGAGACAATACTCGAACGCATTGATCAGGGTCAGGGTGCTGTGCTTCTTCAGCCGGGGCCGGGTGCCTCCAGAAATACCAACGTCGACCAGGGCCCACTCGAGATCGCTCTCGTCGACATGGATCATCCCGCCCGCGCACCCGGTAAGCCTGATGCCGTCGGTAAGGGTGCCCTCCCACACCGGAGTCCAGAGCTTGTTGTAGACCGGATCTCTGAAGCGACCTTCTGGGTCGGCGTCTTTGGGATGTTTCACTAGCCAGCGCATGCCTGAGACTAAGTAGCTCGGCGGCCACCACGAATCGTCACTGCGGATCGCGGGCACTCCGTCACGATGCCACCGGGACTCGCTGCCAGACAACCGGACTCTCCGCGATCGGTTGCCGAGCCGCCACACGCAGGCCTGACCCGAGTTGGCGGCTTGCTGTTCCTGCCGAGCATCTACCCGCAGCGCTTCCCCGCCGACAGGTCGTACGCGCGGGTCCATCCTCAAGATCTAGCCCTATCACGGAAGTCGGGCCCATGATCTCCAATAAGCGGCCGACAACGTACCGCGCTTGATCACGACGCTCCGCGCCTCTGCCGCGCCAACGAAGCCCCGAACCGACCAGCACAGCTCGCAACCAAGACCCTGGAGATCTTCGAAGGCGCGAACGAGCTGCAGCAGTGGATCGTGGCCAGGCGGCTGATCGGGCGTGATGTGACCGGCTGACCTGCTGATACTTGGCACCGGCGGTTGTCGTCGTTTGTCGTCGTTCAGCAACGTCAATCACCGTCAGACGGCCTGTAGACGGCCTGATCATGAAACGATCGATCAAGCTCATCGAGCAATTCCTGGCCGCCGAAGCTGCTCGGCGTCCGACTGCGGAGGCTGCTCTGCCGGCCGTTCGCGCCGTCACCGCCCGGGCTGGCACCACCACCCCGTGGACGCAGCTCACCGAGTAGTCCACCCACAGATGCCGGCGTGGCGGTCGACTGCTGTGACGTCGGCGTCATCGTGCGGCACCCGGCCGCGAGGGCTGGAACCCAAGCTGCGGTTCCGCTGGCGCTGGCGCGCCCTCGACCACCTCAGGGTCGCGTTCGAGTTCGACGACGGACGCGGCGTGACCTGCCGACGGAGCTGCGCTTTGCCGCTGGCATTCGCCTACCGCTGCAGCCCGATGGACTCTTTACGGCGGATGGACCCACGTCGTGGGCTAATAGCGTCCCGACCTCGGCCGCCTTGATTCCGCTGGTCGCTACGCGTGTCGTTCTCGGACAGCCGTCCATCACCGGGAATGAAGGACTCTCCGGTGTGAAGCCTGATCTGCGGTGCCGCTTGGTGTCGTGTAGTGGCGTTGGTACTGCTCAGGCCCGTGCTTGCTGGCGCCGAGTGAGCTTGAGACACCTCCCGTAGTAGAACATTCGCTGACTCCAGACTGATCGGAGCACCTCAAACGGCGGGCTGGCGTTGATCTCGGATAGGCGCGCCAGGCTACTGCTCGACCAGGCTCCGTGCCGACATAGAACGAGGTTGCCGGTTCGAGTCCAGTCGGAGGAACTCCACCAGCAAGAATTCGTCGACAGAGCGACCAATAATCTACAACTCCCGCTGTACTTCCACAGCTGGCTCACGCGGACCTCTGACACCAGTCCGCGCTGGGCCACACCCACTAGCCTTGCAGGGTGCTCATTCGGCAGCTGCGCATCTGTTCGTTTCGCGGGTGGAACGCACTGGTGCTGCGTCCAGGGCCTCACGCGCTGGTTGTGGGTGTGCCACGGGCGGGCCGCAGCGACCTCATCGAGGCGCTTCGTCGCGTGCTCGATCCCGACTCGACGAGGGCGGCGCCTGGCGAGTTCGATGTTCACCGACCCACGGGAGATGCTCTTGGGGAGGCGCCCGCCGATGATGACGACGCAGGCGACGTCCACTCCAACGAGAGCGACAATCCCAGCGACGAGGGGCCAGTTGTTCATCGCGCCGAGGTTGAGGTGGTGCTGGCTGACCTGGGCGAGGCACTCGAGCAGCACTTTTGGCGCCGGCTCGAGCTATGGGACCGGACCGAGGACGCGCTCGTGGTCGAGTCGACCGCTGAACAGATCACCCAAGACCGCCACGACTTGGTGCTACGGCTGTGCTACCGACTGCGGTGGAACCCTGAGGAGGGGATCGGTGAGCACTGGGTGGACTACCCCAAAAACTCCGACCCTGACGACGAATCGTATGACCGTGCCCGCCGCCCCGACCGTCAGATGCTGCCGTTCGTGTCACTGGAGCCAGGCCAACCGTTGGTGCTGCGGCACGGTAGCGCCTTCCGTGACTTGCTCAACGCCGGAGGCGATGACCTCGCCACCGTGTTGAGTGATCTTTCGGACGCGGTCGACGGCGTGACCGACAGGCTGAGCGTCACCGAAGTCGTGAGTTCCGTCCTGGAACAAGTCTTCGACCCAGTACGCGGCTCGTTGGGCGTCGACGCGGAGGACGATGTTGGCGAGTTGGTGAGTTTCCGTGCGGAGGGAGGCACAGTTGCGGGCCTGCTGCGGGCTCTGGAGCCGGCGTTGCGGCTGGGGTCGTCGGAGGCGCTGCCGTTACGGCGGCACGGTTCCACGACGTCTGCGGTGCTGGCGGTAGCCCAGACGCTGGTGGCTGCGGGGCAGCAGGATGCCGTGGTGGTCTGCGACGATTTTGGCGACCAGCTCGACGCAGGTGCCGCTGAGCACCTCGCCCGCCGGTTACGGCGTTCCTGGGGCCAGCTGTGGCTGTCCACACGGCGCCCAGAGGCCGCTCGTAGCTTCCGGCCCTCGGAAATGGTCCGTTTGTCCCAGCACCGGGGACAGCGCGGAGCGCACCAGCTCGGGGAACCGGTAGATCGACACGAGCTGGTCGCGATGCGTCAGCTGCACCTTCAGCTGCTCCCCGCGATGAGCAGTCACTCCGTGATCGTGCTGGAAGGTCCGCACGACGTTGCCGCGCTGACCGCGCTAAGTCAGCGACGCAGCAACCCTCCGGCGGCCTACGGGGCCAGGTTGGTGGATGGCGGCGGCCATGGAACTGTCGGGAAGATATGCCAGCTCGCTCGCCGGATGGGTTTCCGCGTGATCGCTGGGTTGGACTACGACAGCGTCGGCGGCGGAGCGGACACCTCATTCGCCGATGTGCAGAAGATCGCGGACGAGGTGGTCCGACTCCCGGAAGGGTTCGCGATCGAACGCGCGCTCGTGCACGGCGTGGACCGGGAGGTGCTCATCACAATATTGAAGGAACTAGACGCGCAGTGGAGTCTGGATCTGACCAGCCTCGACGACCTCAACGACGACAAGCTTCGGAGGAAGGCCGAATCGACTCTCAAGGCGAAGTCCGGCCTGCATGCCCAGTACGTGGCTCTGCTGCCGAAAGGTCAAGTGCCTGCGGTAGCGGTCGCTCTCTTACTCACGGCGACGGATCTCGCGCGCGGGGTTCGTCAAGGCCCGGTGACTTTGACGACATGAGTGCGCGCCCACGATTCCAGCCCACATCGGAGCAGCGTGACATCTGCGAGAGCGAAGCACCGACGTTGCTCGTTCTGGGCGGCGCAGGGACAGGTAAGACGGTCACCGCCGCTGCGGCAGCACGTGCCCACCTGCTGCGCCGCGACGCCATTGCGGAGCCAGGCGCAGCCTCCGAGCGTGTCTTGTTCCTAACATTTAGCCGCACGGCAGTGAGTCAGATCCTGCATCGCAGCAAGGGCATCTTGGGTGACGTTGTTGATCGCGTGGACATCAGTACATTTCACGGCCTGGCCTGGCAGCTCGTGCGCGACTTTGGCCGCTACAACGGACATGGGAGATATCCGTCGTTGCGAGGGGAAGCCGAGAGCAGGCTGTTCAAGACTGACCCGTCCGTGCTGTCCTATGACGACCTGCTGCCGGAGGCACTGAAGATCCTCACCGTGCCCCACATCGGTTCGCTGACCCGGCGGCGATGGTCGCTGGTGATCTGCGACGAGTTCCAAGACACCGACAACCAGCAGTGGACGTTGCTAGAGAGCCTCGCCGAGGCCGACAACCGACTCCTGCTTCTTGGCGACACCAACCAGATGATCTACGACAGCTTCCTCGGCTGGAAAGGAGTTGGCCCCCAACGGCTCACGGCGGCACAAGCACGCACCGGCGCCCAGCAGGTCAGCCTGCCGATGGGGTCACACCGTGACCCCACCCAGCTCATGCCGACCATCGGTGAGGCCGCCCGCATCCGGGATTTCGCGCATCCAGCGTTCGCATACGCGGTACAGCAACGCCGACTACGAATCGTCACCGGTGTCGATGACGATCCGGCCGTTGACGCCGCGTGCGAGGCGATAGAGTCCAGCCGTCGAGACGGTGCCCGCACATTCGGCGTATTCGTGCACGGCAACGAACCCACCGCCACTCTATCGGCCGCTCTTACCGAGAGGGGCATTGACCATATCTCGGTGGGCTTGTCGGAAAGCTACGGCGAAGCCCTCAAAGCTGTCATCGCTACGCTGCAGTTCGCCTCAGGCCAGTCGGAATGGGACTACGTCCTCGTCCGCTTGGCTGTGTTCTACACCTCCACGATTCGGAGCAAACAGGCACCCCCGCTGGCGTTCGCGATCGGAACCGGCTGCGCCGAAGGACTTCTTGGGCGACGCCTGGTCGACCTTCGCGCCGAGCTGTCCGCGGCAACCGACTTGGACGCGGCTGTCGGCATCGCGACCTCCTGTTGGGCCGGCCTGGACCTGCGCCGAGGTACACGGGCATGGCGGCGGGCCAGTGCAGAAGTCGGCCGCCTCATCACCACGACCGGCGGTGACGCAAACGCCCTCGACGCCGTACAGCGGGAGGTAGACGCCATCCGAGCCGAATCCTTCACCGAGGCCGACGCGGGCGACAAGTCTCCCATCCAGGTGATGAACCTGCACCAAACCAAGGGCCGCGAGGCAGACGCCATCATCGCCGTGTTCCGCGCCTCCGACTACTTCGGTAAGGAGCAGGAGCCCTACGCCAGCGCGAGCAGGCTTCTCTATGTCGTCCTCACCCGCGCCCGGCAGCAGGTCACGCTCCTGCTCCCAACCATGCCGCACCCACTCGTCGCCCCACTCGCCACCCTCACCAGCTAGCACCGCTCGAAGCTCCCCAACCCTGGAAGCCTCCGGCCCGGACACGTTGACTCTCGCCTCCGGTCGACGTTCACGTCCGGCGCGCGACCGCCTTGGGAACGCGAGCGGTGTCGGTGACCTTCGGGATAATTGGTTGATGCGTTCCCGTCTCAGCGAACCCGACTACCAGTTGGTGTGGCCGCGCAGCTTGCTCGTTGCAGAAGCCGCCAAGCTCCTCAACCAGCGTCACCTACCCGACTGGGACGACCGGTGTGCCCTCCTGCTGGAGCACGCGTTCATCGGTGGCTACGAAGGCGGACCACTCAGCGAGTTTCAGGATGCCGGCATGGACGGATCCGATCCGTGGAGTAAGCAGTCAAAGGAAGGGTCAGCGTTCACTCGGAGACAGCAGTTTCTGCGTGATCTGATGGGCAAAGCCGACCAGCTCGCGGAAGACGGAACGCATCGCCGCCCCTACTGGCGTGAACGCAAGGGAGGACACCGCACAGTCGTCGTACTCAGCAACAATGCTGTCATACGAGAGTTCATCTCACTAGTCGACGAACTCGACAATGACGGATACTTTGAGAAGCGCTTCGGCAAAGACTGCGTCGACAATCCACGCGACGAGGCAGCCGCGCTACTGTTCCAACGCGAGCTAGGAACAGACAACGTGTGGCCACTGAGCCAAGATCGGCTCCGCGAAGACATGGACCTGTTCTTCGACGTTGTCGAACTGCTCCACGACCACGTGGCCCGACCGACCACTCGCCATCTTCACAACTACGCTGGCTGCGGCTGGCACCACGGAACCTTTGAGATCGAACCTGGACGCGTAGCCTACCGATGGCGAGTAAACAAAATACTCAAACGCAGCGACCTCGGCCTGCGTCTCGCAGACGAAGGCGATGACGCTGGCCGGCTCGTTGCCGTCACCGATGACGCCCGCGCGCAACTGGTCCACGCTGTGGTGTCACGCGTCGACGGTGAGCCTGCCGACCAGGTGCGCCACGCGGTGGCCCTATTCCGGCAGCGCAGCGCCGACCGCAATCAGAAACGCTCGGCAGTCGCTGCGCTAGCCCTGGTCCTTGAAGAGCGCCGACACAACGTTCTAGTCGACGCTCTCGCCAAGAGCGATAGAGGCGCGCTGTTCGACATTGCCAATAACTTCCACATTCGACATCAGGACGCCAAGCAGAAACGTGACTACGATGATTACTACCTCGACTGGATCTTCTGGCTCTACCTCGCAACAATCGAACTCTCCAACAAAGTCATCGACGACCAACACCATCGGGTAGCGCCCGAAGACTAACCATCCTTCTGACTCGCGGCCCGCCCGTCTTTTACAGAGGAGTCCTGGCGGACACTTGGTCACGAGCCTGGTCACAAACCCTCGAACTACAGTTTTTTAAATCTCAACTCCGCCCTTTGGCTGGTCGCTAGACACGATGTGATCTCACAACCTCTGGGTTATGAGTCAGAGCAGGGCAATCCCGGCCGCCCCAGGTAGTAACGGATCGATGCAGGTCATTCCGGCTGTGGCATCGAATCCGTCTCGCGCCGTCCGTTTCATCTCGCCCCGTCCCCCGACGTCCCTGCTACACGCCCTGCTACCACCGGGCTTGCGAGCTGCCGCCTCGAACATCAGGTAGGGCACCTCAGTCTGCGGCATTAGGTCTCGAGTGCGGGGATCAACCCTGCGAGGACCACGAGGTCACGTCATTGGCGGCGTGACTCGAGGTCGTTGCGGTTGTTGTGGGCGGCGGCCTTCCACGAGCGCACAACGAGGCTTGGACGTCTGACGAACCCGTCGCGCCCGTCCACGGTCGCCGCGATGGTCTCGCTTCGGTGGAGTGCCTGCGCTTTCATGACTGCCCAATGCGGGCCAGGCGCAAGCCCCACGCTAATCTCTCTCGAATCGGAGTCGAGGTTGACGAGACTGGCGTTCGACCAGAGGTTCTATGTCCTCACCCGGATGCCACGAACGCAGCCGGATCGAAGTAGTCGTACCAGTATGTGATGAGGCCATTCTTAATCCGGAAGGACCCGGTCACCTCCACTGCCGGCCCCTGCGTGCCATCGGCCCGGATACAACGATCTACTCGCTCGACCAGCACGGCATCCGCTGCCACCGCGAGCGCTACAACCTGCGTGTCGACCCGCGGAAACACGGCAGTGAAGCGCTCGGCCAGCCGCACACAGGCGAGCTTGCCGACACAGGCAGGTTGTCCAGAATTCAACCAACGCACCTCGTCGGCGAGATATCGATCGCAGCCTTCGACCAGGCTCCCTTCGCGCCAGAGCCGGATGAAGTCCTCGATCAATCGCCTGCCATCAACCAACTGTTCCACGCGATTTCATTCCCTCGTTTTCGTCGACATTGTTCGAGGAGAGTCGCCAGATCTCGCATGATGGCGGTGCAGATTTTGCGCTGCCCGGCCACCGACGGCGACAGCTGTGTTCTGACCGGTCGCGGACATGTAGTCGGCCGAGAATTGGATCCGATCCGCGGGATCGATCGCGTCGGTGAACTCGGCGATCCTCCGGTAGGTACCGACCTGCGTATGCGGCAGTGCGAGCGCCCACCGATGGACGTGGGTGAAGTCCACGGTGTCACACAGTTCCGGCCACAACCGGTACAGAGTCTGGAGCGCGATCTGCACCAACTCCGGGTCGGTGGCCGCGAATCTCTCGTCGGCGGCGGAGAACTCGAAGTAGAGAGTGAACAACCCATGGCCGGCTGGAGCGCGCGCCGGGTCTTTCCGGTGGTCCTGGAAGAGGAGCGCGATCTCCGGCGACTCCGAGGGCGGCAGCATGACCAGGAACGCGGGGCACTCCGGCTGTCGCGTCGTTCCGATCGTCACGCAGATGGTCCGGGTGTACGGCAATGCCGCGTGCAGCGGCGCAAGGAGCTGTGTCCGCTCCGGGCAGATCTCGAGCGCGGCCGGTAGCGGGCAGGCGAGAACGCACGCATCGGCCTTCAGGCTGCTGGACCGGCCGTCTGGACCCGTGTAGGTCACCTCGACGCCGTCACTGATCTCACTGACCAGCCCTACGCAGTGCCGGAGTCGGACGTCAAGCGTCGCGTCCAGCGTGGCGATGATGGCAGCCGCGCCGCCGGCAGGCGTCTGCCAGCCCGCTCCGACCCCGTTGACCATGCCCGAGAACAGCTCGACCTTGCTCGCACGATCCGGATTCACGATGATCATCGTTCGAGTCAGCGGGGCACACACGTACTCGGCCAGCTCGGGATGCAGCGCTCGACGGGCGTACTCGTCGACGGTTTCGGTGTCTATGTAGGCGGCTTTCCCCAAGTCGGCGTAGCTCAGGCGACCGCGCAACTTGGCGTGTGCGATGTCGAAAGCGAGCCGGCCGGCCCTGAGCTTGGCCGTCCAGGACAGCAGCCGGGTATGCACACCCGAGCGCGCCAGTCGGTCGATTCGCATGAGATGGACGACGCCGTCGCGGACGATTCCCAGGCACGGAGGGCTTGCCACCATAGTCACGCCCAGCTCGGAGGCCAGCTGCAGATAGTCGTCGTATCCTGCGCCAACCGAGGTGGCGCCGAGGTCGAACAGGTAGCCGCCCGCACACATCGAACGCACTCGCCCACCGGCCACCGCGTCGCTTTCGAGAACAGTGACCCGCCAACCACGCTGCTGCAGACGGTAAGCGGCGGTCAAACCACTCAGACCAGCACCTACGACAATCGCGGACAATGCCGACGCTGGGTCCGACGTGTCACAGGATGAACCATATCTAGCGGTCATGGAGCCGAACCACCTCGCCTTTGTCGCCATCGACCCGCACCCGATCGCCGGTGCGCAACGCTCGGGTCCCGGTGCGGGTGTTGATCACACACGGCAAGCCGAGCTCCCGCGCGACGATGACACCGTGGGACAGCGGCCCGCCGACATCGATGACGGGTGCTCCGACCAGGACGAACAGGGAGACCGAACTGGGGTCGATCGTGCCGCAGACCAAGATCTCGTCGGGCTCCAGCGCGGACTCCGAGTTCGGGTCGAGCACAACGCGACTGGTCCGGACGTGCCGGCCCCACGCTGGTGCGCGAGCAGGTTGCAGGCCTTCGGCCCGCTCTCCTGGATGACGGGTTGCGGTTGCCGTTGACATGACGCGCCGCCCGGACTCACAGGCTCCGTCCGATGATTTCCTTCATGATCTCGTTGGTGCCCGCGGCGATCATTTGAACTCGAGCGTCTACCCAGGCGCGGCTTATCGCGTACTCCCGCATGTAGCCGTACCCGCCGTGCAGTTGCAGGCAGGCGTCGAGGACCCGGTTCTGCTTTTCGGTCACCCACCACTTGGCCATCGCGGCCGTCTCGTTGTCGAGCGTGCCGTCCAAAGTTCGGGTGATGCACTCGTCCACGAATATTCGCGCGATCGTCGTTTCCGTTGCGCACTCCGCGAGCCGGAACCGCGTGTTCTGGAAGTCCAAGATCTTCGTGCCGAATGCCGAGCGCTCGCGCGTGTACGCGATGGTCTGCGCAACCATTTCCTCCATCGCGGCGGCGCCGATGATCGCCGCGACGAGCCGTTCCCTTGGCAACTCGGCGGTGAGCTGGCCGAAGCCGTTGCCCTCGGTTCCACCCAGGAGGTTCGTGGCGGGCACGCGCAGACCCTCGAAGTACAGCTCGGCGGTGTCCTGGCCGTGCTGCCCGATCTTCTCCAGGACCCTCCCCCGCGAGAATCCGGCCGGCTCGTCGTCCGTTTCGACCACGACCAGGGAGATTCGCGACGGCTTGCCGTCGGGACCGGACGTCTTGCAGGCCAGGACGATCAGATCGCTGAGCATGCCGTTCGAGATGAACGTCTTCGCTCCGTCGATCACGTAGTCGTCGCCGTCGCGGCGGGCCGTCGTGCGTATCGCTCGAAGATCGGATCCGGTTTCCGGTTCGGTCATCGCGACCGCCCCTACCCGTCGTCCGGTTGCCATGTCCGGCAGCCACCGCAGCTTCTGCTCCTCGGTGCCGTGATTGAGGATGTAGTGAGCGACGATGACCGAATGCACGAAGTTGCCGAACGCGGTATCGCCCGCGCGGGCCTGCTCCTCGAGCAGAACGGCCTCGTGCGCGTACGTGCCGCCGCCGCCCCCGTAGCACTCCGGGACAGAGGCGCACAGCAGGCCGAGACCTCCCGCCTTGCTCCAGACCTCCCGGTCCACCTGCTGCTGCGCATCCCACTTCTCGCGGTGAGCCCCGACCTCACGAGTGAAGAACGCGCTGGCGGTTTCCTTGAGCTGACCCAGCTCATCCGTCCACCAGGGTCTGGCGTGCCGAATCACCTGGCCCGCTCCGGGACCCGAGTGCCTCCGGTGGCCAGGTTGCCGGCCAGCTTCGCGGCGGCGCGCTCGCCGGCCGCCGTCGCGCTGTTGATGTTGGAGGTACAGAAGTAGTCGCTGGCCAGCTGGATCCGCTTGTACCGCTGTGCCTGTTCCCGCTCGAACCGCGCGAGCTCGCGGTAGTAGCCGACGGGCGAGATCAGTGACACCCCGGGCCAGCGGCACACATGAGTGAGTTCGACGTCGCTCATCGGGATCGGCAGGATCCGGTGTACCGATCGCAGCAGAGTCTCGGTGCATTGATCGTCGCTCGCGTCCCACAAGGTGCGCGAGAGATCGGCCGTGCCGCCGATCGTGATGAGCCCCTTGCCGGCCGGCGCTCGGCCGGGCACCTTGTTGTGCTCGAGGATCATGCCGATCGAGTCGGGCGCGAGCACGGTCGGGGTCAGCACGAAGGACGCCTCCGTCGGTGGCTGCGCACGGAGACCGACCGTCGCGGTGATCAGCGGGGTGTACCGGACCTGCTCGAGGAACGACTTGCTCCACGGATCCAGACCCACATGGATCCGATGGGTCGAGTCGGCCGGGGCGGCGATCACACAGCCCGCGAACTCGGCCGTCTGCTCGTCCTCGGCGGCGGAGCGCCAGGTGACGCGGACGCTGTCGTTCGCCTCTTCGACAGCCACCACCTCGGCTCCGTAGCGCGTGTCGAACCGGGGGGCGAGCGCCGCGCCGTAGGAAGCCATCCCATCCCGGAACGCATAGGCCCGGGGAATCCCGAGGAAGTTGTTGAAGCAGTAGAAGATGTCGAGCACGGAAAGCTCGTCGGGTGTCGAGCTGCAGAGTCCCTTGAGCGCGGGGTCGACGATGTAGTCGAGAGCCTCCCGGCCGAGCACCCGCATGACGTATTCGGCGCCGGACTCGACGTCGTGCTCGGACAGAGCAGCAAGATCACACGCTTTGAGGGTCTTGCGCATCCGGAAGCAGTCGGCCGCGATCCGAGCGAGCCTGGCCCGGGAGAGTTTCGAGACGAGCCGCGTAGCCGTCCCGTCACGGATGATCCGGCCCGCGTCGAAGGTATGGATCTTGCCGTCACGCGGGAAGCCGTAAACAGCGCTGGCCTCCAGGATCTCATCGCCGAGGCCGGCCTCGCGGGCGATCGTGAGGATGTTGACGTAGCTGCGGGAGATGACGAGCGGCCCCTCCTCGATCTGGTAGCCGTCGCGGTGGACGGTACGCATCTTGCCGCCGGGGATGTCGTCGCGTTCGAACAGCGTCACGCCATATCCGCGTTGCTGCAGGCGGAACGCCGCTGCCAATCCCGAGGGGCCGGACCCGA
>Ga0070741_10015163_pt1 | contig 13137 bp, 11 predicted proteins | sample Coa_R1_4_FD_66440 | JGI IMG/M metagenome (GOLD analysis project Ga0070741, IMG submission 66440) | Surface soil microbial communities from Centralia Pennsylvania, which are recovering from an underground coalmine fire - Coalmine... | ecosystem: Environmental > Terrestrial > Soil > Unclassified ...
CGATCGGCCGCAGCCGCGACGGCGGCCGCACCTGGGAGCTCCTCACGCGCGGGCTGCCGGAGCACATCGTGGGGAACTTCGAGGCGATGACCCTGGCAGCCTGGCCCGGCGGGTTCGCGCTGTTTGCCGGCACCACCGATGGCGACGTGTTCGCCAGCGAGGATCGCGGCGAGACCTGGGCGACCATCGCCGCCGGCCTGGCGCCGGTGTCCAAGGGCGATCACTACGTGCCGCTGCGCCGCCCCCCGGTGGCGGTGGGCGCGAGCTAGGTCACGCAGGCCGCGATTATCCACCTCGGTTATCGCCGAGGGGCGGGAAGCAGGTTAGCTGAGGCCCGACGAGGCGGTGCTGTGGCGGGTCAACCGCCCAGACCGAGTTGTCTCGTCGGGCTGCTTGCCGCGGGCTCGCTCAGCTAGGCGGCAGGAACTCGTTCGTTAGCAGCTCTGGCACCGAGGGTTTCTTGGGGAGGTCGCCCTGCTCGGCCAGAATGTTGACGGCCTCTGCCCAGTCCTCGCCCGCCATCCATCCGAGTCGCTGTCCCTCGGTGCGCTTGCTGTGGAGCAGGGTCATCAGGTTGGCGAGGATCTGCGTCTCCGACTCGGCCTTCAGCGTCGGGGGCGCCGACTTCATCAGGGCGTCCACCGCGCTCTTGGGGTCTTTCTCGGCATCCCCCCAGCCCTTGAGCATGGCCGCCACGAAGCGCTGCGCCACCGCCGGCTTCTCTCTCAAGAAAGTGGTGTTGGCGGCGACGGTCGTGCTCGGCAGATTGAGACCGTAGTCGGCATAGTGAATCGCAACGACGTCTCCCCCAGCCGCGTTGATCTTGATCACGTTCTCGTCGAAAGCCACGATGCCGTCGACCTGCCCCAGGAGCAGCGAGGAGGTCAGCGTCTCCGGACCGATCGAGATCACCTGGACCATATCGGGATCGAGGCCGTTCAGCTTGAGCCACGTGGGTAGGAGCACCGTGCCTACCGAGGCGGGTGGAGCGCCGATCTTCTTCCCCTGCAGATCCTTCGGGCCGTTGATACCCGAAGTCCGCCCCACGATGGCGCTGATCGGACTCTTCTGAATCAGTCCGGCGACCGCCTTGATGGGGATATCCTGGGCGACGGAGCGGATCACCACACTCCCGTCGATCTCACCCACCTGCGAGGAGCCGGCCCCGACGACCTGGGCAGTCGAGGCCGACCCTTTGCCTTCGACGATGGAGACGTCCAGGCCCTGCTCGGCGAAGTATCCCCGCTCCTGAGCCAGAAAGTAGGGAGCGTGCCCGCCGTAGAGGATGTAGTTGAGCGTAAACGTCACCTGCTCGGGCGCGACAGCAGGCGCCGAGCTCTGGGCCGCGGCGGCGGCTGGCTCCGTCCGAGCGGCGGTGGGAGCCGCCGGCGCCGGGGCGCAGGCGGCCAACAGCGCCAGCGCGGTACCAACAACGACCAGCAGTCCGGCCCGCCGCTGGCGATGGCCGCGTCTCGGACCGCAGCCTGGACTAGGTCGACACTCTCTCTCGTCCATCCCAGCCACTCCCTCCCGCGCGGATACCCGGTGGCGGCAGTCTATATGAATCGTGGGTGCCCTTCAATGGCGCGTCGGCGGGCGGGTGCCTCATTGGGCTCATCTCGCAGGCCTGTGTCCGTACCGAACCGACGTTCGAGCAGTTGACAGCCGCCGGCGAGCGTCCCTAGCATACCCGGACGGGACGTCGACGACGTCGTCGCCGGGCGGATGGTCGTCCGCGACAGGGGAGACAAGCTGCACCAGGAGAACCGAATGGCTACCCACCGCCTGCCCGTAGTCGACGCCGACGGGCACGTCTACGAGACCGACCGCGAGCTGAGCGAGCACTTCGAGGGGCGCTACCGCGAGCTAAAGCGCCTCGGTACGTTCCCGCTGTTCCCGACGCTCGACGGCTGGCCGCGGGCGCTGTCCGCCCCCGATTCCTCGCCGGGCGTGACCCCCGAGGTCTGGCGCTCGTTCCTCGACGAGGCGGGCCTCGACCTGGCCGTGCTCTACCCCACGGCAGGGCTCGCCGTCGGCCTGATCCAGAAGGCCGAGTGGGCGGTAGCCCTCTCCCGCGCCTACAACAACTGGCTGTACGAGCGCTACCTGCGGACCGATCCGGCCTTCCGCGGCGTGGCGCTGCTGCCGATCCACGACGTGCCCGCGGCGGTCGAGGAGCTGGAGCGGGCGGTCACCACGCAGGGGATGGTCGCGGGGCTGCTGCCGGCGAACAACGTCCTGCACAAGAGCTACGGCCACCGCGACTTCCACCCGCTGTACGCCGCTGCCGAGCGGCTCGACGTGCCGCTGGTGATCCACGGCGCGCCGTCGCTGGGTCTGGGCTTCGACCACTTCGACAACTTCATCAAGGTCCACACGCTCGAGCATCCGGTGGCGATCCTGATCCAGTGTACGAGCATCGTCTTCGACGGCGTGCTGGAGCTGTTCCCGCGCCTGCGCCTGGGCTTCCTGGAGGCCGGCTGCGGCTGGGTGCCCTACATGCTCGACCGCCTGGATTACGAGTACGAGGCGGCCTGGGGCAAGGACGCGGAGCTGCTGCGCAAGCCGCCCAGCGAGTACTTCCGCGGCGGGAACGTCTACGTGACCTGCGAGCTGGAGGAGCGGAGCCTGCCCTACGTGGTGGAGCGCCTGGGAGCATCCCAGATCATGTACCCCTCGGACTTTCCGCACGAGCGCGCGCGGCCGGAGTTCCTGAGGGACGTGCCCGAGTTCCTCGAGCGCGACGATCTCCCCGACCCGACCAAAGCCGGCATCCTGGCCGACAACGCGCGGCGCTTCTACCGGCTGTGAGCAGCGCACAGCTTGGAGGAGGGGAACCCGCGAGCCCGCAGGTTCCCCTCCTCTCTTTGCAATTGTTTGGCACTACAGCCGCACTTCAGGCTGCAGTCCCAAGATGCGGGATACCTGTGGCCGCTTGCAGCCCAGCCTGTTGTGGTCGAGCATGCCGCTAGATGACCGGCTCTCCACGAATCGGACCAATGTATTCCTGGTAGCGGCGGCGTAGCTCTTCGAGGCGCGCCTCGTCAGCCACGAAGGCGCGGAAATCGTTGGCCACGTTGTACTCGAAGACGGGCCGCAAGCCTGTCGGCGGCGCGACGTCCTGGCGCACCGACCAGTAGCCCGGCGGAAGCCGCCCCTGCTCCTCCCGGCTCAACAGCCAGCTCAGGAAGAGCTTCGCGGCGTTGGGGTGGGGTGCGCCACGGAAGATGCCCGCGCTCTGCGGCCAGATCGGCAGAGCATCTTCTTCCGGGATCACCAGCGCGATGTTGCCGCCGCTAGCCTGCGCGCTCAAGGTCGAGCTAAGCGTGGAGTCGAAGGACACGCCCGCACGCTCGGCCATGATCTCGCGCACCACGCCGAGGTGCCCGCGAATAAACTGCGGGCGGTTCACCATCAAGCGGTCCATGAACTCCCAGCCGTGCCGCTGCACGATCGTATCGAACCGGTAGAGCGTCACATCGTCGTCGTGCGGGTAGCAGGTGATGCACAGCCCACCGAGCTTGGGATCGAGGAAATCGAGCGCCGTTCGGGGCACGTTGTCCTCAGGGACACGGGCCGGGCTGTAGGCGAAGGCCACGCCCGTGACCCGAATACCGACGCTCGTGCCGTCAGGGTCTTTGAACGTGTCGGGGATCTGATCGAACCCAGCCGGCTGGAAGGGCAGCAGCGCATTCCCCCGCTTCCAGCGCTCGAAGTCCTGCAGCGTCTGCAGGATCGTGATGTCGCACTCGATGCGGCCGGCGGCGATCTGGCGGTCGATCTCAGGCGCGAGCTCGTTGCTGAAGCCGCCGGTGACGTTTACGGCGATGCCCGGGAACGCTGCCACGAACTGCCTGCCCAACGCCTGGAAAGGCGCCGTCGGTCCGCCGCCGTAGAGGTTGAGCTGCCCCTCGGCCCGGGCCAGCCGGTACAGCTCCTCGAACTGCGCGAGCGCCACCCGATCGCCGGTCCCGCGCGCCAGGGCGATCGCACCCACGCCCGCCGCCGTCAACCGCAGGAAGCGCCGCCGCGCCATACGGCCACGGCCGAGTTCGCGCCATCGATCCACAGCAGCCATCCCCTCGCCCCTCCTTCGCCTGTCGCAACTCCTATCCTGAATAGGCTGACAGGGCAAAGTGCCACAACGCCAGAGCAGCGGCGGCGCTAGCTGGTCGGCAGCCGTCCAATCTCCGACAGCACTTCCTCCACTAGCTCGGTTCCCCACAGCGCCGCCATCCCAGCCTCGGACACCGGTTGCGGAATCAACCCTTGATCGCGGAAGAACTGGTAGCAGTAGAGCTGGGACTCTCGGTTGGGTAGCCCGTTCGGGTCTAGCCCGGGCGGCACCATGCCCTGCACCGTGGCCGCCTCGATGCCGGTGCGACGCGCAATGAGCTCCTCGATCTGGGCGCGGGCGGCATCGCCGGGCGGCCGAGCGAGCACGGCGTTATACTCGCGGACCGCGCGAACATAGGCGCGCACGAAGCCCTTGGCTACCGGGCGGTTCTCGTAGAGACTCGTGGAGAATCCGACCGCGCTCACGGTGAAGTAAGGGTACAGCTCGTCAAGACCGATTACCCGCACGACGGTTCCCTGCTGCAAAGCACGCGTGAGGAACGGCTCGGCCATGTCGGCGCTCTCGAGCGCACCGTTAGCGAAGGCGGGGACCATGTCGGGGAACGGCAGTGGCTGAATCGTGAGCTCGTCCATCGCGATGCCCCGTTGCTGGAAAGCTCGGCTCATCGCGCACGCGGTGGTGGTAGCTAACCCCGGTGGGGTCAGCGCTAGAGTCAAGCTGCGGAAATCTTCCAGCCGCCGGCCGCGGCCGGCGTCGTAGAGGTCCTTGCGGACGACGAGCGCCTCGTTGCCATGGCCTGGCAGGAAGCTGCCCTTGTCCAGCACGAGCTTCATGCTCACGCCCCGAGCGACCGCGTTCCACGTCGCCGGGTTGGCGGAGATGCCGGCGAGCTCGACCTGACCCGTAGCCAGCGAGGGGATCATCTGCGAGGAATCGCTGAAGGGCACGTATTCGAGATCGATCCCCTCTTGCTGGAAGTAGCCGCGGTCCGAGGCAAGATACAGGGCGACGTTGGTTGCGACTGGTTGACTGGCGAAACGCAGGTGAGTCGGGGTCTGCACTGCCATAGGAGCGCTGGCGGACCCGGCCGAAATTGTGGCCAAAGAACCAGCGGAGGCAGCCACAGTAGATGGAGCCGTCCACTGGCTCGTCAGCAGACCGAACAGGAGGAGAGCCGTCGACGCTCCCGAGATGACAGATCGCACTGCACCCTCCGCTAGCAACTGAGCATCGCGAGACGTGCTTGCGGTCCGTAGGGGCACCGCAAGCAACCCTTACCACGATCTCGGGCGCCGCTCCGAATTGCCGTTAGTATGGTGCCGATCCGCGATGAGGTCAAGCCTCCGGCCCATCCTAAGCTTGCGATTTGAGCCTGCAGGCGGACCGAGTCGGCTGCTGAGATGCGGGTGTTGGCTAGCTGGTAGATGTCGACACGGGCCCTACCCTATCTCAAAATCCCCCGCTCATCGCCCGATCGGTCGGCTGCTGGTGCGACACTCTGCGCTTGCTCCTGGCGCACCACCATGCCCAACGATAGTCGCACCTGCCACAGGTCCTGGAGGAGCTGCCGCACTTCGCGGCGGCTCAAGCGATAGCGGCCATTGAGCAACGCCACGACCGCCGTGAGCCGTGCACCGAACGCTCGCCGCGACACGCCGGCTGGCAGATTCGCTCGGGTGCGCTTCCCGCACGCCGGGCAGTGCCGCTTACTCATTTGGTACTGGGTCACCCGCACGGCGAGGGGCAGTAACTCCACCACCCGATGGCGCCATACCCGGCCGCGGCGGCAGGCGGCGTTTTCGGGAAACGGCTGTCCACAGTACAGGAAGCGCTCGGGCACTACGCTCACCACCTCGTCCACTTACCTACCCTGCTGATCGAATCCAGGTGTTCTGGGCAGTAGATCTGCACCCCCGCCATCGCCAGCCGGCGGCCGAGCGACGCACATGCGGCGAGCGAGCACGGCGGTGGCTCGCCAGGGTAGGCCGGGGGCCCCATGCTTAGCTCTTCCACTCCGCCGGCTGCGGACACGGGATGGAGCCGTTGGGGAACTCCTTGACCAGCGCCGTCTGATTGACCCCATCGATCATTTTGATCTGCTTCAGGAAGATCGTCCGGATGGCGTTCCCGCAGGCGTCGAACGTGATCGTCTCAAAGGGCGTCTTCAGCGGCTGGCGGAGAGCCCGGACCAGCGCCTGGCGATCGTCGACCCGCCCCTCCAGCGACTCCACAGCCTGCTTGATCTGGAGATAAGTCAGATAAGCCTTGCTTGCATAGCCCGGTGCGACCTGGAACTGCTGCTTGAAGGCCTTCACGAACTCCTGATACTCTGCGGAGGGATAGTCCGGCGGCGGCATCTCGTTGTACACGTACATCCCCTCCGCCGCGGGGCCCAGCGTGTCCAGGCCGACGTCCTCGGTGGCGAAAGCCGTCGGGAAGGCGATGAGCTTGACCCGGCTCTTGATCCCAAAGTCCGTGGCCTGCTGCATGAAGCGGACCGCGTCTGCGGACCAGAGGGCGCCGGTCACCCACACGTCGTCGCCAGTGGGGATCTGGGAGATCACCGGCCCAAAGTCGGCGTTGCCGACCGGGACCCAGAACTGCCGGACGAGTTCGATCCCTGCGGCAGGAAACACAGTCTGCACCTCGCCGTCGACGAAGTCCCTGCCCGCAGCGTAGTCCAAGCCGATGGTGACAGCCTGCTTAATCCCATAGGTGGCAGCCACGTACCGACCGATGTCGGGAAGCGCATGGTGCCCGGCCGTGGCCACGGAGCGCACCGCGTTGTCGCCGGGATAGTAGCGGACCGTGCCAGCCTCTGGGAGAATCCAGACGGTCGGCTGCCGGTTCATCCACTCTTGGGCGCTGGAGGCCACGCCGCTGTGGATCGGCCCGACCATGAGGTCGACCTTTACCGCCTCGATGAGGCGCCTCGCCTCGCTCTGGAAGACGTCGACCTTGGCCTGGTCCTCGGCCCGGGTGAACTGGACCGGTCGCCCGGCGATCTGCCCACCATCCCGCTGGACCAGCCACTCCAGGGTATCGAACAGGCGGAGCTGGTTCGCAGCGAACGGGCCCGTGAACTCGCCGATCTCTCCGATCTTGAGCGGCTCGGCCGACGGTGCGGCGCCCGAAGGCTTGCCTGTGGGCGCTTGGGCTCCTTGGGCGGCGGGAGGAGAGGCTCCCGAGCCAGGCGCCGGATTGCAGGCGGCGCCGAACAGCGCGAGGATGATCAGGCACGGTGCGATCCATCTTCGAAGCGTCTTCATTGCCGGCAGCCCCTTTCTGCTGACACTGCGGGCCGCTTCGCGAGACCAGCTAGCCCAGGCCGTGGCGCAGCGCTCCCGCGCGTCCGCTGACTAGAGGAAAGCCTCTGTTCGCAGTGGCGCGTCGCAGAAGCTCCGGTTAGCACAGGGATCATCGAGTTCGACCCGGATCGACTCGTCCGCCCTGCCGCTGCACACGCTACGGAAGGCGGTCGCGCTAACGTTGGCTACTGCGCCCAGGGGCTGTCCAAGGTGACCACATAGAAGCCAAGAAAGGTTCCCTGCGATACGAGAGGAGGCACTACAAGCGGCGGTACAAGCGGCTATGATGGATGGTACTAAGCCAGATGATGAGGGACACTATACTAAGCGAACGGATTGTAGCGCGTCGGCAGCCTTCGGTCAACACCCAGCTTCTTATCCTCCTCCCTTCGCAGGCCCTGAGGTTCACCCCCTGCCCAGAGTATCATGTCTCGGTCTCTCGGAGCTCGTGCGTCCAGTCGAGTGTACGCTTGAGACCTGCATTTTCCGCTTTATTTCTGGAATCCTCGATAATGTAACGAACCATAGCGGGGGACCCGGCGGGGCTCCGCGACGGACAGACCGCTGGCGCGGATCGAGGAGGTAGCGTGGATCATCAAGTCATCGGTACGACCCTGCCCGTCCTGGAGATGACCCTGCAGCCCGGGGAGAAGATCGTCGCGCAGGCGGGCGAGCTGTCCTGGATGACCAGCAGCATCGAGCTGCACACTACGACCGACGCCGGCGGCAGCAAGGGGCTGTTCGGCGCCATCGCCCGCGCCGTGGGCGGCGGCTCCTTCTTCATGACCCAGTACACGGCCAGGGATGCGCCGGGCATGGTGGCTTTCGCCACGAAGGTGCCGGGCTCGATCCTGCCGATCAGCGTGTCCGCCGGCCAGACCTACTTCGTCCACCGCACCGGCTTCCTCTGCGGCACCGAGGGCATCGAGGTGAGCGTGGGGTTCCAGCGCAAGCTGGGCGCCGGCCTGTTCGGCGGGGCCGGGTTCATCCTGCAGAAGATCGCCGGCAATGCCCAGGCCTGGATCGAGCTAGACGGCGAGGTGCTGACCTACGATCTGAAGGCCGGCGAGACGCTGCGGGTGATGCCGGGTCACGTCGGGATGTTCGAGGGCACCGTACAGTTCGACATCACCACCATCAAGGGCGTCCGCAACATCCTGTTCGGCGATGGGCTGTTCCTCGCCGCGCTGACCGGTCCCGGCAAGGTGTGGCTGCAGTCGCTGCCGATCAGCAACCTGGCTAGCGCCCTGGCCCCCTACCTGGGCCAGGACGGCGGCGGCGTGGGCGCCGTGGCCGCCGGCGGTATCGCGGGCGCGGCCATCGGCGGCCTGTTCGGCGGCGGCAACCAGGAGTAAGCCTTCGTCGACGACTAAAGAGGGCGGAAAGCGTTCAGTCCCGCCTGCAGCCAGGGGCTTGCGGGACGATGGGAAGCCCGGCTAGGCCAGTGCTCCTCCACCCTGCCACGGAGGCCTCTGGCATGTTGCCGCTGCCGATCGGTCTGAGCGCGCTTGTGAGTGGGTTGTGAGCGATTTGCCCCCGACTGTGAGCGTTGTGTGAGCGGCGGGATCTAGCATAAGCGCTGGCACGAAGCGCCTGCCCGCCGTCTGAGCAAGGACTGGGAACATCGGTGCGCGACTGCGAAGCCGCCCGTTAGCTTGCGATGACCCGGATCATGGTTCGGAGGTTAGCCCACCAGTAGCTTCTTCAGACCGTCTCTGACCGCCTAGCTCGCGGCGGATGATGCGCTATCCTGCCGCTCTCGAAGCGAATCATCGCGGAGTGCGAAGGGAGGCGGTGCGGTGTCCAGGCTCAGCATCCACCTGTTCGGCAAGTTCAGCGCGCAGCGCGACGGGCACACGCTGGGTGGCTTCACCGCTCGCAAGGTTCAAGAGCTGTGCGGCTACCTTTTGCTCTACCGCGAGCGTCCGCATGCGCGGGAAGAGCTCGCGACGCTCTTCTGGGGCGAGAGCCCATCCGCGCAGGCGAAGAAGCAGTTGCGCCAGACAGTCTGGCAACTCCGGTCCGCCCTTAGCGAGCACGCAGAGCCAACCGATCGCTGCGCGCTCCTCGTGCGTCCCGAGTGGGTTTCAATCAACACGGAGACGGATATCTGGCTCGACCTCGCGCTGTTCGAGCATGCGCTCATGCGGACGCGCGGGGTCCTGGGACGCGATCTCGACGCGGACTCTGCCACGGAGCTGGCGCACGCCGTCCAGCTCTATCGCGGCGATCTGCTTGAAGGCTCGTACCAGGACTGGTGCCTCTTCGAGCGCGAGCGGCTGCAGAGCGCCTATCTAGCCATGCTCGACAAACTGATGGACTATTGCGAGGCGCACGACGAGTGCGAGAAGGGCCTGGATTACGGCGAAACGATTCTCCGCTACGACCGCGCTCGGGAGCGAACCCACCAGCGGCTCATGCGCCTCTACGTCCGCTCGGGCGATCGAGCCGGCGCGCTGCGCCAATTCGAACGCTGCGCGGCCGCACTCAAAGAGGAGCTGAGCGTCAGACCCGGCCAGCGCACCGTCGCGCTCTATGAGCAGATCCGAGCTGACGGCCTCGGGAGCGCCCCGGCGGGGCCTGCACCGGCATCGCCGGCCCCGCCTCCTTCCCTGGCTCCGTTGACGGAGGCGGCCACCCGCCTCCGAGAGCTGCGCACGGTCCTCAACGACCTGGAGCGCCAGCTCCGACAGGGCATCGAGGCCGCCGAGGCAGCCTTGCGGAGCGTGCGCTGAGCGCCCTCCGCCGGCGAGGCGCCGGGTCCCCGGCGCCTCGCCGGCAGCCCCCGATCTGCCCCGCTACATTTCTGGCTACGCGGGCGCCATGTGCGCTAAGCGCGCGACGCCCGCGCTAGCGGACCCCGCACAGCTTTCCATCGAGACGCCACTGCAGACGCCCACGAGACGCCGCAGAGACGAGCGCCTGGTACACCAGTGGTGCGTCCGCTGCACGGCCGCCGGAAACCGCGCTGAGCGGGCAGACCGTGGGGGGGGCGATCGGCAACGGAGTTGGAGGCCGCTTGGACCCCGAGGAGGCGCATACCCAGTCGTTCGTGGTGCGGATCTGGCTCGAAGAAACGGCCGCGGAGACTGGACGGGCGACCTGGCGGGGCCACATTACGCACGTCCCGAGCGGGAAGCGGCGCTATGTCCGAAGCCTGGACGACATTGCCGACTTCATCATGCTCTATCTCGAGCAGATGGGCGTGCAGCCGACCAATTGGCGACGGGTACGGCGATGGCTCGCCCAGCGGGGCCAAGGCTCACTGCGGCAGAGCTGAGCAGACCCAGGCGCGGCATGGTGAGTAGCTGAATGTACACAGCGCTGCGGGCGACCAGCCAGACCCTGGTGGCCTATCTTCGGCAACGAGTCGAGACGGACCCGGTCCTGGGAACCTTATTCGACCCAGCCCAGGGTGGCTCGATGCTCGTCTCGCTCGATACGCCGGCCGAGATGGCGGATCGGCCGGCCGAGGGGCTTTCCGTCTGGCTCTACCGAATCGTACGCGACGACCAGCGGCTCAATGCGCCGCCGGAGCGGATCGACCTGGGCCACTTTCGGCCCACGCCGCTCCCGCTGCGCCTCCACTACCTGATGACGCCCATTCGAGAACCGCAAACCGCCGCCGAGCTGGGCCAGGAGGTCCTGGGCAAGGTGCTGCAGGCGCTCTACGAGCATCCGGTGCTGCGCGGGGTAGACCTCCAGCCTGGCCTCAGTCCGGCCACGCTCGAGCTGACGGCGCGCTTGGAGCCCATGACGCTGGAAGAGATCAGCCGCATCTGGGAAGCGCTCGACAAATCGTACCGCCTCTCCGTGTCGTACGAGGTCACGGTCGTCGCCGTCGACCCCGAGCAGGAGCCCGAGGACGCCGGCGTCGTGCAGGTCGTCCTGCCCGACTGTGGGCTGATTGTCGCCGGTTCATGAGAGGACGGCCATGGCGCGTCGCTCTGTCACTGTAGCGGGACGGACCTACACGCTCTCGCCGGACGACGTGCCTGCCCCGGGCCAGCGCGTCTGGGGCCTGGTGCGGGCTCGACTGGTGGACGAGACCACGGGCCGTCCGCCGGTGGGGGGGATGTTCATCCGGGCCGTCTCGCGCCTGGGAGCGGGAACCGGATCGATCGAGGTCGCTCTTCCCCAGGTCACGCCCCGGGTGACGGGCGATGGCGTAGTCGGCCTCGTCGGCGTTCCGCTGCGAGCCACGTCGATGCTCGCCAGCCAGAGCTACTCGTTCGACGTCATCCTGGGGGCCGCGGGCTATCTTCCGTTCCGTCGCCGGGTGAGCCTGACCGCGCAGCCCGGCTTTCCCGACAGCTTCACCCCCCTCGACCTCGCGGACATCCCGCTGCGTCGTGAGCCGACGGTGCTCCGCGGGCGGGTCGTCCTGCGCGGCGGCGGGGTTCGAACGCCGGTAGCGGGGGCTACCGTGCGCCTCACCGGGATCTGGCGCACGCCACCGCCCCCGAACGCGACGGTTCCGGCCGATCCTCCCAACCTGATCGCCGTCCATCCGCCGCTCTCCTTCTCGCGCGCGGCCGCAGTCGGGAGCCTCCGCACTCGCCCGGTGGTGCCGGTGGCGGGGCAGGACAAGCGGGTCCTGGACGACGTCGCCGCGGGCGCAGTGGCGCTGCGGCTGTCCGACAGCGTGGGCCTGGGAGTGGGGGATGTCCTGATCATCGACGCGACCGATCCGGACCGCCAGGAGTACGTCCCGATCACGGGCGTTCCGCCGTCGAGCGCTCCCTTGCAGCCCGCGACCGTCACGCTCGGCACCCCGCTGGCCCTGCCCCATGGGCGGGGCGCCCCGGCCCAGCGGGCGACGCCGCAGCCGGCTGGCCCCAGCATCCCCCTGACGCGCGACGCGGTCATGGGTGACACCTGCGTGTTTGTGAACAGCCTGGGGGGCCTGACCACGGGAGCGGTCGTGGAGCTCCTCGGCGGGCCCGATCCGGCCGAGCTGCACGTCATCCGCCTGTTCGAGACGCTCAGCGACGGCGACGGCTACTATCGGCTCCCGCCGTTGAACCGGGTCGCACAGCTCGAGATCGAGGCGGTGGATGGGGTCAACACGCCGGCCGCGCGGACGCTCAGCCCCGCCTATGGCGTGCCGGAGAACCGTCTCGATCTGGAGCTGACCTGACGCAGTCTCGTGACGCGTCGTCTGCTCTTGGACTGGCGTGCAGGAGCACAGGAGGACCGTTATGCCTGAGTATCTGGCACCGGGCGTGTACGTGGAAGAGGTGGATACCGGCAGTAAGCCGATCGAGGGCGTGAGTACGAGCACGGCGGGCATGCTCGGCGTCGCCGAGCGCGGGCCGGTCAACGTGCCGATCCTGATTACGAGCTTCGGCGAGTACCAGCGCTGGTTCGGCCAGTACCTGCGTCGGGAGGACTTCTCGACCAATAACGGCCAGGAACGTCATTGCTATCTCCCCCACGCTGTCCAGGGCTTCTTCGAGAACGGCGGCAAACGCGTTTACGTCGTTCGCATCCTGGATACGGGCGGCGCCACCAACGCTGCCGCCGACCAGTTCGATCGCGGGACCGCCACGTCGGCCGCCACGCTCCTCCTGCGCGCGACCCCGGAGCTATCGGGCAGCGCCGCCAATCCTCCGCTGCTCGTCGCCCTCGATGCAACGGCCCTGAGCGCCGGCAATTGGATTCGAATCGGGGACGGGAGCCAGGCCGAGTACCGACGGGTCGCAATCGCCCCGGTCGGTGAGAACACGCTGGTCCCGCTCCACCTCCCCT
>Ga0070741_10015164_pt1 | contig 13136 bp, 16 predicted proteins | sample Coa_R1_4_FD_66440 | JGI IMG/M metagenome (GOLD analysis project Ga0070741, IMG submission 66440) | Surface soil microbial communities from Centralia Pennsylvania, which are recovering from an underground coalmine fire - Coalmine... | ecosystem: Environmental > Terrestrial > Soil > Unclassified ...
GGGCCGGCGCCCCAGGGAGCGAGCGCCTCCCGCGTGAGCGGGACGTCGAGCGCGGCGGGTGGCAGGATGCCGGAGGCGGCGCCTCCCGGGACGATTGCGCCGACCTCCTCGGTCGCCCCGCCGGCATAGCGGTCGAGGAGCTCGCGGGCGGTGACGTCGACGGGCGCCTCGTAGCAGCCCGGCCGCTCGACCGCGCCCGACACCGACCACAGCCGGACGCGCGGCCAGGCGGCGCCGCCGAGGCGGAGGATCGCCGGGACGTGCGCGAGCGTCTCGACGTTGTTGATCAACGTAGGGCGTCCCAGGTATCCGGCCTCGGCCGGGAACGGCGGCCGCAGGCGGGGCATGCCGCGGCGTCCCTCCATCGACTCGAGCATCGCCGTCTCCTCGCCGCACACGTAGGAGCCTGCCCCGACGACGATCGTCACCGGCAGGCCGCGCTCGGCGATCGCCCGCTCGAGGCTGCGCCGCGCCGCCGTGTACTCCTCCCGCAGGTAGACGAACGCCTCCTGCGCCTCGCAGAACCGCATCGCCACCTCGAGCCCCTCGAGCAGGAGGTGCGGCCGCAGCTCGAGCACGTAGCGGTCCTTGATCGTCCCGGGCTCGCCCTCGTCCGCGTTCACGACGACCACGCGCGGCCCGGGCTGCGCGCGCACCGCCTGCCACTTGCGCCAGGTGGGGAAGCCGGCGCCCCCGTAGCCGACGAGCCCGGAGGCCTGCAGCTCGGCCAGCACGCGCTCGGGCGGGAGCTCGGGCGCGGGGCGGGGCTCGTCCGGCGCCTGGAGGTCGATCGACCGTCCCGGGCTCGTCCGGTGCACGACCGCCGTGGCGATCTCGTCGCCCTCCATGCGCACGGGCGCCAGGTCGCAGTGTCCGAGGCAGGCCACCTCGACGGCGCCGGGCGTGCGGGCGACGAGGTCGCGGGCGCCGAGGCAGTCGCAGACGGGGCCGGTGCAGACGCGCGGCACGTCCGGCTCGAGCCGCAGGTACGAGTAGAAGGAGACGACCTCCGCCACCTCGCCGCGACGGATACCCATATGGTCGGCGAGCGCGTCCGAGCGGTCGGGCGTCACCGCTCCCAGCTCCCGGCGGATGCGGCCGAGGTTGTCGAGCAGGCGCGTCCGCTCTCGCGGCAGCCGCTCGAGCAGCTCGCCGAGCGGGTCGGAGCTCACGTCCGGGATGGCGTCGCGCAGGCCACCGGGCCCGAGGATAGTCGCCGTCACGGCGGCGGCGCTGCGGGCAGGTACGGTGTCGGTGTGCGGGACGGTGCGGATGCCCGGCAGAGCCGGCCACGGTTGGATGGGATCCGTGACGGCTGAGCATCCGTCGGCCTCCTTCAGCGCGACGCTGCGCGTCCACCTCGACGACACCCCCGGCTCGTTCGCCCGGCTCGCCGCTGCGATCGGCGAGGCCGGCGGCTCGCTCGACGCCATCGACCTCGTCCGGGTGGAGAAGGGGAAGAAGGTGCGCGACGTCACCGTCCTCGCCACCGACGCGGGCCACATCGAGCGGATCGTGGCGGCCGCCCGGGCGGTCGACGGCGTCGAGGTCGAGCACGTCTCCGACCGCACGTTCCTGCTCCACCTCGGCGGCAAGCTCGAGGTGCAGCCAAAGCTGCCGCTGAAGACGCGCGACGACCTGTCGATGGCGTACACGCCGGGTGTCGCCCGCGTCTGCCGGGCCATCGCCGACGACCCGAGCGCGGTCTGGAACCTGACCGTCAAGCACAACGCCGTCGCCGTCGTCACGGACGGGACGGCGGTGCTCGGGCTCGGCGACATCGGCCCGGAGGCGGCCCTGCCGGTGATGGAGGGGAAGGCGATCCTGTTCAAGGAGTTCGCCGGCGTCGACGCCTGGCCGATCTGCCTCGCCACCAAGGACCCGGACGAGATCGTCCGCACGGTGACCGCGATCGCGCCCGTCTTCGGCGGTGTCAACCTGGAGGACATCTCCGCCCCGCGCTGCTTCGGCGTGGAGAGCCGGCTGCGCCAGTCGCTCGACATCCCGGTCTTCCACGACGACCAGCACGGCACGGCCATCGTCGTCCTCGCCGCCCTCATCAACGCGCTCGAGGTCGTCGGCAAGCGGATGCAGGACGTCCGCGTCGTCGTGACCGGCGTCGGCGCCGCCGGCTTCGCGACCACGAAGATGCTGCTCGCGGCGGGCGTTCCCGACGTCGTCGGCTGCGACCGCCACGGCGCGCTGTTCGCGGGCCGCGACCACCTGGACGGCTTCAAGGCCGACTACGCGGCGATCACGAACCCGCGGCGCTTCGCCGGCACGGCGGACGAGGCGCTCGCCGGCGCGGACGTCTTCGTCGGGCTGTCCGGCCCGGGGGCGATCACGGTCGACGGCGTCCGCTCGATGGCGAAGGACGCGATCGTGTTCGCGATGGCGAACCCGACGCCGGAGGTCGCGCCGGAGGAGATCGAGGGCCTGGCCGCGGTCGTCGGTACCGGGCGCTCCGACTACCCGAACCAGATCAACAACGTGCTCGCCTTCCCGGGGGTGTTCCGCGGCGCGCTCGACGTCCGCGCCTCCGACATCAACGAGGAGATGAAGCTCGCGGCCGCGCAGGCGATCGCGGGGGTGGTGCGAGGCGACGAGCTGTCGCCCGACTACGTCATCCCGAGCGTGTTCGACCGCAGCGTCGCGCCGTCGGTCGCCGCGGCCGTCGCCGAGGCAGCGCACGCCACGGGCGTCGCCCGGCGGCGAGCTCCCGCCGTCGGCCAGTAGTTGCCCGCAGGCCCAATCGGTGGGGGTGCCGATGGCTCTCCCGTGCGCCCGGTCCACGATGCGCACATGACGACCAAGGCTTCCGAGCGGGCGGCCTTCGACACCGCGACCGTCGCCGACGCCATGCATCCGGGCGTCATCACCTGCCCGCGCCAGGCGACGCTGGCGACGGTCGCACGGATGATGGCCGCCTACCGCGTCCACTGCGTCGTCGTCTTCGACGAGGAGCGCGACGCCGACGACGCCGACGCGCTCTGGGGCGTGATCTCGGACCTCGATCTCGCAGGCGCGCTCGCCGAGGGAGACGCGGACGAGCAGCCGGCGGGGAGCATGGCGGCGGGCGCGGTCGTGACCGTGGCGGCGACCGAGTCGCTGCGCCGCGCGGCGCAGCTGATGGTCGAGCACGCTACGGCCCACCTGGTCGTCGTCGACCCGGCCTCGGCGCTGCCCGTCGGCGTCGTCTCGACGCTCGACCTGGCGCGTGTGCTCGCAGGGGGAACGCCGCGGTGATGCGGATTTCTCCGCGGGCAGCATCCGGGCGCACACGGATGCGCCGCGCCTCGGCGGCCGCAGAGCTTTTCCCGGTGGACCGCCTCCACGTCGAGCGGATGCTCTGGCGTCGCCGCAAGGTGCCGCACCACTACTCCGGATCGCTGAGCGCCGGGGACGCGTCGCTCCGGCTCGACGGCCAGGATCCGGCGACCGGCATCGCCGTCTCCCTCTCGGTCCCCTACGCCGAGATCGAGCGCGTGCGCATGCCGACCGGGCCCGCCGAGCACGTGGCCGGCGAGCGTGGCGTCGTCATCGAGCTCGTCGACGCGGAGGCGATCTGTCTGGCCGAGGTGGGCGCAGCCCCCTCCCGGGCCCGCTGGCTCGCCGCCCAGCTCGCGAAGCTGTGCGGCGGCGGGCCGGCGACGCCGCGACACGTGAAGGGATCGAGAAGGGAGCCCAGGCGGTGAAGGTCGAAGACGTGATGACGGAGAACGTGCGGACGGTGACGACGGACACCCCTCTGAAGGAGGTCGCCGAGATCCTGGCCGAGCAGCGGATCTCCGGCCTGCCGGTCGTCGAGGCCGGCCGGGTCGTCGGCGTCGTCTCCGAGGCGGACATCCTCGCGAAGGAGCGCGGGGAGGTGCCGCGTCGAGGCGGCCTGCTCGGGCTGCTGCTCGAGGACGGCCTGGAGGCCCGGGCCAAGCTGGACGCGGAGACGGCCGGCGAGGCGATGACGTCGCCCGCGATCACCATCCGGCGCGGCCGCTCGCTGGTCGAGGCCGCCGCGAAGATGATCGACGCGCAGGTGAACCGGCTCCCGGTCGTGGACGACAACGACGAGCTGGTCGGGATCGTTACGCGCGCCGACCTCGTTCGCGCCTTCGTGCGCTCCGATGCCGACATCGCGCGCGAGATCCGCGAGGACGTCATCCTGCACACGCTCTGGATCGTCCCCGACGAGCTGACGATCACGGTCGACAACGGGGCCGTCACACTCGGCGGCGAGGTGGAGACGAAGTCCGACGCGGAGCTGCTGCCGGAGTTCGTGCGCCGTGTCCCGGGCGTGATCTCGGTCGACTCGCGGCTGACCTGGCGGGTGGAGGAGAACCGCCCGTCGCGCCGGCGGAAGGCATAGAGCGAGCCAGGCGTCAGTCGTCTGCTTCGCGGGGCTCCCGCCGGTGAGAGTGCCGGTCGCCCGCGTGCGCGGGGGACGGGGTGGTGCGGGTGCCGCCCGCGCCGGCGCTCGCCGCCGGCACGGGCGGGGAGGCCCCGGTTCGGGACGGCGCAGCCGGGTGCAGCCGGCCGACCGGCTCGAGCCGGCCGACCGGCTCGTCGCGGCCGGTGGCGACGCCGAGGAGGACGAGGTTGACCGCCGCCGCGGCCGCGGCCGCCAGGGCGAGCAGCGCTGCGGCTCGGAGTGCCCCGCGGGGCAGCGCCCGCCGGCTCGGTCTCATGCGGCCGCCAGCTCCCGTCTCAGCCGCGCGGCCTCCCGCGGCCGGTTGGCGACGAGCGCCGCGACCAGCCGGCCGTCGGCGTCGAGGTAGCGGGCGCCGAACGAGTCGGGCGTGCCGTCGAGCTCGACCTGCGTCCACCCCTCGGCGTGCCCGACGTGCTGGAGCCGCAGGCCGAGCTGGTCGGACCAGAAGAAGGGAGGCTCGTCGGAGGGTTGGGAGCGGCCGAGGATCGCGCGCGCGACGGCCTCCCCCTGTGCGGCGGCGCTCGTCCAGTGCTCGACGCGCACCCGCCTTCCCAGGCTCGGACGGAAGGTCGCCGCCGCATCGCCGCAGGCGTAGATGCCGGCGAGCGCCGTGCGGCCGCAGGCGTCGGTGGGCACCCCGCCCGAGCCAGCCGGGGATCCCTGCGGCGCGACCGGCTCGGCGCCGATCCCGAGCACGGCGACGTCGCAGGCGACCTCGGTGCCGTCCGCGAGCAGCACGCCGCGCAGGCGGCCCTCGGGGCCGCGCCGGAACCCGGCAAGCCCGGCGCCGAGGCGCAGGTCGATGCCGCGCGCCCGGTAGCGCGCTGCGAGCAGCGCTCCCACCTCGCGCCCGAGCACGCGCTCGAGCGGCGCGGCCGCAGCCTCGACCACCGTCACCGCCACGCCGAGCGCCTGGGCCGACGTCGCCACCTCGCCGCCGACGAAGCCTGCGCCGACGACGGCGAGCCGGCGAGTCGCCCCCAGCTCGTCCCGCAGCGCGCTCGCGTCTGCGAGCGTGCGCAGGAGGTGCACGCCGGCCGGAAGCCCGGGCAGGGTGCGGGCGCGGGCTCCGGTCGCCAGCACGAGGCTGTCCCAGGGGAGCGTGCGGCCGCCGGCCGTCGTAGCCGTGCGGGCGCGGGCGTCGATCGTCGTCACCCGCGTGCCGAGGAGGAGCTCGATGCCGTGCTCCTGCCAGTGCCCGTCCGGCCGGAGGGCGAGATCGGCGGGCTGCTTCGCTCCGGCCAGGAGCTCCTTCGAGAGCGCCGGTCGCTCGTAGGGCGGGTGCGGCTCCTCACCGGCGAGCAGCACCCGGCCGTCGTAGCCCTCGGCGCGCAGCGTCTCGGCGCAGCGGGTTCCGGCGAGGCCTGCGCCGACGATCAGCACCGTGCCGGTCATGCTGCATCCTGCCGGATGGCGCTGACCACGATCGCGCCCATCGGGCACGCGTCGGCGGCGGCGAGCACGCGCGGGTCGGAGCTCGTCGCAACAGCCACGGCGGTGCCGTTCTCGAGGCGGAAGGCGTCTGAGGCCTCGTCGACGCAGGCGCCGAAGCCGGAGCAGAGGGAGCGGTCGATCTCGATGCGGTAGAGCGGGGTCATGCTGGCCTCCTTCGTTCGAGGGTGGGTGGCGCGAGCGCGCGCCAGGCGGCGGCGGCGACGACGGATCCGAGGGCCGCCAGGTAGAGGGAGAACGCCCAGGGCCTGCTCGTGTCGGTGCCGGCGGCGAGTCCGTGCACCGTCGCGGCCGCGAAGATCGCGTACGCCGCCCAGTGCAGCCGCCGCCAGTTGCGGACGCCGATCCGTGTGCGCAGCGAGAAGGAGGCGTACACGGCGAGCATGAGCTCCGCGGCGATGACGCCGGCGGCGACGGCGGCCGGCCGGTAGCCGGCGGCGCCCGGCAGCACGAGCGCGAGCGGGGTCAGGCGCACGGTGCTGTCGAGCAGGAGCGCGGCCCCGTGCACCGCGACTGCGGCGAGGCCGAGCAGGGCGAGGAAGCGGTGCGTGTCGGTGACCGCGGCCGGACGCAGGGAGCGAAACGGCCGCGACTTGAGCACAAGCCCGGCGAGCACGGACGCGGTGAGGAGCGTATAGGCGGTGAGGCCGGACGCACGGGCGATGAGCCAGAAGGTCGGGTCCGCCTTCACTGCAGCCCCCCGGCGGTCAGCACGCGGCCGTCGGCGGTGACGAGCAGGCAGGCAGCCCCGAGCTCGTCGGCCTCCGTGAGCGCTCGCTCCTCGCCGGCGAGGAAGAGCGCCTTGGCGAGCACCTCCGCCTCGACGGCGCAGCCCGCCACCACCGTCACCTGCACGAGGTCGCTCTCCGCCGGCCAGCCCGTGCGGGGGTCGATCAGGTGGTGCTGCTCGCCGCCGCCCCGGGTCGTCCAGCGGCGCCGGTCGGTGCCCGAGGTGGCGATCGCGCCGCGCGTCAGCTCGAGCGTCAGCGTGCCTTGCGGGGTCTCGACGCCGACCGGCCAGGGGCCGCCGCGGACGGCGAGGTCGCCGCCCGCGTTGACCAGGCAGGGGCCCGCGGCGGCGAGCAGCTCGCAGGCCCGGTCGACGGCGTAACCCTTGCCGATCCCGCCGAGGTCGAGGCGGACGCCCTCGCCGAGCTCGATCTCGCCTGTGCGCGCGTCGACGCACACGCGCCCGCCGCACGCCGCCGGCGCCCGCGCGGCCGTAGAGGCGCCGTTCGCGAGGAGCTCGAAGGAGCGATCGTAGCCCGCGGCGACGAGCGCGTCGTGCACCGTCGGGTCGAAGCGACCGCCGGTGCGCGCGCGGGCGGCGAGCGCGAGCTGCGTCACCCGGACGAGGTCGCGCCCGGCGCGGAGCGCGCCGAAGCGGTTGAGCGCCGAGAGCTCGGAGTCCGGCCGGAAGCGGGAGAGGGCCGCCTCCAGGCGCTCGAGCTCCGCGCGCGCCCGGGCGAGGGCGCGGTCGCTCTCGGCGCTCGGGAAGGCGTCGAGGAGGAGCTCGACGTCGGTTCCCATCGCCCGGAACGCGACTCGCTCCATCTACGACGACCTCGTGATCGTGAGCGGGGGCAGCGTGACGATGCGAACGCTCGGGCTCGCCGCCGGGGCGAGAGCCGCGGCCGCCGCCGCCGCCCGGGCGGCGGCGGCGCGGGAGCGCTGCCTGGCGAGCGCCCGCCGGTAGGCGGCGTAGCGCCGGCGGTAGTCCGCGTAGCGGCGGGCGACGACGCGGCGGACGAGTCGTGCCTCGTACCGCAGGCGCTGCTCGCGCCGGGCGAGCGCCGCGAGCCTCGGGTCGGCCGCCTTCGCCGGGCTCCACGGCTGGGCGGCGACGACCGCCCAGAGGACGAAGAAGGCGAGAAGCGAGGCGGCGAGCGCGCACAGCCGGCCGGCGTGGCTAGTCATCGGCGCCCTCTCCGCGCTCGCGCTCGCCACCGTCCTCGTGCTCGCTCGAGCGGCGCGCGTGGACGACGATCGGCGCCGGACGGACGTAGACGACGCGCTGCGTCCGTGCGGACGGCGTCGCCGGTGAGCGCACGGCCGGGACGGCGCTCGCCGGCGGCAGCTTCGGCACCGGCGGCGGCGTCTTGCGCAGCTCCGCTCGGAGCGACGCCTCGAAGCGGTCGAGCTCGGCCGTTCGCTGTGCGACAGCGGCGCTCGACGCGCCGGCGCGCGCCTGCCCGAGCCGGATCGTCTCCGTGAGCGCAACCGTGCCGGCGATCGCGGCGAGCGCGAGCGAGAGGGCGACGACGGCGACGTGCGTGCGGGGCATCTGCTCCTCCTCGGGACGTGGCGAGGTCACGGTAGGGGCGGCCGGGTTAAGGCCGGGCGAGGCGACGGTTAGGGTTCGCCGCCACCGCGTGCGGCAGGTCGAGCCGGGTGGCCGAGCCGGCCGTCGCCGATCGCGAACCGCGCGCGTCTGCAGACGGGGCTACGGGTCGTCCGAGGGCCGGGCTCGGAAGCCGTAGCGCAGAAACAGGTGGGCGCCGTGGCGGCGGACGTCGACGAGGCGCGCCTGCGCCCCGCGGCGGGGCAGCAGCTCCCTTCCCTCGACGAGCCCGAGGCGGAGCGTTTGCCCGGAGCGACCGGCGAGAACGGGCGACAGGGTGAGGAAGAGCTCGTCGACGAGGCCGGCGTGGACGAGCGCGCCGAAGACGTGCGGGCCGGCCTCGGAGAGGATGCGCGCATGGCCGCGGCCGCGGAGGAGCTCGACGGCCCGCGCCGCGTCGGCGCTCGCGCCCTCGCCGAGCGCGACCACCTCCGCCGGGAACGGGCCGTGCCGCTCGAGCCGCTCCGCACCGTGCGCGGTCGTGAGCACGAGCGCGTCCGGGCCGAGGGCGGGATGGGTAGGGTCGACGGAGCCGCTCCCCGTCAGCACCGCCACCACCGGGAGGGGGCGGAGCCCGAGCCGCCGGCGCAGCTCCGCGAACGCCTCCGCAGCCGCCGGGAACGCCTGCTCGGCCGTCCACAGCGAGCGCGGCGAGGCGTTGAGCGTGCCGGAGCCGACCACGACCGCGTCCGCGCACGCCCGCAGGAGGCCCATGACGAAGCGGTCGGCCTCGCTCGAGCCGCTGATCAGCCGGTTCGACCGTGGCTGCGAGCGGATGGCGACGACGCCGTCGAGGCTGGCGACGAAGTTGGCGTACAGGAGCGGCGCCCCGAGCCCGAGCGGACCGCCGTAGAGCAGCTCCAGCTCGCCCGGCAGGTCGAGCGCGGGACCGCTCCGGTCCGGCCACAGCTGCTCGATCGGCCTCACGCCGGCCGGCGGGCGGCGAGCCCCTGCAGGAAGTCGCTGCGCAGGTCGGGCGCCTCCGTGTAGATCCCCCGCCAGAAGGTCGTCACCGTGCGCGAGTTCTCCTCGCGCACGCCGCGCATCTGCGTGCACAGGTGCGCCGCCTCCAGGTGGACGGCGACTCCGTGCGGGTCGATCAGCTCGACGAGCGTGTCCGCGATCTGCTCGCCCAGCCGCTCCTGCACCGTGAACCGGCGCGCGTAGACCTGGACGAGGCGGGTCAGCTTGGAGATGCCGATGATCTCCTCCCCCGCGACGTAGCCGACGTGTGCCGTGCCGAAGAACGGCAGCGCGTGGTGCTCGCACAGCGCGTGGAAGGCGATCGGCCCCTCGACGATCTGGCCGATGAGCGTGTCCGGACCGCCGGAGCTCTCGGCGGGGAAGACGGTGAGGAGCTTCGGGTCGCCCTCGTAGCCGGCGGTCGCGTCGTAGAGGGCACGCAGGAACCGCTCCGGCGTGTCACGCGTCCCAGGCGTGTCGAGGTCCATGCCGAGCGCGGCGAAGATCTCCGCGACGTACGACTCGAAGCGCCGCCAGTCGTCCGCTCCGATCGCCCGAACGGCCGTGTCGATCCCTGGAACAGACTGGTGCAAGGGATACGGGTGGGGGCCGCGGAGCTCGATCACGTTCTCGGACTGCGGCTGTGACTCCGCCGCCAGGTCGGACTCTCCGTGCACCTGCTACCTCCTTGTCGTGGACGACCGCCGGGCGAGGAGCTCCCGGCGGAGGAAGAGCGGAACGAGCGCGAGCGCGCAGGCGAAGACGAACCAGCAGTAGCCTGTCGGCTCGCCGAGCGCGAGGAAGAGGCCGAGCGCGGCGAGCTGAGTCGAGAGGCCCGTGTTCGCGAGGACGGCGATCGTCGCCCGGTCGTGGTAGGCGAGACGGGCGGCCCCGTCGGCCGCGAGGGGCGCGAGGCGCCACTCGACCACGCGCTCGACGAGCCGGTCCTGCGGCGCGTACACGAGCGCGTACAGGCGCTCGCAGAGCGCCGTCGCCCGCCCCTCGCCGTGCGGCATCGCTTCGCGCACGTCGCCGCGGCTCGCGCGGTACAGGCGCTCGAGGTTGAAGTCGACGCTGAGCACGAACGTGAGAACGACGAAGGCGCCCGCGGCCAGCCCGGGCCGCCCGGTGCGGTAGCCGATCGCTGCGAGCAGCGCCGCGTCGACGATCAGGTCGGACTCGGAGTCGAGGTAGCGGCCGAGGACGCTGACGCGCCCGGAGAGCCGTGCGAGCTGCCCGTCGGCGTTGTCGAGCACCGTCTTTAGCTGCAGGAGGAGCGCCGCGAGGACGAGCTGCCCGCGCCCGATCTCCACGGCTGTGGCGACGCCGGCTGCGGCGCTCGCCGCGACGACGGCGGGGGGCGGGACGCGCAGCGGCAGGAGCGCGAGCACGAGCGGGTGCGCAAGCGGCCGGAACACGTGCTCGCACAGGAGCTCGCGAACGGGCCGCTGCTTGCGCGAGCGCGCGAGGAGGCCGGCGGCGGCGGCAGGCGTGGGGGCGGCGTCGAGGCTCACCGGCGCAGAAGCTGCGTCGTCCGCTAGGAGGCGATGCGCTCGGCCTCGTCGAACGCCGGTCCGGAGCGGACGAGCTCGGTGGCGGCGTCGAGGCGGTCCCAGACGTTCCAGAGCAGCACGCCGCGGATCCGCCGCCCCTCGCCGAGGTAGTAGACGACGCCCTTGCGGTTCGGCTCCTGCCAGTCGGCGACCGTCTCGCGGCGGGCGTCCACCTCTCCCACCGCCTCGTAGCCGAGGTCGAACAGGTCGGAGTAGAAGAACGGGAGGTGATCGTAGGGCGCGTTCGCACCGGCCATGTTCGCCCCCACCGCCCTGCCGTGGCTGTTCGCGTGGTCCTCGTGCTCGACCCGTGCCGCCGTGCCGAGCGCGAGCAGGGGGAAGCGCGCCGCGTCGCCGGCGGCGAACACGTCCTCGCGTCCGCCGGCGCGGCCGAGCTCGTCGACGACGATGCCGTTGTCGACGTCGAGCCCCGCCGCGGCCGCCAGCTCGACCCGCGGCTCGATGCCGATGCCGGCGACGATCGCGTCCGCCTCGAGCGTGCGGCCGCCCTCGAGCGAGACGCGCACGCCGGCGCCCGCCCGCTCGATGCCGGTCACCCCCGTCGACGGGATCACCTCGACCCCCTGCGAGCGGTAGTAGTCGGTCACGAACGACGCCAGCTCGGCGGGAAAGACCCGGGAGGAGATGCCCGCGTCGGCGAAGACCATGGTCACCTCGCAGCCGTTCGTGCGCAGCGCCGCCGCGATCTCGGAGCCGATGAAGCCGCCTCCGACGACGACGAAGTGGCCGCCTCCCTCCGCGCGGGCGCGCAGCCGGCGGTAGTCGTCCAGCGTGCGGAAGTAGACGACAGCGTCGCCGCCGACAGGGAGCCGCCGCGGGCGCCCGCCGGTCGCGAGCAGCAGCCGCTCGTAGCGGTAGGTGTCGCCGGCGTCGTCCGTCGCCGTCCGCGCCGCCAGGTCGACGGACACGACCGTGCGACCGAGGTGCAGGTCGACCCCGAGGGCGTCCGTCCCGCGCCAGATCTTCGCCTCGTCGCCGCCCTTCCACAGGCCCTTCGTGAGTGGCGGGCGGCTGTACGGCGGGTACGCCTCGTCCGTGACGAGGCCGATCGTCCCGTCGGCGTCGTGCTCGCGGATCCCCTTGCAGGCGGCGTCTGCGGTCAGGCCGCCGCCGACGATCAGGTAGCGGTAGTCGGGCACCGATTTCACCTCGCTTGTCGGCTCTGCTCTTTAGACTGAGGACTCGACTTTAGAGCATCGGTGGTGGGCGGCGGCGGGTAGCCGTTCGCGGGTGTGAAGCGCAGGAGCACGCGGCAGGGCTCGTCGGCTGCCAGGCAGCGGTCGGTCTCGCACATGACCGCGCAGGCGCGCCGGCGCGGGAGGTACGACTCCGTGAGGCCGATCCACATGCCATGGTCGAGGTGCACGGCCTGCGCATGTGCGACGACGAGCGGCCGCAGCGGGCACGTCGGCGTCGAGATCGCCGCCTGCTCGCCCGCGACCTCGGCGACGGTCGCCTGGAACCCGAGCCGGCCGAGCGCTGCGCAGACGCGCTCGACGGCGGAGCGCACGCCGCGCGTCGAGCCGAGGCCGGCGGCGTCGGCCAGATCTCGGCCGAAGCCGATGCCCGCCTGCCGCAGCGCCTCCGGGCGGCCGTCGTCCGGGAGCGCGTCGAGCAGGCGGCCGACGAGGCTCTCGTAGCGGCGGCGGGGAAACTCCAGCGACTGCGTCTCCGGGGCGACGCCGTAGACCTTGGCCGGACGGCCGGCGCCGGGCCCGCGGCGCCCCGTGCGCCGCTCGAACGCCGCCACGAGGAGCTCCGCCTGCACGAGCCGCTCGAGCCGCCCGCGCGCGACGTTCCGGTGCACGCGCAAGCGCCTGGCCACCTCCTGCGCCGTCACCGGCCGCGCCTGGGCGCGGACGAACAGGAGCACCTCGCGGAGCTCCGGCTGCGCGATCGCGGAGAGCCGGTCCACTATAGACAGACTAACAGGTTATAGAAGACGGGTGGGAAGCCCGACGGCGAGGGACGTCAGGCGGGGCGCAGGCGGACGACCGCCGCGAGCCCGCCGGACGGTGCCTGCTCCAGGTCGAGCGTGCCGCCGTCGGCCGTCACGAGCCGCTTCGCGATCGCCAGTCCGAGCCCGGTTCCGGCGCGCTTCTCGCCCCCGCGCCAGAAGCGGTCGAACGCCCGCGCGCGCTGCTCGGCCGTCATCCCCGGTCCCTCGTCCACGACGCGGACCTCGACCGCGGCCGCGTCTCGGCGGGCGACGACGGTGACCGCCGTGCCGGCCGGCGAGACGCCGATGGCGTTCGAGAGCAGGTTGTCGAGCACCTGCTCGAGCGACTCGGGCGTCGCCCGGGCCTGCAGCCCCGGCGCCACGTCCGCCTCGAGCCGGACGCCCCGGGCCTCCGCCTGCACCGACCACACGCGCATGCGG
>Ga0070741_10015165_pt1 | contig 13136 bp, 11 predicted proteins | sample Coa_R1_4_FD_66440 | JGI IMG/M metagenome (GOLD analysis project Ga0070741, IMG submission 66440) | Surface soil microbial communities from Centralia Pennsylvania, which are recovering from an underground coalmine fire - Coalmine... | ecosystem: Environmental > Terrestrial > Soil > Unclassified ...
AACGCGGTCGTGCAGCTCATCGCACGAGGTATTAATCACGAACGCGCCGCGCAAAATTTGTCCATACTCAACTTTGATCCGCGTCTCACCGACATTGCCCAGGCGCGCAGCAACGACATGATTCGACGCGGCTACTTTTCTCACGAAGACCCACAGCGCGGCACTATCGCGTTTCAAGATTTAATCCGCGCCAGGCAGTACAAATTCGGCTTTGCTGGTGAAAACATCGCGGAAATCAAAAATCAGGGATCGCTTGTTCCTTCGGGGCTGACCGTCTATGCGCGCTACGGCGCAAGCGAAATCGCCGATCAATTCGTATCGGGTTGGCTCAACAGTCCGGAACATCGCGAAAATATTTTCAACCCGCATTTTACAAAAACGGGCATCGCGCTCGGCGTGTCAGTGGATGGAACGCGTATTGTCGCCACCCAAATCTTTTCCGATTAGATTTACTCCAGCAATGGCACGAACATTTTCCGAACAAGAGATGCAGCTACTGATGCGCGAAGCAAAAGCCATGGCATTCCTCGCGCTCACCTTATCGGACGGCTCGCCCCACGTCTCACCCATCTGGTTCGATTGGGATGGCAAACATATCATCATCAATACCGCGCGCGGGCGCGTCAAGGACAAGGTTTTGAAAAAACACCCTGCCGTTGCTCTCACCATTACCCCACAGGATGACCTCTATCGCTATTTGCTCATTCGCGGGCGCGTCGTGGAAGAGACCGAAGAAGGCGCGTACGATATGATTTGCAGTTTGAATGAAAAATATTACGGCAAGTACGAATTTCGGATGCGACCCGGCCAAGTGCGCGTCACCTATAAAATCTTGCCCGAACACATTTTTTCAGACCTTTAAACTTGGCATCCTGTCATTGCGAGCCGCTTTTGCGAAGCAATCTCCCCCTTGGCGAAAAGTAACTTTGGGGCTAGAAGATTGCGGCGATGCAATATCTCGCATACAGCAAAGAACCTTGTCCTCGCAATGACCTTCGGATTGTACCGAGCTCCGCTTCACACATAGGTGCTTATGCAATCCCCCGTACGGCTCTCGTTATTTGCCAGCCTCGCGTTGGTTCTTGTACTCGCCGCGTGCGGCGCGCCGACACCTGCGCCGCCCGTGATTATCTCCCTGCTACCGAGCACAACACTCACTGCTACCGCGACCTCCACGTGGACGCCGACACCCACCAATACGAGCACACCAACGAATACGCCGACGCCGACTCTGACTCCTACTCCGCATCCCAATTTGATTGCGGCGACGATTGAAGGACTACGTTCGCGCACGTACCCAGGCGGTCAAATTCGCATCACCCATACTATCACCGTCACCGACGCGTATACGCGTACCTATATCACATTTCCTTCGGACGGTTTGACCATCAGCGGTTTGATGCATGTGCCGTTCGGCAAAGGTCCGTTCCCCGTCGTCATTCTGAATCATGGATACATTCCGCCATCGCAGTACGTCACGGGGTCAGACACGTATCGTCCTGCGGATATTCTCGCGCGCAACGGCTTTATTACTATCTCGCCCGATTTTCGCGGCTATGCCCGTTCCGATGACGGTCTGAATCTTTTTCGCACGGGCTACATGGTGGATGCGTTGAACGCGGCGGCGTCCGCGAAATCGCTGCCCTATGCTGACGCCAAACGAATTGGCATGTGGGGACATTCGATGGGCGGTGGTGTGACGGCGCGCGCGATGACGGTGAGCTCGGTCATCAAAGCGTACGTGCTATACGCGCCTGTTAGCGCCGATGTGCGCGTGCGACGATTCAATTTTGCGTTTGGCGGCGGTTCCACGACCAATAACGATCCCAACCTCTTTGAATCGCTGTTTTACTGGGGACGCGACCCGCAGTTGGTCTATGACCTTTCCCCGATCAATTTCTTTAAATACGTCAATGCGCCCGTCCAAATCCACATTGGTCAAATTGACACAACGGTTGACCCCGACTGGTCGCGCGCCATTCGTGATGAATTGCACAATCAGGGAAAATACGTAGAATATTATGAGTATCCACGCCAAGCACACGCCTTTATCGGCAGCGGCTGGACACTCTTTAATCAACGCGTCGTCCAATTTTTCAAAAAGTATTTAAAGTAGGGCAAGAACCGAAGGGTTTGTGCGGAGCATCGCGAAAAACCCTTCGGGTCTTGGGAAAAAGTCGGGAGGTCATCATGGCAGAGCTTGCGAAACAAGTCGGCTTTGGTCTCGCATCACGTGGCAAAATTTCAGAAGTGGTCGAATGGGCGGAATGGGCGCGGCGAAAAGGTCTTCACTCGTTTTGGATGCACGATAGTCTCTTTGAACGCGATGCAGTCACCTACGCGTCCGCCATTGCCAATCAAGTCAAAGATATTCGCATCGCGCTCGGCGCGCTCTCCTCGTACACGCGCCATCCTGTTTTGACCGCCATGACCATCAGCGCGCTCGACGAAGCTGCGCCGAATCGCATCATTCTCGGTCTCGGCACCGCGCTCCCGCTACGCCTCGCGCAAATGGGCATTCCGTATAATCCCGATGCAGGCGTCGAAAGCGTCAGCAAAGCGATTGACACGATGCGTACGCTCTGGAAAGGGCAGCGCATTCCCTCCGCGACGCCGAACCTTCCACCAATTCAACCCATGTTTCCGCCTGTGCATCACGTTCCAATTTACCTCGCCGCATATCGCACCCCCTTTTTGAAACTCGCAGGCGCGAAAGCAGACGGTTATCTCGCGCGCCCTTGCGAGTCCATTCCCAATCTCAAACGCTTGCTGCCAAAGTTGCGCGACGCCGCTATCGAAGCGGGACGCGACCCCGATAGCATCAGCGTTGCGGGCTATCTCTTGACGCACGTGGACAAATCGCGACGCGAAGCCTTGAACCGCGCCAAGCGCGAACCGTTCGTCATTTACATGATGAGCGTCCTATCCGATTTTTCCTTACAGCAGGCGGGCTTTGACGTAGAATTGCGGAATAAAATCGCGGCGGCATGGCGCGCGGAAGAATACCACACTGCCGCGCAGCTCATCCCCGATGAAATGCTCGACGCGTTCATGCTTGTCGGTACACGCGAAGAAGTAGCCGAAGGCGCGCAGCGATTCCACGAAGCGGGCATGAATCTGCCATTGCTCCAGCCAGTCCTCCAAGAAGGTGAACAGGTCGAGCATGTCATGGAAGCGGCGGTCATCTATGGCTCGGCAGCCGCTCGCACACCACAGGTCAGAGAAGCGCAACCTGTTACGATTTCTACTGATGCCACGCCCGCGTCCGCCGACGTTGGCTCGGTCCGCGCCAAACTGGATCAAGACCGTCTTTCTCTTCCCGAAAAAGTTTGGCGGCGCGCGAGCGCATATTATGAAATTGTCCGCCCATTCAGCCTGTCCGCCTCATCCGTACCCGTGTTTGCTGCGGGCGCGCTCGCGTGGATTAACGGGCTGTTCGACCCGCTCTTGTTCCTTGCTTCGCTGATTGGCGCGATGTGTCTGCATCTCGGCACGAATGTCACGAACGAAATTTTCGATGTGCGAAACGGCGTGGACGCAATTACCTCGCCGCGCGCCAGTCAAGCGATTTTGAAAGGGCGCGTCACGGAGCGCGAGGCATTTATTCTTGTTGGCGCGTTCTTTGCCATTGCCACTGTGATTGGGTTGTATCTGATTTCGGTGCGCGGGCTGCCTGTCCTGCTCTTTGGCGTCGTCGGCCTCATCGCGGGTTATGGTTATACCGCGCCGCCGCTTCAATACAAATATCGCGCGATGGGTTTGCCGATTGTCTTTTTTATGTTCGGTCCGTTGATGGTCGTCGGGGCGTACTATGTCATCGCAGGCGCGTTTACGTGGCAAGCGGTCATCGTCAGTATTCCTGTTGGTCTGCTCGTCGCCGCGATTTTGCACGGCAATGAATGGCGCGACATCGCCGACGACAAACGCTACGGTATCGGCACACTCTCCTCGTGGATGGGCGGCGCACGCGCCTATCGTGTCTATGTCGGTCTCATCGTCGCCGCATATATGGCGCTGGCGCTTGCCGTCTTGCTCGGTTGGTTGCCTACAACCTCATTGCTTGCCATGTTGTCGCTGCCACTATTCGTCCGCACAATTCGCAACGCCGAACTCGGCGCTATGGGACAGCAGCGCGCCATCGCCATGATTGACCTGCAAACGGCACAATTGCAGGCACTCTTTGGCTTTCTGCTCGTCGCGGGTCTTGTTCTCGCCGCGCTTCCCCTCTTTGCGCGCTAAAAGGATTTAACCGCGAATCGGCGCGAATCTACGCGAATAAGAAATTGGTTTATTCGTGAAGATTCGCGTGGATTCGCGGTTTCTACAATGAACTGGAAAAAAGCCGTCCCCACGCCGCTCATCTGGTTAAGCCTCGTGCTTGCCTATATCCTATTCGGCTTGACCTTTCGCGGTCCGCGCAAACAGTTCTGGCAGCGTATGACGTACACGGGGTTAACGCTAGGCGGCGTATCGCTCGTCGCGCAGCCAACATTACGCCAAACGAAATTTACATGGCGTGATATTGTGTTGGGACTAGGCTCGGCGGGAGTCTTGTACGGAATCTTTCAAATCGGCGACCGACTCGCGCGCATCATTCTGCCGCAGGGGGCAACGGACATTGAGCAGATCTACGGTCTCGATGCCTATCGTCCGAAACAAGAGATTGCCGCGCGCCTTGCGCTGATTATTGGACCCGCCGAAGAATTATTTTGGCGCGGATTGGTGCAGGGACATTTGATGGAGAAATATGGGCGCATTCCTGGCACTACGCTCGCCACGGCGGCATACGGCGGCGCACATCTGGTCACGGGAAATCTCACGCTCATCGGCGCCGCTTCCGTCGCGGGCGCGTTCTGGGGAATGATGGCAATGCTCGGCGCGCCGCCCGGCGCGTTAATTATCTCTCACGCCTTTTGGGATGTATTCATCTTTCTGATTGCGCCTACCCAAGCGCGAAGCAACAACTATCTAAAACCATCACCGTAGTAATGATTTCAATCGTTTCACCAAATGATCAAGTTGTTGCTAGAATGCAACTAAAACAAGAGACCGCCTGTTGCAAGGCGGTCTCTTGTTTCCCATCTAGACCAAGTCTTGATCAATATAACACCAGCGCCAGTCTTCGCCGGGTTGGAACGATTGAATAATCGGATGATTCGTTTGATGAAAATGTTTTGTCGCGTGCTTGTTCTTGGATTGGTCACAGCAGCCCACGTGCCCGCAGGTGAGACAGATCCGCAAATGCACCCACTTATCGCCCATCTTTAAACACTCTTCACAGCCATTCGCGCTCGGCGTCACATCGCGGATTTGATCAAGATGCGTACACTCGTTCATAGAGTAACTCCTAATAAAAAGGGAATACTCGTATCGTCCCGCGAATCAGTGTTCTTGTCAAATAAAAAGTCGCAAGTAATAAATCACCGCCGAGAGCGCAGAGGACGCAGAGAATTGTTGTTTTGAAAACTCTCTGCGTCCTCCGCGTCCTCGGCGGTAAACTTTATGATCTTCGCGTAGATTCGCGCCGATTCGCGGTTCCTTTATCTGACGCCCACTGTTATCGGCAATTCCTTCAATTCCCCACCGCGAATCACTTTTGCGTTCACCTGCCGTCCCCCGGTTTCATTCGCCAGCCAACGATTCAACTCGCGCACACGCGCAATCGTCGTCCCATTCAAGCCGACGAGAATATCGCCCGGCAGCAGTCCTGCTTTTTCCGCGTTTGTGCCCGCTTCTACCATCAATACCATCAAGCCCGTCTCCTGTTGCAATCCTAGCTTGTTCGCTAACGATGCTTGCAGCGGAATCTTTTGCACACCCACGCCGAGATAGCCGCGCTTGATTTTTCCTTCGCTCAATAATTGTTCCGCAATGCGCGAGACCGTTTCAGTGGGAATTGCCAGCGCCAGATCGCGTCCAAGCACGCTGCTGTTAATGCCCACAATCTGACCACTCGCATTTGCCAAAGGACCCCCAGAAAAACCGGGATACAACGTCAGGTCGGTGTGAATCAACCCCTCGCGGAATTGATTGCCCCAGCCCCGTCCGAACCGACCGAGCGCGCTCACAATGCCCGAGCTCACAATTGCCTCATCGCCCCACGGACGCCCAACCGCAAAAACCAAATTACCCTGCTTGAGCGTTTTGCTGTCCGCGACCTGCGCCGGTACCAAGTCCGACGCTTTCACCTTCAACACCGCCAAATCGGTTGTGGGATCGCGCCCCGCCAATTCCGCATCATACGTCGAACCATTAAATACGACGCGGATATTTTCCTCGCGCTCGACCACGTGGTCGGCGGTAACAATCGCGCCTCCCGAAGTCCAAACCACGCCCGTTCCCGCAACGCGTTCGCGCGCTTCTACGCGTACCACCGAACGCGTGACCTTGGCGACGATTGCCGCCAATTCATCCGAAAATGCCTGCAAATTTTCCAGAGCCATTGCTGCCTCCTATCATTCCAAATCTAGGATTCTTTGTTCCTAGAAGAATCGGTCTCGACCGATTTTTACCTGTTGAGTCGTTGAATTCATTCAACGACAATAGGAGTGTATCAGAGGTGCAGCATCTATACATCCCTCCGATGGATAGGTTCTGAATGATATGCTGCTAACCGATAGGCTAGGTTTGGGCGAGCCGCATTCACGTCTCCGCCGCAAAATAAAACGGCGAGTGCTGGGGCGCAGTCTGCGCCCAAACACTCGCCATTTCTAAAGACTTACCAACCCCTTTTGCAGCGCCAGCGTCACCGCCTCTGTGCGATTCGCCGCGCCGAGTTTGCCCAATATCGCGCGAATATGAAATTTCACCGTATGTTCCGTGATATACAATTCCCCCGCGATTTGTTTGTTCGACATGCCCCGCGTCATTAACCGTAGCACATCCAACTCGCGTTCACTCAACGGTTCGATTAGATCTTGCGCCGTATCGTCCCCGCCGCCGCTCAATGCCGCCGCGCGTACCGATTCCAAAAGAGTCGCAGCGATTTGAGGATGAAGCACAAGCGTCCCACTATGCGCGGCGCGAATCGCGTTCGCCATTTCTTCCGCCGACGATTCGCGCAGCAAATAGCCGCGCGCGCCCAGCGCAATCGCCTGCGGCATTCGACGGTCTTGCGCGTTATCGCTGATAACCAATATCGTCAGCGTCGGCAAAGCGCGCCGCAATTCATCCAACAAATCCCACCCTTCCTTTTCCAAAACATCCACATCAAGCAGTAGCACATCCGGTTCGTCGGCGAGCAAATCATCCAGCAGCTCAACCGAAGGCGCGAGCAGGGACACTTGCAAATCGCGTTCTTCCGCAAGCAGCCCGCGCAGCCCTTCGCGAATAAGGGGAATGCGCGCGAGAATGAGGACACGTAAACGGGGCATTATCAAATAGGTGTCTGTGCCGAATTGGCTCTTACATTCTCGCCGATAGAAAAATGCGAGGAGCAATCGCTCCTCGCATAAATGCCTGCCGGGAGACTCGAACTCCCAACCTCAGCCTTAGGAGTGCTTTGCTCTTCCCATTGAGCTAGGCAGGCAATGGATAAACTTGTTTGTATCTAATTATACACTCTTTTTCTAAAGAGGATGGAATTACAACATCCGTTGTAGCTTCTTCCGCACAGGACGCGTTGCATCTGCCAAGAATCGTCGTGCGATACTTTGCGGAATCTCCCACCAGGGGCGCGGTGGCAATTCGTTCGGCGGCAGACCGCGATACCGCCGCCAAGATTCAATCAACGCCCCACGCGGTGCAGTGGGCGAAATACCCTTTGGTATGTCCGACGTGGCAGACCAATTCTCCCACATTTTGAATTCGTACGAGTTTGCGATGGCGATTAGCTCCCGCTCGATAAAATCCGGTTCAGTCTGCATCCGTATCCAATACGCTGCCTGTTCCTCAAACGGACGACTGCGATACACATTCTTGCGCCACGCCGAAGGAAACTTGAACACACTCAAATTTTCCACATAGACCGTCTTGGCTCCCGCGCGAAGAGCACGCCGTCGAAATTCGATATCCGGGGCAAGGTCGAGCGTGCGATAGTCTTTCCATTCACCAATCTTTTCCACGAGCGAACGACGATGCACTATGCCTGATGTTGCAGAACTGGCGGCGGCAAAGTTGCCGTTCGGTGGAACCAAGCCGATCAGTTGATGAACGCCGCTGCCCGGCGGACCTATCATTACAGCGAGAGGGTGCGCCCAGTCCGCCTCTTCCCGCTCCAATGCTTCGATGAGTTTTTCCAGATGCGAAGGATGCCACAAATCATCGTGTCCCAAGTACGCAATATATTCCCCGCGCGCCATTGCAAGCCCGGTATTATTCGGAATACTTTGACTACCCGTATTTGTTGGGAGATTGTGCCAATGCAGGCGCGGGTCGTTGAATTCGGCAACCACTTGCTCTGACTCATCGGTGCAGCCATCGCCAATAATCAAATGCTCAAAATCTTGAAATCGCTGCGCCAATACTGACAGAATGGCGTAACGGAGGACGCTCGAATAATTATACGTTGCCGTAACAATACTAACGCGCGGCACGATTTCGCCCCTTTCGTTTCGTCACCAACCCAGAAGATTGTCAAAACGGAATGGGATAATGTCGTTGTCCAGAGGCAAACGATACTTGTCGGGGTCGTTGTGGTTGTACGCCTTGGTCGGCATATTCACAAAGAGCGCGTCCGTATGCCCGATATTTTGAACCGCGTGAAACACCCCGCGCGGAATATGGATCAAGCCACGATTTAATTCGCTCAAATGGATGACGTTCAGCATCTTGTACGTCGGTGAATCGGGGCGGTCATCATACAAAGCGATGCGTAGCGTTCCTTGACTGATAAAGAGGCGGTCATCTTGTTCGAGATGCTTTGCCCAACCCTTGACGCGCCCCGGGCGAATCGTCACTTGATACACATAGACCAACGGCTCGTCTGAAAAATTCCACGCCGGATTGTACATTTCGCAGACCGTTCCGCGCTCGTCGGGAAGCGTCACCGCGTAACGCACCCGTACCCCATCAATCAGTGGAGCAATAGACTTGCCTTCTGCGGTGACACTTTGGGGTTCTCGTTTCAAATTCGTCTGCATCGTGCTTCCCCCTTGAATGGATTTGATCGAGACCCGTGCAATATAATCCGAAACGCGTTATCTATGAAATCACGTAATATCTTGACCAAGTTTCACACGGAATTACTGCTGGCGTAAACGTTCAATTCAAAAATTTTGCACTCGAGTTGCCAACCATCTTTAATCGTGTTATATTTTTCAGGCTGGAATCAAGTGGCTCGCTAGCTCAATTGGCAGAGCAAGGCACTCTTAATGCCAAGGTTCGGGGTTCGAGTCCCTGGCGAGTCATAGAAACGGAAAGGTTAAGAGGAGGGGCCATGGCCCCTCCTCTTCATTTTGCGGTACAATTGAACACGTTTTAATGCACTTCCAGTCTGGTTGAAACTTTTTCACTAAATATCCGTGTAAGTATATGGATCAAGTCCTTATGCCATAAGGAACGGAAATCGTGTGGTCTGCAAGGTTATTAAACCTGACAGGTCTCCTCCCCGAATGGGAAAACGAGTTCGAGAGTATCAAGACCTGATAGGTTTAGGCGGGAGAAAGCATGTCGGAACAAACAATTACGCGACGCAGTTTCCTCAAGACCTCCGCGTGGGCGTCTGCGCTGTTCGCCGCCACCCCATTTTGGGCGACCGACCTCGACCAGCCGATGCCCGCTGAATATCTATCGCCTGTTCCCCTGAAAACCCCAATCGAATGGACGACCCCCGCTGATTTTGCCGCGACTGACCCGGCAGTGCTTGCTTTGAATCGCATTGCGTTCGGTCCGCGCCCCGGCGATGTAGAACGAGTTCAGGCAATGGGTATCGAGGCATACATCGAACAGCAGCTCGCGCCCGAATCGCTTGACGACATTCACGTGGACGAAATGCTCCGGGTATTCCCTTCGCTGACGATGGATATTCCCGCGCTGATTCAGAACTATGCTGTGCCATTTATGAAAAGCGCCAACGGCAAGGGGAAAAACCGTATGACGGCGGGCGGTGGCTTGTTCGGTTCGCCCGATGACCCAACGCAAATGGGTGGGATGCCGATGATGGCAGACTATCGTTTGCAGGGCGTACTTGAACTGGTGCAAGCAACGCTCTTGCGTCAGGTGTACAGTGAGCGACAGCTATTCGAGTTGATGGTGGACTTTTGGACAAATCATTTCAATATCTACATTTTGAAAAATCAATGTCGTGTGTTGAAAACGTGGGATGACCGCGAAGTAATTCGCAAACACGCGCTTGGCAAATTCCGCGACCTCTTGATGGCGAGCGCCAAAAGTCCTGCGATGTTAATTTTTCTTGACAATGTGAATAACGTCAAAGGCGTGCCGCAAGAGAATTATGCGCGTGAATTGATGGAGCTGCATACAGTGGGCGTAGATGGCGGATACACCCAAAGCGATGTGCAAAATGTCGCCCGCGCATTTACCGGCTGGTCAGTCGAAGCGCCCCGCCGTAGCGTGCTTGGACCCGACTATGCGGAAGCAGGCTCGTTCCTCTTTCGCCCGCGCCAGCATGATAACGACGCGAAAACCGTGTTAGGGATGAACTTGCCCGCGGGCTTGGGGATCCGCGACGGCGAACAAGTGTTAGAGATGCTAGCAAAGCACCCGAAAACCGCACAGCATATTTCTTCCAAACTCGTACAGCGATTTGTAGATGATGTTCCACCGCCTGCGCTCGTCGCCCGCGCTGCTGATACTTTCCTCAAGACCGACGGCGATATTCGCGCGGTGATGAGCACGATTCTTCACTCCGATGAATTCAAAACGTCCTTTGGGAAAAAAGTAAAACGCCCGCTCGAATTTATCGCGTCCTCACTGCGCGCGCTCGATGCATCCCCGACGGATGTGGACTTGAAAAAAGTTGCGCTCAAAGGCGCGCTCGGCAGCAAGTTGCAAACGCGCAAACGCCAGCCCGACGAACCAATTGCGCGCACACTGCGCGCCCTGGGCCAAGTGCCTTTCCTATGGCCCGCGCCCAACGGCTATCCCGATGCGGCGGCAGCGTGGGTCAACACGAATAACCTGCTCACACGCTGGAATTTTTCACTCGCCTTGACTTCGGGCCGCGTTCTGGAATTTGATGCCGAGCTCGCTCCCGCAGCGCAAGGGGCAACGCCTGACGCGTTAGTTAACGAGTGGAGCGAAAAGATTTTGCATCGCGCGCTGCCGGATGCTGACCGCGCGAAATTGATTGAATATGTGCGCGGCGACAATTCGCCAGACAATGGACGCGTAGCAAATCTCGTTGCCCTCTTGTTAGCCTCGCCCCATTTTCAATATCGGTAAGACGAGAGATGACCGACGACAAAGGCAGATGATGCACCGTCGTCCGTCCTCCGTCATTGAGGAGTTCTTATGTTCGACATCAGCAAGCGACGCGAATTATTAAAGAAAAGTGGCGTGCTCGCGTTAGGCATGATGGCATTTCCCGCATGGATGCCGCGTGTGGCATTTCGCGCGAATCAGACCGCCACGAAAAATCCAATCCTCGTCGTTATCTTTATGCGTGGTGGAGCGGATGGTTTGAACATCATCGTACCACATGGCGACCATGACTATTACGCGCATCGCAGCGCGCTGGCGATTAAACAACCGAACGCGCAAAATGAAGATAGCGCGATTGACCTAGACGGCTATTTTGGGCTGCATCCACAACTACGTCCCTTAAAAGAATTATGGGACCAGCGCGCGCTTGCCGCCGTCCATGCCGTTGGTTCGCCCGACCCGACTCATTCGCACTTTGACGCGATGGATTATATGGAACGCGGTACGCCCGGCGAAAAATCCATGCAGACGGGATGGATTGGGCGGCATCTTCAGGTGAAAGCGTCCGAGAACAAATCTCCGTTCCGTGCAGTCGGTCTCGGAACGATTGTCCAGCAAAGTTTGCGCGGCCCGATTCCGACCATCGCGCTCCAATCTATCGCCGATTTTCATTTGCGCGGCGACAAGAATGAACTCGCGCGAATCCAGCAAACCATTTCGTCATTGTATGACGGCAGCGATTGGATTGATATTGAAGGGCAGGAAACGCTCGCGGCGATGGACACACTCGCCAAGATTGCGAACCAGCGTTATACGCCGAGTCACGGCGCAAAATATCCAACCGGCTATTTTGGACAATCGCTCGCCACACTTGCCCAATTGATTCAAGCCGATATGGGCGTCGAAGTTGCGGCGGTGGATATTGGCGGATGGGATACCCACCGCGCGCAAGGAGCAGACGATGGCACGATGGGTTCGCTCCTGAAGGAATTTGCCGAAGGTTTGCAGGCGTTTTATACCGACATGCAAGACCGAATGCAAGACATCACGATTGTCAGCATGTCCGAGTTCGGACGGCGCGCCCAAGAAAATTCCTCCGGCGGCACCGATCACGGACATGGTAACGTCATGTTTGTGCTCGGCGGTGGGATCAATGGCGGCAAAGTGTACGGTGAATGGCCCACGCTCGCATCCGATAAGTTGTACGGGCCCGGCGACCTTGCGGTAACGACAGACTTTCGGGACGTACTGGGCGAGATTACCCAAAAGCGCCTCGGCAATCCGAACCTCGCGGCAGTTTTCCCAAACTATACCCAGTTCAATTTTCGCGGAATCGTGTAAGATTCCAAACTTCAAACACACATATCCATGTGTGTTGCTGAACAGCCCACATGGATATGTTAAATAGATTAGCAGTACCTCTAATAAAAGTTTAACAAAATTGGGTATTGACAAATCTATTTTCGATGTTAAAATACACCCCGCTTGTTTGAAAACGGTTAAAACCGTCTCAAATAAGCTGGTTCGATAACAAACGATTGAGGAGGGCAAAGAGAACAGATTCGTTGATCCGGGGAATTTGAAAGAATTTTCCTAGACTCTCTTTGTCTCCGTCCGCAGCAAGGTTGCTCGGCGGATTTTTTTGTCCCGGAAGGTGAGAGCAAGTTTGCTTTGGACGGCGACCTCCTGGTCGGAGCAGGCTGAACTTTAACAACTAGAGAGTGGAAGAGAAAGTGCGAAAGCGCCTGCGAGGTTGTGGTGTCGAAGGACATTACAACGCTTTGAGTAAAGAAAAGTGAATCAAACGGAGAGTT
>Ga0070741_10015166_pt1 | contig 13136 bp, 12 predicted proteins | sample Coa_R1_4_FD_66440 | JGI IMG/M metagenome (GOLD analysis project Ga0070741, IMG submission 66440) | Surface soil microbial communities from Centralia Pennsylvania, which are recovering from an underground coalmine fire - Coalmine... | ecosystem: Environmental > Terrestrial > Soil > Unclassified ...
TCGCTCTTCCTGCCGCCGATGCTGTTCCCGCTGATGAACTTCATGGCGTACGCCGGCGGCCTCTCGCGGCTGCGCCACGTGCCCGGGTTCGACTTCCACGGGGGCTACACCGCGTTTCAGTTCTGCTTCGTGCTGCTGCAGTCGGCGGCGTTCGGCGGCGTCTTCGCCGGCTTCGGTATCGCGCGTGATTTCGAGCGCGGCTTCGCACGAAGGCTGCTCGTCTCGGCACCGCAGCGAAGCGGGATCATCCTCGGCTACGGCATCGCAGCGCTCTTCCGCTGGGCGATGATCGCGACGGTGCTGACGATCGTCGGCCTCGCCGCCGGGATGCAGGTCGGCGGCGACGGCATCGACCTGATCGGCCTGTACTCACTCGCGATCCTGTTCAACCAGGTCGGCCTCCTCTGGGCCTGCGGGGTCGCGATGCGCTTCCGCTCCGTCCAGTCGGGCCCGTTGATGCAGACACCCGTCTTCATGGCGCTCTTCCTGGCGCCGGTCTACGTGCCGCTGCAGCTGCTCAAGGGCTGGATCCACACCGCCGCGCAGTACAACCCGCTCACGTACATCATCGAGGCGGCGCGCGGCTTCATCGAGGGAGACCCCACGCAGGTCGGGATCGCGTTCGGGCTTGCGAGCCTGCTCGTGGCCGTGTTCGCGGTCTGGGCCCGCACGGGCCTGCAGAACGCCGAGCGCGCGGGATAGGCCTTCCGCGTTCCCGAAGCGGCTCAGAGATCGCGGCGCGAGAACGCGACAAGCGCAGCACCGCAGACGAGCGCAAGATACGCGGCCGACCACGCGAGGAGCGGTGCGCCGGCGTGATGCGAGCCGCCGAACGGCCCGAGCGTGAGCACGAACTCCGCGAAGCCCGTCGTGCCGCTGGTCAAGCGGTGGAGCGCGTCCTCGTAGAGGGCGTCGAACGGGAAGACCCACCAGGCGAGGCGCGCGATGTGCTGCAGCTTCGCCGAATGGATCGCGTGCCCGATCTCGCCGAGCAGGCCCGCGATGAGCCCGGCTCCGAACACCATCAGCGTCCCGATTCCGTTCGCGATGGGGGCGAAGAACACCGAGCCTGCGAGGGCGATCGCGGAGACGACGACGATCGCGGCGGCCAGCTCGATTCCCGGAGACACCACATGGTCGGGCGTCCAACCGCCCGCCCAGCGTGTGATCAGCACCGCGGCGAAGTAGACGACGAGGACGTAGAGCGCAGAGACGCCGGCGGCGCCCGCGAAGCGCGCGAGCAACAGCTGCGCACGCCCGATCGGGCGGACGACGAGTGGTTGCAGCAGACCCGCCTCCGCATCGCCGCGCACGACGTTCAACGTCAGGAAGACGGAGAGCACCGCCCCGAGGAACACGATCGCGAACATTGCGAGCCCGAGCACGATCGCTCCGGCGAGCACGTTCGAGTCGAGCTGCCCTTGGCCGGGCCCAACGAAGCTGCGCGTGTCCTTGAACGCGGCGTGCGTTCCCCACGCATAGAGCGCGAGGAACAGGACGGTCAACGCGAGTACGACCGCGAACATCTTGCGCCGCAGGCTCTCGCGCAGGCCGTAGAGGACGATCGCCACCACTACTCGTCGACCACCTCGAGGTAGGCCTCCTCCAGCGTCGAGGTGACGACGCGGACATCGAACACGTCCTCACCGGCGGCGACGAGCTCGCGCACGAGCCGCGGGACGTCCTCGCGGTGCGCGTCGGGGAACGCGCGCACGCCGTCGCCCGTCTCGATCTCGACGCCGCCCTGCCGGCGAAGCTCGTCGGGCGCGCCGGCTGCGACCACCCGGCCGTGGTCGACGATCACGACGTGGTCGCACACGAGCTCGACCTCCGACAGAAGGTGTGAGTTGAGAAGCACCGACGTGCCCCGTTCGCGCAGCCGCTCGAGCAGCTCACGAACGACGCGGCGCCCGGACGGGTCGAGCGCGCTCGTCGGCTCGTCGAGCAGCAGCAGCGGCGGGGAGCCGACGAGCGCCTGCGCGAGCCCGAGCCGCTGCTGCATGCCCTTCGACATCGCGGAGACGCGCGTGCCGCCGTGCTCGGCGAGGCCCACCAGCGCGAGCAGCTCCGCACGCTCCGGCGCGGCGCCGCGCGAGCCGGCGAGCTGCTGGTGCAAACCAAGCACTTCGTCGGCGCTCATCCAGGCGGGAAACCGGAAGAGCTCTGCGAGGTAGCCGAACGACCGGCGCGCCGCCGCGCTTCCTGCCGGATGACCCGCGACGCGCGCGGACCCGGCCGACGGGCGCACGAGGCCGCACGCGATCTTGACGAGCGTCGACTTGCCGGCGCCGTTCGGGCCGAGCAGCCCCACGAGCCGCCCGGGCTCGACGGTCAGGTCGACGCCCGCAAGCGCCTGAACACGGCCGTAGCGCTTCTCCAGGCCTTCGACGGCGAGCAGCACGGCCACCTGCCCAGCCTAGTGCGAAACAGTTCTTATTTGACGAATGAGCTCTTCTTATCTATTTGTTCACCATGCCAATGAACAAAGGGAAGAAAAAGCTGGGACTGGCGGCCGCTCTGCTCACCGCCCTCGGTCTCGCGGCAAGCGCCGCAGCAGGCACGAGCCTCTCGCTCGTCGCCTACTCCACGCCGAAGCCCGTGCTGGCGAAGATCATCGCCGCCTTCCAGAAGACGCCGCAGGGCGCCGGCGTCTCCTTCACGCAGTCGTACGGCCCGTCGACGAACCAGGCGAGGGCGGTCGCGGCGGGCCAGCCCGCCGACGTGTTGTTCCTCTCGACGGGCGACGACATCGATCTCGACGTCGATGCCGGGCTCGTCGACCCGAACTGGGACCACCAGAGCTACGACGGGATTGCCGCGAACACGGTCGTCGTCTTCGCGGTCCGCGACGGCAACCCGAAGCACATCAAGGGCTGGGCCGACCTGATCAAGCCCGGCGTGCAGGTCGTGACGCCGAATCCGTTCAGCTCGGGCTCCGCGAAGTGGAACATCCTCGCCGCGTACGGCGCGCAGCGCCGTCTCGGCAAGACCGACAAGCAGGCGACGCAGTACGTGAAGACGCTCTTCGACCACGTCGTGTCGCAGGACACCTCCGGGAGCAACGCCACCAACACGTTCCTCTCCGGCAAGGGCGACGTGCTCATCACCTACGAGAGCGAGGCGCTGAACGCACGTCTGCAGGGGAAGAACATCCAATACGTCATCCCGCGGCAGACGATGCTGATCCAGCTTCCGGTCGCGGTGACGAAGTCGAGCCCGAACAAGGACACAGCGAACGCGTTCATCCGCTATCTGAAGTCGGTACCTGCGCAGGAGCTCTTCGCACAGTACGGCTTCCGCCCGGTCAACCCGCAGGTCGCGAACGAGCCGGCGGTGAAGAAGGAGTTCCCGGCGCGCCCCGGCATCTTCGCGATCGACGACAAGTACATCGGCGGCTGGCGCAACGCCGACAAGGTGTGGTTCGACCCGAAGCACGGCCGGATGGTCGAGATCGAGCAGGCAGATGGAGGGCCGTCGTCTGGCTAGCGCGAGCGCGATCGTTGCGCTGCCGAGAAGCGAGAGGGCCGGCACGGCCCTCTCGCTCGGCTTCGTCACGACCTACCTGAGCGTGATCGTGGCGCTGCCGATCGCAGCGCTCGTGTGGGCGGCACGCGCGGACGGGCTCTCGCAGTTCTGGTTCTGGGTGTCCCAGCCCGAGGCGGTCGCCGCGCTGAAGCTCACGCTCGCGGTGGCCGCGCTCGTCGCGTTGACGAACGCCGTCTTCGGGACGCTGCTCGCGTGGGTGCTCGTGCGTGACGACTTCCGGGGCAAGCCGCTCGTAAACGCGGTGATCGACCTGCCGTTCGCGCTGCCGACGATCGTCGCCGGGCTGCTCGTGCTGGCGCTCTACGGCCCCGATTCGCCGGTTCACGTCCACGCGGCGTTCACGCGCACGGCGATCTACCTCGCGCTGCTCTTCGTCACGCTCCCGTTCGTCGTGCGCACCGTGCAGCCCGTGCTGTACGAGCTCGACACCGACATGGAAGAAGCTGCACGATCGCTCGGCGCGCGCGAGGTGGTCGTCTTCGTGCGCATCGTGCTGCCGAGCATCCTCCCCGGCATCCTGTCCGGCGTCGCGATGGCGTTCGCGCGCGCGGTCGGCGAGATCGGAGCGATCACCCTCATCTCCGGCGACCGGCCGTTCCACACGGAGGTCGCGTCCGTCTGGATCCTGAACGCGAGCCAGAGCGGGAACGGCACGGGCGCGGCTGCAGTCGCCGTACTGCTGCTCGCGATTGCGTTCGCAGTACTGCTCGGGGTCGGCGGCCTGCGTTTCTTCGCCACGAGGCACGAGCGTGCGTAGGCTCTCGCTCCGCTTCGCGGCATTCGGCTACCTGCTCGTGATCCTGCTCGGGCCGCTCGCGATGCTCTTCTGGCGCATCTGGGCCGAGGGGCTCGGCAAAGCATGGTCGGCGCTCATCGACGCGGACACGGTGCATGCGTTCAAGCTCACGCTCGAGGTCGCCTCGATCGCCGTTCCGCTGAACACCATCTTCGGCATCGTCGTCGGGCTCGCAGTCGTGCGGCGCCGCTTCCCCGGGAAGGGAGTCGTCAACGCCTTCGTCGACCTGCCGCTCGCGCTCTCGCCGGTCGTCGTCGGGCTCTCGCTCTTCCTGCTCTTCGGGCGGACGGGCTGGTTCGGGCCGTGGTTCACGGCGCACGGCATCCAGGTGCTCTTCGCGCTCCCGGCGATCGTGTTGGTGACGGTCTTCGTGTCGGTGCCGTACGTGGCCCGCGAGGTGATCCCGACGCTGCGCGAGCTGGGCGAAGAGCAGGAACAGGCGGCCCACACGCTCGGTGCCTCCGGCTGGCAGGCGTTCTGGCGCATCACGCTGCCTTCGATTCGCTGGGCGGTGATCTACGGCGTCGTCGTCACGACGGCGCGCTGCCTAGGGGAGTACGGCGCCGTCGCCGTCGTCTCCGGGAGCATCTCCGGCCGCACCGAGACGGCCACGCTCCGAGTGCAGGACTACTACGAAAACCTCGACCAGGCCGGCGCATACGGCGTCGCGCTGATGCTCGGGCTCATCGCGATCGTCGTGCTCGTCTTGATGACCGCGTTCCGGCCCAAGGATGGAGCCGTTCGATGATCACTGCCACCCACGTCTCCAAGCGATTCGGCGACTTCGTCGCGCTCGACGACGTCTCGATCGAGGTTGCCACCGGTTCGCTGACCGCCCTGCTCGGGCCGAGCGGCAGCGGCAAGTCCACCCTCCTTCGCATCATCGCGGGCCTCGAGCGGCCGGATGCCGGCGAGATCGTGCTCGCAGGAGAAGCTGCTACGTCGGTGCCGCCCCAAGAACGCGGCGTCGGGTTCGTGTTCCAGCACTACGCCGCGTTCAAGCACATGACGGTGCGCGACAACATCGGCTTCGCGCTGAAGATCCGCAAGCGGCCGCGTGCCGAGATCCGTGCACGCGTCGACGAGCTGATCGAGCTCGTGCAGCTGCGCGGCTTCGGCCACCGCTTCCCCGCGCAGCTCTCGGGCGGGCAGCGGCAGCGCATGGCGCTCGCCCGCGCGCTCGCGGCCGAGCCGAAGGTGCTGTTGCTCGACGAGCCCTTCGGTGCGCTCGATGCACGCGTCCGCACCGAGCTCCGCACGTGGTTGCGGAGGCTGCACGAGGAAACGCACACGACGACGGTCTTCGTCACGCACGACCAGGAAGAGGCGATGGAGGTCGCAGACAACGTGGTCGTCATGAACCGCGGCCGCGTCGAGCAGGCCGCCTCACCGAGAGTGCTCTACGACACGCCTGCGAACGCGTTCGTGATGTCGTTCGTCGGCCGGGCAAACCGCTTCGGCGAGAGCTGGGTGCGCCCGCACGACCTCGAGGTGACGCTCGAGCCGAACGGCTCGACGCGCGAAGTGCAGATCGACCGCCTCGTCCACGTGGGGCACGAGGTGCGCGCGGAGTTGACGCGCGACGACGGCGAGCCGGTGAGCCTCCAGCTGACCCGAGACGAGGCGGAGCGCCTCGAGCTGCAGCCGGGACAGATCGTCTACGTACGCCCCGTGCGGCAGACAGTCTTTTAGTGTGGCGCCCAGGCGTCCGGGTCGGCGGCGAGCGCCCGGACGTTCTCCGGCAGCTCGCCCGCCGCGAGATCGGCGAGCGTCACGCGTTCGAGCACGCCACGCAGGCTCGCGCGCACCGCGACCCAGACCTCGCGGAGGCCTTCGGCGCTGCCGCGGTAGTTGACCTGCTCGGAGCGCACCCCGCGCACGTTCGCAAGCGGGCCGTCGACTGCGCGGATCACGTCTGCGAGGCTGATCTCCGACGCGGCGCGTGCGAGCCAGTACCCGCCGTCCGCGCCGCGCCGCGACGCAACGAGCCCGGCGTTGCGCAGGTCGCCGAGGATGTTCTCGAGGAAGTTCGGCGGGATCTCCTGTGCCGTCGCGATCCGCTCGCCCTTCACCGGCCCTTCACCCGCGGCCGCCAGCTCGACGGCGGCGCGAATCGCATAGTCGGCCTTCGCACTGACCCTCATGGCACGCGATCGATGAGAATTTCGATCTCGCAGACCTCGCGAAACCCGAGGCGTGCCAGGATCGGCCGCGACATCGGGCCCGCCTGCGTGACGAGCACCGGTGTGCCTCGCTCGACCGCGTCGCGCCAGCGCGCTGCGACGAGCGCGCGGTAGGCGCCCCGCCCCCGCGCTTCGGGCAGCGTCGCCCCGCCGAAAAGGGTCACTCCGTGCTCGCCGAACGACGCCGACGCACGCGCCGCCGGGTGCCCATCGACGTAGGCGAGGTACACCGAGTTCAGCGGGTCGGGGTCGAAGTCCTTCGGCCCGGCCGGCGGCGGCGTGCCGAAGCCGACCGCGGCGATCTTCTCCGCCTCGAACGCCTCCTCGGCAGTGGATACCCGCCGAACCTCGACGTCCGCGGGCAACGTGCGCGGCTCCTCGGTCAGCACCATCCCGACCGCGAGCGGCGTCGGCTCGTCACGGACGAGGCCGAGCGCAAGCAGCCTGTCGACGAGATCGGGCGGCGTCGCGTGACTGCCCACTTCCCAGCTGCAGCCTGTCCGGCCGCGCCTGCGCAGGTGGCCGTGGATCTCCGCGCGCACCTCGTCGACCTCGTCCGGCTCGAGCCGGAAGCGCTGCGCGACGTTCCAGGCCGGCTCGTCCCCACGCCCCATCCAGAGCACGTACCGGTCGGTGACGATGCGCTCGTCGCTCGGTCCGAGAGGCATGTACGTGTTGGCGTTCTCCGCGATCTCGACCAGCCGGTCCACCGGCGGAGCGTAGTCACGTAGATTCGGGCCGTGTTGTGTCCCTCGTGCGGAATGGAGAATCCAGCGGGCTTCCGCTTCTGCGGGAACTGCGGGGCCGCGCTGACGGACGCCGAGCCTGCCCGCGAGGTGCGCAAGGTCGTAACGGTCGTCTTCTGCGATCTGACCGGGTCGACGGCGCTCGGCGACCGCACCGACCCGGAGGCGCTGCGCGCGACGATGCGCGGCTACTACGAGGCGATGCGCTCGATCCTCGAGCGCCACGGCGGAACGGTCGAAAAGTTCATCGGCGATGCGGTGATGGCCGTCTTCGGCGTCCCCGTCGCGCACGAGGACGACGCGCTGCGCGCGGTGCGCGCTGCGTGGGAGATGCGCGCAGCCGTCCCGGGGCTCGGATTGCAGGCCCGCATCGGCGTCAACACCGGCGAGGTGGTCGCGGGGGAAGGCGAGACGCTCGTCACCGGCGACGCGGTCAACGTCGCGGCGCGCCTGGAGCAGGCGGCCGGCCCCGGCGACGTGCTGGTCGGATTCGAGACGAGTCGCCTCGTGCGAGATGCCGTCCGCGTCGAGCCGGTCTCGGTCGACGCGAAGGGCAAAGGCAAGGTCGACGCGTTTCGCCTGCTCGACGTAGACCTCGAGGCGGAGGCGATCGCCCGCAAGTTCGGCACGACCCTGGTCGGGCGCGAGTTCGAGCTCATGCAGCTGCGGCAGGCATTCGAGCGTGCTGCGCGCGAGGAGCGTTGTCATCTCTTCACCCTGCTCGGCGCCGCCGGAGTCGGAAAGTCACGCCTCGTCGCCGAGCTGCTCGACGAGCTCGACGCGACCGTCGTGACCGGGCGCTGCCTCGACTACGGCGAGGGAATCACGTTCTGGCCGGTGATCTCCGTGCTCAAGCAGCTCGGACCGGACGCCGAGCCGACGCTCGAGCGCCTCCTCGCCGGAGCATCGAGCCCGAACGAGCTTTTCTGGATCGTGCGCACGCAGCTCGAGGAGTCCGCCGCGGAGCGACCGCTCGTCGTCGTCTTCGACGACATTCAGTGGGGCGAGGAGACGTTCCTCGACCTGATCGACCACGTCGCCGACCTCTCACGCGGCACGCCGATCCTCCTGCTCTGTCTGGCCCGGCCGGAGCTGCTCGACAAACGGCCGGGCTGGGGCGGCGGCAAGCTGAACGCAACGACCGTCTTGCTGGAGCCGCTCTCCGCCGACGACTGCATTCGGCTGATGGAGGCGCACGGCGGCGCAGATGAGACGATGCGCACGCAGATCCTCGCCTCCGCCGAGGGCAACCCGCTGTTCGTGGAGGAGATGCTCGCACTCGCCCGCGAAGGCGGCGACGTTCGCGTTCCCTCCAGCGTGCAGGCGCTCCTCCAGGCACGCCTCGACCAGCTTGCGCGCGACGAGCGCGACGTGATCGAGCGCGGAGCCGTCGAGGGCGAGATCTTTCACCGCGGCGCGGTGCTCGAGCTGACGCGCACCGCGGACGTCGAATCCCAGCTCGTCCGCCTCGTGCGCAAGGAGATGATCAGAGAGGTCGCCCCCATCCTCACCGGCGACCATGCGTTTCGCTTCCGGCATCTGCTGATCCGCGACGCCGCGTACGACGCGCTGCCCAAGGAGACCCGTGCCGAGTTGCACGAGCGCTTTGCCGACTGGCTCGAAGAGCACGGCGCCGACCTGATCGAGCTCGACGAGGTGCTCGGCTACCACCTCGAGCAAGCAGCCCGCTACCGGCGCGAGCTCGGGCGAGGCGACCCTGGGCTCGAGCGTCGCGCGGCGCTCCGGCTCGGAGACGCGGGCTCGAAAGCGGCGCTCCGCAGCGATGCGCACGGAGCAAGCAATCTCCTCATGCGCGCGATTGCCCTGCTCGCTACCGACGACCCAGCACGCGCACCGCTTCTGATCGAGCTGATCGGCACGCTCGAAGGCGCGGCACGGCCCGAGGAGATGTTCGCGTGGATCGACCAGCTCGCCCAGAGCGACGATCCGATCGCGCAGATGCACAGCACCATCGCGCGGCTTCAGCTTCAGCTGATGACCGATCCTGAAGACATCGTCGAGGAGGCGACGTCGGTCAGCGCACAGGCGCTCGAGGTCTTCGGCGAAACCGGCGACGACCTCGGCCTCGCGCACACGTACTACCTGATCTCGTGGATCAACTGGCTGCAGAGTCGCGCGGGACCGACCGTGGCTGCGTACCAGAAGGTGATCGAGCATGGTCGGAAGGCCAACGCTCGCGCTCTGGTCGGCAGAGTCACGGTGCAGCAGATCGGCGCGCTGTTCTACGGCCCCCTCTCCGTCGCCGAGATTCGCGCACGGGTCGCAGGGCTCGAGGCCGACGACTCGGTCCTCGCGCGGATCGTGACCCTCGCGGCAAAGGCCGATCTGCTGCAGCGTGACGGCCGCGCCGACGAGGCGATCGGGATGTTCGAAGAGGTTGCTCGCCTGCAGCGCGAGCTCGGGAGCGGGCTCGGCAGCACCATCGCCACGCAGGGCAAAGCGCACACGCTTCAAGCAGCCTTCCGCTTCGAGGAAGCCGCGGCCGAGTATCGCTATGTCCTCGACCGACTCGACGCGTTGGGTCAGACGAGCTTCCGCTCCACGACCATGATCACCCTCGGCGAGGTTCTGTACGAACTGGGCCAGACCGACGAAGCCGAGCATCTCGCACACGAGGGTCAGGAGCTCGGCGCGGCCGAGGACGTCGTCAACTTCGCATACGGCGGCAGTCTGCTTGCGCGCATCGCGGCTGATCGTGGCGAGCTCGAGGAGGCAGAGCGGCTCGCGCGCCAAGCGCTCGACTTCGCCTACAAGACCGACTTTCCGACAGTTCACACGAACGGGCACGAGGCGCTGGCTCACGTGCTCCGTGCGTCAGGACGCTTGGAGGAGGCAGCAGTCGAGCTCCAGCACGCCCTCGAGCTCTGGGAGCGGCACGGTTACCGCGTTCAGTCCGAGCGGGTACGGGAGCTATTGGTACAGCTGTGAGCGCCAGGCCTTTGCGTAGACCTGCTGCAGGTGCTCGACACGCGCGACATACGCACGTGTCTCGCTGAACTGGATCCCCTCACCCGCCGCCCGCCAGCGATCGACGTTCCCTTGTCCGGCGTTGTAGGCGGCGAGCACCAGTCGCTCGCTGTGGTATTTGGCGAACAGGTCGTGCAGGTACCACGCGCCGTAGCGGATGTTGATCTCTGGGTTGTAGAGGTCGCTCGTCTTGAACGCGCTGCCGTGCGTGCGGATCGCGATCCCGTGCGCGGTCGTCGGCGTCAGCTGCATCAGTCCGATTGCGCCAGACGACGACTTGGCGTCCGGACGGAACTTCGACTCCTGGTAGATGACTGCCGCGACGAGCGCGGGATCGAGCCCGTGCTCGCGCGCGTGGACGCGGACGTACTCCGAGTACTGGAGCGGATAGCGAAACCGCTCGTACCAATTGGGCTTGGTTGCGTCGATGTAGCCAATCGCGCCGCCTGCGATTACGAGCACGACCAGCAAATACGCGAGGCGCCTCACGCCGATGAGACGAGCTCATGCATAACCGACTCGACGAACGTATCGAGCTCTTCGAGCGAGCCGACGTTCCTGAACGCGAAGTCCGCCCGACCGACCTTCTCGCGGTCGTCGATCAGGCGATGTTCGCGGCCGTCGCCGGCGACCGTGCTGCGCGCACGGCGCAGCTTGGATGGAGCCGTGATCACGACGACTTTGTCGAACCTGCTTTCACCGCCCGACTCGAAGAGGAGCGGAACCTCGGTGACGCACACTCGCGGCGACACCGGCAGGTTCGCGAGCTGGTCGCGCCAGTGGAGGTACTCGCGCGCGACGAGCGGGTGGAGAAGCGCCTCGAGCCAGTCGAGCGCATCCCGGTCGTTGAAGACGACGGTGGCCAGCGCGCCACGGTCGATGTTCCCCTCCGGCGCGACGATGCCGTTGCCCATTCGCGAGACGATCGCATCGCGCACGTCGGGCTGCTCCAGCAGATGGTGGACGATCTCGTCACTCGAGACCGTCGCCGCGCCGTGGCGTGCAAACGCGCGCAGCGCTTCGCTCTTCCCCGCGCCGATCCCGCCGGTGATCGCGACGGCGATCGGCCGGCGACCGTCGGGGCTCACTACTCCTCGGCGGCTTCGGCTTCCGGCTCGTCGGCGGGCTCGTCGGCCGGTGCCGCGCCTGCGCCGGTGGCGTCGGCTTCCGCGGTCGGCTCGACCAGCTCCGGCTCCTCGGCCGGCTCGGGCGCCGCGTCCTCAGTCACGGGCGCCTCGGCGAACACGTCCTCGGAGAGGTCGATCGCAGGCCGCTGGTGCACCGACTCGGCGCCGTCGGCGCGCGGCTGCACGGGATCGCTGTCCTCGACGCGCTTCAGCGAGAGCGAGAGCCGGCGGCGCTCGCCGTCGACCTCGATGATCTTCACGTTCACGGGCTGCCCCTGCGCGACGACCTCGCGCGGGTTCTCGACATGGTGCTGGGCGAGCTCCGAGATGTGCACGAGCCCTTCGACGCCCGGCAGGATCTCGACGAACGCGCCGAACGTGACCACCTTCGTGACGCGACCTTCGACGACGTCGCCCTCGTGGTAGCTCTCGATCACCTGCTGCCACGGGTCGCTCTGCGTCTGCTTCAAGCCGAGTGAGATCCGCTGGCGGTCGCGGTCGATGTCGAGCACCTTCACCTCGACCGTCTGGCCGATCTCGAGCACTTCCGACGGATGGTTCACGTGCGACCACGACAGCTCGGAGATGTGGATGAGGCCGTCCATGCCGTCGAGGTCGACGAACGCGCCGAAGTCGACGATGTTCGAGATCTGGCCTTCGACGACGTCGCCCGGCTGCAGCTTGTCGAGGATCTGCTGCCGCTGCTCTTTGCGCTCCTCTTCGAGCACGGCGCGGCGCGAGAGCACGACGTTGTTGCGTGAGCGGTTGAGCTCGATCACCTTCGCGCGCAGCTCCTGGCCGAGGAACTCGTCCAGGTCCTGTACGCGGCGAATGTCGACGAGCGACGCGGGCAGGAAGCCGCGCACGCCGAGGTCGAGGATGAGACCGCCCTTGACGACTTCGATCACGCGCCCGTTCACGGGCTCGCCCGACTCCGCCGCGCCTTCGATGTTCTTCCACGCGAGCTCGAACCGCGCGCGCTTCTTCGACAGGATCAGCCGCCCCTCGGCGTCCTCCTTCGTGAGCACGAGCGCGTCGATCTCGTCACCGAGCGCGACTTCGTCCGACGGATTGACCGACCGGCGGATCGAGAGCTCGGAGACGGGGATGACCCCCTCCGACTTGTAGCCGATGTCGACGAGCACTTCGTCCTTGTCGACGCGGACGACCGTGCCGTGGACGACCTGCCCCTCGTTGATCTCGGGGAAGGTGGACTCGTAATCGGGGATCAGCTCGCCGTCGGGGCCCTCCACCCAGACGCCGGGCTCTTTCTGCATGAGGTCGTTGCTGGCCAAGCGGCCGGGAAGTATAGCCAGGTTCCCGCTGTCACCCGGCCTGTCCACGTGAAGCGCGGGTTACGGAAACGTCACACCGCCGCGGGGCGCCGCAAAGGTCACGAACGTCGCAACGTGAACGCTGGTTCAGCTCCGCCCGGCAACCAGGTTCTGCCGACCTGCCAATCGGACATTCGCTCGTCAACGTTTGAGCCTGCGCGCTCTTGAACAGTCGGCAAAGGCGTTCTCCGGTGCCGCCGAAGCCCGGCTTGGCCGGGCCGGGAGGCCACGGGCGGCCGGTGATGGCACCCGAAGAGGGAAGGGAGGCCCAGCGGAGGGAAACCGCAGGTTTCCCTCGCTATTTAGCTTCGGCCCAGTTGTCGCCGACGCCGACGTCGACGGCGAGGGCGGGGTCGAGGTCGTAGGCGCCGCACATCTCGGCACGTACGATCTCGCGCACCTTCGACACCTCCGGT
>Ga0070741_10015167_pt1 | contig 13134 bp, 16 predicted proteins | sample Coa_R1_4_FD_66440 | JGI IMG/M metagenome (GOLD analysis project Ga0070741, IMG submission 66440) | Surface soil microbial communities from Centralia Pennsylvania, which are recovering from an underground coalmine fire - Coalmine... | ecosystem: Environmental > Terrestrial > Soil > Unclassified ...
TTCGGCGCCGAACCCGACCCCGACACCACCACAACAGCGTCATCTCGAGCCCCAACCACCGCTCTGCCGCCGCTTGGCATATCGCGCAGCGCGCAAACCTTTCCGGTCACGGCACTAGCCGGCGCCGGGCCGCACGGTCTTGGCCAGGTACTTGAAGGCGGCCTCGGCCGACCCCGACGTCGACAGCTTCCAGTTGTACTTCTTCTTCACGTCGAAGTAGACGACGGCCTTGATGTCGGTCATGTCGGTCTTGAGCACGGTGGCGGCGTCCCGCAGCCACTGAGCCTTCTGGCCCGGCTTGCCCTCCTGGACGCCGAACTCGCCGATCATGAGCGGCTTGCCCCGGGCGGAACCCCAGTCATAGAAGGACTGGAACGTGTACTGGAAGGAACGCCACTGGTCGCCCTTGCGGCCGGGCGCCCAGTTGTAGCCGTCGGCGCAGATCCAGTCGACGTAGGCGTCGCCGGGATAGAACTTCTGGGCTGCGCCGGTGACGAAGCCCCAGGCGTCGGGGCACCACACCCACGAGACGTTGGTCACGCCGGCCTTGTCGAAGATGTTGTGGATCCGCTTCCAGGCGGCGATGAACGAGGCCGGCGAGCCGGCGATGTGCTTGTTGCGGTTGCCGTCCATCTCCCAGAACCATTCGAGGAGGACGGGATACCCGGCCGCTTTGAGGGCCAGGGCCCGCTGCTTGATCAGCCCGTCGTAGCGGCCGGAGTTGACCGCCGCCGTCGAGGCCGGCGCCCAGGAGACGAACGGGATTCGCCCGGCCAGGTTGTCCCACGCCTCCCGCCAGCCGGGGAACGTCGAGTTCCAGGCCTCGTAGATGTGGTCGAGGTCCTCCTGCTGGCCGAGCAGCGATTCGAGGCCGAGGACCCGGTTCTGCTTGGCGGCCCGCGAGCCGCTCATGTCCTGGTAGGTCCCGACCCAGGTGCCATCCTTGGGCGGGACCACGTTGTCGGCGCCGTTCCTGTTCGAGTGCCCGGCGGCGATGGCGCTCGGGGCGAGGGTGGCAGCGGTGAGGAGGGCGGCCAGGGCGGCCACCATCAACAGGCGGCGCGAGGGGATGCGCCGTTTCGACTGGCTTGGCATCGTTGCTCCGGGGGGAGTGATGGCCCGGCCGCCCCAGCCGAGAAGTTGTGTTCTGGACGCACTGAAAGTTCAACGACGGGCGGTTGCTTCCTTCCTGTTCCGCCCGACGTCACACAATCGAAAACGACCAGAAACGCGTTGTGCCGTCAGGCGAGCCGGTTTGTGCGGTCCCCCCAATAGCGGTCCCGCAGCTGCCGCTTGTAGAGCTTGCCGGTGGGCAGGCGGGGAAGCTGCGGATCGAAATCGACCGTCTTCGGGCACTTGTAATGGGTCAGGCGCTCCCGGCAGAAATCGATCAATTCGGCGGCCAGTTCCGGCGAACCCTCGGCGCCGGCCACCAGTTGCACGACGGCCTTCACCTCTTCGCCCATGTCGGGGTTGGGAACGCCGATGACGGCCACGTCGTCGACCAGCGGGTGCATCACGAGCACGTCCTCGATCTCTCGGGGGTAGATGTTGACGCCGCCCGAGATGATCATGAACGTCGCCCGGTCCGTGAGGTACAGGTAGCCCTCCTCGTCCACGTACCCGACGTCGCCGAGCGCCGTCCAGTTCGGCCGGGACGGGTGGCGGGAGGACTGGGTCTGCTGCTCGTCCTTGTGGTAGTGGAACGGCGCCACGTCCTGCTCGAAGTAGACGAGGCCCGGCTCGCCGGGGGTGAGCTCGTTCCCCTCCTCGTCGCAGATGTGCAGCGTGCCGAGCACCGCCCTCCCGACGGTGCCGGGGTGGGCCAGCCACTCCTCCGGACCGACGTAGGTCAGCCCGTTCAGCTCCGAGCCGCCGTAGTACTCGTAGATGATCGGGCCCCACCAGTCGAACATCGCCTCCTTGACCGGCCGGGGGCAGGGGGCGGCGGCGTGGATGGCGACCTGGTGGGCCGACAGGTCGAAGCGGGCCCGGTCCTGCTCGGGGAGCTTCAGCATCCGGGAGAACATCGTGGGCACCCACTGGCTGTGGGTACAGCGGTGCCGCTCCAGCGCGCTCAGCGCCTCGAGCGGGTCGAAGTGGGCCATGAGCACCACCGTGCCGCCGAGCGACGTGGTGCCGAGACAGAAGCCGAGCGGGGCGGCGTGGTAGATCGGGGCGGGGGAGAGGTACACGCTGTCGTTGTTGATGCCGAACAGCGCCCCGATCCCGGACAGCGGCCCGAGGCCGTCGTTGATCTTGCGGGCCGGCTGGGGCCGGACGACACCCTTCGGCCGCCCGGTCGTGCCCGAGCTGTAGAGCATGAGCTGGCCGAGCGGCTCGTCGTCGAGCGGTTCGGCGGAGACGCCGGCCAGGGCGTCCTCGTAGGAGTCGTAACCCTCGACGACGCCGCCGACCGAGAGGCGCAGCTTGGCGCCCGGCACGAGGTCGGCGAGCTCCGCCGCCACCGGCGCCAGCGCCCGGGAGACCACGAGGCAGCGGGCGTCGCAGTCGTTGACGATGTAGGCCGCCTCGGCCGCCGTCAGGTAGCGGTTCACCGGCGTGACCCGCAGCCCCGACCGCAGCGCCGCCCACACCACCTCGAGGAAGCGGAGCTGGTTCTCCATGAACAGCGCCACTCCGTCGCCCGGCCGGAGCCCGGCGTCGTGCCAGAGCCGGGCCAGGCGGGTCGAGTTCTCGTCGAGCTCGCCGTAGGTGAGGACGTCGTCGCTGCCGGCCATGACGACCGCCGGCTTGGCGGGGGTGACCTGGGCCCAGTGTCCGGGATACATGGGGAATGCCCTCTCTTAACTCTCTGGCCAGCACTTTTAGGCTTCGGCGGTGGCCGTTGGTGCGAAATTGGTGCCGGCCCCGACACCCATCATCCCGGAATTCCCCAGTACCGCGTCAATTGCTGAGCGAGTCAGGTCCTCATCATCCGGCCAGAGATGGGAGTAGGTGTCCAAGGTTTCCATGGCGCTGGCGTGGCCAAGCCGGGCTTGGACGACCTTGACCGACAGACCCTTGGAGATCAGGAGGCTGGCGTAGAAGTGCCGGAGGTCGTGGAACGTCCGGTCCTCCGATATCCCGACCGAGTCGGCCGTACGGCGCCAGAGCCCGTTGAAGCGCCTGCGGTTGATCGGCGCCCCCTGGCTGTTGGTGAACAAGAGTCCCCACGGTCCCAGGGGGTACCGGGCCATGTGGAGGCTGAGCGCTTCGAGGACAACGTCGGGCAGAGGAACCGTCCGGCGGCTGGCCGTGGTCTTGGGAGGGCCGAGATACTGCGGCTGGCCGGGCAGGGTGATGAGCTGCTGTTCGACGGTCAGCTGACGGCGTAGGAAATCGACGTGGTCAGCCGTGAGCCCGAAGACCTCGCCTTGGCGGAGCCCGGTGCCCGCCGCGAGGACGACGAGCGCCCGGTAGCGCTCCGGCATGGCGTTAATCAGGGCCTCGACCGCGTCGGTGGGGAGGGGAACGACCCGAGGCTTCTCGATGCGGGGGAGTCTGATCCCGACGCAGGGGCTGGCCGGGATGAGCCGGTCGGTCACGGCCGTCTTGAAGATGCTGCCGAGGAGCCGGTACACGACCTTGAGAGTGGTCGGGGCGAGAACCTCGGAGCGGTCCCTGACCCAACCTTGGACCTCGGAGGGCCGGATGGCCGAGATGGGCCGGTCACCCAGGGCCGGCAGGATGTGATTGCGGAGATGGGAGTCCACCTGATCGACCGTGCTCGGCCGGTGGATCCGGCCGGCCCGCCAGGCCTCGGCTACGTCGCGGAAGAGGCGCCGGCCGTCGGCCGGGTCGATGAACAGGCCTCTCGACTTGTCAGTGATCACGGAGGCCTCGAAGCGCTCGGCGTCGGCCTTCCGGGCGAAGGTCTTCGACCGGCGCCGGCCATCGGGATCGAAATACTGGACGCGCCAGTACGTCCGGACCTTGTCGCCCTTGGTGACGTGGGTGCGCTTCTGAGGCATCGCTCCTGCTCCTGCTCCTGCTCCGATGATCCCTTTACGGAACTCATCGGTAATTGCTGGGCCGGGACGGACCGGCCGTCAAGTCGGCGGCTCTTGATTTGGGCCGGTTCAGGCGCACGCCTGCTCTGTCAGCCACCGCCGGACTTCGGCAGGGTCGTAGCGGACGTGCTTACCGAGCCGGAGCGCCTGAGGGCCGCGACCGAAGCGCCGCCAGTGGGCCAGGGTCAGGACGGGGACGCCGATGATCGCCGACAGCTCCTCGGCCGAGAGGAGCCGCTCCAGCTGGGACGGATCAGCGGGTTTTGTTTGCTTGGTAGTACTCATGAACCCGACTCTACGGCGCCCTAGTATGGGCGCTAGAGCAGGAAATTCGGATCGCTGTAATTTGAATTTCCGGAGCAGGTGTCGAGGAATTCCTGACGGAGAAGATGCAACGGTCCCCGGTGCCGAATTCCGGGGACCGCCGCCTGACTTCCGCAATGTCGGAGCCACGCCCGCAAGGCACCCCACCAAGGCCACTCCGCAAAGGAGGCTCCTGTGAAGCCCACCTGTGAAAGAAGGCTCCAATGACGAATCCTACCGCCAGCACCGGGCCTGAGCACGAGCCGATCATTGTCGAGCGGCCGCCGACGCCCCAGCGCCGACTGACGGTCGTGGCGCCGAAGGCCCAGCCGATCGGTGACGAGCCGATCACGGTCGAGGGCGGCTGGGAGAGGGCCAAGAAGCTCCAGCAGCGCCGGCACTGGGCCGCCAAGGCGGCGATGCCAGACGAGCTTCCGGCGCTCTTGCGCATGGCCGAGGGGGACAGGACCGAGATGTTCCGGCCCTGCGCCGGAGGGGGCCACCGCTACGACGTGTTGTGGACGGCCTGTGACGAACATGGCTACAGGATCTGGAGCGCCGCCGACCGGGCCAGGTGGCTCCGTCGCGTCAGGGCGGCTGCCTTCCTCTCGTCCACGCAGAAGCTCCTCGTTGAGTACCTGGCCAAGATGACTCCGGACAAGGACCCCTGGGGCCAAGAGGGGTGGGTCAAGCCCTACGAGCACACCATTGCCGCCAGGCTCGGGCGCTCGGAGAGGACCGTCCAGAGGGCGCTCCGTGGCTATTGGCGGGGCGACAACGAAAATGGGTACTGGCACAAGGGCCTCACCACCGATTACGGCATCATCGAAATTCGCCAGCGAGGGCACGGCGACAGCAACCTCTACCGAATTTGGGCGCTCCTCGAAGGTGACTGAAGAGGGCCGGGTGAGTTGCTCACCCTGAAGCGACACATGTGTCCGGTCAAGAAGCGACACATGTGGCGGATCAAGAAGCGACACATGTGTCACCCCCCTCTACTACGTAGAGGACCACAAGCAGTCCACAGCCCGTCTTCCGACGTACCTACCTTCGGTAGGAAGATCAGATCTAAAGCCTCCGGTACGACCGCCACACCAACCGGCGGTCGAAGGACATCCCAACCGACCTGCTCGAATTCGGCCGAGGGCAAGGTTGGGCCTGGCCAAAATCCCGAATTCGCACCGCGCACCAAGCGACAAATACCGGTCCCGGCCGACTGGGCCGAATCCGCCATGATGACGGGCATGGAGGAGCACCGCCAGCAGGCGTGGACCACCCTGCCCCGGTCGGGGCCGTCGCGCCTTTGGTCGCTCCTGGAGCCCGGGGCCGGCTGGACCGCCCTGCGGGCCGAGGCCGAGCGGGCAGCTGCCCTCCAGCGGGCCAGGGTACGAGCCGCCGAGGCCGTCGATCCCATTTCCTCCAACGATGAGGACGGGCTCCGGCCGATGAAGAAGCGCCAGCACCTGGATATCGCCACCGTGAAGAGACAGGCCCGGAAGGCCATGCCCGATACCGGTTGAAGGCCGGCCCGAAGACCAACGTCGCGGCGAGCCCGCTCGACCTCGGCCACCTCGACGGCCTCTCCGAGGCGGAGCGCTGCATCCAATTCACGGAGGAGTTCTGCGTCTGCCCCGAGGGCTACGGCGCCGGGAAGCCGATGCGCCTGCGGGACTGGCAGCGGGAATTCCTCCAGGGCGTGTACGCCCCCGAGGTCAAGATCGGGGCGCTGAGCGTCGCCAAGGGAAATGGGAAGACCGGCCTCCTGGCAGCGGTCTGCCTGTACCGGCTCTACGGCGCCGGGACCTGGGCGCCAAGGGTCTACGCCACGGCCAGCAGTGAGCGTCAGGCGGGAATTCTCTTCGGGGCCTGCAAGTCGATGGTGGAACTGTCCCCGGCCCTGCTGGAGCAGACGCAGGTCCACACCTCCAAGCTCCTGGTCCCGCTCAGCGATGGCCTGCTCCAGCCGTTGCCGGCCACCAGCAAGTCGCTCCAGGGCTACCGCCCGGCGTTCGTCTGCCTGGACGAAGCGGCCGAGGTGGACGACTCCACCTTCGAGGCCCTGAGCCTCAGCTTGGGGAAGATCCCGGGCTCGCGGATGGTCTGCATTTCGACGGCGCCGCTCGACGCCGGCAGCTTCTGGCACCGGTTGCGGGAGGCCGGGCGCGACGGGGGCGACAAGTCGCTGTTCTGGCTGGAGTTCTCCGCTCCCGAGGGGGCCGACATCTCCGATCCCGCTACGTGGCGGGCCGCCAACCCGGCCGCCGGGGACTTCCTCGACCTCGACGCCATCGCCTCGGACTTCAAGCGAGTCCGGCCCGAGAGCTTCCGCAGGTGGAGGCTCAACCAGTGCGTGGAGACGGCCGGGGCCTTCCTGCCCTTCGGGGCCTTCGAGAAATTGGGCGGCGCCCCGCCGATTTCGGCAGGGTCGCGTGTCTGCCTCGGCTTCGACGGCTCCATCGGTTCCCTCAACACCGGCAACGCCGACGGGACGGCCATCGTGGCCGTGAGCGTGGACGCCGAGCCCACCTTGGAACTGGTGGCCCTCTGGGAGCCTCCTGCGGGCCTGCGGAAGGATTCCGGGTGGTCGGTGCCCAGGGCCGAGGTCACGGCCGTCCTGGAGGCGTGCTTCGAGAAATGGGACGTGGTCGAGGCCGCTTTCGACCCTCACCACTACCGCAGCGAAATCCAGGCGTGGGCGGTGCGCTGGCCGGGCCGGGTGATCGAGTGGCCGAGCCACGTCCCGCAGAGGATGGTCCCGGCCTCGGACAAGTTCTACAGCGCCGTGGTCGAAGGGAAGCTCCGACACACCGGAGATAAGCGGCTCGAAGGCCATTGCAGAAATGCAACGGTGAAGAACACCAGCGCCGGGCCAGCCATCGTCAAGGACTACAAGATGAGCCGCCGGAAAATCGACGCCTGCATTGCAGCAATCATCGGCGTGGACCGTGCGCTCTTCCACGTCCACCAGCCGGTACGGCGAAATCGAGTCTTCGTCGGGGATTATTGCTAGTGGACGAGCCGATGCCTCTCGTCGTCCGCCTGAACCGGATGCTGGACTGGCAGGCGCAGCGGGTCCGCCGCTGGGACGAGTATTTCCATGGCCGGCAGCCCTTGGCCCTCCTGCCGGAGAACATCCGGCGGGAGACGTTCGGGCGCCTGCCGGACATCAGGGTCAACCACGCCCGGCTCATCTGCGACGCCGTCATGGAGCGCCTGGCCGTGAGCGGGTTCAAGGTGGCGGACGACTCGGTCAGCGCCGAGCTGTGGTCCACATGGCAGCGCTCGTCGTGCGACGAGGGCTCCCAGCTGGCCATGCTCGACTCGCTGATCACCGGCCGCAGCTACGCCATGTGCTGGGCCGACAAGGACGGCGCCCCGAAGATCAGCTTCGAGTCGGCCCGCCACATGTTCGTCTGGCAGATGCCCTCCCTGAGCCATCGAATTGCGGCGCTCAAGCGGTGGATCTCCGAGGACGGCTCGGCCTTCTGCACGGTCTACACGCCGACCAAGATCCTCCGCTACGTCTCGGAGTCGAAGATCGCCCTCGACCCCTGGCTCAGCCCTGAAGCCGTTGGAAATCCGGCGTGGGGGCCGGATGCCTTCACCTTCTACGACTTCTCCCAGCTGCCCTCGACCGGCTGGAAATTGCGGGGGACGGTGAAGAACCCGCTCGGCGTCGTCCCCGTCGTCCCGCTGGTGAACCGCCCGAGGCTCGACAACCCCAGCGGCGAATCCGAGATCACCGACGCAAAGCCGATCATCGACGCCATCAACCTGCTGGCCACGGACATGCTCGTCTCGGCCGAGTACGCCGCCATGCCGCGACGCTTCGCCACCGGCATCCAATTCCAGACCCGCACCAATCCCGACACGGGCGAGGAAGAGGTCGTGGACCCCTTCTCCCGCCTCAAGGGCAGGGTCTGGATGAGCGAGGCCCCGGACGCCACCTTCGGCCAGTTCCCCGAGGCTTCGCTGACCAACTACGGCGAGGCGATCCTGAATCTGACGCAGACCCTCGGCTCCCTGGCGGGATTACCGGCGCACTACCTCGGAATTGCCCGTGAGCCCGCCTCGGCGGACGCCATCCGCTCCAGCGAGGCGCCCTTGGTGCGGAAGGTGATGGCCAAGCAGCTGCAATTCGGAGGCGCTTTCGAGGAAGTCATGAGGATCGCCGACGTGATTCGGCACGGCCTGCGCCGGCCCGGGATGGACTCCATGGAAACCGTCTGGGCCGATCCCGAGTCGAGGACCATCGCCCAGAGCGCCGACGCCGCCGGGAAGCTCCAGCAGATCGGCATCCCGCTGCCGCAGCTGGCCGAAGACCTCGGCTACTCGCCCCAGGAAATCCAGCAGATGCCCGCCAGCGAGGTGCTGGCCGGCGCCACCAACGGGGCGCGACCGCCCGACGCTCCGGAAACGGGCCGAGAAATCAGGAGGAGTGACGAAATTGGCAACCGATAGCGAGACTCCCGAGGCTCCCGATCCTGCGGCGAACGTCCCCGAGGACCAACCGGCCGACGAGACGCCGGCCGAGGAAACCGACCCCCGCGACGTGAGGATCACGGCCTTGGAGGCCATGGTCAGCCAGCTACAGGACGCCCTCGACGCCGCCAAGGGCCAAATCGAGATCCTGTCCAAGGGCCTGATCAAGGTCGAGGGAGACGTGGACCAGGACCAGGGCGACGAGATCACGCCGCCCCCGGAACCCAACCTCTTGGAAATCATGAAGCAGATGGCCGGCTAGGAGGAAATCGATGGCAGCGCCGCTCACCCGAAGGGACTCTCCCGCCCTCACCAGGGAGGAACTGCTCCAGATCATCATGGGGCCGCTGGTGCAGGCCAACGTGGTCCTGGCGTCCGGCGTCCGCATCTTCGACGCCCCCACTGCCGTCCCGCTCAAGGTCCCGAAGATCACCGCCGTCCCCAATTCCGGCTGGTACGCCGAAGGGGAGGAGATCTCGGACTCGGACGTCCCCACCGACTACCTGACCTTGCTGCCGCCAACGCTGAAAAGCGTCAAGACGTGGCTCCCGATGTCCTCCGAGGTGCTTCGGAACAGCCCCCTGGCCCTGGACGCCGTCTTCCGCGACCAGCTGGTCTTCTCCGTGAGCCGTGAACTGGAAATGGCCTTCCTCAACGGCGACGCCACGCCCGACGCCAACGGAAACCACCAGCCGGAGGGCATCCTCCGCTGGGCCGGTACCCAGCGGACGGACATGGGCGGCGCAGCCCCGACGTTGGACGACTTCGCCATGATGGTCACCCAGCTGGAGAACGCCTTCTCCTACGGCCCCAAGGCGTTCTGGATGACGCCGACGATGTGGAACCACGTCCGGACACTGAAGGACGGCTTCGAGCGCTACCAGCTGAACCCGCAACCCTCGGGCGACACCGGGAAATCCATGTGGGGCATCCCGGTCACGACCTCGGCCTATCTGGCCAGCGCCACCGCCGGGCAAAGCTCGGTGATCCTGGCCGACGTGGACAAGATCGCCGTCGGGCGCGACAACGCCCCCGAGGCGAGGCTCTTCATGGAAACGCTCGCCCAGCGCGACGAAATTGCGCTTCGGGTCACCACCAGGATGGACATCGGACCCATCTGGCCCCAGGGAGTCTCGATCCTCGACAACGCCGCCGAGACGGCCGCTCCGTAGTGCCCCTCAGCGCCGAGAACGTCGTGGCCCTGGCCGACGCCGTGGTGGAATTCCTCGGCGTCTCGGACGACGACGAGGTCAAGCGCCGGGCCGTGGCGCAGGTGCCGATCATGCTCTCGCTGATCAAGGCCTACACCCGAGGCAACGGCTTCTCCCCGGACGGGATCCCCAACGAAGACCTCCAGGGCGTCGCCGTGACGGCGCTGTGCCGGACGGTGACCAACCCGGCCATGTCGGCCTCCCAGAGCGAGTCCAGCCCGCTGGTCAAGGTCTATCCCGCCGGAGGCCTGCCCGATCCGGCCACCGGAGGCGCAGTCCAGGCCGGCGCCGAGGTCATGGCCGAGTCGAGCTTCGCCTTCTCCGGTGGCTTCTCCGGCTTCAACGACCTGGAGAAGGTCGTCCTCCACGCCTATCGGGTCCGGGCCGGATGAAGACGAGCACCGACCTCCGGGAAGCGACCAGGGCCGACCTGCCGAGGGGCCGGGAAGCGCAATGCCCGATCTGCTGGCGGATCTTCGGCAGCGACTCGGCCTGCGAGCGCCACAAGCCCTACCGGCGCCCGGTCACCACGGAGTGCAAGGAGCCCAGCGCCGTCGGCCTGGAGGCCCGGGAGCGCCGGGGACTGGCCATCTGGGTCCAGCCGATGCCTCCGGACGCCTTAGAGCGGAGATCCATGAGCAATGGCGGCACGTAGACCCTGCCTGCGCTGTGGGACGCCCACCCAGGGCCGCTTCTGCGCGACGTGCCTGCCGAAGACCCACCGCTACCGCCCGGAGCGCTGGAAGCGGCTCAGCCGCCGCCTGAGGGCCACCAGCGGCTGCGCCGTCTGTGGCTCGACCACCGGCCTCCAGGTCCACCACCGGACGCCCCTGGCGCAGGGCGGCGCCGAGTACGACGCCGGCAACCTCGTGGTGCTGTGCGAGCGCCACCACGCCGAGGCCCATGCCGGCAAGGCCGTGTAGGGGCTGCGCCACTGCCTCGCCGCTTGCAGCGTTCGGCACGCGAAACCGCAGGTCAGAGGCCATATCCTGCGCCGTTGCCCGCCGCTGTGCACCGCTCCCAAATGCCCGAATTGACCCCTGGGGGGGACAGGGCCGGAGGGTCACCCTCCCCCCAGCCGCAGGCCCCCTCGTAGCGTTACTCACAGCCGCCCCACTGGTCACAGCCGTGACAGCCGTGACAGCAGGAACGCTGCACGGTGAGCCGGAGCGGCGCAGAATCATGCCTCTGACCTGCACATTTATCGGGGCAACGCTGCAAGGCCGGCGCCAACGCTGCACGTCGTGGGCTGGCCGACCACGCTGGGCAGCTGAACGAATCCGTTCGGGTGGAGGACCGCCAGCTCCCGGCCGGGCACTGAGGGAATTCCCAACGCCCTCTCAATTCCGGGCAATTCGCTCAGGCGGGGAAGCGGCGGGGCCGATGGGACGACGAGTCCGCGGAGTGAAGGAGTTCGCAGTGCCCGGTGTCTACGGCCCCACCGACGAGGCCCCCAAGAAGCAGTACAGCGAGAGGGCCGGCTCCGCCTGCTTGGCGCTCGGCTCCATCCTCGCCGTGGTCGGCGTCGCCCTCCTCTTCAGCTTCTCCGTCTTCTCGCTCTTCGGCCTGGGCTTCCTCATCGCCGGGATCCCGATCGCCCGGTGGGGCTGGGACGTCGTGAGGGACTACCGCTCCGATCCGGTCACCAGCGACGTCATAACGGCCCCGGAAGCGCCCGGGGAGGCGCCGGCCGCGGTTGTCAAGGTCGCCGGGCTCTCGCAGGGCACCAAGGTCAGTCTCGCCGTCTTCGGCGCCGTCTCCGTCGCCATCGTCCTCTCTGGCGTCTCGTTCGCCGTCGGCCGCTCGACGGCCCACCCGGCGTCGAAGACCTGCACGGCGTGGTCAACCCAGCTCAGTGGCAAGTACCAATATCAGCACTGCACTTCCTGGCGCTGAGTCCGTTCAGCCCCGCACGACTTCCCGGCACGCCGGGCACAACCAGCGGCCGTCAGGGAGCAGGAGCGGCATGACGCCGGCCTCCAGGTTCCCCAGCGGCCCCCGGGCCTGGAAGGCCGCCGTCAGGGCGTAGCTCTCCATGTGGGTGCATCCGCACCGGCAGCAGTAGTCGTCGCCGTAGGCACTCATACCGCCGACCCTACTTCCGGGTGATTTCCCCGGTGTCCTTGTCGAGGCGGTAGAGGTGGGCGTCGCTCTCCGCCTGCGCCCGGCAGACCTCGACATCCGGAGCACCGAGGGGCTGGAGGCAGCGGTCCATCAGCTCGTACACGATCTCCCGGTGGGCCTCCTGGCGGTCAGCGGCGGCCGTGACCGGGAAGTAGGCCACGGCCAGGACGGCGATGACGGCCAGCGTCTGGACCGGCCAGCGCCGGAGCAGGTACCAGAGCCCGGCGAAGAGCCCGACGATGGCCCCGATGGCCACCAGGAACGACAGGCCGGCGAAGTCCCGCTTGGGGTCGTAGGGCGGGATCCCGGAGTTGTAGCCGGGGCCGACGGAGTCGCTCACGGGTCAATTATCCGCCGGCCCGCTCCCGCCGAATTCGGGCAGAAATGGCCGCTACCTCTGGGCGCCCCTGTTGGTGCCGTTGGTGCATGGTTGGTGCCACGCCATCACTTTCGGCTACTCACCAACCGTTGTGGCTCCTGACTATCGCCGCAGGTCAGACGCAATTTACGGAGCGAAGCTGCTGGTAAGAAAAACCGGCTGCCCAGTGTCCGGGGTACATGGGCGCCGATGGTAGCGGCCACCCCCTGAGATTTACCCGGGGATGAACGAGCTGCCGGACCCCACCGCTGCCGGACGGGCGGCCCGGGCGGCGCGCTCCCGGCGCTCGCCCGACGCCAGCTTGCGCCACAGCGCCCAGTAGCTCGGGTACTCGAGCCCGGGCACGACCCACCCCGAACGGACGAGCTCGTCGTGGAAGGCGGGCAGGTTCCGGAAGGGGACGGCGATGTCGACGTGGTGCGCCAGGTGCCAGCCCGTGTTGTAGGGCACCATCAGGAAGCGGGCCAGCCGCCGCTGGCGGACGTGGTGGGTGGTCAGCCGGCGGTCGTCGCTGCGGGCCATCCCGCCGTGCTCGGCGATGGCCCGCAGCCGGTTCGACACCTTCCACAGGCTCATCCACGGCGCCAGCCAGCACAACGGGTAGAGCAGCGGCCGGCCCCAG
>Ga0070741_10015168_pt1 | contig 13134 bp, 12 predicted proteins | sample Coa_R1_4_FD_66440 | JGI IMG/M metagenome (GOLD analysis project Ga0070741, IMG submission 66440) | Surface soil microbial communities from Centralia Pennsylvania, which are recovering from an underground coalmine fire - Coalmine... | ecosystem: Environmental > Terrestrial > Soil > Unclassified ...
GCCCGCGCGATCGCGGGCTGGTCGACCCCGAACGGGAGGAGGGCTCCGTGGCGACGACAAGTGGTCGGAACCGCGTCGCTTCGACGACCCAGGACGACGGGCTGATGGTCTATCCCGAGGAGCGGACCCACTTCGGCTGGCTGTTCTTCGCCGGAACCGTGCTCGGGCTCGCGGGGCTCATGCGGATCATCGACTCGATCTGGGCGTTCAGCTACAAGGGCGCGCTGCCCGACAACCTGAAGGACGGGGTGCTGGGCTCGAACCTGACGACGTACGCGTGGCTCTGGCTCGCCGTGGGGATCGTCCTCGTCGTGGCGAGCGTGCTCGTCCTCGCGCAATCGCAGTTCGCGCGTTGGATCGGGCTCATCGCGGCGGTCATCGGCGGCATCAGCGCCATCATGTGGATGCCGTACTACCCCGTGTGGTCGCTGCTCTACGTCGGTCTCGCGGTCATGGTGTTCTACGCGCTCGCGCGCTACGCCGGCCCCGACGCGGGCTAGCCGGGATGTCACGACGAGACGACACGGACGACGAGGCACGCGTCCTGCGCACCGTGGGCCGGCTGCACGAGCGGTTCCCCGACCGCGTCGAGCCCACGGTGCTCGAGGCGCGCGTCCGGACACGCTTCGCGAGCTTCGACGGTGCACCGGTCCGCGAGTTCGTCCCGATCCTCGTGGAGCGAGAGATCAGGACCGAGCTCCTCGCCGCGGCGTCGCTCACTGCACGCGCTTGAGCGTCCCGTCCGCGAGCGCGTCCGCGGCCTCGCCGAGCCGGAGCCCGACGACGTCGAGCCGGCGGAGCAGCTCGCGTTCGCGCATCGTGTCCGTGGTCAGCTCGGCGTGCAGCACGCGCGCCATCGCGTCCTCGTAGCGCGTGCGCACGAGCGACGCACCGTCCTTCGCGGCCCGGCTCGCGTAGAGCACCTCCTGCGGTGACGCCGAGAAGCGCGCGATCGCCTCGTGCAGCCCGTCCATCCCCTTCGCGACGGCTTCGAGCACCGCATCGAAGCCGGCGCGGTTCGCGGGCTCGTACAGGTCCATCTCGCGCGCGAAGTCGTGCAGGTTGTCGAGCACGTCGTCCACCGAGCGCGACAGCCGGAACAGGTCCTCGCGGTCGATCGGCGTGGTGAGGGACTTCGACAGCTCCCTGATCAGCTCGGCGCGGCGGTCGTCGCCGACAGTCTCGAGCCGCTCGACGTCGGCGAGGCAGCTGCCCGGCCAGTCCGAGAGGGCGGCGCGGATGATCGCCACGGCGTCGAGGACGGCCGCGATCTGCGCGTCGAGCAGCTCGATGAACCGGTCGTCCGATCGTCCGGTGAGATCCGCCCACAGCCGGCGCAACGACGCCATCACGACACCATCACAACGACGACCCGACCAGCCCGAGCGCCAGCCCGAGCGCGAACGCGCTGGGAACGGTGAGGACACACGCGAGCGCGAGCCGTGCCGTTCGCCGCCACCGAACCTGGAGCCAGTGCTCGGGACCGGCCGCACCGATCAGCCCCGCCGACGCCGACTGCGTGATGCTCAACGGCGCTCCGAGGGCCATGCCGCCGAACGAGGCACCCGCGGCCGCGAGCTCCGCGACCGGCGTGTGGTGGGGACGGGCAGGTACGAGATCGGAGCCGAACGTGCGCGCGTAGCGGTACATGCCGACGATCGCGCCGACCGCGAAGCACACGAAGATCGCGCCGAGCTGCCAGGCGTGGGGTTGGACGCGTGTGGTCGTCAGCCCGGCCGCGATCGCGAACACCGCGAGCATCCGCTGCGCGTCGTTGGCGCCGTACGCGAGCGACTCGAGCGCGAACGCGCCGTAGTGCGCCACACGCACGGTCCGTCCGCTGACGGGCACCGAGAGGACGCGCAACGTCGTCGCGACGAGCGAGGCGACACAGCCGCCGACGACGGGTGCGATCACGCCGACTGCGACGACGAGCCCGATCGTCGACCACGAGGCATGGAACCCGAAGCCGACACCCGCACCGATGAGGCCGCCGACCGTCGCGAGCGTGAGGCTCGTCGGGAGCCGGAGACGGGCGAGGACGCCCACGACCGCGACGCAGGCGACGATGCCGAGCAGCGCCGCGGTGCGGCCGTCCGGCCCGTGGAACGGAACGAGCTTCCGGGCGATCGTCGTCGCGACGGCGGTGCCGAACACGGGTGGGCTCGCGACGACGGCGACCGAGAGGATGGCGATGGTGACGATGGGGCGGGTGCCCGGGACCTTGAGGCCGAGCGCGACGAGCGCGCCGCCGTCGTTCACCCCGCTCACGATCGCGAACAGCGCACCGGCGACGAGCAGCGCGCTCTTCACCGCCGGCGGGCGGCCGAGGTCGCGGCGATCCCCGTGGGTGCGTCGGTCCCGTCGCGAGAGCCGTCGCGCCTCGGAAGCGGCGACGTGCGGAGCTTCCTCCACAGGGCGGCGATCGTGCTCCGCCGGAGGCCGGCGCGCGCGGCGCGCGAACGAAGCACCGGCGCGCTCGGCGCGAGCCAGACGCGCAGGGCGCGCGGCCGCATCCGGAACCGCACGGGCGGCTCGAGCCGGACCGACTCGCCGTCGATGCCCGCGGCAACGGGACCGTCGGCGTCGAGCGTGAACGACGGCGCCGTCCACGCCTCGCAGCCGGGGAAGTCCCACGCACGCCCGGTCGCCGCCAGCGCGGTGAAGCGGGCCGCGTCACGCGCGTTCTCGACCCGGACGCTCATGATGCCGAGGGTCCCGGTGTCGAGCTGTGGACGCGTCCCGAAGCGGCCGATGGTGCCGACGTCGTACGGGTTGTTCGACACGAGCACGAGGTCGCGCGTCGCGCGCGGTGCGCCGTCCCGACCCGAGAAGCGCAGCTCCGGTGCGCGCCCACCCGGCCCGAGCAGCTCGGGCATCTCCTCGGCTGCCGTCCGCAGCTTCGCGTCGCGGTAGCTGTCCGACTGCACCACCTCGCCGTACACACCGAACGACACGTTGTTGACGAAGACGCGGTCGCCGACGAGGCCGACGTCGACGACGCGCTCGGGTCCGTCCGCGAACGCGTCGAGCGCGGCGACGACGTCGTCACGATCGACGCCGAGGTCGAGGGCCAGGTGATTGCGCGTTCCGGCGGGCACGCACACGAACGGTAGCCCGTGGTCGATGGCGACCGTCGCGACGATCGCCTGCGACCCGTCGCCTCCCGCGGCTCCGAGCGCATCCGCACCTCGCGCGACGGCGTCGAGCGCGAGCGCACGGAGGTCGTCGCCGCGCGCGAGCACGACCGGCTCGATGCCTCGACGACGGGCCTCCTCCACGAGGTGGAACCGCTCGACCTTCCCTCCGCCGGACTTCGGGTTCATGAAGAGCACGGGATGGTGGGCCGAGCCCGCGCGCTCCACGAGCGCGACACGCGGCGCTTCACGCTCGCCGCCGAGCGCGTACCGCGCGAGCCCGAGCCCGCCCACGACCAGGGCGGCGACGATCACGAGGCCGCGCACCGCGTGGAGCACGGGGAGCACGACGACGAACGCGGTCACGATCGTGGCCAGCGCGAGCACCACGATCGCGGCCGCGACGAAGCGGAGCGGGCCCGTGCGCGTGACGACGACCCAACCCGCAGCACCGATCGCGAGGATCGCGATCGCCGTCACGACGACGAGACCGATGTGTGTGACCGCGAAGACGATCGCGGCGACGGGCGCCGCGACGAACGCGACGAGCGCGCCGGCCGCCGCGAGTCGCTTCACCCACCGATGGTGCGCAACGACCGACTGGCGCACGTCATCCCGACGGGATGAAACGTGTCAGAACCAACGGCGGAGGTCGGGGTCGCGGGCCGCCCGCCAGACGGTCGTCCAGCGGGCGCGCAGGTCGTGCGAGTCCTGGTGCAGCAGCATCGCCAGCTCGCCCGCCACGAACGCCTCCTCGTTCGAGGCGGTCGCGGCGGCTTCGTGGAGCCACTGTCTCGCGACGACGGAGTCGTGATGGGCGCCGAGGACGTCCTGGAGGTCGCGCAGCCGGCGCGCCAGCTGTCGGGCGCGACCGCCCACGACGGGCGTGACCGCCTCCGTGGCGTAACGCGCCCGCTTCGCGCGGATGCGGATGTCGTGCAGCTCCGCGTCGGACGGAGTGCTCCCTGCGTCGCGCACCGCCCGGCGCAGCCTCTTCCACGGGTGCTTCACGAGCGCGGGGAGCACGTCGGAACCCCGGAGCTTGGACGTCCCGCGGGTGATCGATCGGGCCGAGGCGGTGTCGACGAGCCGGTCGAGCAGCCGGACGTAGCGCGTCGACCGCATGCCGGACAGCAGCTCGCCGTACGCGCTCGCGCGACGGTCCGCGAGCGCCTCGAGCAGCTGCCGTGCCACCGGCCGGTCCTCATCCGGGAGGGCCGCCGACCTCGCCTCGAGCAGCGCGCGCAGGACGTCGACGTCGCGGACGGGACCGAGGAGTGCGCCGAGCCAGGCGAGGTCCGCGCGCGCCCGGTCCGTCGACGCTCGCTCCATCAGCGGCGCGAACGTCTTGAGGTCGGACCGCATCCGGCGCGTCGCGACGCGGGCCTGGTGCACGTCCTCGGGATCGTCGCCGACGCGGACGCGCGCGTCGTGACGTACGAGTCGCGCGACCGACGTTCCCAACGCGGCGCGGATGACCTTGTCCGCGGTCGCGCGCCTTCCTGGCGGGCGCGGAACCGCGACGTCGCTGCGACGGGCCGCGGCCGTCCCGAGTGCCCGGGCGATCTTCGGGACGGGCTCCGCGCTGCCCGCCCCCGCTCGACGCAATTCCCGGACGATGCGCTTCGCGACCCGCGCGGGTGCGTCCGGTGCGAGCTCGACCTCGATCTCGCGGAACGACGTTGCGGGCGAGCATCCGTTGTACGCGCGGACGCGGTCGTCGACGACCTCCGCGAGCTTGCGGCCCGCGTCGTCGTGGACGTCGATGCGCGTACGACGCGTCCTAAGCCGCGCGACGACGGCGACGGGCTGGTCGCGTGTCCAGGCCCGAACGAGGTCGAGCGCGTCGGCGGGCGGATCACCGGCCTCGCCGCCCAGCTGGAGCTCCGCGCGTGTCAGCAGGTTCCCGTCATCGTCTGCCGGGAGCTTGACAGTCCACCCCTCGGGCGGGCGGAAGCGCAGGCTCGCGCCCGCCCGGGTCAGGCGGAGGTCGGACGTGTCGTAGTAGTCCGCGACGAGCTCGGTGGTGACGACCGGCGCCGTGAGCATGCCGCCGAGGCCGTCCAGGTCGGGCAGCGTGAAGCCCGGGTCGTCGACGACGAGCTTGATCTCGCGCTCGCGCATACGCGCCTCCGAAGCGCGTGTCACTCATTCCCTCGCGACGCGTCGCAGAACGTAGTTGCCGGCTTCCCAGGCGGCCAGCAGCACGACCGGCGGAAGGAGCGCCCACGCGAACTCGTTCGTGCTGATGTCGACAGTCCCGAGGATCGATCGGGACGCGTCCATCTGGGTCGTGAGGACTGCGAGCACGAACTGTCCCAGCGCGACCCAGTTCATCTGCTTGCTGTCGAACGTCGCGGGTGTGAGGACGGAGGCCGTCAACCTGACGAAGTACATCGGTTCGTCGACGAGCTTGCGCAAGCCCGGCGTCGCCGCTTCCTCGGGCAGGACGTTCGGACCGTCTCGCGCGAGCAACTCGTCGGCGGAGCGCCAGTCCAAGCCATGTTCGACGTCCACGCCGATGCGAGCCGCCACGGCGTTCGGCGTCGACGAGTAGCAGGCGCGGCCGTCGACCGTGGCCGCGGCCGCGCGCGGGCCTCGACGGTCATCGTCAGCCGCCGGTCCGGTGCACGCGTGCAGGCTTCCGCCCGCGCGCGTGCTTCTTGCTCCGTCCCGAGTGGTCGCCGTCGCCGTCACGGTTCGCGAGCCTCGCAGCGACGGGATCCGGTGCCGCGCCGGCGGGTGCCTCGGCCTCGAGCCGCGTCCTGGTCTCGCGCAGCTGCAGCAACTTCTCGCCGTCGACAGTGGGGTACTTCGGGTCGATTTCGATGAGGGTGTGGGCGAGGATCGCCGACACGCAGATCCGCGCGAACCACTTGCGGTCGGCCGCTACGACGTACCAGGGCGCCCACGGCGTGCTCGTCGCGGACAGCATCTCGGAGAACGCGTGCTGGTACTCGTCCCAGTGGTTGCGCTCCAGCATGTCGCTCGAGGAGAACCTCCAGCTCTTCTCGGCCAGGTCGATGCGCTTCAGGAAGCGACAGCGCTGCGCCTCCTTCGAGAGGTTGAGGAACAGCTTCACGACGGTGATCCCGTTCTCCTTCTTCTTGACGAAGTCGGCCTTGTGGCGGGGATCGAAGTCCCTCTCGAGCTCCACGCTCGAGCGCGGTTTGACGCGCAACGGCTCGATCGCCGACGCGATGCGCGCTGCCCGCGTGTCGCTCACGTCGGCGCCCCGGGCAGCCCGTTCGCCCGCCGTCATCGGCGTCAGTCCTCGGGCAGGAGTCCGAGCCCCTCGAGGAGCGCGATCTCGTCCCAGTACTGCCGGAACGCCTTGATCCGCGCGCCGTCGAACTCCGCGACGGTCATTCCCCGGAGCGTGACACGGCGACCCGTCGGGTGAATGACGTCGTCGTCGTCGATGACGAACGGGCCGGTGTGCGTCGCCGCGAACGCCCACTCCGCGTAGCCCTTGCCGTCGGTGATGTCGACGGGAGCGATGCTCATCACGACGTCGGTGAACGCACCGGCCCGTGTCTGGAGCTCGTCAGCGAGCTCGGCACGTGAGGAGACCAGGAGCGCGGGTGACCACCCGTGCACGTCGTCCGTGTACAGCGTCGGCAGGAGTGTCGCGTCGCCGACGATGCTCACCTCCAGCGCGCGCCGGAGGTTCGCACTGCGTTGCTCGGTCAACGTCGGGCTCATCGATCGTCTCCTTTCGGATCACACGCCGAGCAGCTGCGCCTTCGCCGCGCCGAACTCGGCGTCGGTGAGCGCGCCCGAGTCGTGGAGCTTCGCGAGCCTCTCCAGCTCGCCGGTCGAGCCGGCAGGCACGGCAGGTGCGACCGACGGTGCCGGTGCCGTCCGTGCCGCGGTGGACGCGTACGGGGCGCTCGCCTGCTCGTTGTACACGTCCTGCTCGGCGTGCCTCTTGCCCGCGTGGTAGGCGACGCCGGCCGTCGCCGCGCCCGCCGCGAGTCGCATCAGCGGTCGTCTGGGTCGCATGAGCAGTCCCACCAGTCGTGCCTCCTTCGCGCGCGCTCTTGCGCCGTCGATGAGACCGCTGCGCCCGGCCGTCGACATCACCCCAACCGGGTGATCGGCGGCGCCGCGTGCTTCACCCCGGCTGGGGGATGTCGCGCCCACGCGATGTGCCGTCGAATGACCCATCGCGATGGCGCTGTCGGAACGGAACACGTGGGTCGACCGCTCGGTGCTCGGCGTGGCGCCGTTGCGCTCGTACCGCCGGCCCTGGTTGCGCTCCGACGTGGTCGCCGGCGTCGTCCTCGCCGCCATCCTGATCCCGCAGGGGATGGCGTACGCGCACCTCGCCGGCCTCCCGGCGGTGACCGGCCTGTACACGACGGACGCTCGACGCGGCGCTCGAGGAGATCAGCCGCACCGAGCGGGCCCTGAGCTCACTCCTCGAGGAGGCCGAGCTCCTGCGCGCGGGTGACGGCGGCCCCGCGCGACGACACGGCGAGCTTCCGGTAGATCGCGATCGCCTGGGACTTCACGGTGTTGCGTGAGACGAACAGGCGCTGCGCGATCTCTGACAGCGAGAGATGCATCGGGAGGTACGAGAGCACGCGGCGCTCCGCGACGGTGAGCGCGAGCGGCCCGACGATCGTGTCGGTGATCGCCTGCACGTCGGCATCCAGCGCGGCGAGGCGGTCGCGCAGTCCGTTGGCGTCCGGCATCGAGGCGAGGAGAGGCCGGACGTCACGAAGCTGCCGACGCACGCCGGTCGTGTCGCCGAGTTGCAGGCGCGTCCACGCGAGCGTCGTCCGCACCTCCGCGCGCAACGCAGGCGCGACGCGTCCCAACCCCGTCACGAGCTGCTCGGAGTGTGCGATCTGCTGGCGCGCGTGCGCGGCGTCGCCGTTGTGGACGGCTGTGACCGCGGCGACAGCGGGGACGATCGCGACGAGCGGGTAGTCGCCCAGGCGGCGCTCGTCGACGTAGCGCGCAGCACGGTCGGCGTGCGTGGAGGCGTCGTCCCACCTGCCGGCGTCGGCGTCGAGCAGGGCGAGCTCGGCGATGGCGGCGGCATGGATCGCTGGCCAGAGCACCGCCGAACGGACGGCCGCCTCGTCGAGGCGCGCTCGCGCGCTGTCGGCGTCCCCGGTCAAGTGGCGTACCAGCCCTGCGTAGAAGCCACCCAGTGCCCGCCACGGACTCCGCTCGTCGTCGCCGTCGAACGAACGGTCGACGTCCGCTTCGACGCGCGCGAGACCCTCGTCACCGAGCAGCGCGTGCAGCAACGCAACGTGCGGCTCGTGCACGTCGTCGGGCGTGAGACGCGCGTTGCCGTGACCGTGCTCTGTGAGCCACAACCAGTTGGCGGCGTCTTCGGCGTGACCTTCCGCGACTTCGATCGCGGCCGCGGCGAGCGCGAGGAGCGGGTGTCGTGCGATCTGGTCGTCGGTCAGCGCGGTCAGCGTGTCGCGGAGCGCGGCGAAGCGGCCCCGACCGATGCTTGCGCCGGTCTCGCCCCAGAGGAGGCGGGCGGCGCCGTCGGTGTCCCCGCCCGCGATCGCGTGCTTGATCGCGTGGTCGTGAGGGCCGTGCTGCTCGTACCATGCGCCGGCTCTGCGGTGCAGGGCCGGAATCGTCTCGGGCTCCCGTCGGCTCAGCTCGTCGCGCAGGAACTCCCCGAACAGCGCGCGATAGCGGTACCGCCGACGTCGGGCGTCCAGCGCGACGACGAACACGTTCGCGCGGTCGAGCCGTTCCAGCGCCCGCAAGGAGTACGAGCGTTCGGTGACGGCGTCGCACAGCGAGCCGGTCAGTTCGTCGAGCACCGATGTCCGGGTCAAGAACTCGACGGTCGCGTCGTCGAGCGGGCCGAGCACCTCGCGCCGGAAGTACCCGGTCGTCGCGCCCGCGGCGCCCATGATCGCGGCGATGTCGCCACCGTCCACGAGCGCCGCTGCCGCGAACGCCAGGCCGATGGGCCAGCATTCGGTGCGGGCCATGATGTGCTCGAGATCGCCGTTGTCCACGCTCACGCCGGCGGCGGACAGCAGGAGCCGGGTCTCGCTCCCGTCGAGCGCGAGCTCCGCGACGCCGAGCCGCATGACGTCGCGGGCCGACCCACCCAGCAGCTCGAACGCGGGCTCGCTCCGGCCGGCGAGGACGAGCTGGGTCCCGGCCGGCAGGTGCTCGAACACCGCGCCGAGCACGCCGAGTGCGGACGGGTTCGTCAGCTTGTGGACGTCGTCGACGACAAGGACGGTCGGCACGCGCCGTGTCGCGAGCGCCGCGCCGATGTGCATGCCCCACAGCATGTTGACGACGTCGAAGCTGCGACTGGCGCTCGAGTGCAGGTGGCGCACCGGCTCGACCGCGTCCAGCGCGCAGATCACCGCGTCGAACAGAGCGGCGGGATCGTCGTGTTCGGACTCGACGCGGACCCATGCGAACGGGCGATCGTCCTCGGCGGCCCACTGGCGCAGCAGCGTGGTCTTGCCGTAGCCCGCCGGCGCGGCCATCACGACCAGCGCACGGTCGGCGCTGCGGACGAGTCGCTCGACGAGGCGCACGCGACGCACACCGGTCGCGTCGCGGTCGTCGTCGGCCGGCGCGACCGCCTGCATGAAGCTCGAATCTGCTGGAGCGAGCGTGACCACGGCAGCCCACCTTCCCTCGACCTGTCCCGCCGCGATGCCGAAGCGCCGTTGCTTGGCATCGACACCGTGATGATCGTCGGATGACGGGTGAGGGCGGCTCACCCCGCCCGGGGTGATTGCCGGTACGCGGTCTGCCGGCCGCGACGCGTGGTGATCAGGCGGGTTCTGCGTGGCCGATGTCGTTGGTGCGGACCAGCTCGCGACCGAGGAACTCGACGATCGCCAGCGCGAGCAGGACGAGCACCACGAGCCAGAACACGACCATCGGGGTCGGCCGGTTCCACGCAAAGAGGATGACGAACCCCACGACCGCGATCGCGATGCGGAGCGCGCTCTTGTGCTTCACGGCGAACGGGCTCGGTCCGAGAACGGTCCATCCCGCGGTGTCGCTCTGCTGGCCGAGCCACAGCGCCGCGTTGCGCACCTTGGCCCGGAACCACACCGCGAGGCGTGACGGTCCGGCGAAGAAAGCCGCGACGACGACGGCGATGCTGAACGCGAGGATCGTGCGGATCGAGCGGTGCAGCAGCTTGACGACCGCGTCGTAGACCGCGGCCGCGGCGTCGTGTGGGATGCCGCCGTTGGTCGCTTCGTTGAGGTAGATGCCTCGGGCGACGGTGAGGACGATCGCGAGGAGCAGCGCGCCGAGCGTGAATGCGATCGCCGCCTTCATGAACCCGCGCCGCCGGTTCGCCGAGAGGAGGATGGCGCCGCCGAACGCGGCGACCACGAGAAACGGCAGCGCGAACGCGATCCGGTTCAGCGCACTGTAGGCGCGCCGTGCCTTGTAGAGCCCGGCGGAGTGGAAGATCGTGATCTTGCCGGAGATCTTGTCGGCCGGGATCTTCGAGAAGACACCGATCCCGGTGCTCTCGAGGTCGGACTTCACCGCCGTCGCGACCTTCGAGAGGTCCAGCGAGACGGTCCCGTTCGTGTTCGACGTCAACGCCGAGCTCTTCGCCCCGCTGAGCGCGTTGTTGATCTGCGCGTGCGCAGCCCGGTTCGCCTCCACCCACAGGGTCTGGAACTGCTTCGACTCCAGCACGCGCAACGACGCCTCGTGCGTGAAGCTCTTGAGCGCGCTCGTCAACGGCCCGGCGAGTGACTGCGCGCGGTCCGGGAGCGCCTGCACGACGTATTTGTGGACGTCGACGTTCGCGAACAGCTCGTTCGTGATCTCGTCCGCGGCGTAGGACTGGACGGCGGGGTCGCTCGCGAGCGGCTTGATCGTCGCGACGTACCGCCCGGTGTCGGTGATCTGCGTGTGCGCGTACAGGACGACGATCGTGACGGGCGTGAGCACGAAGCCGATCACGAGGAGGAGCGCGACGAGGATGCGGTGCCGGCGGCGCGGTCGCTTCGCCACGTCTTCGCCGTCGCCACGTCGTTGCGCCTCGAGTGCGGCGTTGCGCGCGGCCAGCGCCGAGGCCCGCCGCTTCTCGTCGGCGAGCTCGGCCTTGAGCGTGGCGACGTCGACCTCGGGCTTCCGGTCGGTGCCGGTGTGGTCTGCCATCACACCACCGCCTCGTCTCGCTCCGTCACACGCCTTCGATCGCTTCGAGCGCCCCGGAGCGGATCGCGGCGAGAAAGGCCTCGTAGTCCTGCTCGTTGCGGTCGGCATAGCCGGCCGAGAACTCGCCGATCGCCCGGTCGAACGCGTCGCTGCGACCGAGGTACGCGCTGATCGCGATGGGATCACCGGAGCGCGCATGTGCGCGCGCCAGGGCCCAACCACAGATCCGCGCGTAGGTGGCGAGGCCGGCGGGAACGAGGCGCTCGACCTCCACCGAACCCTTCATGTCGCGGAGCTGGCGCCAGTAGAAGTGCCGGTTCTCGTCCAGGCCGTGCGTCCAACCGAGGAAGATGTCGCTCGCCGCCTGCATGGTCCGCTGCCCGACGACGACCCGTTCGCCGTGGTTCCGGTAGACGCTGCGGGGGAGATGCTCCTCGAGCACCGAGCGGGTCGCTTCCTTCACCTGCATGAAGAGCGGGTCCTGCTGGTCCCGACCCTTGAGCAGCGCGATGAAGGCGCGCGTACCCACGCTCCCGACGCCGACGACCTTGCGCGCGACGTCGACGACCTCGAAGCGGTCGAGCAGTTGCGCTCGCTCGGGCGGCAGGGTCGTCCGGTAGCTGTGCAGCTGTGTTCGAACGGCGTCGTTGACCGCGCTCGGGTCGAGACCGAACTCGTGCGCGATGTCACGGAGGGGGACCACGAGCGGCGGTTGACTCACGATCCGGTAGGTCCCGTCAACCATCTCGCCGAGCTTCGACAGCGCTTGCGTGCTGTCGCGTAGACGCGCGCGCTCCACTGTCTTCGCGACCCGCGCCATCTGCTTCTTTGTCACCACCTGCTCCAGGAGCGCGACGACATCGTCGACCGCAACCCGCGAGTACCAGATGTCGAGCGTCTTCATTCCCGCGTAGTCGCCCATGGCGGTGCGATACACGCTCGCCGCCTGCGACGCCGCGGCGCGGCAGTCCGCATCGGTGAAGCCGTTGTTCCGTCCTGCGATGTAGAAGCTGGCCGCCAGCCGCTTGACGTCGTACTCGAACGGCCCGGGGAGCGTCTCGTCGAAGTCGTTCAGGTCGAACAGCAACGTCCGCTCCGGTGACGCGAACAGCCCGAAGTTGGAGAGGTGCGCGTCCCCGCAGAGCTGGACCTGCAGACCGGCTCGCGGCGTGTCCTCGAGGTCGTGCGCCATGAGCCGGGCCGCACCGCGGTAGAACGTGAACGGTGAAGCCATCATGCGGCCGTGCCGGACGGGGACGAGATCGGGCTCGCGCGTCGCGTCCTGCTCGCGCAGCAGCGCGACCGGATCTCGCCCCACCGCCGGCGCGGGCAGCTCGGCCTGCCGTGATCGGGGGACCACCCGCCGGGCCTCCTTGCCGGTCGCGACGCGGTCCTCGACGCTCCGGCGGAGATTGACGTCGACGGCGGTCCTGCGGTTGGTCCTCGTGCTCGCCATGGCACCACCTAGGCCGCCGTCGAGGACGACGACTCGTTGCTCGACGACCTTCCGGATTCGAGGATCACGACGAATCCCTCGGAGGATCCGACCTTGCCGGTTGTGACGGCCCCCGAGTACGCGCCGGAGAACTGCACCGTCCCGACGAACGCGCTGCTCCCGCCAGCCGAGCTCGCGTTGTCGACCTTCAGCTGGCTGTTGGTCCGGTAGAAGTTGTACGCGTCCTGCGCGGACCCGGTCGTGAAGACCCCGACCATGACGCCTTCGCTGCTTCCCTGCAGGGCACCGGAGCCGGCCGGCTTCGCGCCGTCGGGTACGGGAAACGTGCTCGGCCAGTGGTCGGGCAGGTGCCCGTCGAGCGAGACCGACACCTGCCCCTTCGACGTGGAGAGCGAA
>Ga0070741_10015170_pt1 | contig 13133 bp, 13 predicted proteins | sample Coa_R1_4_FD_66440 | JGI IMG/M metagenome (GOLD analysis project Ga0070741, IMG submission 66440) | Surface soil microbial communities from Centralia Pennsylvania, which are recovering from an underground coalmine fire - Coalmine... | ecosystem: Environmental > Terrestrial > Soil > Unclassified ...
TTTAAATAAATAGAGGGCCTCTGTCAAGCATTCTTTCAAGCGGGTAACTCTTAGAAATTCTTGAGCGGGCCCGTGACCTTTTCGGAATGCACCCGTCTTATGCGTTGGAGAGGTTTGCCCCGTGGCTTGCTTTCGTAGGAATGTGCAGCCCCGGGTTTTCGGGTTTTCCGCTAGCTTCTGATCTATATTTAGCCTTCGGAGGTAATGCCCATGCGGTTCTCCAGCCTCCTTCTTTTTTCGCTCTTCACTTTTGGTTCACTTGCAATCGCGCAGGATCACTCACAGGAACCGGTTCAGTCTCGATTGCAAGCGGAGCTGCCGCCGAGCTTCGAGTCCTTCTCGGGCGCATCGCCGGATCTTCTGACGAGCTTGGATTCCGCTTTTGAGGAAGGATCGCGCGAGCCGGAGGAGGCGCGAGTCGGTTCGCGGCGCGTGCGTTTCTATGGCGCGAGCGAGATTCGACAGAACCTCTGCTTCAAGATGCGCACCTACATCGTCGCGCGAGAGGCGCGGCACTCAGATCGCACGCGCCTGGTTGGTTATCGCACTTGCCTGCCCGGATCGGATCTGGAAATGAGAAACGCCGACGCGCGCACGCCCCGCTAGCTGCCTTCGGCCGCAAGTGGATTTGGGCGATCGACCTCACAGCCAGGTGCCTTGGTAGCAAGCCGATCAGGCACTCGCCTTGTCCGAGAGTGGAAGAGGTTCCTCTCCGGTCGCGGGCGCATCAAGTTCGAGTTGCTCCTGTCCGCTCAGGACCGTCACTTTCCCACGGTATGTCTTCAAATGTCGTTGTGCCGTTTCGAAGGCTTCCTGCGCCTTGTTGAGGCTCTTGCCGACGTTCTCGAACTGGTTCTGGAAGTAGTCAAACGATTTCTGCGCCTTGGCCAGCTCAAGCCGGCTTTTTTCAAAGCGGCTGGCGACCTCATACCACTTGTGCACCAAGGCAATACTTTTCAGCATCATCAAGAGCGTGTTGGGCGACGCCGGATACACGTGCTGCTCGTTGAGCCAGTCGGCGAGTTCCCGGTTGCGGATGACTTCCATATAAAGGGTTTCGCTGGGTAGGTACATGAAGGCCACATCCGTGGTGCCATGTTCCGGGCGGATGTAGGCGTTAATGCGCTTGGCTTCGGCCTTGATCACCCGCACTAGGGCATGGCGCGCTTCCGCAATCTCTTGCTCGTCGCTGCTTTCGAATAGTGCCAACACCTGCTCGCGTGGGAACTTGGCGTCAATCGGCAATTTCCGGTCGGGAAACTGGATCATCGCATCGACGCGCCCACCGCCGTCCCCGGCGGCGCACTGCAGTTCGAACATGTGCGCAGGCAGAAAGTCCGAGAGCAGGCGCTCCAGGCTGGCTTCCCCAAATTGCCCGCGCAGGTGCGGCAGCTTCAGCAGGTTATTGAGATCGTTGATCGAGTGCCCCAGAGCACCGACTTCGCGCAACTGCTCTTCGGCCGCCTTCAGATGCTGCTGTACCTTCTCGAATTGCGCAAAGCCTTCCTTGATGTTCTGATCCAGCTTCTGCTGCACCTGGTCGGTGATGGCCATCAACTTTTCGTCCACGCGGTCACGAATGGTCTCCAGGTGCTGCGCGGTCTTTTGATTCAGCCCATCGAACTCGGCCTTCAGTTGCGATGTGGTCAGCGCGAGCGAGCTGGTCAACTCGGTGCGTGCCGCCAGCAGGCCTGTCGATTGTTCGCGCCGTCCGGTCGCCAGTTGCTCCTCGACCGACTGGCGAATGCGAGAGAATCCCCCTTCCAGGCGGTCTGAAACCTGCTGCCGCAAATCCCCCTTGGTTTGTTCCAGGCGCATCGCCATATCGGCTGTAGCCGAAGCAAACTTCTGCGTAAGCGAATTGTGTAAAGCTTGCGACTGTTCGCTGAGCCGGGCAATTTCCGCGGCTTGCGACGAGGCTGAGATGCGGCGCAAGACCGCGACCAGCAGAACCAGAAGGATCAGGTCCAGAACGAGAAGGAGGACTACCACGGATATGCCCATGATGAGGTGCTTTTCTGGATTCTAAAGACTAATGCCGGTGAATCAAAGCAGAAGTTAGCGTATTTTGTGCAACTAATCTTTTAAACCAGACAATGCCCATGCTTTTCTTAATTTTCGCAGCCCTCGCGCTGTACAGCCCGCATCCTGCGTATGCACAGATGGGCACGCCGTCTGCAACGGATAGCGATGCTGCTGGGGGCTCGCTGCGCTTTGACTATCAAGCCGAGCAGGAATTTTTGAAGCTCGCAAACCAGGCACGTGCCAAGGCAGGCGGTCCGCCGCTTGCTATCGACAATGGATTAACCCAGGCAGCACGCGCGCACGCCATGAAGATGGCGCAACAACATTCCCTTTCCCATCAGTTGCGGGGAGAACCGCCGCTTATGGAGCGGGTCAATGCGAGCGACGCGCATTTCGATAGCGTAGCCGAAAACGTGGGGCTTGACGTAAGCGTCGAGGGATCTCATCAGCATTTCCTGCAGTCGCGGCATCACCGCGAGAATCTACTCAACCCTGCCTACAACCTAGTAGGTTTCGGTGTGGTGCGCGATGGATCCAGGCTCTATGTCACTCAGGATTTCGCGCACGGCAGTCCCGCGTACTCGCAAGCAGAAGCCGAATCCATGGTGGCGAAGCAGGTGCAGAACGAGCGCAAAAAGGATGGGTATGCGGTCCTGGTAAACACAGGCAAGCCCGAATTGCGTAGCATCGCCTGCTCTCTAGCCGATCAAAATCGGATTGCGGGACCGGAAACGCACGCTCTTGCGCAACATTACCACGTGATCAGCTACATGAACTCAAGTCTCGGCTCTCTGCCGAAGGATGCCGCGGCCATGCTTTCTGACCCCGCTCTCCATAGCTTTGCTGTTGGCGCATGTTTTCGGCAGAATTCGAGCACGCCGCTGAGCATACTGGATTATCTTGCTTCTTTATTGATGGAAGGCCATGGCTACCGGCCGGAGACCTCATCCGGCGCGGAGTTTGCCTCGTGTGCTAACCTTCGGAAGACGTTGCGGGTTTCGTGAGAAATGAAAAGCAGCTCCGGATTGGAACCGCGGGATGGTCCTACAAGGACTGGGATGGGATCTTTTACCCGCCCGAGGTTCAGCGCCGCAAGTTGCACCCGCTCGCATACCTGGCGCGATTCTTCGATGTAGTCGAAATCAATACTTCCTTCTATGGTCACATCAAGCCGGAACTGGCGCGCTTGTGGAACCGCATCGTTGCCGAGGTTAACCGAGACTTTGTTTTCACCGCTAAACTGCACCGCAGCTTTACCCATTCGCCGCTGGCGGTGATGGAGCCGACGTCCGCGGCAAGCATACGTCCTAACGACGAGGACGAGATGAAGGCCCGCGAAGGTCTTGAGGCATTGGCGGGCGAAGGCCGGTTGGGGGCCCTGCTGATGCAGTTTCCGGTCTCGTTCAAGAACACGCCGCTCAATCGCGAATACATCGAGACCCTGGCCCGGCAATTTATTGAGTATCCGCGTGTGGTCGAAGTCAGGCACGAGAGCTGGAACAACGCAGATACCATTGCCGAATTCGCCCGTCACAACGTGGCATTCTGCAATATCGATCAGCCGCAGATTGGGTTTTCGCTGCAGCCCACCGAGCATGTCACCGCCCCTGTAGGCTACGTTCGCCTGCACGGACGCAACTACGACCAATGGTTTGACAGCGACAGCCGCAACGACCGGTACAACTATCTTTACAGCGAAGCCGAAATCGAGAAGTGGAAAGAGAAAGTCGAGCGAATCGCGAAACGATCTCAGGTCACGTATGTAGTCGCTAACAATCACTTCGAGGCCAAGGCCGGGGTCAATGCTCTGGAACTCAAGCACCTGCTCACCGGTAAGCGGCCCAAGGCACCGGGTTCGCTTATTGACCACTATCCTGAACTGAAGAACCATGCCGATCCTGTCGAGAGCCCGGAGCAAGAGCTGCCTCTCTGGCGCCAGGCAAACTGAAACACAACTTTCCGTGCAGGTGTAGTTCGAGCGCCCCGAAACTCGAAGCGCGGAACTTTCTTCCCAATTGCTTCGTATCTTTATCCGGACGGGTTGTGAGAATGGCTAACCGAGCCGTGGGCAGGACGTCCAATCGACAGAACTTGGAAAGGTGCTTTATGGACGCAAAATATAACTACATCATCGACAGTGTTAAGTGGCGGGTAGCGTTGAATCTGGCGGGATTCGCGCTATGGCTGGCGGCCAGTCTCGCGCTGCTGCGCGCGGCAGCCTGATTTCCGGAGTGTTGAAAGCCTTGAGTAAGATCGCGCGCGCTTCGCGACGCTATTTCGCAACCACTTCCTCTTTCGCGGCGTAGTGTGATTCCACGTACTCATCGAGTATGTGAATAAACTCGGCGACAATCTTGTCGCCCTTTAGCGTGGTGAACAGGCGGCCATCGACGTAGACGGGCGCCTTCGGTTCCTCGAATGTGCCGGGCAGCGAGATTCCGATATTGGCGTGCTTCGATTCGCCGGGGCCGTTGACGACGCAGCCCATCACCGCCAGCTTCATTTCTTCGATACCGGTGTAACGTCCCTTCCACACCGGCATCTGTTCGCGCAGATATGCCTGGATTTGCTCCGCCATTTCTTGGAAGAACGTGCTGGTGGTGCGTCCGCAACCGGGACAGGCCGTCACCTGCGGCGTGAAGCTGCGAATGCCCAGGGACTGCAGAATCTGCTGCGCCACTCGTACCTCTTCGCTGCGATCACCGCCCGGGGCGGGTGTCAGCGAAACCCGGATCGTGTCGCCAATGCCGTCCTGCAGCAGCACGCCTAACGCAGCCGAAGAAGCGACGATCCCTTTCGCTCCCATGCCCGCCTCGGTCAGGCCAAGATGCAGCGGGTACTTGCAGCGCGCGGCCAGCGCCCGGTACACATCGATCAGATCCTGCACACCGCTTACTTTCGCGCTCAGGATGATCTGATCCTCACGCAGCCCATATTTTTGCGCCAGCGCCGCCGAGTTCAGGGCGCTGACGACCATAGCTTCCATCGTCACGTCACGCGCGTCCTTGGGTTCAGGCAAGCGGGAATTTTCGTCCATCATGCGGGTGAGCAGCGCCTGGTCGAGGGAACCCCAATTGACCCCGATCCGCACTGGCTTCTCGTTCTTTACCGCAACTTCGATCATGGTGCGGAAGTTGTCATCGTTCTTTCGGCCCACACTCACGTTGCCGGGATTGATCCGGTACTTCGCGAGCGCGCGGGCGCACTCGGGATACTTCGTGAGCAGGATGTGGCCGTTGTAATGAAAATCGCCGATGATGGGAACGTGAATGCCGAGCTTTTCGAGTTCGTCGACAATCCTGGGCACGGCTGCGGCGGCTTCGTCGTTGTTGACGGTCACGCGGACTAGTTCGCTGCCAGCCCGGGCCAGGGCGGCGGTTTGCTGAACGGTTGAGGCCACGTCCGCCGTGTCTGTGTTAGTCATGGACTGCACCACGATCGGTGCATCGCTACCGACACGCACACCGCCGACCGAGACCGTCACTGTCTTCCTGCGCTGAATGTCTGCCATGGGAAGTATTAGTTTAACAAAGGCACGCGGGGGCCGTCAGTCGCGAGCGGCGGAGAGAACGCAGGTGCATGATCAGAAAGGTGATAGCTAAAGTGCCTACGGCATTCTCCCGGCCAGCCCCGGCAAGCTCTTCACGATGTCGTTATAGATCACCATGACGGCGAAGAGCACCAGGAATACGAACGCGGCCTGGTAAATGCGTTCTTTGATGCGCAGGCTGATGTCGCGCCGCATCAGGCCTTCTACCATCAGCAACAAAATGACGCCGCCGTCGAGAATCGGAATGGGCAGCAGGTTGAAAATTCCCAGGTTCAGGCTGATGGCGGCCGTAATGCCCAGCAACGGCATCCAGCCTTTCTCAGCGGCGGCTCGTCCCACCGCGCCTCCGATTCCAATCGGACCTTCCACCTGCCTCATGGAGATCTTCCGCATCACCATCTTCTCGATGAGTTCCAAGATCAGCAGCGAAGTTTTCTTGTTGGTCTCAATCGATTTGCTCAGCGCCGCTGCAAACGGCAAGCGCGTCACTTTCATCGGCTCGCTGGCAATGCCCACGCGGTAGCGCTGTTCGCTCGCACCCTGAACGTCCGCGAGTACCGGCTTGACGGTGAACGTCATCAGCTTGCCATCGCGCATCGCCGTGATCTGAATCGGGTCGTCCTTGGTGCGCTTCAGCATCTCAATCATCGCCTGGATAGCCGGAATCGGCTGGCCATCCACGCTCACAATTTCGTCACCCACGCGAATGCCGGCTTTCTCCGCAGGCATGCCAGGCTCGATTTCAGTGACGGTCACACTTCGTTCTTTGGGAACCCAGCCCGCTTGTCCGATTTGGTCAACGCCGTAAGGTTCGGGTACCACCTTTTTCTCAAATTGCTTCCCATCCCGCTGGATGGTCACGTCCAGCGGTTGATTTGGGCTGAGCGCTTCCGCCGGATCCACCTGTTCCCACGTGGGGTTCTCGATGCCATCGATACGCACGATGCGATCGCCTGGCTGCAAGCCGGCTTTGGCGGCGGGCGTATCGGGCAGGATCCAGCCAATGACCGCAGGCTCATCGAGAACCGCTGGATATCGGTAGTGCACCATATAGACGACCGTCAGAAGGCCGATCGCCAATAAGATGTTCATGGCGGGTCCCGCCGCGGCGATGACGAAGCGCTGCCAGCGAGGATGAGATAGGAATTCCCCGGGGTCTCCGGTCAGCTCGTCCATCGGGTTCTCGCCCGACATCTTCACGTATCCGCCGAGCGGAATCGCGCTCAGCCGGTAGTCGGTGTCACCCTTGCGAAAACCCAGCAGGCGAGTGCCAAAACCGATGGAGAAGACTTCTACCCGGACCTTAAACCACTTGGCCGCGGCGTAATGGCCCAGCTCGTGGATCAGGATCATGAACCCGAGCACGGCGGCCATAGCCACTAACGAGATGAGAAAATGAGACATAGCTTCCCAACTACTCCGGTTTCAGCTCGCGGGGATGGTGTGCGGCGACGAGTGGTTGCTGGCCCATTTGTGCCACTTTTTCTCGGGCCGTGTGGCGCGCTTCTCTGTCCGCCTCGAGCACTTCCTTTATAGATTCTAACTTCCCTACTGATGTTGCAGCGAGAACTTCTTCAATGATCCTGGGGATCTGATCGAATCGAATGCACCCGTCCAGAAACGCGGCCACCGCGACTTCGTCCGCCGCATTCAGCACGATGGTTTTCGCGCCTCCCGCCTCGGCTGCCTCGTAAGCTAAACGAAGACAAGGAAATTTCTGCATATCCGGAGGACTAAAGTCGAGGTGCCTCAGGTCCATGACCGGGAAGCGCAGATCCGATAGAATCCTTTCCGGATATGTCAGGGCGTACAAAATCGGAAGGCGCATGTCGGTCACAGAGAACTGAGCAAGTATGCTGCCATCCACGAACTCCACCATGGAGTGGATCGTAGACTGCGGATGAACGATCACTTCTACCTGCTGGGGTGGAATTTTGAACAGCCTGCAGGCCTCGATGACCTCAAAGCCCTTGTTCATCAGGGTGGCTGAGTCGATGGTGATGCGCTTGCCCATTTTCCAGGTTGGGTGATTCAGCGCCTGTTGCACCGTAATAGTGGCAAAATCAGCAGCAGGCGTGTTGCGGAAGGGGCCTCCGGAAGCGGTGAGCCAGATGCGCTCAATTTCCTCCATTCGTCCGCCGCGCAAGCACTGGTGCACGGCATTGTGCTCGCTGTCGATCGGCAGTAACGGCTTGCCTTGTCGCTGCGCCTCCGCGGTGATCAGTTCCCCGGCCGCCACGAGGCATTCTTTGTTGGCCAGGCCGACCGACTTCCCGGCCCGCACCGCTTCGTAAGTGGCTTCGAGCCCCGCTACCCCAACAATGGCGCTGACCACGAAATCGACCTCGGGATGGGTGGCGACGCGTACCGCACCACCCGAGCCATACACCACGTCGATGCCGCTGATACCAGCCGCCCTCAGGCGCGAGCGTATGACCCCGGCATCTTCTTCCGACGCCATCGAGAGGACCGCCGGCTTCCATCGAATCGCCTGCTCATACGCTGCTTCCACGTTCCTACCAGCTGCCAGCGTGGAAACCGCAAATCTGTCGGGAAACGACTCAATAATGTTGATCGTGCTTCGTCCGATGGAACCGGTCGAACCGAGAATCGCGATGCGCTTCATCAGGTAAGAGGCAACACTCGTTTCTGTGTATCTGAACCGAATACGCGTTCGCGCAGGGCGGATCGACCACGAAACGCCGAGTTCTAAGTATACGAAACCAGCGGGTCTGGCTGCGGAACTTTGCCTAGTGAACCGTGCATCGGGTGCCGCTTGCTGATGTACGCAGATTGCCCAGTTCTACTGCAATATTCTTGCCGCCACCCAGTACCACAGCACCGGAGCCGCAAACAGCAGCGCGTCGATGCGATCGAGCATTCCGCCGTGACCCGGTAGAATCGCGCCCGAGTCTTTCGCGCCCGCGCCCCGCTTGATCAAGGACTCGACCAGGTCACCCAGCTGTGCCGCAATGTTGATGGCGATCGAAAGCCAGAGGATGGGGGTGAGTGACGTCGGCTGCAGGCCAAACACACCGTCCCGCCGCTGGATCAAATGCGCCCGCAGCAGCGCGGAACTGATGGGCAGGGCGTACTTGTAAAACGTTGTGCCGACGACGACGCTGGCAATCAGCGAGGCCGCCGCACCCTCCCACGTCTTCTTCGGACTGATTCGCGGTGCCATAAGATGCCGGCCGAGCGATCGTCCCACGAAATAGGCGAAGATGTCGCCCGCCCAGACCACCAGGAACAGGTAGATGACCAGGATTGCGCCCGTCCACTGCTGGCGTAAGTTCACTAACAAGCCAAGCGGGAGGGCGATGTATACGAATGCAAAAACCGAAGCGGCGGCGGCGGGCAAACCACTGGAAAGGTCGCCACGCCGCATGGCGATGGTCAGGCTTACGAACGGTACGGCTGATGCTGCGACCGCAATTCCATAAATGAAGAAGCCGGTCGCCAGCAGAGGCGTTCCGGCATCAATCGCGAGCAACACGAAAAATAACGCAACATAAACGTAGGTCGGCTTCCAGAAGGGTCGTATCGAGTAGGCCTCAGCCAGCTTCAGGAACTCGTGCGTGGTGAGAAGAGCGATTAACGCGGCTACCAGCGCCAGCACTGGAATGGGAGCGCGCAGCACCAGCAGCAGGACAATGGGAATGAGAACCACTGCCGTGGCGATGCGCTTAAGCAAGTAAGATTTGCCTCAGTGACCCGCCTTGGCGCGGTCATGGTGGGATGGGGAATGATGCTCGTCCTTGCCCAGACCACGATCACGCCCGTGGGCGACACTTGCGAACATAGAGCCCTGCCCGTTGGAGTGAACGTGATCTTGCGAGAGTCCGCCGTAGCGGCGCTCGCGCTTCTGGAATTCAGCAATCCCCTCCAGCAGGTGCACTCCGCGAAAATCCGGCCACAGCGTTTGCGTGACGTAAATCTCGGCATAAGCAAGTTGCCACAGCAGGAAATTGCTCAGCCGCATCTCGCCGCTGGTGCGAATGACAAAGTCGAGTTCGGGTAAATTGCGGGTGTACAGGTTACGCGAAATCGCATCTTCGTCCACGCGCAGGTGCTGCAGCCCACCATTTCTTGCCGCCGCGTCCACCAGCGACCGGAAGGCGTCCACAATTTCACTGCGCGCGCTGTAATTCAGGGCCAAGGTCAGGACCATGCCCGTGTTTCTTGCGGTCGCCTGCTTAGCCCATTCCATTTGCGCCTGTACTTCGGATGGCAGTTCGTGTTGCCGCCCGATGTATTCCAGTCGAATATTGTTTTCGTTCAACGTGGGCACTTCCGCTTTCAGGTAGCGGCACAGCAATCCCATGAGGAAGCTCACTTCCGTCTTTGGGCGTTTTTTCCAGTTCTCTTCGGAGAAGGCGTAAAGCGTGAGCGCGGGAATACCGATTCGCGCTGCCGTCTCGACGGTGGAGCGTACTGCCGACACGCCAGCGCGATGTCCGGCGATGCGGGGCAGGTGCCGTCGCTTGGCCCACCGGCCATTGCCGTCCATTATGATCGCGATGTGTTGGGGAAACCGTCTGGGGTCCAGTCCAAGGTAAACTTCCGTTTCCTTGCGATCCAGCCCAGCGGGAATCTTTGCTTGCAACTGGAACCTCTGCTGTATCACGAAACTAACACAGCCAGATTCCGCTCTGCAATGGAACGAAAGTGACGGGAGGATAGCTCGCCTTGCGATCTTTCCGCTGCTCCCGGCTCGCGATTATTTGCCCTCTTGCGCTTCCTGGGGAACGACGCTCAATTCTATTTTCTCGGTGTAGCGCAACACCGTCACTGTCGACCTCACCCCGACGCGCACATCCGTCAGCAGGCGATGAAGATCGTCCACGCCCGCGACCGGCTGGCCTTCAAGCGCAATCACCACGTCACCTTCGCGAATTCCTGCCAGCTTTGCCGGACTGGCGGGCTCAACCGAAAGAACGACGACCCCGCTATCCTTCGGCAGATCGTAAAAACGCACCAGCCTTCGGTGTAATGGGACGGTCTGCGCCGAGACCCCGATATAGCTGCGCCGGATTCGTCCGTGCTGCAGCAGGCGGCTGGCGACGAACTTGGCGGTGTTGATCCCGATGGCGAAGCACAGCCCCTGGGTTCCCAAAATAGTTGCAGTGTTCACTCCCACCACGCGACCGTCGGAGGTGACCAGCGGCCCACCCGAATTCCCGGGGTTGAGTGACGCGTCCGTCTGCACGACATCTTCGATCAGCCGTCCGGAATACGAGCGCAGCGAGCGTCCCAGCGCGCTGACTACTCCCGCGGTGACCGTCGACTGAAACCCGTATGGATTACCGATAGCAATGACCAACTGTCCTACGCGCAGTAGCTGCGAGTCGCCCAGCGTCGCCGTCGGCAGGTTAGGCGCGTCGGCCCTAATGACAGCGATGTCGGTCGCCGGATCGTCTCCGATCAAAGTCGCAGGAAGCCGCCGCCCGTCCGCAAGCGTCGCCTCAATGCGAGTTGCGCCATGGACTACGTGACTGTTAGTGAGGATCAAACCGTCGGGCGTGAACACAAAGCCGGAGCCGCCGCCACGGCGTTCGCTGGGCTGGCCACGGCGTCTGCTCCCTCCCGGACCCGATTGGTGCACTTCCACGTTCACCACTGACGGGCTGACTTTCTCAACCGTGGTGGTTACGGCACGCGAATAGGCATCGAGCAGAACGGTATCGTCGACTACGGCGGAGCCCCCTGGCTGAAGGGATGCGCCGGAAGCATCAGACAAAGGTGATAAGAAATCTGCAACAACTTCAGGACTCATGCTGCATAGATGAAGAGTTTTAGAAGCGGGATTCAGGCGCTATCTGCGAACGGGGGCTGCCCATCCTAGGGCTGGAAACGCAAAAAAAATGCCGGGGCCTTTCAGCCCCGGCGTCCAGTATTGGCTGGTTGCCCGGATAAAAGTTATGCCGGTAATACTGATTCAACGAAGGACAATCGTTGCTTCCGCAATTCCTATCGGCGCCTCTGCGCGAAGCTTTAGATTGGGGCTGTCGCACCCGGGTTATCCCGCGTTAAGCGCTGCGCCGCGGACGCACCGTCAGGTCCCGCACCTGTGCCAGTACGCTCGACATCTGCAGCCCATTCAACTGCGAGACAAATGGCAGCATCTCCGCAATGAATGGATCCTGCATCAATTCGCGCACCTCTTCCTGGCGGTTGCGTTCGCCGCCGGAAAGCAGGTCGGGGACGGTAACCTCCAGGGCCCTCGCGAGTCTTTCCAGTGAGGAAAGCGTCGGAGTCGCCTTTTCGTTTTCGATCTTGGAGACGTAGGTGCGAGGCACCGCCATTCGCGTCGCCAGTTGTCGCTGGCTCAAGCCATTGCGCAACCGCAGCGAGCGAATTGACGTCGCCAGGTTCAAATGCCCGTGCCCGTGTCCGTGCGTGGGCATGAGCGGTGGCATGGGCGGCGCTGCTGCGATCTCCGGCTCATCCTCATCCAAAGAACAGTGGCATCGCCGGCAGAGATTATTGGTTGTGCGGAATTGAACCAGCAGGCAGCGATCGCATCGGACGACTTCCCTGGAATCTACTGGGGCAAGCGTCGTGGCCATCTAGGTTTTGGGAGAGCCAGAGCAGGCTAACCCTGGAATCTGCAATTCTTTGCAGTTTCCAATCTGCAGCGTAATCTGCGGTAGTTACCCTGTGGAAGTCAAGGGAAATCGCTTAGTAAACATGAAAAGCTGACGATAAAATCCTGAATTGACCAGAGAAAACCAGGAGAAAACAGGTAAGGAATCATGAATGACCGCAATGAGGCATGGTGTTTACTAACTGAGTTCACGCAATCGGAAAGTTTGCGCAAACATGCTATGGCGGTCGAGGCGTGCATGCGCGCTTATGCCCGCAAGTTCGGGGAAGATGAAAATCTATGGGGCATTGTCGGGCTCATTCACGACTTCGATTACGAAAGATATCCAAGCCTGGAGGACCATCCTTACCGCGGAAACGAAATTCTGAAAGAACGCGGCTGGCCGGAAGATATACGCCGCGCCATTATGTCGCACGCGGAATATACCGGCATTGCCCGGGACAGCGCCATGGAGAAAGCCCTGTTCGCCTGCGACGAACTCGCCGGCTTCATCAGCGCCTGCGCCCTGGTCAAGCCGGGCAAATCGCTGGCGGAAGTGGAAGCAAAATCGGTGAAGAAGAAAATGAAAGACAAGGCTTTTGCCCGCAGCGTTAACCGTCAGGACATTGTGCAAGGCGCCAGCGAACTGGGCGTCGATCTTGAAGAGCACATCGCGTTTTGCATCGACGCCATGAAGGCGATCGCCTCCGAGTTGGGTCTGGACGGAAGCGCTAAGGTGAGCAGCCAGGAACGATAGGGCTTTTTTCGAAGATCTTTTCCGGCGAGTTACACGGCTCGGGAGGACACGGAGCCCTTAACTCCCCTGTCACGAGACGTCCCTTCGCGGCTGTTCGAGGCAAGCCCCTGTACTCACGGGCGTTCCCAAAACCGTCCCCTGAGATAGCACTCGTCGACTGCAATTCTTTGAAGTCCGCAACTCAGCTTCGCGCTACAATGGGCGACCCTGAGTGG
>Ga0070741_10015171_pt1 | contig 13130 bp, 11 predicted proteins | sample Coa_R1_4_FD_66440 | JGI IMG/M metagenome (GOLD analysis project Ga0070741, IMG submission 66440) | Surface soil microbial communities from Centralia Pennsylvania, which are recovering from an underground coalmine fire - Coalmine... | ecosystem: Environmental > Terrestrial > Soil > Unclassified ...
GCAAGCTGCTGCACGTGCTCCGGCAGACGCGCGCACGCGCCCGCCGCGCGCGTCAGGCCGAGCGTCGCGCGGCGGCCTGAGGCCGGCCCGGCAGCCCGTCGAGCGCGGCGAGGACGTCGCCCACGCCGATCTCGAGCAGGCCGGGGTCCGGGCGCGTCCCGTGCGGATCGCCGGTGCGTCCCGCCCACAGCACGCGGTGCCAGGGCCGGTCACGCGGCGGGCCCCACTCCGCGGGCGAGGTCGGGCCGAACAGCACGACCGACGGTGTGCGCAGCGCCGTCGCGAGGTGCGCGATCCCGGTGTCGCCCGACACGAGTCTTCCGGCGACCGCGACGACGCGGGCGAGACGCGCGAGGTCCGGCGAGAGATCTGCTCCCGCACAGAACGCGGGCGGTGTGCCCGTGAGTACGACCGCGCGCACGTCGTCGTCGCCGTCGGCACGCCGGTACGCGTCGGCGAGCTCACGACCCATCCCGGCACCGAACGCGTTGCGGCGTTCGGGACGGTTGAGTGTGATCGTCGCCACGCCCTCGGCAACGCCGTAGAGGATCGTGTCGTACGTCGTGTGAGTCATGCGCGCACCGTCGTGATCTCTGGCACGAACGCACGGGCACGACCGCGGCTCGCCTCGGCGGCGGACGCGCGCGCGATCACGCTCCGGTGACCACTCCCGAACTGCCGGGCGTGCGGTGCCGTGCCCCGCCGGTGTTGGTCCGGGGCGTACGTGCCGGCGGGCGGGCGGGGGCGTGCGGCACACCCGCCGGCACGCGCGGGTTCGGCCGCCGAACAGCGTTGCGCGTCGCGCCGGGAGTCGTCGCCGGTGGCGCCGCGGCGGCACGCAGGGTGGGTGAGTGTGTCGGCCGGTGACGCGCCGGCGCGGGCGCCGGCAGCCACTGCGCGGCGTCGGGAGCCGCGACGAGCACGTCCGCGGCATAGGGCGCGGCCCGGACGTCGCTGTGCAACGCGGCGAGCTGCGAACCGCCGGTCGACGGCAACGCGATGCTCGCGAACACCGCGCCCGCGGCTACGGTCACGGCGGCGGCGGCGGCGAGCCCGAACCGGACGGCGCGTCGGCCGCGACGTCTCGTGTCGTCGACGAAGATCGGTGCACCCGCTACCGCGGGCTCCGGCCTCGAGGTGCTCGCCGCGACCTCCGCCGGGCGAGCGGTCGGCACCGACCCCGCGAGCGAGCTCGGCACCGGAATCGTGCGAACGTCTGCTGAGGGCGCGGCGGCGAAGTCGCCCGTGCGTGTGATCCTCTGCCAGCGGACGCGGATGCCGAGCAGCGCGCTCTTGAGCGCGTGCAGGACGACGCCGTACATCATCTGCCGGTACACGAACTGCTGGAGCGGCAGCAGCAACAGCGGGGCGGGTCGCTCCTCGTCGAGGTGGAACGCGTACGCGCCGACCACGAGTGTCACGACGTTGACCGCGGCCCACATCTCGAAGGCGTGAACGGCATCGACGGCGAGGATGCCGTAGAGCGCGAACAGGTCGACGGCCGGGCTGAGCACCGGCAGGACGACCGTGTAGAAGGTCAGGTACGGGATGCCGCGGCGCCCGAGATGTCCCGCCGTGCCGCGCTCGACGGGTGCGCGGCGGTGCTTCCACATCGCCTGAATCGTTCCGTACGACCATCGGTACCGCTGCCGCCAGAGATCTCGCAGCGTCGTCGGGACCTCCGTCCACGCGCGCGCGTCGGCCTGGTATCGCACCTTCCAACCCGCGCGCTGGACCGCCATCGTCAGGTCCGTGTCCTCGGCGAGCGTCTGGCGGCTCAGCCCGCCGACGCTTGTGATCGCTTCGCGGCGGTACGCGCCGACCGCGCCGGGGACACACGGCATGCACTCGAGGACGTCGAACATGCGACGTTCGACGCTGCAGCTGATGACGTACTCGATCTGCTGCCAGCGTCCGAGGAGACCGCGGGGGTTCCCGACCTTCGCGTTGCCGCTGACCGCGCCGACATCGGGGTCCCGCAGCGGTTGGACGAGATGGCGCAGCGTTGCCGGCTCGAGGACGGTGTCCGCGTCGACGAGCACGACGACGTCGTGGCGCGCCTGCGCGATGCCGGTGTTCAGCGCGGTCGCCTTGCCGCCGTTCGCCTGGGTGAGAACGCGTACGCGCGCGAGTTGGAGGCGTTCGACGATCGCGGCGGTGCCGTCGGTCGACCCGTCGTCGACGACGATCACCTCGAACTCGAAATAATCGCTCACCGCGATCGAGCGAACCGCCGCCGCGATGCCGGCCGACTCGTTGTAGGCCGGAACGACGACGCTCACCGGTGGCGTGAACGTCGGGTCGAACACCGCGCGGTCCTGGAGCCGGCGGTGCCGGCGCGCGAACACGAGCACCGCGATCCCGCGGCCGATGCACACGACGAGCAGCAGCGCGGTGAGGAGCCCGAACAGCGAGGTGACCCAGTGCGCGAACTTGCCGGCCCAGATCAGCGTCAGGCCTTGGACGCGCTCCGCGGGACCGGCGTGCGCGAGCACCGCGTTGCGCGGGAGCGCCGCGAATTGCGACACGGTGTCGAACCGGTAGCCGCGGTGCTGCAGCGTCGTGATGAGCTGGTCGACCGCGGCGACGGTCCTGTGGCGGTCACCGCCGGCGTCGTGGAACATGATCACGCCGCTCGCGCCGTCGCGCGGCAGCGCGTTTGCCGCGAGCTTGGCGGGCGAGCCCGGGAGCCAGTCGAACGCGATGTCGTCGGCGAGGACCAGGAAGCGACCGTTGCGCGCGGCGTGACGCGCGGCGTCGTACTCCGAGCCGCTGAGGTCGACCGGCCGGCCCGAGTACGGCGGGCGGTACAGCTTCGTGTGCAACCCGGATGCGCCCGCGATCGCCTTGTCGGTGAGCGACAGCTGCAGGTCCTGTTGCCACGCCGCGAGCCCGCCCATCTGCGGGTGGGAGAAGGTGTGGATGCCGATCTCGTCGTGCTGCGTGAGCTCGCGCCGTACGAGTCCCGGGTTCTCGAGCACGCGCGCGCCGACGAGGAAGAACGTCGCGGGCACGTGGTGGCGGGCCAGGACGGCGAGGATCTGTGGCGTCCAGCGCGGGTCGGGCCCGTCGTCGAACGTCAGCGCAACCGTTCGGGCGGGCGCCGACGACCACGCAGGCCCGGCGTGGCTGAGGTCGAGCACGGCGCCCGCGCTCGAGAGCATCGGGTTCTGCGCGACGTTCGCATCCGTCGCGGCCGAGTGGCCGGTGAAGTGCTGCGCGATCACGGTGAGGCTCAGACTCGTGAAGAACGCGAGCACGAACAACGAGAGCGCGACGAAGAACGCGGTCTTCCGCCAGCGCCAACGTCGTCGCGCGCCGGCGGCGCGCGACCGCGACCGATCCCTGCCCATGCCTGCCCCTCCGAAGTAGGGGCAGGGTACCGAGCTGACGGTCCGGGGCCCGGTGCGCGCGACGGGGTTTTGACGATTCGTTGAACGCGTGGTGGCGCGGGCGCACCAGATGAGAGCGCTCACATCGGGAGTGCGGGATCTGGCGGCCGCGCCGGGCCGTCTAACGTCCGGTCGCAGTGGGTGCACGACGTCCGGAGCGTGAGGTTCGGGCGCCCGTGAGCAGCCTGCGCGCCATCGTGGTTCGTGTCGCGCTGGCGTTCGTGTGCGTGCTCGCGGTCGGTACGGGCCTCGGCTCAGCCGCCGTCCACGGCATGCCGCACATCGACACGGCCGTGACGCGCGACCTGTCACGCATGTCGCGCGCGCATCACGCCGTAGAGATGACGATGAAGGCAGTGACGCTTCTCGGCTCGACCGCGTGGTTGTTCCCCGTCGTCGCTGCCGTCGCGCTCGTCCTCGCCGCGCGGGGCGCGCGTGGGCGCGCGGCCTGGCTCGTCGTCGCGGTCGGTCTCGGCGTCCTCGTCTCGACGGTTCTCAAACATGTCGTCGGGCGTCATCGGCCGCCGTTCGCGCTCGTACGGACGACGGGCGCGAGCTTCCCGTCGGGTCATGCGATGGCGGCGACCGTCACGTACGGAGCGTTGGTGCTCGTGCTCGCCGGGTCGTCCCGCCCGCGGACGCGCGCGGTCATGGTGACGTGCGCGGGCGCGGTCGTGGCGGCCGTCGCGTTCACGCGCCTCGCGCTCGGCGTGCACTACCCGACCGACGTTCTCGGCGGGATGCTGCTCGGCGCGCTCTGGCTCGCGCTGATCTCCTTCGCCGTGCCGGCGCGCGGGCGCGTCAGACCGCGCCATGCGTCGGGGGCCTGAGCGCCGGGAGGATCAGCGCGAAGATCGGTCGCGGGCGCGCTCGTACGACGACCAGCCGCGCGCCGTCCTCCTCCGCGAGCGTGCGCGCGAGCGCGAGCCCGATGCCGTGGCTGCGTCCGACGCCGCGGGTCCAGATCGCTTCGACCGCCCCGGCGATCCCCTCGCCCTCGTCCCCGACTTCGACCGCCACCCCGTGCGCCGCGGGACGCGCTCGCACCGTGATGGCGCCCGCGCCGTGCTCGAGTGCGTTGTCGACGAGCACGTCGAGCACCTGGCGCAGGGCCGACGCGGAGACGAACACGTCGGGGATCGGCGGGTCGGCGTGTACGACGAGCGGGCGTCCTGCGCCCGCGACGCGTCCGTGCCAGCTGCGTTCGAGCTCGTCGAGAACCCCGGTGATGTCCGTCGCCGCGAGGTCGTGATGACGATCACGCGCCAGCGCCAGCAGGTCGTCGACGGTCCGTTCGAGACGATCGAGTTGCGGCAGCGCGTGCGCGATGGCGGCGTTCGGGTCCGCACCGGGCGTCAGCTGAGCCGACTCGAGCTGGAGCCGTACCGCCGAGATCGGCGTCCGCAGCTGGTGTGACGCATCCGTGCTGAAGTGACGTTCGCGTTCGAGCGCCGCCCCGAGCCGATCGCCCGTGGCGTCGAGCGCCGCCGCGACGTCGTCGAGCTCGGGCACGCCACTCCGGCGCGATCGTGTCGTGAAGTCGCCGTCGCCGAGCCGGTGTGCATCGTGTGCGAGCGCCCGGACGGGAGTGGTCAGGCGGCGCGCGAGCCAGAGCCCGATCAGCGTGGCGGTGAGGATCGCTGCGAGCCCCGTCGCGATCATCAGCAGCCAGGCTCGATGCACGCGCGCCGTGACGGCTCCGGGCGGCGCCTCTGCGCGGATCGCAGCGACGATCGTCTCCTGGCGTGCGATGGGGACCGCCACGATCGGGCGTCGTGTCGCGCTCGGCTCACGCACCCTTCCGTGCAGTGCTCGGAGGACAACGCCGTCGGCCCGGGCCGGACCGCGACCCGCGATGCGCATCCCGGACTGCGAGTACAGCGCGAGTCCCGCACCGCGCGGCGCTGCCGGGAGCTCGACCGGGTCGGTGGTCCCGATGCTCGTCGCGTCGACGGATTGCGTAGCGACGGTCGCCTGGCGTTCGAGGCGGAGAACCTCCTCGTTCCGGTACAGGTGGTCGACCGCGACGCCGAGCGGTACGCCGAGCACGATCACCGCGACGACGGACACGGCGACCATCGCACCGAGGATCCTGCGGGTCACGGGAGATCGAGGCGGTACCCGACCCCGCGCAGCGCGGTGATCACCGGTCGCTCGCCGCTGCCGCCCTCGCCGAGCTTGCGGCGGAGCGCCGAGACGTGCACGTCGAGTGTCTTCGTCGACCCGAACCAGTTCTCGTCCCAGACCTCGGTCATGATCCGCTCACGCGTCAACGCCCGCCCGGCCTCGGCGACGAGCAGCGCGAGCAGGTCGAACTCGCGTGGCCGGAGATCGAGCTCGTGCTCACCTGCGAACGCCTTGCGCGCGTCGCGCTCGACGCGTACGTCTCCGACGGCGAGCGTCGCGCTGCGTGATCCGTTGCCCCGGAGATGCGCGCGAATGCGCGCGAGCAGCTCGGCGAGCCGGAACGGCTTTGTCACGTAGTCGTCCGCGCCCGCGTCGAGTCCCACCACGACGTCGATCTCGTCGCGGCGCGCCGTGACGATGACGATCGCCGCGTCCGGCACGTGGACCCGGAGGCGGCGGCACAGGTCGACGCCGTCGCTGTCCGGAAGCCCGAGATCGAGCAACACGAGGGCAGGTGACCACAGGAGCGCGGTCTCGAGCGCGCTGCGCGCATCGCGGGCACAGCGAACGCCGTAGCCGTGGCCCTCGAGCGCCTGAGCGAGCGGGTCGGCGATCGCGTCGTCGTCCTCCACGATCAGGATCCGGTGGTCCACAACCGGGAAGGCTAGGCGTCGTCGAGCTGCGCTCGAGCGAACGTTTGCCACGCGTTAACCGCGCGCAACGCTGCCGGTGACCGACGCGTCCGTAGTGTCGCTACGTCCCGTCTCGGCATCCGCGGAGGTCCCATGCGCGCCCAGCCTCGACAGTTGGCGATCCTCGGTGTCGCATTGATGCTCGGCGCACTGCTCGCCGCGTGCTCGGGTGGCTCATCGAGGTCCAAGGCGCCGACGCTGCCCCAGAGCGGCTCGTCTGCCAGCAGCACGGCGACCGCGCCGAGCACGTCGACGACGGCCACGGGCGCGACCGAGAGCGTGGTACCCGGCGACATCCCGGACAACCAGGCGTTCGTCCCGTTCACCGGGAACGGGTTCAGCGTCGAGACCCCAGAGGGCTGGGCGCGGTCCGCTGTCACGGGTGGCGTTGTGTTCTCCGATCACTTCAACAGCGAGGAGATCGTCGCCACTTCGTCATCCACGCCACCGACGGTTGCCTCCGTGCAGGCGACGACCGTTCCGGCATTGCAACGTTCATTGCCCGGCTTCGTGCTGCGCGGCGTCACGACGGTCACCCGACCGGCAGGACCGGTCGTGCTGACGACGTACGCCGCGAACAGCGCGCCTGACCCGGTCACCAACAAGCGCGTCGCGCTCGACGTCGAACGCTACGACTACTGGCGAGGCGGAACGCTCGTCACGATCACGCTCTCCGGCTCGAAGGGATCCGACAACGTCGATCCCTGGCGGAAGATCACCGACTCGTTCGCGTGGCAGTGAGCACCCCCGCACTCGACGCGGAGCAGCTGTACCGCTTCTACCATGCGGGTGACGACGAGACCCTCGCGCTACGTGGCGTCTCGCTTGCGCTCGCGCCCGGTGAGATGGTCGCGGTCACCGGGCCCTCCGGATCGGGGAAGTCGACGCTCCTCGCGTGCCTCGCCGGCCTGGACGATCCGGATGCAGGAATGGTCCGCGTCCGAGGCGAACGGCTGTCGCGGCGCGGCGAACGCGAACGCGCGCGCATCCGTTCACGTTCGATCGGCATGGTGTTCCAGAGCGCGAACCTCGTCGAGCACCTGAGCCTCGCGGACAACATCCACGCCGTCCGGGCACTGGCGGACCGTCCGATCCGTGAAGGGGTGACCGAGCTTCTCGACGCGGTCGGGCTCCGGCACCGGGCGCGGGCGCTGCCTGCGCAGCTCTCGGGTGGCGAAGCGGCGCGCGCGGCCATTGCCGTGGCGGTCGCGAACGATCCGGCGGTGATCCTGGCGGACGAGCCGACGGGCGAGCTCGACAGCGGAACCGCCGGGCGTGTCGTGCAGCTGCTTGCACGCCGCGCCGCGGCGGGTGCCGGGGTCCTCGTGGTGACCCACGACGAGCAGCTCGCGACGACGGCGGATCGAGTGATGCACCTTCACGACGGGCAGCTTGCGTCGTGAGCGCGCCCGACGTTCTCGTTTGCTGCGATCACGTCGGTCGCACCTACGGCAGCGGTGACCGCGCAGTGCTCGCGCTGTACGACGTGACGTGCGAGGTGCGCGCCGGTGAGCAGATCGCGGTGACCGGGCCGTCGGGATCCGGCAAGTCCACGCTGTTGCACGTGCTCGCCGGGCTCGAGCCGCCGTCGACCGGCACCATCCGGTGGCCGGACCTCGGTCGCGATGGTGGCCGGCCGGATGAAGGCGTCGGCGTCGTCTTCCAGGGGCCGAGCCTCATCCCGTCGCTCGACGTCGTCGAGAACGTCGAGCTCCCGCTGCACATAGCTGGGACTGATCCGGTGACGGCGCGATCCGTTGCGCTCGACGCGCTCGATCAGCTGTCGCTCGCAGACCTCTCGGAGAAGATCCCTGACGAGCTGTCGGGAGGCCAGGCCCAACGGGTCGCCATCGCGCGCGCGCTTGCCTCGCGCCCGAGGATCCTACTGACTGACGAGCCGACCGGCCAGCTCGATCACGCGACGGGCCTGCACGTCGTCGACGCGCTGCTGCACGCCGCTCGGGACCTGGGCGCAGCGCTCGTCGTGACCACGCACGACGAGTCCATCGCGTCGAGGCTCGCCGCGCGGTGGACGGTCGAGGACGGTCGGCTGCACACACGCGGGCGTGAAGATCCGTCGGAACGGGACGCGCCGTGCTCACGCTGAGATGGCTCCGCTCGCTCCTCGCGCACCGTGCGGGAAGGGTGCTCGCGATCGCGTGCGGCATCGCGGTCGCGGTCGCGTTGCTCGCTTCTATCGGAGCGTTCGTGTCCGCGTCGAAGTCGACGATGACGCGCCGCGCCGCGGCGAACGTCCCCGTCGACTGGCAGGTCGAGGCCCAACCGGGTGCCGATGCCGGGGCGGTTCTCGACGCGACGCGACGCTCGCCCGTCGTCACTGCCGCAGTTCCCGTCGAGCTCGGCGCGACGACGGCGTTCCGGGCGACGACGAACGGCACGCTCCAGACGACCGGCCCGGGCATCGCGGTCGGCCTCCCGCCTGGATACACGATGACGTTCCCGGGCGTCATCCGCGTGCTCGCCGGATCGGAGCGGTCGGGCGCGCTCCTCGCGCAGCAGACGGCCGCGAACCTGCGCATGCAACCGGGCGAGCAGGTCTCGATCGGGCGCACCGCGCTGCCGCCCGTCACCGTCACGGTCGGCGCGATCGTCGACATGCCGACCGCGGACTCGTTCTTCCAGAAGGTCGGCGCACCACCGGGCTCCCAGCCGCAGGCGCCGCCCGACAACGTCGTCCTCCTGCCCGAGAACACGTGGCACGCGCTGTTCGATCCGGTGGCGAACGTCGACCCCACGGTCGTGCACCACCAGGCCCACGCGCGCCTCACACGCGCGCGACTCCCGCGCGACCCGGCCGCGGCGTACACGTTCGTGACCGGCGCGGCGCGCAACCTCGAGGCGCGCCTTGCCGGACAGGGGCTCGTGGGCGACAACCTCGGAGCCACCCTCGGTGCCGCGCGCAGCGACGCGCTCTACGCGCAGGTCCTGTTCCTGTTCCTCGGCCTTCCCGGAGCGATCCTCGCGGGCCTGCTCACAGCGGCTGTCGCCGGTTCGGGCGGGCGCAGGCGACGTCGCGAGCAAGCATTGCTCCGCACGCGGGGCGCGACCGTGTCGCAACTCGTCGCGCTCGCGACGGTCGAGACGGTCCTCGTCGCCGTCGTCGGCGGCGTGCTCGGGCTCACCGCGGCCGCGCTCGTCGGTGCGACCGCCTTCGGTTCGGCGCGCTTCGGCGCGACGACCGTGTCCACCCTCGGGTGGGCCGCAGGCGCACTCGTCGCGGGCTTCGCGATCGCGGGAGTGACCATCGCGCTCCCGGCATGGCGTGACGCGCGGTCGCTGACGGTCGCTCGCGCTCGCGTGACCGTCGGACGCGTCCGAGCGCCGCGGTGGACGCGCTTCGGCCTCGACGTCATCCTGCTCGCGGCGTCCGCACTTGTCTTCTGGTTGACGAGCCGGACCGGGTACCAGCTCGTCCTCGCACCGGAAGGGACGCCGAGCATCTCGGTGAGCTACTGGGCGCTCGCGGGACCGGCACTCCTCTGGACGGGGGCCGCGCTCCTCGCCTGGCGGATCGCGGCGGCGGCTCTCGCACGCGGCCGGTTCGCGCTCCGGCGGATGGCACGCCCTCTCGCAGGATCCCTCGCCGAGCCCGCGGCCGCGTCGATGGCGCGCCAGCGCGACGTGCTCGCGCGAAGTCTCGTGCTCGTGATGTTGACCGCGGCGTTCGCCGCGTCGACCGCGATCTTCAACACGACCTACCGCGCGCAGGCGGCCGTCGACGCGCGACTCACGAACGGCGCGGACGTAACGGTCACCGAACCGGCGCAGTCAGATGTCCCGCAGAGCAGCGCCGCCACGATTGCTCGGGTGCGCGGCGTCCGGCATGTCGAACCGTTGCAGCACCGATTCGCGTACGTCGGCGCCGATCTCCAGGACCTCTACGGCGTCCGGCCGTCGACGATCGTCGGCGCGACGAGCCTGCAGGACGCGTACTTCCAGGGTGGGTCTGCTCGCGACCTGATCGGGCGGCTCGCGCGGCAGCCCGACGGCGTGCTGGTCAGTGCCGAGACGGTCAGGGACTTCCAGCTCCGGCCCGGCGACACGCTCAGGCTCCGTTTGCAGGACGCCCGCACGCGCCAGTACCGGCCGGTGACCTTCCACTACGCCGGGATCGTCAAGGAGTTCCCGACCGCGCCGCGCGACAGCTTTCTCGTCGCGAACGCGGCGTACGTCGCACGGGCGACCGGGAGCGATGCGACCGGTGCCTTCCTCGTCGACACCGGTGGCGCCGCGCGATCGGCCGTAGCGGCGCGCATTCGCGCGATCGTCGGGACCAGCGCGACCGTCACCGACCTCGGCAGCACCCGCAAGGTCGTCGGGTCGAGCCTGACGGCGATCGACCTCTCCGGGCTCACGCGGGTGGAGCTCGGGTTCGCCGTGGTCCTCGCTGCCGCGTCGACGGGCCTGCTCCTCGTCCTCGGGTTCGCCGAACGCCGGCGGACGTTCGCGATCGCGACGGCGCTCGGCGCGCGCCGCCGGCAGCTCGCGGGTCTCGTGTGGACCGAGGCGATCTTCGTCGGCGCCGGCGGCCTGGCCCTCGGCGCGGTCGCGGGCTGGGCGCTGGCTGCAATGCTCGTGAAGGTGCTGACAGGCGTGTTCGACCCTCCCCCTGCGACACTCTCTGTGCCATGGTCGTACCTCATGCTCGTCGCGGGAATCGCCGCGGCCGCGGTCACCGGAGCCGCGGTCGTGACGATCCGCAACGCAGCGCGCGCGCCCGTCTCGGTGCTGCGCGAGCTGTGATCGCGGGCGTGCGCGATCACCGCGCCGCCTGACGTGCGCCTTCCCGGCCGCGCGATCGCGCGCGTCGTCGCGGCGGCGACGATGATCCTGTGCATCGTCGCGATCACGATCGTCTTCGTCGTGTCGCGTCAGCGCCGCGCGGTCCGGCCGAGCTGCACTGCAACGGTCCCCGAGCGGCGCTACCGGCTGACGCCGTCACGCGCGGCGAACGCGGCGACGATCGCGCTCGCCGCGGCGCTGCAGGAGTCCGGACTCGACAACCTGCCGGGTGGCGACCGTGACTCGGTCGGGCTCTTCCAGCAGCGCCCCTCGCAGGGGTGGGGGAGCGCGACGCAACTCTCGCGGATCCTGTCTACGCGTCGACGGCGTTCTACCGGGCGCTCGCGCGCGTGCCCGGATGGGAAGGCATGGCCGTCACCGAGGCCGCGCAGCTCGTGCAACGGAGCGCGGCACCGCACGCGTACGCGCAATGGGAGAGCGAGGCGCGGACCCTCGCCCGGGTCATGACCGGTGATGTGGCGGCGGGTCTCGCGTGCCGGTTCGATGCGGCGCTCGCGGTGACGAGCCCCGACACCGTCGCGCGGGCAGCGGTCGCCGCGCTCGGGCCGCCTCCGGGCGCGACCGTGACGGAGGCGACGGGCTGGACGAGCGCGTCCTGGCTCGTCGCGCACGCGTACATGTATGGCGTCACGCGGGTGACCTACGCCGGCCAGGTCTGGTCGCCGAGCGTGTCCTCGTGGGGACCGGCACCTGCCTCGACACGCGTCGAGTTCCGCGTCGGCTCGTGACGGGTCGGCTCGTGACGCGTCAGTTGAACAGGTCGGACAGCCCCGAGAAGATCGTGTCGCCCGCCACGACGCCGACCGCCATCGTCGCGGCGTTGCGGAGGAAGCCGCCGCCCGCGCCCGATCCGAAGCCCGCCGCTGCGGGCGCGGCCGGTGCCTGTGCGGGTGCCGCAACCGCTCCCGCACCCTCGGTCGCCGCAGCCGGCTGGCCGAAGAGGTGGCTGAGGAACCCGCCGCCCGTACTCGAGGTGAGCGGTGCGGGCGCGGGCCGTTGCTCCGCCTCCGCGAGCGCCTTGTTCAGGTCGTTGATCTGGTCGCGGGCCGCGTGCAGGGCCTGCTCCTGGACGAGGACCGCCTGCGTGAGGATGTAGACGGCGTCCGGCTGCGTCGCGATCTTCTCGTCGATCAACGCGGACGCGTCGGGGTCCTTGGCGACCGGCTGGTCCTGCTGGATCTTCGTCACGAGGTCTTCGATGAGCTGCTGTTCGTCGGGGTGCACCGCGGTCTCCTCTCGGGTGATCGGGCGCACTCCATGCGAACGAGTGTGAGACCGCGATGAGCGCTGGGTCGGGTTGGCCGGCATTCGCGCTCAGGCTCCCCGGTCGGGCTGCCGAACCTGAAGGCTGCGACGACATCTCGGTCGGCCATGTTGGGGGCACCGTGCACACGCAGAACGCGCGAACGTCGAGATTCTCCCGCGCCCTGCTCGTCGGGGTGCTGCTTTCCGGCGCGCTGATCGCGAGCTGCAGCGCTCAGGTCGGAGGAGCAGCCGGCAACCCGCCGCCCGTCCGCAGCACAAAGCCACCCGTATACCTCCACTACTACCTGTGGTGGAGCACGCAGCACTGGCACGACAAGCTCGGCTCGTCGTACCCCTACACCGCGCAACCGTTGCCGGTGCCCGGCTCGTTGGGGGCCGACGGCTGCACGGCCTCCGTCGGCTACCCGGGCGCGACGATCGTCGACATCCCGTCCGAGGGGCTCTACGACCAGGACAGCGCCGCCACGTTCGACCGCCACATCGCCGCGGCCGCCGCCGCCGGTGTGCGGGGCTTCGCGGTCGCGTGGCAGGGAACGGGGAGCGCGGCGCAGGCGCCTTCCTCTTCGTCATACGACGCGCGTCTGGACCTGCTGGTGCAGCGGGTCGACGCGTACAACGCGACGCATGCGACGCATTTCAACCTCGCGCTCGACATGTCGGCGTTCGGTGACTACAGCCGGCCGTCCGCCGCGCTCGTCGGCGACCTCACGTACTTCGCGAATCGCTACGCGGGCGATCCGGCGTTCGCGAACGACTTCTCGGCACAGCCGCTCGCGATGATCCTCGACAGCCGGAAGTACACGGGCACGCAGGTGCGCGACATCGCCGC
>Ga0070741_10015172_pt1 | contig 13130 bp, 11 predicted proteins | sample Coa_R1_4_FD_66440 | JGI IMG/M metagenome (GOLD analysis project Ga0070741, IMG submission 66440) | Surface soil microbial communities from Centralia Pennsylvania, which are recovering from an underground coalmine fire - Coalmine... | ecosystem: Environmental > Terrestrial > Soil > Unclassified ...
TACACGCGGCCGGCGGCGCTGGACGACCTGGTGAACTACTCGGTGGCGCGGCTGCTCGATCAGTGCGGCGTGTCCATCGATGCGCCTCGATGGAAGGGGTGACGGCTCGGGGCCGCCGCCCCGCCAGACGATGAGCCCGAACGCCTAGCCCTTCGCGGCGACCGGGGCCGTGCCGCCGTCGCCTTCCTGCAGCAGCGCCTTCCGGCTCAGGCGGATCTTGCCGGTCGGGTCGATGTTGATCACCTTGACCAGCAGCTGTTCGCCTTCCTTCAGCTCGTCGCGCACGTCCTTCACGCGGTGGTTCGCGATCTCCGAGACGTGCAGCAGGCCGTCGGTCCCCGGCATGATTTCGACGAACGCGCCGAAGTCGGTGATTCGCTGCACCTTGCCGAGATACGTCTTGTTCAATTCAGGCGTTGCGGTCAGTTCCTGGATGATCGAGATGGCCTTCTGCGCCGACTCGCCGTCCGCCGACGCCACGTTGACGCGGCCATCGTCTTCGACGTCGATCTTCACGCCGGTCCGCTCGATGATGCTGCGGATCATCTTACCGCCCGGTCCGATCACGTCGCGGATCTTGTCGACCGGAATCTTGATCGTGACGATGCGCGGCGCGTAGGTGGAGATGGCCTCGCGCGGGCTGGCGAGCGCGTCCTTCATCTTGCCCAGGATGTGGAGGCGGCCCTGCCGCGCCTGCTCGAGCGCCTTCTGCATCACCTCCGTCGTGATGCCGGAGACCTTGATGTCCATCTGCAGCGCGGTGATGCCGTCGGCGGTGCCGGCGACCTTGAAGTCCATGTCGCCGTAGTGGTCCTCGGCGCCGGCGATGTCGGAGAGGACGGCGTACTTACCGGTCTTCTCGTCCATCACGAGCCCCATCGCGATGCCGGCGACCGGCGCCTTGAGCGGCACGCCGGCGTCCATCATCGCGAGCGCCCCTCCGCACACCGACGCCATCGAGGACGACCCGTTCGACTCGAGGATGTCGGAGACGACGCGGACGGTGTAGGGGAACTTTTCCTCGCCGGGGATCATCGGCGCGAGCGCGCGCTCGGCGAGCGCGCCGTGGCCGACCTCGCGCCGGCCCGGGCCGCGCAGGAATGCCACTTCGCCGACCGAGAACGGCGGGAAGTTGTAGTGGAGCATGAACGACTTCCACTGCTCGCCCTCGAAGCTCTCGATCTTCTGCGCGTCCTCGGCGGTGCCGAGCGTGCAGGTGACGAGCGCCTGCGTCTCGCCGCGCGTGAACACGGCGGAGCCGTGCGTGCGCGGGAGCACGCTGGTCTCGATCCAGATCGGCCGGATCTCGTCGAACCTGCGTCCGTCGAGCCGCTTGCCGTGCGTCAGCACCTCCTCGCGGAGCACCTTCTCCTTGAGGTCCTTGAAGATCGCCTTCGCCTCCACGCGCCGTTCGACCTCCTCCTCGGGGATCGAGGCGACCAGTTCGTCCTTCACCTGGTCGACGCGGTCGTAGTTCGCGAGCTTGTCCTTGATCCGCATCGCGTCGGCGAGCGGCACGAAGACCTTCTCTTCGACCTCGCGGTAGAAGTCGTGCGCGATCTCCTTCTTCTCGACCGCCGTCTTCTTCTTGCCCGCTTCGGCCGCCATCGTGTCGATCGCGGCGACGATCTGCTTGATCGCGGCGTGCGCGGTCTCGAGCGCCTTGACGACCTGGTCCTCGGTCACTTCCCTGGCGCCCGCTTCGACCATCACGATGCCGTCCTGGCTGCCGGCGACGACGAGGTCGAGCTTGCTTGCCTTCCGCTGTTCGAACGTCGGGTTGACGACGAACTGATCGTCGACCAGGCCGACGCGCACGCCGGCAATCGTCTTCTCGAACGGGATGTCCGACAGCGCGAGCGCGGCGGATGCGCCGGTGATCGCGAGGACGTCGGTGTCGTTCTCCTGGTCGGCGGAGAGGACGAGCGCGATGATCTGCGTTTCGTATCGCCAGCCCGAGGGGAACAGCGGCCGGATCGGACGATCGATGACGCGGCTCGTGAGGACTTCCTTTTCCGCCGGCTTCCCTTCGCGCTTGAAGAAGCCGCCCGGGATGCGCCCCGAGGCATAGGTGTATTCGCGGTAGTCGACGGTGAGCGGCAGGAAGTCGATGCCTTCGCGCGCCGACGCGGCGCGGCAGGCGGTGACGAGGACGACCGAATCGCCGTAGCGGACGATCACGGACCCGCCCGCCTGCTTGGCGAGCTTGCCGGTTTCCAGACGGAGGGTGTTCTGACCAACGTGCAGTTCGCGAGTAGTCATAAGTTGTCTTACTTACGGATGTTGAGCCGCTTGATCAAGTCGGCGTAGCGCTGGGCGTCCTTCGTCTTCAGGTAGTCCAGCAGGCGGCGACGGCGGCCGACGAGCATCAGCAGGCCGCGCCGCGAATGGTGATCCTTCGCGTGAGTCTTGAAGTGTTCCGTCAGGTAGTTGATGCGCTCGCTGAGAATCGCCACCTGGACTTCCGGAGAGCCCGTGTCCTGCTCGTGCGTCTTGTAGCTGCCAATGAGCTCCGTCTTGCGGTCTTTGCTGAGTGCCACCTTGGGGAACCTCCACGCACGCCCCAGCGCCCCGTGCGGAGCCCGGATGCGCCGTATGTAGAAAAAACGCTTAATCGAACAAGATCAACATGTTACCTCAGAACAACCGAGGGATGCAAAAACCCGGCGGCGCCCTGCGACGGTTCCGCGATCGCCACGAGATCGCCCGCATCGTCCACCAGGCGGACGAATCCCGAGGCGGCGCCCGCGATTCCCGGCAGGTCGCGACCCTGCCGGGTGCGGACGATGGCGTCGGCGTCGAGGGTCAGGGCGGGCAAATCCGTGAGCATCCGTGACATCGGGACGAGGCGCGCCGCGGTTGCCGCCGGATCGCGTTCGGCGTCGGCGAGCGGGATGGCGTGGTCCAGGGTCAGCGCGCCGACGCGGGTGCGGCGAAGGGCGACGAGGTGTCCGCCGGTGCCGAGGCGCGCGCCGAGGTCGTGCGCCAGCGCGCGGACGTAGAAGCCGGCGGAGCAGTCCAGCGTCAGCGACACGCGGTCGCCGTCGAGATCGAGGAGCGAGAGGCGCGCGACGGTCACTTTTTGGGGACGGAGTGGGGACGGAGTAGGGACGGAGTCGACTCCGTCCCTACTCCGTCCCCGGAACAACTCATAGCTGCGCTGACCCCCGATCTTCTTCGCCGAGAAGACCGGCGGGGTCTGCAGAAATTGCCCGCGGAAGGCGTCCAGCGCGTCGGCGATGACGGTTCGTGTCGGCATCGGCCCGGTGTAGGGCAATCCGACCGGCGATCCCTGGCAGTCGCCGCTGTCGGTCGCGAACCCGAGGCGAACGACCGCGTCGTAGGCCTTGTCGCTCCCCGACAGAAACCGCGCGAGCCGCGTCGCGCGGCCGACGACGAGCGGCAGCACGCCGGTCGCCAGCGGATCCAGCGTCCCGGTGTGGCCGATGCGCCGCTCGCCGAGCACGCGTCGCATCCGGGCGACGACGTCGTGCGAGGTCGGGCCGCTCGGCTTATCGATGACTAACAGCCCGTCCATCGATGGCGCGTTCGATCTTGTCGATGAAGATCTTCTGCAGCGTGTCGATCCCGCCGTTGGCCGTGCACCCCGCCGCGTTCTTGTGGCCGCCGCCGCCGAATTCCTTCGCGACCGCCGCGATGTCGATGTCGCCCTTCGATCGCATGCTGACGCGGTACGACTCGCCTTCGATCTGCTTGAAGAACACCACCGCCTGGATTTCCTTCACCGTCAGCGGCAGGTTGATCAGCCCCTCGGTGTCCTCGTAGGTCCCGCCGGCGGCGCGCGCCATCTCGTGATCCAGGTAGACGATCGCGATGCGCCCCGTCGCGTCGATCTGCATCGCGCTCAGGACGGCGCCGAACAGCTTCAGCCGCCCCATGTTGTTGCTGTCGTACACGTTGCGCGCCACCATCACCGGATCGACGCCGGCCTCGAGACACTCGCGGCAGATGTCGAAGGTCCGCGGCGAGATGTTCGAGTAGTGGAACGATCCCGTGTCGGTCAGGACGGCGAGATACACGTGCGTCGCGATGTCGACGGTCAGCGGCACGTCGAGCGCGCGCACCAGATCGAACACCATCTCGCCGCACGCCGCGGCCGACGGATCGAACCAGTTCAGCGCGCCGTAGTTCGTGTTGCCCTGGTGGTGATCGATGTTGATGACGAAGTACCGATCGAGGCCGGCGACGCCGGTGCGCGCGAGCTCGCCGCACTCCATGACGATCGCCGCGTCGTAGGCGCCGTCCGCCGACGGCGCGATGCGGATGCCGGGAACGCCCGGAAACTGCATGATCGGCGGCGGCGCCGGGTCGGCGTTCACGACGTCGACGTCCTTGCCCATCGCGCGCAGCGCGTAGGCCATCGCCAGCTGCGATCCGATCGAGTCGCCGTCGGGCCTCGAATGCGACGACAGCACGAAGCGCTGCCGCGCGCGGATCGCCTCCGCGATCCGCTTCACCTCAGGATTCATCGTCATCGCGGGGAGCGGCCGCCTCGCCGGCGCGCAGGTCGTGCAGCAGCTGCTCGATCCGATCCTGCCCGGCAATCGACTCGTCGTAGACGAACTCGAGCTCGGGAACGCGGCGCAGCCGCAGCCGCGATCCGATCTGCCGGCGGAGGAACGGAATCGCGCGGTGGAGCGCGCGATCGGAATTGCGGCGCGCGCGGTCGTCGCCGAGCGCCGTGAAGAACACGCGCGCGTGCTGCAGGTCGGGGCTGACCTGCACGCGCGTGATCGTGACGAACCCGATGCCCGGGTCGTGCACCTCTCGCGCGAGCAGCTGCCCGAGCTCGCCGCGAATCTGGTCCGCGACACGGTCTGGTCTGGATCCCTGCGACATGACAGTGTGTGCAGTCTGAAGTCTGAACGGGACGCTCAGGTGAGGAACTCCACGTCGGTGCGCGTGACCAGCCCCGGCTCGACCCGCTCGATCTCGTCGGCCGCCGCGGCCAGCTCGCGGTCCGCATGCGCCTGGTCGGCGGCGACCGTCACGACGGCCAGCGCCGCGCGCTGCCAGAGGTCGTGATGCTCGACCTCCGACACCGCGACGTTGAACTTCCCGAGGCGATCCTTGATGCGCCGCAGCACCATCCGCTTGTCCTTCAGCGACTGGCTGCCCGGCACGTGCAGCTCGACGGTCAACAAGCCCACCACCATCGGTCACTTCGTGCGCTGCGTGTCGTCGTGACCGTCGCGGCTATGCCGTCGCGGCGACCCTCTCCATCGTGAACACCTCGATGACGTCGCCGACCTTGAGGTCGTTGAACCGCTCGAACCCGATGCCGCACTCGAATCCCGATTTGACCTCGCTGACATCGTCCTTGAAGCGCCGCAGCGAGCCGATCTTGCCCTCGTACACGACGACGTTGTCGCGCAGCAGGCGCGCCTGCGTGTCGCCGGCGCGCGTGATGCGCCCCTCGGTGACCATGCAGCCGGCGATCGTACCGTACTTCGGCACCTTGAACGTGTCGCGCACCTCGGCGATGCCGATGCGCGTCTCCTTGAACGTCGGCTCGAGCAGGCCCGACATCGCCTTCTTCATCTCGTCGGTGACGTTGTAGATGACCGAGTGCTGGCGGATGTCGACGTGCTCCCTGGCGGCGATCTCTTCCGCGTTGCGGTCGGGCCGCACGTTGAACGCGACGACGATCGCGTTCGACGCCGACGCGAGCAGCACGTCCGACTCGTTCACCGCGCCGACCCCCGAGTGGATGATCCGGATCTTCACCTTCTCGTCCGACAGCTTCGTCAGCGTGTCCGCGAGCACCTCGGCCGAGCCCTGCACGTCGGCCTTGATGATGATCGGCAGCTCCTTCATGCCGCCTTCGGCGATCTGCGCCTGCAGCGACTCGAGCGTGAGCCGCGATCCCTTCGCGCCGAGCGCGCGCGTCTTCGCCTGTTCCTCGCGGAACGCGGCGATCTGGCGCGCCTTGGCGGCATCCGCCACCTGGAAGACGTCGCCCGGCTGCGGCAGGCCCGTCAGGCCGAGCACCTCCACCGGCGACGACGGCCCCGCCGCCTTGGTGGGCCGTCCGCGATCGTCGATCAGCGCGCGCACGCGGCCGACGATCGGCCCGGCGATGAACGTATCCCCCACGGCGAGCGTGCCGTCCTGCACGAGCACGGTCGCGACGGGCCCGCGGCCCTTGTCGAGCTTCGACTCGAGCACCGTGCCCGCGGCGTTGCGCTTCGGGTTCGCCTTCAGGTCGAGGATGTCGCTGACGAGCAGCACCATCTCGAGCAGCAGGTCGATGTTCTGGTGCTTCTTGGCCGACACTTCCACGGTGACCGTCTGACCGCCCCACTCCTCGGGCATCAGGTTCAGCTCGGTCAGCTCGCGCTTCACGCGCTCCGTGTTCGCGTTCGGCTTGTCGATCTTGTTGATCGCCACGATGATGGGCACGTTCGCCGCCCGCGCGTGGTCGATCGCTTCCCTCGTCTGCGGCATGACGCCGTCGTCGGCGGCCACGACGAGGATGACGACGTCGGTGACCTTCGCGCCGCGGGCGCGCATCAGCGTGAACGCCTCGTGGCCCGGTGTGTCGAGGAAGACGATGTTCCGGCCGTTGATGGTGACGTGATACGCGCCGATGTGCTGCGTGATGCCGCCGGCTTCGCGCTCGGCGACGCGCGTCTCGCGGATGGCGTCGAGCAGCGACGTCTTGCCGTGGTCGACGTGGCCCATCACCGTGACGACGGGCGCGCGCGTCACCTTGTCTTCGTCCTTCGACTCGCCCGCGGTGTCTTCGATCAGCTCCTCTTCGAAGCTGCGCATCTGGACGTCGGCGCCGAACTCGCGCGCGATCATCGTCGCCGTCTCGGGATCGAGCGTCGAGTTGATCGTCAGGCGCAGCCCCTTCATCAGCAGCTTGCCGAGCACCGCGTTCACCTTCTGTTCGAGCTTGTCGGCGAGGTCTTTCACCGTCATGCCCTCGGCGAAGGTGATGTTGCGGCTGACCGGCGGCGGCGCCGCCGGCATCGGCGCCGACGGACGCGAGTGCTCGCGCCGCGGCGCGCCGGGCGTCGGACGTCCGCCCGGACGCTGCTGGTAGGGCGGACGGTACTGCGGCATGCCCGGCCGCTGCGGGTACTGGCCGGGACGCGGCGGACCGCCCGGCTGCTGCGGCCGCACCGGCTGCGACGGCAGCGGGCGCGGGCCGCCCATCGGCATCTGCGGCGGCCGCGGCATCGGCGGTCGCGCCGAACCGGGCGCGCCCGGACGCGATTGCGGCGACGCGGGACGCGCCGCCGCGCCCGTCTGACCGGCGGCTGCGCCGGCCGGGCGAGCGGTCGTCGGGATCGCGGGACGCTCCTGGATTCTGGGACGCGGCACGACACGGGGCGCGGGCGCCGTCGACGTGGGCAGCGGCGGTGTCGGCGTGTCCGGACGCTTTTCCTCGATGCGCAGCCGAAGCGTCGGCGGCACGATGCGCGGCGCGTGCTTCGGCGGCGGCGCGACGGGCGCGGCGGCGGCGACCGGCGGGGCCGGCGCGGCGGCGACTGGCGCGGCGGGTTCCGCAGGACGCTCGGCCGGCCGCTCGCCGTGCGCAGGCTCCGGCGCCGGCGCGTGTTCGGGCGCATGCGCGGTCCGTTGCGCCTCGGCGCGTGCCTCGACAACCGGTTCGGCAGGCGGCGCCTGCGCCGCGACGGGCGGCGGCTCGGGCGGCGCGACCGGTTCGGCAACGGGCGCGGGCGCCGGCGGCTCCTCGACGGGCGCTGTTTCGGCGGCAGGCGCGGGCGAGGCCGCCGGCTTCGCGGTCTTGACGAGTCGCGGCGGCGGAAGCGCGGGCGCGGCCGGCTTGGCCGGCTCGGCGGCCTTCTTCGCGGCGGCGGGCTTCTTCGCGCCGCCGCCCTTCGCCGGCGCATGATGCGCGTGCGCGCCGGTCTCGGCGAAGATGTCGCCCGACGGCAGCGCGATGCCGCGCTGCTTGGCGAGCCGCTCGACGAACTGGCGCGCGACGACCTCTTCGATCGTGCTCGAGGCGCTCTTCACCTCGATGCCGTGATCGCGCTTGAGCAGCGCCGTCACCTCCTGGCTCGTCGTGCCCAGGAGCTCCGCGACTTTGTAAATCCGGACTGTTGCCAAACGGTTACCTCTCGAAACAACTCGTCATCTGGTCGTCGACCAACTACTCGGCGCCGGCCGCCGTCTCGCCGCGCGCGGCAGCCAGAATCTTTTCTGCCGTCTTCTCGCCGACGCCCTGCACTTCCGACAGCTGATCGACGGTTGCCGCCGCCACGGCGTCTCGCGTCGCGAACCCGGCGTCGACGAGCCGGCGGACGGTCTTTTCGCCGATGCCGTCGAGCGAGTAGGGGAGCGGCGCCTCCTCGGCCGCGTCTTCGTTCGCGGCGAGCGGCTCGCCCTCGGCCGTTTCGGCGGAGGGTTCGGAGGACAACCCGAGGCCTTCGAACTGCGCCTCGACCTCGCGGCGCTTTTCCTCCTCGCTCTTGATGTCGATCCGCCAGCCGGTCAGCTTCGCCGCCAGGCGGACGTTCTGCCCCTTCTTGCCGATCGCGAGCGAGAGCTGCTTGTCCTCGACGACGACTTCCATCACCCGTTCCTTGTCGTCGACGATCGAGACGCGCTGGACCTTCGCCGGGCTGAGCGCGTTGGTCACGAACGCGACCGGATCCTCCGACCACTCGACGATGTCGATCTTCTCGCCGCGCAGCTCGCGGATGATCGACTGGACGCGCGTCCCCTTCATGCCGACGCAGGCGCCGACCGGGTCGACGTCGCGCTCGCGCGAGTAGACCGCCACCTTCGCGCGATCGCCCGCCTCGCGGACCGCGCCGCGGATCATCACGGTGCCGTCGTAGATCTCCGGCACCTCCTGCTCGAACAGCTTGATCAGCAGCGACGGGTCGGTGCGCGAGAGGACGATCTGGGGTCCCTTGGCGCCGCGGTTCACGCCCTTGATGACGGCGCGGACGCGGTCGTTGGGGTTGTAGCTCTCGGCGCGCGACTGCTCCTTGCGCGGCACGACCGCTTCGTTGCGGCCGATCTCGACGATGATGTCGCCGTTCTCGAACCGCTTGACCGTGGCGTTGACCACTTCGCCGATGCGCTGGCTGAACTCGCCGTAGACGTTTTCGCGCTCGGCTTCGCGGACCTTCTGGAAGATCACCTGCTTGGCCGTCTGCGCCGCGATGCGCCCGAGCACCTCGGTCGGCTTGGGGAACTCCATCTCGTCGCCGAGCTCGATGCTGTTGGCGACCTCGTCTCCGTAGAGCGGCCGGTACATGTTGCGCGCTTCGTCGAGCGAGATCTCGGTCGCGGCGTTGGTCACGTCCTGCACGACGGTCTTCAGCGCGAAGAGATCGACCTGCCCGGTCTCCATGTTGAAGCGCGTCTTCAGGTTCTCGCCGGTCTTGTAGTACTTGCGTGACGCCGTCGCGACCGCCTCTTCGATCGCGCTGATCACGACATCCGGCTCGATCCCCTTTTCCTTGGCGAGCGCTTCGATCGTCTGTTGCAAAGGATTCGACACGGTCTAAAACTCCACTTCCAGATTCGCGCGCGTGATCGCCGCGAGCGGGACCCGGTGCTGCCGTCCGTCCTCGGCGTCGATCAACACGTACGTCCCGTCGATCCCGCCGAGCTGCCCCTTGAAGTACGACTGGCCGTCGACCGGCTGCCGCATCACGAGCTTGGCGCGCCGGCCGGCGAACCGCGCGTAGTCCTCCGCGCGGCGCAGCGGCCGATCGAGTCCGGGCGACGAGACCTCGAGCGTGTAGCTGGTGGGCACCACGTCCTCGACGTCGAACATCGCGCTCAGGTCCCGGCTGACGTTCGCGCAGTCTTCCACGCTCACGCTCTCGTCCGCCGACGCCGCCGGACCCGGCCGGTCGATCAGGATTCGCAGCACCATGCCGGTGCCTTCGCGCCGATACTGGACGTCGAAGAGTTCCAGGCCGTAGCTGGCCGCCACGCGCGCGGCGATGCCCCGAACCCGCTCTTCGACAGCCCCCAAGCTGGTCCCTATAAACTAAAAAAGTGGGCACATGCCCACTCGGTCTTACAACCTAGGCTCCGAACATCAAATTATAGCACCGTTCCATTCGGTGCCGACACCGGCCGCGCGACGAAGTCGTAGTCGCGGGCGCCGACGAGTTCGACCTGGACAAAATCGCCGGCGCGGTAGGCCGACGGGTCGCAGTCGGTCAGGACGACCGACGCGTCGATGTCCGGCGCCTGCGATTCGAGGCGCCCCCGCAGCACGAGCTCGTGCTCGCTCGACGGTCCGTCGATCACCAGGCGGGCGCGCTGGCCGAGCCGCGCCCGCTGCCGCGCGGCGACGAGCCGCTTCTGGAGCCCCATCACCCGCCGCCGCCGCGCCTGCTTCTCGCGCACCGGCACATCGTCGGCGAGGGCAAACGCCGAGGTGCCTTCTTCGTGCGAGTAGGTGAACACGCCGACGTGATCGAAACCGTGGTCGGTCACGAACGACTCGAGGGCCGCGACGTCCGCCTCCGTCTCGCCGGGAAAGCCGACGATGAACGTCGTGCGGAGGGCGACGCCGGGAACCCGTTCGCGGATGCGGTTCAGGAGGCGGTCGTAGTGGCGGCGCGTGCCGGGGCGCTTCATGCGCTTGAGGACCGCGTCGGACGCGTGCTGCAGCGGCAGGTCGATGTAGTTGCAGACCTTGTCGCACTCGGCCATCGCCGCCAGCATCTCCTCGTCGATCGTCGTCGGATACAAGTAGAGCAGCCGGATCCACTCCAGACCGTCGACGCCGTTCAATTCGCGCAGCAGCCGCGCCAGCGCCCCGCGCTCGCCGCGGTCGATGCCGTAAAACGTCGTGTCCTGCGAGATGAGCAGCAGCTCCTTGACGCCGCGGGCCGCCAGCGCGCGCGCTTCGCGCACGATCGATTCGGGCGCGCGGCTGCGGTAGCTGCCGCGCAGCGTCGGGATGATGCAGAACGCGCACTTGTAGTCGCAGCCTTCGGCGATCTTCACGTACGCGTAGTGCCGCGGCGTCGCGAACAGGCGCGGCGTGTCGGCGTCGTAGATGTAGGTCGGCGGCTGCGGCCGCGGCGCCGGCGGCTGCTGCCGGAAGAAATTGAGGGGCTGGATCGCGCCGACGATCTGGGGCACCTCTCCCGTGCCGAGCACCGCGTCGATCTCGGGGATTTCCTTCTTCAGTTCGTCGCGGTACCGCTCGGCCATGCAGCCGGTGACGATCAGCGTCTTGCACGAGCCGTTCGCCTTGTGCTGCGCCATCTCGAGGATGGTGTCGATCGACTCCTGCTTCGCGGAGTCGATGAAGGCGCAGGTGTTCACGACGAGGACGTCGGCGCTGGCGGCGTCCTGCGTCAGCTCGTGGCCGGCCTGCTGCGCGAGCCCCAGCATCACCTCGGAGTCGACGAGGTTCTTCGGGCAGCCGAGCGAGATCAATCCGACTTTCATCTACGGATACAGCCTGTACAGCATGCGCGGGTAGGGGATCGCCTCGCGCAGGTGATCGAGCCTGCAGATCCACGACACGACGCGCTCGATGCCCATCCCGAAGCCGCCGTGCGGCACGGTGCCGTAGCGCCGCAGGTCGAGATACCACTCGAACGCGTCCTGCGGGAGGTCGTGCTCCTTGATGCGCTGGAGCAGCAGATCGAGATCGGCGAGACGCTCGCCGCCGCCGATGATCTCGCCGTACCCTTCGGGCGCCAGCACGTCGACGCCGAGCGCGAGATCGGACCGCTCCGGATCGGGCTTCATGTAGAACGCCTTCACGGCGGCAGGGTAGCGGTGCACCATCACGGGCCGGTCGAATTCCTCCGACAGCGCCGTTTCGTCGGGCCCGCCGAAATCGCCGCCCCACTCGATCGGCAGGCCCTTCGCCTGCAGCTTCTTCACCGCGTCGTCGTAGGAGATCCGCGGAAACGGCTTCTGCACCGATTCGAGCTTCGCGGTGTCGCGCTCGAGCGCTTTCAGCTCGCGCTGACGCTTGTCGAGCACGCGCGCGACGACCGAGACGACGAGATCCTCGGCGAGATCCATGACGTCGTTCAGGTCGGCATACGCCATCTCCGGTTCGACCATCCAGAACTCGGTGAGGTGGCGCCGCGTCTTCGATTTCTCGGCGCGGAAGGTCGGCCCGAAGCAGTACACGCGGCCGAGCGCCATCGCGTTCGCTTCGTTGTACAGCTGCCCGCTCTGCGTCAGATACGCCGTCGTCTCCTCGAAGTACTGGGTCGGGAACAGCGTCGTCGTCCCCTCGCACGCGGCCGGCGTGAAGATGGGCGTGTCGGCCAGGATGAAGCCGCGCGAGTTGAAGAAGTCGCGCACCGCGTTGATCACCTCGTGCCGCACGCGCAGCACCGCCTGCTGGCGCTCCGTCCGGATCCAGAGGTGGCGCCGGTCGAGCAGGTAGTCGACCCCGTGCTCCTTCGGCGTGATCGGGTAGTCGTGCGATTCGCCGACGACCTGCAGGCTCTTGACGTCGATCTCGTAGCCGCTCGGCGCCCGCTTGTCGGCGCGCGCCGTGCCGGTGACGACGATCGAGGTCTCCTGCGACAGGTGATCCGCGAGCTTGAACTGCTCGTCGCCGACCGCCGCCTTCGACATCACCGCCTGGATGAAGCCGGTGCCGTCGCGGACGATCAGAAAATGGATCTTCCCGCTCGAACGGCGGTTGTGCAGCCAGCCCTTGAGCGTCACCTCCTGGCCCTCGTGCCGTCCGATGTCTTCTATATAAACGTGCATAACTGCTTCTCGAATCGATCGCGCGCCTGCCGCGCCTGCGCGAGCGCCGTCTTCGGCGCGCCGCGCGGCGGCTCCACCAGCACCGGGCCTTCGTAGCCCACCTTCTGCACCGCCGTCAGCGCCGACGGCCAGTCGATGCGGCCGTCCACCGGCAGCCGGATCGTCGCCAGGTGCTCGGCGGCGATTTCGATCGCGTCGACCAGATCGCCGTCGCGCTGCGCTCGCGCGAAGTCGAGCGCGATGCCGAGCGGTTCGTCGAACCCCTCGACGAAATGCACGAGCGAACCGATCGGCGACAGCCCTTCGGACGTCGAGTCGATCGCGATCCTGACGCCGAGCGGCTCGGCCAGCTCCAGCAGCCGATCGATCTTCTTCGCCGCCTCACGCGGCCGCGCGATCTGCAGCGT